>JACXTT010011544.1_pt1 | contig 11810 bp, 8 predicted proteins | sample 9270951 | NCBI WGS metagenome assembly JACXTT01 (sample SAMN15532306, study PRJNA645909) | rock metagenome | isolation source: weathered quartz diorite | place: Puerto Rico | collected 2017-06-21 | reverse complement strand
CTTCCCCCACTCCTTCTTGGCGCCGAAGATCTCGCGCAGGAGCGCAAACGCCGCCACCTGCGAGGGCAGCTTCGACGCGCCGTTCTCGTACGCCGACTCGAGCGCCTTCGCGAAGAACACCGCGGCGCGCTCGCGATCCTTGAACCGCTGCACCCACTCGAGGGCGAACTTGCGGTACAGCGTGGCGCGATCGCCGTCGTCGGCCACCGCGTACGCGCGCTTCTCCTGCGCGCCCGCCAGCTCGTCCCAGCGGTTCTTGCCGGCGAGCAGCGCCTCGAGCAGGAAGTTCGCGCTCTCGTTCTGCGGGTCGTAGGTGACGACCTTGCGGAGCATCTGCTCGTAGGTCGGATCGTCCGGCATCTCGACGCGCAGGATGCGCGCCGCCCGCAGGCACATGCGCGCCGCGGTCGCCGAGTCCTTCTTCTCCGCCTCGCTCCCGAGCCGCTCGACCTCGGCCAGCCAGTCCTCGCGATCGTACTGCGCGGTGGTCAGCGCCTCGAGGATGCGCGTCGAGTCGGGGTAACGCTCGTGCGCGGCCTTGAGGATCTCCGCGGCCTTGTCGCGCTGGCCGAGATCGAGCAGCGTCTCGCCGACGACGGCCGCGAGCTCCGCGCGCTTCGCCTCGTCCTGCTCGGCCTTGAGCTCGAGCTCGCCGACCTTGGCGACCATCTCGAGCCGGCCCATCTCGCGGTACACCGCGCGGGCCTGCGAGAGCGCCTTCAGGTTCTGCGGATACAGCTTCCACGCGCGCTGGTAGATCGCCAGGGCGCGATCGCGATCGGGCACCACCTCCTCCGCGATCTGCCCGACCTCGTACAAGCGCTCGGACTTCTCGGCCTCGCTCGCCAGGCCCTCGGCCTCGCGCTCGAGTTCATCGATCGCGGACTGCCAGTCTCGCGAGTTGCGAAGGCGCTGCCGGAGCTCCGGGCGGAATTGCATAGCCATGGAGTGCGTATCCTCTCGTTGTCCTTGGGGAAAGCCAGCCTGTGAGCCGGCGCACTCTTATATCACAAAAGCGGAAGGGGGATCTGCGGAGATCTTCGTGATGCGAAGACGATGGCGAAGATCGAACTACTGGATCGGATTGATGATGTCGACGTCCGAGCCGCCGCAGTAGGCGTAGCTGCCGACGTCGTAGTAGCCGTACACCGAGAGGCCGACCGGCGCGCTGGCGGTGATGCGGTGCACGCCCGGCTCCAGCCGACAGGTGATCTGCTGGTACGACTTGGAATCGATCGTGCCGATGTCGCGCGTGTCGCACGAGACCGGGATCTCGCTCGCCCCGTCGAGGAACACCTGCGTCCCCGTGGGCAGCGCGACCACCATGTAGTTGTCGCGGAACGTCGTCGGGATCAGGAACACGTAGTGGTCGCGGTACTGGTCGACGGCCGGGAAGACCATGAGCGAAGGATCCCCCTCCCCCATCCCGCCGACCAGATCCTGCGAGACCAGGATCTGCCCGAGCATGATCGCGCCGCCCTCCGCGACCGCGGTGAACCCGTCGTACGCGTAGAACGACTTGTGCTCGCCGGCGTTCAGCGTGAAGTGATCGTACGGCGCGGGCAGGTTGGTCGTGACCGTCGTGTTGTCGACCGATGCCAGCACGCGGTACAGGTCCTCCTCTTCGTAGCCTCCGTTGGTCGAGCGCACCGGACTCCGAGAGACCGCATACTTCCAGCCCCACGCCTCGGTCGGGAACATCTGCTCCTCGAGGTGATCGGTGCAGCACGTCCCCATGTTCCAGTCGGGCGGCGGCGGCGGCGCGGGGGTGATGTCGGCCGTCCCCTCGGAGTCCTCGGTGCCGCTGAACACGGCGACCGGCTTCGACGACACGATCGACGTGCCGGTGAAGTCGCCGTTCTGATCGGGGTAGTTGCCGCACTCCTGGAACGGCACGATCGGCTGATCCGACTCGAGGTTCACCACGTCGTACGGCCCGATGTCGAATTCGAGGGGCGTGCCCTTCGGCGTCTGCGCGATGTCGAGCCCGCTCATGCCGCCCGACGCCTTGATGGGATGGGTCGCGGTGACCGTCACATGCGTCCCCTCCTCCTCGCCGACGATGGTGACGAAGCCGTAGCTCGGCGAATCCGGGATGTAGAACGGATCGCCCGGCGGGGGACCGCACGGCCTGGCGACCGGCCAGCTCAGCACCAGGTAGTGATGGCCGAGGGCCTGGTGCGGCACGAGCAGCGACGCGTCGTTGGTGAACGCCTGGATGATCGGGTTGAACTGGTACGCGACGATCGGCCCGTCGCTCTCGATCTTGTACGCGTGCGAGCTGACGAACGTCCCCGAGCCGGAGAACGTCACATACGGCCCGTTCTGACCCATGGTGCCGTCGACCTCGCGCTGCGGCAGATCGATGGTCGCCAGATCGTTTCCGGCGACGGTCACCTGCGTGACCATCTCCTCGTAGATCGGCATCCCGAACGGCGCGGTGTTCTTGGTCACCGTGACGGTCACCGGGTAGTCGTTCACGTTGGCGACGGCGACGGCGAACTGCTGCTTGGCCGCATCGTAGTCGACCGTGCCTACGGTCGCGTTCACGTTGTCGAGATCGACGGCGTAGAAGTGACAGCCCACCGTCGACGGGTTCATGTCGGCCGCCTGACACGCGGTCAGGCAGAACCCGTTCACGCACTCCTCGTTGGCGCCGCACGCCATCACGTAGTCGCCGCCCGTGCCGTCGGCGTTGCACTGCCAGACCTCCTGCGAGCCCGGCGATCCGCCGCAGTAGTTTTTCCCCGGGTTACAGGTGCGGCAGCCGAGATCCGGCACGCACACCTGATCCGGGCTGCAGCCGGTCCCGCACTTACTGGTGTCCGCGTCCCCGCCGTGCCCGCCGTCGCCGTTCAGACGAACCCCAGGACCACACGCGCCAACCGTGAGCAGGAATACGACCAATCTACGCATGCGCGCGCGGTGTGCGCGTTTCATGCCACGCGGTACGGCTAGGAAGATCGAGGGATTTGCGGCGGAGAGAAGTGAAAGTGTCGACTTTGGTCGGCAGCAGGTGCCGACCTGGGTCTACTCCGTAACCAGCTTCAACATGCGCGCGTTGGCCGCGTAGACCTGCGCCGCGCTGCCCTCGCCGTTGCCGACCGCCTTGATGTACTCGTTCAGGTACTTCTTGGCGTTCGCCTTGTCGCCCTTGTTCGCGTACGTGAACCCGAGCTGGAAGCGGGCGTCGTTGTTGTCCGGCTTCTCCTTGATCGCGCTCAGGTAGGCGTCGATCGCCTTGTCGTAGTACTGCGGGTTGGGCGGGGTCGAGCTGGCCGCCATCGCGTCGTACGCCATGCCGAGCTCGTAGAAGATGTTGGTGCGATCCTCGACCTCGGCCGCCTTCGCGTACATGCCGCCCTGCTCGAGCACCTTCACCGCCTCGGGGAACATGTCCCAGCGCGCGTACAGCCGGCCGAGATCGATGAACGGCTTCCCGAAGCTCGGGTTCAGCATGATCGACTGCGTCCACGCCTGCGCCGCCTCTTTCGGCTGATCCTGCAGCAGGTAGATGCGTCCAATGTACCAATGCGCCTTGAACAGCCGCTTGTTCAGCTCGACGGCCTTCTGGAGCGCCGCCAGCGCAGGCTGCAGGTTCCCCGCGCGGTACTGCGCCTCCCCCTCGCGGTAGAAGTACATCTCCTGCTTCGAGTCGTTCTTGGCCGCGTCCTGGAACGCGTCTGCCGCCGACTCCCAATCCTTCTTGCACTCCGGCGTCGCGATGCACTCCTGGTCGGTCAGCTTCGCGTACCGCGACGACGCCTTCTGCAGGTACACCTGCCCCAGGTTGAACGCGATCTTGTCGTTTCTCGGATCCAGCGACTTCGCCATCTCGAGCTTCTTGATGGCATCCTCCGACTGCCCCTGCTTCATCGCCTCGATCCCGGCATTCATGTTCTCGATCGCCTTCTGCTTCTGCTGATCACACTCCAGCTGCCCGCAGCTGGCGATCCCGAGGAGCGCGGCGACGTTCATCAGCGTGTGTAGGCGCATGGTGAGCGGAGGATAGAACTAGTTCCCCGGGGTGTGCAACCAAGAGTTCACCGTCGGTGCGGGGCGGCGTAGAGAGGGTTCCTGCTCGTGACCCGCAGGCGTCAGTGGCGCTGCGGGTCCTTCCGCGCCGGGCGTGTGGAACTCGCTCCCGTCGGGGCGGGGACCCTTCTCCCGTTTGGGGACGGTCTTCACTTTTTCACTTGTTTTGGCAACGGCGACGGTGGCGCTGACGAGCGTTCGACTCGACCGTCGAGGAATCGTCTCTGCCGGATTCAAATTGGCGCGGCGGTTGCCGGATCGCTACTTCGCGAGCTTCGAGAGGCTGCCGTCCATGTAGTTGGTCGCGAAGGTTCCACGGTTGATCCAGTAGACGGACGTGGCGTCGACGGCGATCGAGCGTGGGTTGTCTTGCCCGACGGCGAGGACGGTGGTGGCGCCGCCCGCGCGCGACACCTTCATGATCCGGCCCGTCGCTTCCTCGCACCAATAGACATCGGTGGCATCCAGGGCGAGGCTCACCGGATCCAGGCCGATCGCGATGGCGGTCGGGTCGCCGCCCTTCTTGTTGATCACATCGATGAGGCCGCTGCCCGATTCGGCGACGAAGACACCGGGAGCGCTGTCGACGGCGATGGCGACCGGGGTCGACAGGCCGTCGGTGATGCTGGCGAAGTCGCTGGTGGTGCTCGCCATGTCGGGCGTGACGGGAGACTTGGTCATCGTGCCGTTGGACGAGCTCAGGAAGAACACGCTCACGCCGTCGGTGGCGGCCGCCGACGCATGGCCGTGGAGCGGGCTCCGCAGCAGCTGGGCGCCCGCCATGGCGTCGAACGGCATGGTCGAGAAGCGAACCAGGTACCCATACACATCGTCGTCCTGGAGCAGGAACAGCGAGTCCGAGTCGAGCGCGATGTCTCCGTAGAAGTGATGTCCAGCCGGCGATTCGACGACGGGGCTCGACACGATCGTTCCCGTCAGGTTGGACGACTGGATCGTGCCGTCGGTCTCGTTCGTCCAGTAGACGTGCATCTCGTCCGCCCCGAGCTGGGTGGGCCGGTTCAGGCCCTCGACGATCGCGAGCTGGCCGGTGCCGTCCTTGCCGATCATGGAGACGTCGCCGCGGTTCGGCAGGGCGAAGCCACCGGTGTTGGTCCAGAACACCGAGGTCGAGTTCAACGCGAGCTCGAAGGGATCGAACAGCCCCGACGCGAGGACGGTCGGTGGGGTCAGCACCACACTCGCATCGATCGCCGGCGGGGACGCATCACTGCCGCCGACCGCCGCATCTGGCGGCCCCGGGATGCTGGCATCGACGTCGCCCGGGCACATGCATGCGCCGAACGTCCCGTCGGCCCCGCACGTCTGGACGCCGTCGGCGCCGCCGAGACACGGGCAGCTCACGACCATTCCCGCGACACAGGTCGGCGCGCCAGGGCTACCTGAGCACGCCGCACACACGATCGCGACCAACAAGATCCCCCCTAGGAGCTTCATTCATCCACTCTACACCCGATTGACTTCACATGGGGGCATTGAGCTAATGCCGACCATCAGCGCCATGTGAGCCTTCGTGCACGAATTTCTAGGGACCCGCGATCCGAAAGCGGACGTGAAGATCTGCGAAGCGAGGATCATCTGGATACTCGTCGCCGACCAACTCGACGCTGTAGCCATCGCCCCGTGCCGATGGGTTGTTTATTTGCGACGGAATCCCCGCACTACGATCTCTCGGCGCGACAGTGCGCCAACGATATCCGCTGAAGCAGTCGTAGCCTGACGAGTGGGCGGGAGCGTGTGGGATGAACGGTAGCGCCAGCCAGACGATGACTAGGAGGTCCAACGCGGCGAGGAAGCCGACGATGGTGCGCCCGCGGGGGACGAGGGAGAGCATCTAGGCTAGCCGGCGGTGCGGAAGGTGAAGGGGTAGCTGACGGTCACGAAGCCGCCGCCGGTGGGCTTCGGGAAGTGGATCGACAGGATCACCTGCGTCACGCACTGCTCGACCTCGGCGTTGCCCATGCCGGACGCGGTCGCGCTGATCACCGTGCCGTTGGGATCGATCTTGAACTGCGTGCGCACCGTGCCGGCCAGGTCCGGACTCACGGTGAGCTGCTTCTGGTAGCAGTACTCAAACTGCGCGTACTTGGCGCGGATGTACTTGCGGATGATCTCCTCGTCGAGATCGCCCGTCGACGAGATCGCGCCGATCTTGATCTGCGGCACCAACGGACGGCGGCGCGGCAGACCGCCCTTGCCGGGGCCGGTGCCGTAGCTCGAGCCGGTGCCGTCGCCCGCGCCGATCGTGCCGTAGCCGCCCTTGCCGATCGTGCCCGGTGACGTGCCGCCGCCGCCCGGGCCCATGCCGTTCGCGCCGAAACCGTAGCCGCCCGCCATCTCTCCCGGCTCGTTGCCGATGACGCCGCCGGCCACGTCACGGTCGTCGTAGCCGGACGAGAAGTCGCCGGTGCCGGTGACGGACGCGAACAGGCCGCCCTGCTGGCGGTTCATCACGCCGAGCACACCGGAGTGCTGCGCCTGCTCGCGCGCCTGCGCCTTCGACAGGTGTTGCGTGTCGTCGGTCTTCTTCATCTGGAAGATCCCCGACGGACGCGTGCTCTTCTCGGTGCCCATCTTCCCTTCGGCATCGGCCTGCTTCGCGCCGGCGCCGCCCGGGTCGGCGGTGGTCTTGGTGTCTTCCTCGTCGGGCTGCGGATCCTCGGGAGGCTTCACCTGCACGCGGTTGCCGCGCAGATCGCTCGACAGCGAGTCGAACGCGATCGCCTTCGACTCGGGCGGGATCGCCAGCAGCAGCAGCCAGATCGCGAGGTGCACCACCGTCGACCCGCCGACGCACGCGAGCACCGCACCCTCGAGGTTCGCGTAGAGGCCCGCGCCCTGCCGACGCGGCGCCGGCACCGACGAGACGATGAGCTTGGTCGGCCCGAGCGCCACGTGGATGCGCGCGCCGGCCGGGATGGTCATCGTGCGCGGCAGCTTGTCGAGCGGCGTCACCGCGCCGTCAACGCTCATCTCGCCGGTCATGCCGTCGATCCAGTGGAACGCGAAGTCGTCGCCCTGCGGCCCGACCAGCGTGTGCGTGTCGGTGTCGACGGCCAGCTCGAGTCGCTCGTCGCGCCCGATGCGGTACCGCGACGATCGCCGTTCATCGAGCCGCCGCGCCGCACCCCACGTGACCGCCGCCAGCCCGAAGCCGAGGCCGAGGAACGCCATCGCGTCCCACATCGGCGCGAGCCGGATCGGCCGGAACTCCGCCGGCGCCAGCTTGTCCACGTCGACCCAGTGCGCGAGGTTCGCCTTGTTCACGCGCGCCACGTGCACGCCGTGCTGGAAGGAGAACGCCGCGATCAGGATCGCCGCCACCCCCGAGATGAACAGCCCATACGTGAGCGGCGTCACCTTGCCTCCCTTGGGATCCGTGAGGTGCGCGACGTGGACGACCGTGTCCCCCATCATCGCCGCCACCTCTACCGCGCGCGCACCCGTAGCATCGACGCCAGCCATTGTCGTCCTCCTGCGCGCCGACGTGCCCTTCACATCGCCGCGTCATTTGTTACGACAACAATTGTCGTGCGAAGTTCCTACAACGATCTGAAGTCGAGCGGAACCTGGACCTGCACGAAGGTGTCAGCCGGCGGGAAGGTGATCGCGCGCACCGCCTGCTCCACACAGCGATCCACGCCGTCGTCGAGCCCGCGCGCGCTCGCCGTCACCACCACGCCGCCCGGATCCACGCGGAAGTCGACCATGACCTCGCCTGCGAGCTCGGGATCGGCGGCGAGCGCCTTCGCGTAGCAGTGGCGGAGCCCGTCGAGCCGCTGGCGTACGTACTTCCGAAACCGCGGCGCGTCGTTCCCCTCCGCCCTGAGGCGCCCGAGGCTCGCCGTCGGGGCGTGCGCCTGATGCATGCCACCACCACCGCCCGCGCCGTCGACGCCGAAACCGTCACCAGTTCCCGATCCGTGCGCGATCGTCCCGTACCCGCCCTTGCCGATCGTCGCCGTCTGCGTCCCACCGCCGCCCGGTCCGGTCCCCTTCGCCGCGAACCCATAGCCGCCGGCCGCCTCGCCCGTCTCGCCGTTCAGCCCGCCCTGCACATCGTCCTCGTAGTCGCCCGACGAGAACGCCGCCGTCGCGTCGACCGCCGCGAACAGCCCGCCCTTCTCGCGCCCCATCACCGCGAGCAACCCCGCCTCCCTCGCGCCCACCTTCGCCAGGTGCGGCCGATCCACGTGCTTCATGTGGAACCGCCCCGCGCCCGCGCCGTCCTTCTTCCCCATCGCTCCTTCGGCGCGCGCCTGCTTGTCACCGGTCCCGTTCGTCGGCCCCCACCGCCGCCGATCGTCGAACGCTCGAACGTAGTCACGCACCGCCTCGACGTGCCGCTTCACCTCGTCCATCGACAACGTCGCCGGCTGCGGCGGGATGGCTCGCAGCACCAGCCACACCGCCAGATGCGCCAGCGCCGAGCCCAGCACGTACGTCAGCGCCGCCCCCTCGAACCCCCACGTCCGCCCCAGCCGCCGCGGCGCCGCCGTCTCGCGCATCAGGTACCGGCACACGCCGACCGAAACACACTGCGCCCCGCAAGCGACGCCCTCGACGTACGTCACATCGATGATCGTGTCGTCCAGCATCGTCACGATCTCGATGGAGACAGCCATGGAAGTTGGACACGCCGCCATTCGCGAAGTTCCGAAAATGAAAACGCCCGCTGAAGCGGGCGTTGACTAAGAGAACGCCCGCTGAAGCGGGCGTTGGTTATCCCGAAGTGCGGAACGTGAACGGGTAGCTGACCTGGACGAACCCGCCGCCCGTCGGCTTCGGGAAGTGGATCGACAGGATCACCTGCGCCACGCACTGCTCGACGTCGGGATTCCCCATGCCCGACGCGCTCGCGCTGATGACCGTGCCGTTCGGGTCGATCTTGAACTGCGTCGTCACCGTGCCGGCGAGCTCCGGCTTGATGGTCAGCTGCTTCTGGTAGCAGTACTCGAACTGCGCCATCTTCTGGCGGATGTACTTACGGATGATCTCCTTGTCGAGGTCACCCGTGGCGCTGACGTTGCCGATCTTCACCTGCGGCACCAGCGGCCGGCGACCGCCCATGCCGCCCTTGCCGCCGCCGACGCCGTAGCCCGAGCCGGTGCCCGAGCCGTGGCCGATCGTGCCGTAACCGCCGCGGCCGATCGTGCCCATGCCGGTGCCGCCGCCGCCGGGACCCATGCCCTGCGTGCCGAAGCCGTAGCCGCCTTCCATCTCGCCCGGCTCGTTGCCAAGGAGGCCGCCCTGGATGTCGCGGTCGTCGTAGCCCGACGAGAAGTCGCCGGTGCCGGTGACGGACGCGAACAGGCCGCCCTGGGTGCGGTTCATGACGCCGAGCACGCCGGAGTTCCGGGCCGCTTCCTGCTTCTCGGCCTTCGACAGGTGCGCGGTGTCGTCCGTCTTCTTCATCTGGTACTGGCCCGACTGACGGGTCGAGTCCTTCTTGCCCATCTTGCCTTCGTCGAGCGCCTGCTTCTCGCCGGTGCCGCCCGAGTCGTCGGTGTCCTTGTTCTGATCTGGATCGTCCTCCGGCTTCGGCTCCTCCGGCGGCTTCACGGCGGCCTTGTTCATGCGGCTGTCGTTCGACAGCGAGTCGAGCGCGATGGTCTTGGGCTCCGGCGGAATCGCGCGCAGGAGCAGCCAGAAGCCGAGGTGCACGGCCGCCGAGCCGAGGAAGTACGCCATCACGGCGCCCTCCATGCTGGCGAGGAACGCGCCGGTCTGGCGGCGCGGCGCCGGCACCGACGAGATGAGGAACTTGTTCGGCCCGAAGTCGACGCGGATGCGCGCCTTGTGCGGGATGGTCAACGTGCGCGGGAGCTGCTCGAGCGGCGTGATCTTGCCGTCGACGTTCATCTCGCCCGACATGCCGTTGCCCCACTGGAACGCGAAGTCGTTGCCCTGCGGCCCGACCAGCGTGTGGGCCTCGTGCGCCTGGTTGGGGTCGTAGTCCATGGGGAACTCGACGCCCTTGGCCTGCCCGATGCGGAAGTACGGCGAGCGACGCTCGTCGAGGAGCCGCGACGCGGCCCACGCCACGAACGCGAGGCCGAGGCCGAGGCCGAGGAACGCCATCGCGTCCCACGCGGGCGACAGGCGGATCGGGCGGAAGTCGACGGCCGCGAGCCCCTCGCCCTCCGGCTCCGGCGTGACCCAGTGCTCGAGGTTGCGCTTGTTCACGCCCGAGATGTGCACGCCGTGCTGGAACGAGAACACGGCGATCAGCAGCGCCGCGGCGCCGGCCATGAACAGGCCGTACGTCATCGGCGTCACCTTGCCGCCCTTGGGATCGACGAGGTGCGAGACGTGGATCACCGAGTCGCCCATCATCGCGGCGACCTCGATGGCGCGCGCGCCACCCATGTCCTCGGCGGCGTCGGCGCCGAACGACGGCGCGGGCGCGGCGAACGACGACACCGCCTGCTGCGGCGCCGACTGCTGCATGGGGCGACCCAGTCCGGCCGGCGCGGGGATGCCCGCCGGCGGAGGCGCCTGGAACTGCGGCACGGAAGGCGCCTGGAACTGCGGCGCGGCCGGCGCGGCGGGCTTGGCGGGAGCCTGGCCCATCGGCGGACGCGGTGACGACGACAGAACCTGCTCCGGCCCCGTCGCGCTGCCGAGCGGACGCTGCGCGGGATCCGGCGCGACCGTGGTCGGCACCTCGTCGGAGGCCTCGGCCTCGCCCACGCCGAGCACGATGCGCGTGTCGCCGAGGACGATCACGTCACCGTCCTGCAGCTTGGCCTTGTTGACCTTCTGGCCGTTGACGATGGTGCCCTTGGTCGAGCCGAGATCGATGATCGAGATCTCGCCGGGACCGGTCACCTCGATCACCGCGTGCATGCGGCTGACCAGCTCGTCGTCGATGCGCAGATGGCTCGACGAGAGCTTGCCGACCTTGATGACCGGCTGGGTCAGCGTCTCCGTGCGGAGCAGCTGATCGCCCTTGTAGATCCTGAAGGTGAGGGGAATCTTCACGCCGTCCATCGTCTGTCCTCTCCGCTAGCTAGGTGGCGGAAGGTCGTCGTGCACGGCCATGTGCTTGATGCGGGAGGCGAGGACTAGTTACAAGTCCTCGGCAGACTTCACGATCTCTTTGATGAAGTCTGCGCGTACCCGGATCAGGCTGGTGTGCTCGGCGAACTTCCGCGACGTGATGTCGGATCCTTCGGGCTTCACGAGCTCGCCCGTGACTTCGTCGGCTTCGAAGTCGAACTTCTTGTCCTGCTTCTTCCCGCCGTTGGCAGCGCCCGTGTCCTTGGGCTTCTTCTGCGCCATGGCCGGAAGGCCGAGCGACATCACTGCGAGACCGAGCACGGAGGCGATGAGCGTGCGCTTCATGGTGCTTCGCTCCTTGGTCCTCGATGCCAGGTGCAGCATGTCACCACGTACGACAACCGCGCCTGGTCGAAGTTCCTGAAAAAGTGAAAAAAGTGTAGCTCCTGCCGTCTGCCAACGCAATCACGGCAGGAGCTACACGAATTCAACTACTTACCGCCCTTCTTGTCGTCCGGCTTCTTGTCGTCCGGCTTCTTGTCGTCCCCCGGCTTGGCGTCGCCGCCCGCCCCGCCCGCACCGTCCGGCTTGGCGTCCCCGCCACCCGCCGGCGGCGTCGGGTTGTTCTTCTGGTCCTCGATCATCTTCTGCTTGTCTTTGATCGCGTCGCCGTACGACGACACGTACTCGTCGGCGTCCTTGATCTTGTCGGTCGCTTCCTGCTTCTTGTCCTTGGGCGCCTTGTCCCCGGCCTT
>JACXTT010011543.1_pt1 | contig 11810 bp, 14 predicted proteins | sample 9270951 | NCBI WGS metagenome assembly JACXTT01 (sample SAMN15532306, study PRJNA645909) | rock metagenome | isolation source: weathered quartz diorite | place: Puerto Rico | collected 2017-06-21 | reverse complement strand
TGTGATAGCTTCGTCGCAAGGCGGTTCTCCTTTCCCAGAGAAAGTTTTCCAACCCGACTCTACCAAGAGTCGGGTCGAGAACCGCCCCTCAACCTTCAACTATGGATGGGACACCGTCTTGTAGTTTTGCTGATAGCACCAGTTGGAACTTCCCGAGTGGTTGGTGCACAGAGGATTTGCGCTTGGTCCTCCCTGAAGGTTCAGCAGTAGGTAGTTGTCAGTCGAAGTCCCAACCAGGACATCAGTCAAGTATTGCGCAGCAGCACTGCCGAAAACAGAAAGCCCCGCGGTGTACACGCTTGTTCCGTTGCAGACCTGTTTTTGAGCGGGTACAAAGACACGCAGAAACTTACCTGCTGACTTCCCGCAGTTGGCATGCTGAGCCTCATACTCCTCAACTATCGCGGTCGAATAAAGAAGACCGGCAGCAGTACAAACCACTTGCCCGGACGATTGAAAGGCATATACCGTACCCGATTGCGCCGTCACGGTCTGGTTCTTTGAATAGGAAATGTAGGTATTCCATGTGGCTGATGATCCTCCCGACCATCCTCCTACGGAACCGAGTTTGTTGTATACGCGAGGAGTGTGCATCACGCCAGTACAGCCGCAACCAACGGGACATACTCCATTAGTAGTTCCCTGCACACTCACAGAAGTATAGATCTTTTGTGCGTCAGCGGTGACAGTCGCGTAAGTACTGTAGGCCGGGGTCATCCAATTCGAGCAGCCCTGCGCGAGGCCATGCCCCAAGCACGATAATACCATCGCCACAAAGAGGCAGATTCTAGAGATGTCTTGAGACTTCACTGGACCTCCTTGGCAGGAACCTTCATTTTGGCCTTTTCGCTTTTCACGTAAGCTCGAAACCTGGACAAGGCATCAGGAGTCAGCGCCACACTCAGTGCGTCCAATGTGGACTGCACCAACGCATCTCTTTGGCGTAAGAACGTATTGAGGTCAGGCGCGACACCCAGAGCGTTGGCGGCGTCTACGGATTTGTTGTAGCTCGCGATGAGATCAGCAAATTGACTCTTGAAGGTTGCCAGCAAGGGAAGCGCGGCCTCTATATCCTCGCCGTCGAGTCCCGCAGTTCGTAGAAATGCAAGCTGACGGTCCGCCTGTTCGGATGTCGGGTTCTCTTCAGAGATGTTAGTCAAGACCAAGAGATATGCAGTTAAATCCGGGATCAGATCGGGCGTCTGGGCTCCGTCGATCATTTTCGTAGCCGATTGGCCCACAGAAGTGGTGCTGTGCATATGTGAAGCAGCTAGCTCGTTGTGTTCAATATCAAGTTGTTTGGGAGCAAGGGAGTGCTGCGCGAAGGACCTGAGAGCGAGAATTCCTGTCACAATCGCCAGCGCCGAGACCAACGTCAGGGCGAGCCAAGATGACCGTGGCGAGAGTTTCATAGTCGACCTCCCGTACGCAAGTGATTTTGCCGGGATCGGCCCCTGATGCGGTGAATGTGAGAGATTCGGCCAAAGGGAACGAGCAATCTATAGAGCAGTTAACAGATTCCGGCTGGAAAAATTTGCTTTGTCCTGAAAACCGAACCAAGGTGAGACACGGAAGGTTCTTATCTCATTGAAAATGATGCCTGATGTGCGTAATCCCCCTGACATGACGGAAGGCGGAAATCCGTCGATTATTGGGCGAATCCGTCGGGTAACCGACGACGTTGTATGCGCCCGGCGCCCCTTCCGGCTGTTCCGAAAACCGAGCAAGACGGAGAGCGATACGCGGGCTCGCAGGGCTGGTTAGCAGGTCGGGCCCGCGAACTCTGCACAGTGCTGGAGTCGCCGGGCCGGCTGCGACGAACTCCTTCACTGTGCAGTGTGCATCATGCGGTCCATAGCAAGTGCGGCTTCGACTGCCGCGTGTACGCTGACAGATTCAATCTGACGCGCCCACTCCTGAATCGGGGCATTGAGATTTGGCTTCATCGGAAAGCAATACAACTGAGAGCGACCGATCCAACATGATCCGTAGACCACGAGTTCAAGGCCGACTGGCAGGTCTGGACCTTGCTGGAGGTCGCGAAGTGCAATGTGCATCTCAACTTCTTCCAGAGCCTCGTCGTCATTCCACACTGCGATAATGGCGTGCGCCGCAATAGCCTGTCGAAACTTGTCTTTCACCTTCCGGAGACACTTCGCCACATCCCTCTGCGGGTTGCCGTATGGCTGCAAGAACCACTCCTTTTTTGAGAACTCCTCCTGAGTCAAAATCGGTGGACCAGGATTCATTGGCCTGAAGCGAGTGACCTCAACTGTTGCGGAAATCCCGTCGCGGGTGATGCGAAGGTCTGGTCCCTTCGCACCGGTCGGCTCGAATTCCGGACTGAATCCCAGGCCCCTGAATACTAGTCCGTAACGCAGCGTTGCCAGATGATCGAGCAGAGCTTCCTTGTCGGCTGCCACGGCGAGCGAATGGAGGAATGCGGGAGAGTTCGGCCACGGCTGCGCGTTTGAGAGCCACGTCCCTAGTTCGGAGGCAAGGCTCCTGCCGCACAGCGCTTCGATCCGCTGCATCGCTTTCGTCATCCTTATTCGCCGGCGTAAGCCTTGCACAAAACGCATAGTACAGCACCCTTCACTGTGCAGCAGCGGACGGATGAACGTCGCCGCGACCAGGCGCTGGCACAGCAGGTCGCTGCTGCGCGAATTCCCGGCGGCCGACAACACGCCAACCGCTCGGCGCTGGGATTGTGAGCAGAGAGGCGATTTAACGACAGTTAGGGACATCCGTTCTCGACGGCTAGATGCCTCTGAATCTGAAGTACCACTCCAAGGCGGCTGTTGGGACAAGAATGGCTGCAGCGACAAATGCTTGTTTCCGGGTGCTTGGTTTGACAGCATCGGCGACCACATATGCCGCCGTGAAGAGAACAAGCGGCAAGGGAGCAAGCCAAAGAGTTACTGCAGCCCACCAAGGCGAGAGGCCGCTATAGCCGACCGCAAGTGCAGCGGCGACTATGAGCGAGTTGAGCAATGAGAGGACGAGCGAACCTGCCATCCCAAGCTCACAATTCATTCGGCGCAACCAGTTATTCACTCTCGTTGTCCAGTGGCCCCAAGAGCTTTTCGTAACACTCTGTGCAGAGCCATTCTCGACCGTTGGTGTAGCCAGCAGCGTGCTCCGGCCCACCGTCCACATTCAACTCCCATTGACAGAGGGAGCAAAAATCGCGAGGCCATCCACCTGTCACCAGTTTGAAACCGAGATCATCGTTTCGTCCCACGTCGAAGAAAATGCGACCGCCCTCAATCTCGACGAGTATGTCCAATGGCTCCCATGAACGCTTACGCCAAGCAAACTTCCGTAATTGATCGACCTGAGCCTGAACGTAGCTTCCGTCCCATGCCTCACCGTGAATTTCCACAATGCCGTGCTCAGCTCCTGTGGTTTTCCACCCCTTGGAAACGATTTTCCGGGCACGGTCGAGAGTGAGACCCTGCGACTTGAGAACTTGGGCTGCCAACGATCTCTCCTCCCTCAGCAATCCAAGTAACAAGTGCTCACTTCCGGTGTCTTTGCTTTGGAGGCTCTCTGCTTCCTCAGCTGAGTAAGCCAGCACTCGTCTTGACTCGTTGCTCAAGGGAAGATCCACCGAAGTGGGAATCTCCCCTCGGTGCACCGCATATTGGTCGATCTCCTTGCGAATTGCATCGATGGAGGATTTGGAAGGCAGCGCTACCCTCGTGAGCGCAGCATCCTCACGCAGGAGGCCCAACAGTATGTGCTCCGTCTCGATGTAAGGCGCGCCAAATTGGCTGGCTTCGTATCGTGCGAAAAAAATGACCCGCCTTGCTTTCTCTGTGTAACGTTCAAACATTTCGATCCGGCTTCTTGGCTTCCGAAACACAAATCATAGCCGAGAATCAGCATCTGCCGAACCTCAAAGCCGAGCCGTTACCGTAACTGTTGAAAACATAGCACTCAAAATCCCGGTTTTAGCGTTGTGAGGATTTCCGACGATGGTAAAGCTAATGGGCTAGATGAATCCACCCATACAGATTGAATGTCACAAGAACAGCTAGCATTGCAACTGCGTATGCCGCCAGAGTCACGGCAATCGAAACTCGATGCTCGGCCGAACTCTTCCACATAACCACACCAGTCGCCGCCAAGAATGCCGACATCACGAACTCGCTCGGAAGAAGCACCCGATAAAAACTTTCGGGCAAGCGAAACCAGCCGAGTACCAGCATCAGGGGTGGGAGCCAGATCAAAGCAAGCGTGAACCAAACGCATCCGCAGATCAGTAACGCCTTCCCTCTCCTTCGCTGCTGCTCCGGGATCATACGGCAGAAGACCTCCCGCATTATGCTCCACCGCAGCAACTGTTGTTAACAAGCGATTGCACTCAGAACCCCTCGTACACTCCGCGCGCCCGCTCGTGATCGGGACGGCGGCGCCTCAGCCGGGAACGCTGCTCCCTGTGCAGGGCTCCGACAAGTAGCTGCGTAAGGTGGCGGTTTTTGTTGAAATTGGCTGAGAGCTTTCTTGCGCCGCACCTTTTGTGATTTTCGGTACGAGTAAGAAATGCGTGCGTAGGCCGTCCTGGTGCTGCGTCAGCTCCGCCTGCAAATGACGAATATGCGCGTCCGCATCAGAAGGCTGCAACTCATCGTTACCCTCGTAACGCCCAATTCTTCGGCAAAGCGATTATGCTTGCGAGAAAGCCTGCGAGGAAATCTGTGAGGGCTGCCCTGGCGCGGAAGCCGCCGATCCGTATCGCCGTCGTGGAAAGTGATCCACTGCGTTTCGTAGGACTTCGCACCCTGTTTGACTCGGAGGCGGATTTCGAGCTGGTTGCAGAATCAAGTTCGGATATTGCAGCGCTCACCAATATCGACGTAATGATACTGGGGAGCTGCAATGGGCAGAATTTATTCGATTTCATGGCCAGTATCAAGACCAGCCGGCCCGATCTGCGCATCATTGTGATCGGTTCGGGCATGGATCAAGAAACAATTCTGAAGGTTCTGGCCGAAGGCGCCCAGGGCTACGTGGACAAAACAGCGTCACCGGCCGAATTTGTGCAGGCTGTCCGAGCGGTGAATCAGGGCTCGGTCTGGGCTCCACGACGTGCTCTATCTACGTTCATCGAGCGTGTTAGTTCTGCTTCTGATCGCATCTTTTCCACAGGCCGGGACGCCTTTACAGACCGAGAGAGGCAGGTGCTGGAAATGCTGGTCGTAGGCCGCTCGAATAAAGAAATCGGATCCGCACTGAGGATTGAGGAGCGCACGGTCAAGGCCCATGTGGCCAAGTTGTTGCGCAAGGTAGGAGTGCCAAACCGCATTGCACTTTCGGTTCACGCCATCACACATTCCTTGGTTGCGGCGAAATAGGTTAACTTCTGCGTCGCCAGCCTGAACTTCGATGCCCTCCAGTTCCTCGCGTTCGTGAGCGGATAGGCGCCTCGGAGGCGAGACGGCTCTTTTTTATGGCGTGACTGGACACGAACTTCTAGTAGATAGACCACACGCCCGGCGTGACGACTTCCAAAAGGTTGCCATCGGGGTCGCGAAAGTATAAGGCTTCGGCGCCGTACTTCCAGGTCTTTCGCTCTTCGATCACGACGCCCTCTTTCCGCAGCCATTGCTCCCAGGCTACTAAATCGGAGCGGGCGATCCCGAATGCAACATGGATTGATCCGGTCGCATCCGTGTCTGGCGTCCCTCCCTTCTTAAACAGGAGAAGGATGTCGCGGTCGCCAGCCCGCAGTGCACAAAGTCGAGTTTGCTCAGTGATCTCTTCATCGGAGGCATCGATGAGCTCGAACCCAAGGACCCGCCGATAGACCTCCAACGATTGCACTACGTTTTTTACGTAGAGCGAGGTTTTCCAGGACTCCGTTCACGGCAGGTCTGGCACTTGCCGCCATGGTTCACCTCCCAGAGCCTCGAAGCAAATTTACACCAGACTCAGGCGACGTTCGTCAGTGGCGCAAGCATTGTCACGCCAACACGTACGATGAGTCGAGCATGCGGTATCGGACGGTAGGTCTGCACCAGAGGAAAGCGTATCGGTCGGAAGGCGTGACTGACGAACATTGCTCCTCGTTTTTGAGATGTGCGTTTTGAGCGTCAAAACGAATGCAAGCCGCTGTCCGCTCAAGCCGAGCCCACGTTCATAAGCGCTCGGTCGCGGGCGACCAGATTCAGCAACTCGCTCAACGCTTCGATCAGATTGTGCAGCTCGTTGTGTTCGATGAGGAAGCAGCGCGAACCCAGCTTGACCTCGACCTTGGAGTCGGACCGGACTGTAACGCTTCCGCGTTTCAATTCCTGCGGCATGCCTACAATGCTAGGCGGACGCGTCGCATCGCGTCAATCATTGTGGGCGGTCTCGCATCTTTAGCGGGAACTTTCCCGTCACATCTCTCGTACGTTCCACCTGGAAACTGAGGAGGTGAGTCATGTTGCTCCTAGGCGCGCTCTTCGCTGGGCTTTCTCTCTCGTCTCCGTCTTCTCTCAGTGTAGCTTGGCAAAGGAGCTTCCAGCTTACTGGCCGACCAGAGGTCCGAGTGGCCACCAACAATGCAGATGTTCGTGTGCGCGCTTCGGGCCGCAAGGACATCGAGGCGATCGTTTACACAGACAAAAGGCACGCCGCGGACGTTCGGGGCGTTACCCATCGTCAGTCCGGCAACCTGGTGGAACTCGATGTGCAGGTGACCAATCAGTGGAGGGCTGATTTCGGTCAGCGTTCAGTAGTGATTGAGCTCAGAGTCCCTGTGGGTTCCGACATCAACGCACACTGTGGAGACGGATCTGTATCGGTCCAGAATGCCGAAGGCAGGCTAGTCCTGCGCACTGACAACGGGAATGTTGAGGCGCTTGGAATTGACGGAACGCTCAGCGTCGAGAGCGGACACGGCGACGTTCACATCCAAGGCACGGCCACTGCGGTCGATCTCAAGACTCAGGCAGGCAATATCGCTGCACAGATCGATCACGGCTCCAAGATGCAGTCGGCTTGGACAATACGAACGGGCGACGGGAACGTTGACTTTCGCCTACCCGACGGATTCCCGGCCGACCTCGATGTCCATACCGGACATGGGAATCTCCGCCTGGAGTTGCCCATTCCAGCGGCGATCGGTGGTCGACGCGAATCGAGCTTTCGGCAACGAATCAACGGAGGCAACGAGCACTTGGAAATCCGTTCGGAAAGAGGAGACATTATGGTCGGCAGGACTAGAGGTTCCATCTAGAAGGGCAGGGACGGCAGTTTTCGCTGCGGAACTGGCGGTGGCATCGTTTTTGCACACAACGTCGGGTCCGGTAGCGGTTGATATGGCTTGCGTCGCATGAATTGCACGTCAGATGAGCGTGAACAACACTCTCAGAGTATCGCCACGGTCATTATGATTGCGGCCCTGCTATCGCTGGTGGCGGCGCATTTCTCGCCCAGAATCTGGCGCTAAGGCGTTCAGCTTGAAACCGCCAGGCGGCTGTTGTGTAAACACAGCCCCTTTTTGTGCCGATGGCGTGTTGGTGGCTCCTTCAGCGGCCAAAATGACTGTCCTTACCGGGATCACTAGTTCATCGGTTGTAGGCTGCGACCGCCGCATCCTCAGCCGCATAATCGAACTGCGCCAGGAACACGACAGCCGGGGGATTTTTCCGCTCCCAGCGTATCGTTCGCGTGATCGCCTCCTCAATCGCTACCGGCTCCTCGTACCCCAGCTCGTGGCGGATACGCGCCGAACTCGCCGTCCAATGCTGTGCGACGTTGCCGGGCTTTAGCAGGTGGCGCGGCGTGCGCTCCTCCGGCAGGACGACGAACTCCCCTTTCCAACGCATGACGGCGGCGATCTTCTGCGCCCATTCTAATTCGCTGAATGACGGCTCCTCGCAGACGTTGTAGATACGTCCCGCTGCGCGACCATTTGTCGCAGCCAGCGCAATGGCTGCGGCCACGTTCTCCACGTAGCCCCGCGGCGAGCGCCAGGCGGCCAGCGTTTCGGGAAGGATAATGTGGCGCCGTCCGTCGGCAATGCGCTTCACGACGGAATAAAAACGACGCAGCGGATCGCCGCGTCCATACACCATGGGCAGCCTGAGCACCGTTCCGGAAAGTTCGCGATCGTTCATCACCACGCGCTCCGCCGGGATCTTGTCGTAATCGTCCGTCACCCAAGGGAAAATCTTGCGCATGAGCTCCATGCTCTCTGGTGCGTAGGGACGCATACTGCGGCGCAGCTCCGACTCTTCCGTAAGCGGCACCTCCTGCAGCGGCCCACTTTCCGTGCCGTGCGAAATGCCCACCGCGCGATACACGTCGATACTGCTCAGCATGACCAGGCGTCGGGTCACACCACGGAAGATGTTCATCAGCTCTTCCGCCTGCGAACCCGAACTGATGACCAGGTCTACCACCACATCGGGAGCAAAGCGCTTCAGTTCCTGAGCGCTGGCCCTGAGTTGGTTGCGGTCGCCCCGGATCTCGTCCACACCGGCGAGCACAGCCGTCGTACCGCGGTGAAACACCGCCACCGCATCTCCTTGCCGCTTCAGTTCGGCCGCGACGAATCGGCCGATGAAACCGTTCCCGCCAATCAGAAGAATGCGCACTGGAGATCAATGATCACAAGAAAGAACGTCCGGCCTAAGAGCGTCCTGGCTCGAAGCATTTACGGTCTGAATTCTAGCGTGTCGGACACAAGTGTGCTGTGCAGCTGCCCAAGTCGAGGGTGGCCAGGAGAAGCCGGTAGCTCTGGTAGGCTTGCGAGGGCAGCATCAAGGAATAGCGGCCCTGCTGAGTAGGACCGGCGTAGAATTAGTGCTGCTTTCGGAGGTGTTAGTATGCGCTTCCGGACTCGGACGAGAGTCGCGATTTCTTCCATCTGGCTTGGCTTCGCCATTGTGCCGGTCTTCGCCCAGGGGCCGACGCCGGGCGCTCCTGCGGGAGATGTCAGCAACATCCCCAAGCCCATTACTGGCACGTTTGACCAAGTGAGAACGCGCAACGGGGCGAGTAGCGTTCCGACGGAACCAAAAGGCCGGGACGAGGAGTTTGCCTGCCTGCTTCCGCCGCTAAGCCTGGTACGGAGCCCTATAGTTACGGCAGGCCGTCTACAAACTCCCGCGAAGGCCAGAAAGGAATATGAAGAAGCGTGCGCGGCGCTGAAGGACAAGAAAACCGAGAGTGTAGAAAAACATTTACGCAAGGCTGTGCAGGAATATCCCAAGTACTCCACGGCCTGGGTCACGTTGGGCCAGGTGCTGGCCGCCCATCAGCAGACCGAAGAAGCACGTAGCGCCTGTTCGCAGGGGTCAGCGGTCGAGCCCACCTATGTTCCTGCGTACCTTTGTCTGGCCGACATTGCTGCGCGAGAGAAGGCGTGGGATGAAGTGTTGAAACTGAGCGGCCGTGCGCTTGAGCTTGACCCGACCAACAACGCCGTGGCGTACGAGTACAATGCAGCTGCCAACCTGCGATCCGACAACCTGGCCGCTGCGGAAAAGAGCGCTTTGCGAGCGTTGGAAATCGACAAGAACCACACTGAGCCGCGAGTGCATTTCGTTCTGGCGCAGATCTATGAAGCGAAGGGTGAGCGCGCCAACGAGACTGCACAGCTCCGAGAGTATCTCAAGTACGCAGACAATCCAGACGACGCAGCCATGGTAAAACAATATCTGTCTGAGTTGGACGAACCTGCCAAATAGGGTCGGAGTAAGAACGCGCAGGAACCTCGGCAGGCTGAACATTCCGCAACTCCGCCCGGTGGGTAGGCAGGTCGTCGCTACTTGCGCCCATCCGCTCGCAAGTGGCTTCCATGCAGATTGGGGCGCGCGATGTCGCCACAGTACACGATTCCCAGCCTATGGGAGACTGTATCGGCCGACATCTTGTTGTCGCATACTTCGCGCTAACATTCACGATCTCCTGGATTGGTGCCCTTGCTGTGGCCGCTCCATACCAGATCCGCCATGAACGTTTGCCAAAGATGACTGGCATTCTGATGTTTCCGGCCATGCTTCTTGGTCCAAGTGTTGCTGGCATCATTCTGACGAGGATCGCAGATGGAAAAGGCGGTTTACGGGACCTGTTCCATCGTATCCTTCGAGGGCAGCTTCCGGTATGCTGGTGCGCAGCTCTCCTCATTTCTCCCGTCCTGGTCCTGACCGTTCTCTTCTGCTTGAAAACATTTGTCTCTCCGGTTTATAGGCCCAACTTTCTGATGGGCATCTTGTTTGGTGTTCCCGCTTGCGTCTTGGAAGGAATCGGCTGGACGGGCTATGCGTTCCCAAAAATGAGTGCGCAGAACAATGCATTGGCCATGAGTATCTTGCTGGGACTGTTGTGGGCCATTTGGCACTTACCCGTCATCAATTACCTGGGAACATCCGTGCCACACGGCGCTTACTGGTTCCCTTTCTTTCTCGCGTTCACCTTGGCCATGACCGCCACGCGAGTGCTGATCTCTTGGCTCTACGCAAATACAGGAAGCGTTCTGTTTGCTCAGCTCATGCATGTGAGTTCGACAGGTTCCCTGGTCATTTTCAGCCCTCCGTGTGTGACAGCTGCACAGGAAGTGATGTGGTATGCACTTTATGGAACTGCTTTATGGCTAGTGGTAGGGATTGTCGCCAAGAAGAATGGCCGACAGTTAACAAGGCGCCCCACGCCTTCGAAAGCCTGAAGCCCTTCCCCTCACCAACCAGGTCTCTAGCTCGCTGCCCGTTCCTGCAGCCGGAACGCTTCTCTGTAGTCGCGCGAGAATTGCTCGAAGCTGATGGGCTTGCGGCCGAGCAAATCCTCTACGTCGCGAGTCACCGTACTTGCTCCGCCCCGACGATAGAGTAGTTGCAGGTCGATGAGTGCGCCTGCGCTCCACTCTAGCACGCCCGCTGCCAGCAGTGCCTGTTTGAATTGCTCGACAGGAAGGTCCACGTAACGGATCTCGCGGCCCGTATCTTCAGACAAGATCTCCGCTACCCGCGCGTTGCTGAGCGCTTCCGAACCTGTCAGTGTGTAGGCCTTACCTTCGTGGCCGTCTTCAGTCAGCGCCTTCACGACCACGGCGGCGATGTCCCGAATGTCGATGTGGCTGACCTTGCCGTCTCCCTGTACTCCGTAGAACGCACTCTGCGTGTTGATCGTTGAGGAGTTGTAAGTGACGAAATTCTGCATAAATCCGTTGGGGCGGAGGAACGTGTAAGCTAGGCCGGAAGACTTGATGTAGTCCTCAGATTCGGCGTGCTGTCGCGGGAAAGTCGCCTCGCGCCCGCCCATTGCCGACAGCTTCACAACCTGCTGTACGCCGGACTGCTTGATCTCGTCCATCGCCTTCCGTTCCAGCTCGGTGAGGTTCGGCGTCGGTGGCCCGACCAGAAACACTCGTTCCACGCCCTTCAGCGCAGCCTGCAATGTTAGCGGCTGGTTGTAGTCCATCGTGACGATCTCAACGCCCGAGGGCGCGGTTGCCGCCTTGCTTGCGGATTGAAACGCAGCCCGTACGCTGGTTCGGGTCGCTGCTATTTGTTTTAGGACCTCTCTGCCAACATTGCCGCTCGCACCTGTGATGAGAATCATGGCTACCTCCACGGTGGATTTTACGCTCCTGGCCTGTGCAGAACTTTGTGGTTATGATCCTGACGTACGTAGGAGGCCTGATGAGTTTGTACATGGTGGTCGAGCATGCAGGCCAGACAGTCTCGCCTTCTTGACTCAGTGAACCTCGGGTGATAGCGTGGCCGTGAGTCTGGGAGGAGGACAGGGTAAAGGAACGACTGACCCGAGCGCCGACTCAGACCTCAAGGGCCACGAAGTAGGCACCAGATCCGCCG
>JACXTT010011542.1_pt1 | contig 11811 bp, 13 predicted proteins | sample 9270951 | NCBI WGS metagenome assembly JACXTT01 (sample SAMN15532306, study PRJNA645909) | rock metagenome | isolation source: weathered quartz diorite | place: Puerto Rico | collected 2017-06-21 | reverse complement strand
TAGCGATGCTCCGGCTGGTCGGCGTGCCGAAGCCCGAGCGCCGGGTCGACGAGTACGCCTTCCAGCTCAGCGGCGGCCTGCGCCAGCGCGCGATGATCGCGCTCGCGCTCGCGTGCGGGCCGCGCATCCTGATCGCCGACGAGCCGACCACCGCCCTCGACGTGACCACCCAGGCGCAGATCCTGGACCTCCTCCGCGATCTCCAGGCGAAGGAGGGGATGGCGATCGTGCTCATCACCCACAACCTGGGCGTCGTGGCCGAGATGTGCGACGAGGTGGTGGTGATGTACCTGGGGCGGGTGGTGGAGCAGGGGCCGGTCGACGCGATCTTCCACGCGCCCAAGCACCCCTACACCCGCGCGCTGCTGCGGTCGATCCCGTCGATCCAGGCGCCGATCCGGACGAAGCTCCCGACGATCACCGGCTCGATCCCGCACCCGTACAATCGGCCGGCCGGCTGCCCCTTCCACCCCCGCTGCCCCGAGTTCATACCGGGCACCTGCGACCGGGCGGAGCCGGGCCTGGGGCCGGTGGGGGACGGGCAGGCGGCGAGCTGCTTCCTCTACCATCCGGCGTGATGGCCGGCGTGACGGCGACTGGCGCGCCCCGGCTCCTGGAGGTGCGCGGCCTCCGGAAGTTCTACCCGATCCAGAAGGGGTTCCTGCGGCGGGTGGTCGGCCACGTCCGGGCCGTCGACGACGTGAGCTTCCACGTCGACCACGGGGAGACGCTCTCGCTGGTCGGGGAGAGCGGCTGCGGGAAGACCACGACCGCCCGGTGCATCCTCCGGGCGGTGGTGCCGACCGCCGGCGAGATTCGCTTCCGCACCACGACGGGGGACGTGCTGGACGTCGCCGCGCTCCCGAAGAGCCGCCTCCGGCCCCTGCGCCGGCAGATGCAGATGATCTTCCAGGACCCGTTCTCGTCGCTGAACCCGCGCCGGACGCTGCTGGACATCGTGGCCGAGCCCCTGGTCGCCAGCGGGATCGGGACGCGCGCCGAGCGGGTCGAGCGGGTGGCCGAGCTGCTCCGGCTGGTCGGGCTCCGGCCGGAGTACATGCGCCGCTACCCCCACGCCTTCAGCGGAGGCCAGCGCCAGCGGGTCGGGATCGCCCGCGCGCTCGCCCTCAGCCCCCGGCTGGTGGTCGCCGACGAGCCGGTCTCGGCGCTCGACGTCTCCGTCCAGGCTCAGATCCTCAACCTGATGCTGGACCTCCAGAGCCAGCTCGGCCTGACCTACCTCTTCGTCGCCCACGACCTCTCGGTCGTCAAGCACGTGAGCGACCGGGTCGCCGTCATGTACGTCGGCCAGATCGTCGAGACGGCGCCGACCGAGCGGCTCTTCACCACCCCCCTCCACCCGTACACCGAGGCGCTCCTCTCGGCCGTCCCCAAGCCCGACCCCCGCCTCCGCGCCCAGCGGATCGTGCTGGAAGGGGAGGTGGCCGATCCCGCCAACCCCCCGCCGGGCTGTTACTTTCACCCCCGCTGCCCCTACGCGGTCGCCCGCTGCCGGACCGACCCGCCGTCGCTGGAGGAGGTCGCCCCCGGCCACGTCGTGCGCTGCCACCGCTCCCGGGAGCTGACCCTCCGGGGCGTCGGCCGGTAACCGGACCCCCGAGGTCACGCGTCGACGGCGGGACGTCCGGTGCCCACCCGGGCGGTTTCGCCGGTCGTGCGATCCCCAGCCTTTCCACGGGCGCCTGGCATGACCGTTGCTCCTGCACAGCCGTCAGGCGCAGGAAGTTTGCGGCTCCCGGCGAGGAGCGGGGTTAAGCTCGGAGCTCAGGCGAAGCGGTCGGGTTCCGGCGGCGTCGAACAGGCCGAGGAGGGTGCGGTGCAGAAGCTGATCATCGCGCTTGTCATCCTGGGATTCGTCGCGTTCGTCTACCAGGGCATCGCGCTCTCCAACCGTGAGGCCGTCCCGCCGCCCGCCGCCATGACCGTCCAGCCGCGCTGACCGCCGCCGGCTGTCCGTCGGGACGGCGCGCTCAGATCGCGATCCCCAGCGCGATCTCCGGCGAACGGGGCTTCCGGCACCCTGACCTTGCGCCGTCCGTCACTCCGGGCTCGGGTCATCCGCACCAATCCGTAGCGCTCCTCGACTCCTTCGACGTGGCGATGGTCGCGGCGTTACCAGATGAACAGGATCACCGACGCGGCGAGCAGCGCTCCCATGGCGCCATTGAAGAGACGGAAGGCGCGCTCGGACCGCAGGACACGCTGGAGAACGGCCCCGAAGGCGAGCCAGGGCAGACAGCTGGGTAGGCACGCCAGGAAGAACAGGAGCCCGAGGGCGGCGGACTGCCCGAGCGCGCTGCCCGCCCCCTCGTCGAGAAAGGTCGCCGCGGCGCTGGCGCACACGAGCCACGACTTCGGGTTGACCCATTGAAAGGCCGCCGCGCCGACAAGGCCGACCGGCGTGTCACCAGGTGTGGCGCTGACGCGGCGGGCAGTCGCGATCTTCCACGCGAGCCAACACAGGACCACGGCGCCGCACCACTTGACGCCCTTGAGGACGAGGGGATTGGTGAAGATCACGCTGCCGAGGCCGAAGGCCACGATGAACATCAGCAGCGCCATGCCGAGGGCGACCCCCAGGAGACAGGGGAGGCCCCGCAGCACGCCGACATGCGCCCCCGTGGCGGTCAGCAGGACGTTGCTGGGCCCGGGCGTCCCGGCGGCGGCGACCGAGAAGGCGACAAAGGCCGTGGCCTGTTCCAGCGTCATTTCGAGCAGCCTCCCCGTCTCGGGTAGACTCATCGCGTGACACCCATGGTAGGGAGATCGGCGGGGGAGGGTCTTGTACGTTCGTGCGACGGTGGCGACTGGGTGTGCGCGTGCGAGCCCGTGGAAGGCGTCGAACTGCTGCGCGCCTGGTTCGCCGGGCGCGGGTTCACCACGCATCGCCACGACACCTACGCCATCGGCCTGACCGAGACCGGAGTGCAGACGTTCGACTATCGCGGCCGGGTCGAACGCAGTACGCCGGGTCAGGTCGTCGTGCTCCACCCCGACGAGATGCACGACGGCCGCGCTGGAACCGAGGCCGGGTTCGGCTATCGGATCGTCTATGTCGAGCCGGCCCGTATCGCCGCCGCCGTTCGCACGATCAGGGGACGCTCGGCGCCACTGCCGTTCGTGCGCGAGCCCGTGTCGAACAACCCGAGGCTGGCGCGGGCGGTCACGGCCGCCTTTCGGCTCGCTCCGGAACCCTTGGCGCTCGACGCGCTGGTGCTCCGCTTGGCGGAAGGGCTGATCGAAGGGGACCCCGACGGCCATGCGGCTCGCGCGCCCCGCCGCCTCGACCTTGTCGCGCTCGAGCGGGCCCGCGCATTTCTGGATGACCGGTGCGCCATCGTGCGGTCGGCCGAACTCGAGGCCGTCACGGGAATGAGCCGCTACGAGCTTGCCCGCCAGTTCCGGGCCGCGTACGGGACGAGCCCCTACCGCTATTCCCTCATGCGGCGGCTCGATTTCGCGAGGAACCGGCTGCCTGGCGGGATGCCGTTGGCTGAGCTAGCGTTGGCGGCCGGCTTTGCCGACCAGGCGCATTTCACGCGCATGTTCAGATCGGCCTTCGGTGTCACGCCGGGACGCTATGCCAGGCTGCGCTCCGTGGAAGCGGGATTGAAAGGTCGCGGCGCATAGCCGGCAAACCGGCCCCCCTCGGCGTAGGCGAGCAGCCGAATGACTCTCGTGAGCGTGCTCATTTCGTCGGTCACACGAGCGCGCGGCCGCCGAGCTTGACCGGGCGGCCGGCCAGGATCACGTCGACCGCCTGGCCGAGGGCCGCGACGTCCCGGGCGGGGTCGCCGGCCACCGCCACCAGGTCGGCGGCCAGCCCCGGCCGTAGGGCGCCCACCTCGTGGTCGAGGTGCAGCGACTCGGCCGACTCGGCGGTCGCCGCCCGGATCGCCTGCCACGGCGAGTAGTCGAGCCACTTCACGAACGCCCGGGCGTTCGCCGACGAGGCGTCGAACCGGGCGTGGGTCATCCCCATGTCGAGACCGGTGCAGAAGCGCACGCCGCGGGCGCGCATGTCCCGGGCGGTGTCGAGGTGCTCCTCGTCGGAGACCGGCGACGCCGCCACCGACCAGTGCGGGGCGCGGGCGGGCGCACCGGCCGCCACCGCCTCGTAGCCGAGGAGGAGCAGCCCGAGCGTCACGTCGACCCACTGGCCCTGGTCGGCCATCCGCTCGGCGAGCTTCGCGTCGTATTCGAGCCCCTTGGCCGGATCCGCGCTGTACCAGCGGGCGTGGATCAGGTGGTCGACGCCCGCCTCCACGCAGTTCCGCACGCCGGCCGCCGACAGGGTGTGGGCGGCGACCGGCATGCCGAGGCGCTCCGCCTCGCGCACGGCGGCGGTCAGGGTCTCGACCGGATACTGGACGGTGCGGGGGTTGGCGGTCGGCGTGAACATGCCGCCGGTCGCCATCACCTTGATGCAGTCGGCGCCGAGCTTCTTCTGGCGTCGGACGGCGACGACCACCTGGTCGAGGGTGTCGGCCTCGGTCCCGAACATGTGACAGTGGCCAGCCGTCGTGGTGATAGGGGTGCCGGCCAGCAGCAGGCGGGGGCCGGGGATCACGCCGGCCCGGATCGCGTCCCGCACCGGGAACGCGACCTCGTTCTTGCTCCCGAGATCACGGAGGGTCGTCACCCCGCTCAGCAGCACCTGGCGGACATTGGCCGCCGCCCGCATGATCTGCCGCTCGAGGGGCTCGGTGGTCACGAGCGGGTAGGCGTCCGGGGTCGCCGAGCAGTGCATGTGCGAGTGGACGTCGACGAGCCCGGGGAGCAGCGAGACGTCGCCCAGGTCGTGGCTCCGGCGGGTCTCGGCGACGTCGCGCGGCAGCTCCCGGGTCGGGACGACCGCCTCGATGCGGCCGGCCGCCGTCAGGATCGCGTGGTCGGGAAGCCAGCCCGACAGGTCGGCGTTGGCGACGCGGCGAGCCGTGTAGGCGAAGCGTTCGGACACGAGCCTCTCCTGTCAGAGAAGGTGGTCGAGCTTGGCCGCGCGGGCAAGCGCGGCGAGCTTCTGCCACGTCTCGTCCTCGATCGGGATCCCGTCCCGCCGCCGCTGCTGGGCCCGCCGGTACTCGATCTCGCCCGGGTAGAGCACCTCGGTGAACCCCTCCGCCGGCGGCGTCGCCTTCACGTACCGGGCGAAGGCGGCGACCTCGGCCTTGAACTCGGCGAGCGGGCGGAACGCGGCGGGGTCGAAGGCGAGGAGGAAGGCGCCGTCGTTGTGCCGGCCCTGCGGGTCGACGCCGAAGCCGAGGCCGGGGAGGATCGCGGCCAGCGTCTCCACCATGAACGAGAGCGCTGTCCCCTTGTAGCCCTGGGCGCCGCCGAGCGGCAGCTTCGCGCCGCCGGGGCGGAAGGGGCCGGGGTCCGTCGTCGGCCGGCCCTGAGGGTCGAGCAGCCAGCCGGCCGGGATCGGCTCGTGGCGCGCCAGCGCGACAAGGAGCTTCCCCCCCGCGGCCGCGCTCGTCGCCATGTCGATCAGTACGGGCGCCTCGAGGTCCGACGGGAACGCGATGGACAGCGGGTTGGTGCCGAGCCGGGCCTCGCGGCCGCCGAACGGCGCGACCTGCTTCGGCGCCTGGCCGGAGTCGCACATCATGACGCCCACGAGGTCGGCCCGCGCCGCCATCAGCGGGTAGTCGCCGAGCCGGCCGACGTGACTCTGGCGGAACACGGAGACGATGGCGACCTTCTGGCGGCGCGCCTTCTCGATGCACAGCGCCATCGCCCGGGTGGAGACGACCTGACCCAGGCCCCAGTGGCCGTCGACCCGGGCGGTCGTCGGCGTCTCGTCGAGGATGTCGACGGGCGCACCGGGGACGATGTGCCCCTTGGTCATGCGGTCGAGGTACGTGGGCAGCAGATGGACCCCGTGCGAGTCGTGACCGACGAGATTCGCCTCGACCTGGTGGTCGGCGACGACGCGAGCGTCGGCAGGGGACACGCCGGCGTGCTCGTAGATGCCGACGGCGAGCCGATGCAGCTTCTCCGCGGTGACGGTCGGCACCCGATTACTCCCGCGCGTAGTGGTCGAGGATGAAGCCGGCGATGCTGTGGCGCGAGGGCCGGCTCGGCAGCGCGTCGCAGGGGAACCAGCGCGCGTCCTCGAGCTCCTCGCGGTCGACGGTGAGCTCGCCGCCGGCGTAGCGGGCCACGAAGCCGATCATGAGCTGGCTCGGGAACGGCCAGTTCTGGCTGCCGACGTAGCGGAGCTCGGTGACGTCGACGCCGACCTCCTCCTTCACCTCGCGGCACACCGCGCTCTCCAGGGACTCGCCGTTGTCCACGAAGCCCGCGACCAGCCCGTAGCGCCCGGGGGTCCAGCCCGCCTTCCGGGTGAGCAGGCAGCGGTCCCCGTCCTTGACGAGCACGATGACCGCCGGGTGGAGATGCGGGTAGTGCTCGTAGGCGCAGCCCGGACAGCGCTTGCCCCACTCCTCCGGAATGCGCTCGGTCGGCGCGCCGCACCGCGGGCAGTGGCCGCTCGTCGATTCCCAGTGGAGGGCCTGCATCGCCATCCCGCCGAGCGAGAGCAGGTCATCGGGCAGACGAGCGCCCTGCATCGGCACCAGGGTTTCCCGGGCCAGGCCGGCCGGAAGCTCGGCCTCGCTCGGAAGCGCCGCCGTCCAGCACGGCGTGCCGGCGAGCGTTCCCAGGAAGTGCGACGGCCCGCAGCGGCCGTCGAGACCGGCCGGCAGCCCGCCCTCCGGGACCCGGAGCGTGGCGGCCTCGACCACGAGGCCCTGGTCCTGAACGATGACCCACCGTCCACGCGGCTCCCCCGGCGCGCTCGTCCGCTTCGCCGGAACGAAGCTGCCGAGACACTCGCGGTTGAACGGCAGGTAGATCGACAACGGGGTCATCGGGTGCTCGCCGTGGCATCGTACGGTGGAGCCGCGAGTCCAGTCAACCCGCGCCCCGAGGCCGCCTCGGATCGGACGCGCCGCTCGTCCTTGACCGGTGGGCACCCGCCCGCTACGATGCGCGCGTGCTGGAGCTGCGGCCAGGCTGCGAGTGTTGCGACCGGGACCTGCCGCCGGATTCCGACCAGGCGTTCATCTGCTCGTTCGAGTGCACGTTCTGCCGGACCTGCGCGGACACGGCCTTCGGGTGGCGGTGTCCCAACTGCGGCGGCGAGCTACTGCCGCGGCCGATCCGCCCGGCGGAGAAGGCTCGGACCCATCCGGCGTCCACGCGCCGGGTCCACCGCCCCGAACGCTGCCCGGGAGGCCTGGTCGCCGACCCGGCGCACGGGGGGAGCGCCGATGTCGGGCGACGCAGCCTGTCGGTCCTGGCGCCGCTCCTGGCTGTGTGCCGGCAGGATCCCCGAGCCGGGATTCCATCGTGGGCCCTCGAGGGGGACTTCTTCGCCGTCGTCCGCACCCCGGGAGAGCTGTCGGTCGTGTGCCCGGAGGCGCGCGTCCCGGCCGGGACGGCCCGGGACGGCGGCTGGCGCGGCCTCGAGGTCGACGGCCCGATGGCGCTCACGCTGACTGGCGTCCTGGCCGGGCTGACCGGCCCGCTGGCACGGGCCGGGATCGCGATATTCGCGATCTCGACGCACGACACCGACTACGTGCTGGTCAAGGAGGAGCGGCTGGCCGCGGCCCGCGAGGCGCTGCGGCGTGCCGGACACACCGTGCGTGACGGATGACGGCACCAGCGGCTTGACGTCGGCGGCGGTTCGCCGGATAGTGGGGCGAGTGAGCCAGGAGCCGGAGGCCGAGCAGCGGACCGCGGCCGTCCTCGACCGCCTCGGCCTCCCCTACGAGCTGATCCGCATCGATCCCGACTTCGCCGACACCGCGGCGTTCTGCGAGCGCTACGCCTACCCGCCCGACCACGCCGGGAACACGATCCTGGTCGCCTCCAGGAAGGAGCCGAAGCAGCACGCGGCCTGCGTGGTGCTGGCCACGACGCGGCTGGACGTCAACCACGCCGTGCGCGACCTGATGGGCGTCTCCAAGGTGTCCTTCGCGTCCGCCGAGGAGATGGCCCAGGTCACCGGGATGAGCGTCGGCGGCGTGACCGTCTTCGGCCTGCCCGGGACCGTCCCCATCTACGTGGACGACCGCGTGATGGCGCTCGACTGGGTCATCCTCGGCACCGGCGGGCGGAACGGGAAGATCAAGCTGGCGCCGGAGGTGTTCCGCCGCCTGCCGAACGTTCGCGTGGTGGCCGGGCTGGCTCAGCCTCCGCGTCCGAGCTGACGGAACAGCTCCTCGACGCGCTCGCGCACCAGGGCGGGCCCGTCGCGGCGCGACCAGTCGTAGAGGCCGCGCCCGCTCGGGAGGCCGCGGTGCCCATCCCCGACGAGCCGACCCATCGCCGCCGGCGGCTCCGCGCTCCGATCGAGGCTCGGGAAGAGGAAGGCGGAAAAGGCGTGCATGGTGTCGAGGCCGCCGACGTCCGCCGACTCGAGCGGCCCGGTGACGGAGAGCCGGCGCCCGAAGCTCGTCTTGACCGCGAGGTCGATTGCCTCGGCGCTCGCCACGCCGGCGGCCCACAGTGCCAGCGCTTCCCGCAGCAGCGCGAACTGCAGTCGGTTGCCGATGAATCCGTCGATCTCGCGGTCGAGGACCACGGGGGACTTGCCGGCCCGCCGGAGGGCGTCGCAGACCCAGGGCACGACGTCCGGGTCGGTCTCGGGACCGGCGCAGACCTCGACCAGCGGGATGAGCTGGGGCGGGTTCCAGAAGTGGGCGGCGACCACGCGACCGCGATGGCGGACGCGCGGGACGAGCCGGCTGGCCGGCTGACCGCTGGACGAGGCGAGGACGGCCGGCGGCGGGCAGATGCGGTCGAGGTCGCCGAAGATCGCGTGCTTGAGCGGCAGGTCCTCGGTCACCGCCTCGACGACCAGCTCGGCGCCCGCCACATCGTCGAGGGCGGTGGAGGCGCGGACGCGGCCCAGCGCCGCCTCCGCGTCGGCCGGCTTCAGCAGTCCCCGGCGGGCGAACTCCCCGAGGCTGTCGCGGATCTTGCCCAGTGCCGCCTCCAGGCTCGACGCCCGCCGCCCGATGAGTCGGACCCGTGCGCCGGCCGCCGCGAAGAGCTGGGCCACGCCGTGGCCGATGATGCCGTTGCCGATGACCGCGACCGTCTCGAGCCGCGCCGGTGTCGCCATGGCGTCTCCTCCGATCTCAGCGGGCACTCCCGCTGCGCGCCGTCACGAGAGGCTGGTAGTAGCCCGTCTCCTCCGGCATGCGCCACCGGATGGCGGCGAATCCCGCGTGGGCCAGCACCTCGCCGAGCTCGCGACGCAGCAGCGCGCGGTAGCGACCCGACAGATGCGTCGTCGACCATTCGCCGTCACGCTCCCGCACGATGAACTGATGAAACCGGTAGCCGCGTCCGTCCGCGTCCCAGTCCCACACCTGATACACGACCCGCTTGCCTTCGGCGGTGTCGTGGAGCCGGGGATTGACGAGGCGCGGCCGCTCGGCCACCAGCCGGTCGTAATCCCGGATGCTGGCGATGAACAGCCCGGCGGGGCGCAGCTTCGCCCGGATGGCCCGGGCGACTACCAGCAGATCCTCGTCCGTCGCGAAGTGCGGGAGCGCGTTGTCGCAGGAGATGACCACGTCGTAGGCGCCGGCGACCTGGTCGGCGAGACGGCTGAGATCCGCCACCGCGCACGTCAGCGAGACGCCCATGGAGCTCGCTTCTCGGCGGGCTCGTTCGACCGCGCCCGGACTGGCGTCGGTGGCATGAACCTGGTGGCCGCAGGCGGCGAGGCCGATCGCCTGAGGCCCGATGCCGCAGGTGCAGTCCAGGATCGCTACGGCGCCGCCGCCCGATTCCTCACGAATGAGGGCATCGAGCACCTTGCCCTGCTGGCGGACGGATGCCTTCCAATCCGGGAAGAAGAGGTGGTAGTCGGGAGCCAGTGACTCGTAAAACTCCAGGACGGAGGGGTCCATCGCGGTGCGACGCTACGCCCCGGTCCGGAGACTGTCAAGGCGGGCCGCCGGGGCGGTTGACTCCCGGTGGCCGCTCCAGCCAGAATATGGGCCGCCACGAGGAGGGGCACCGCCTGGGATGAGCGCGATCGCGCCTCGCTTCATCGAGAGCCTGATCGGCAAGGACGTCTACGTGAAGCTCGCCAAGGACTGGAGCGTCCAGGGACGGCTCAGCCGCATCGAGCCGGATGGCCTGGTGCTCGACCGGCCGGGCACTCCGCCCATCCTGGTGCGGCTCGAACAGATCGGGACGATCGAGCAAGCGCAGTGACCCAGCCGGGCAAGCGGCGTCTCGGCGAGATCCTAGTCGAGCGGGGCTTCGTCTCGCCCGAGCAGCTCCGGGAAGCGCTGCGCCTCCAGTACCAGGAGGGGAAGCGCCTCGGGGAGATCCTCGTCGAGATGGGCGTGCTGGGGAGCGACGAGCTGAACTGGGCCCTCTCCGAGCTGCTCGGCATCCCCTACGTCGAGTTCCGCGAGGAGATGGTGGACCTCGACCTCGCCCGCACGCTCCCGGAGGCGGTGCTGCGCCGGCACGAAGCGTTTCCCGTGCTACGGGTGGGCGACGAGCTGACGGTCATCCTCACCGATCCGACCAACCAGCAGGCCGTGGTCGAGCTGGAGGCGGTCACCGGCGCCAAGGGCTCGATCGCCATCGCCTCCCGGGAGACGATCCTCCACCTCCTGGACCGCGCCTACCCGCCGAGCGCCGGCCGGCCGCCAGGCGTGCGCTACGCCGAGGTCGGCACCGGGACGCTCCCCGCCGAGAGCGACGCGACCGGGGTGGCCCAGGTCTACGCGCTGCTGCTCGGCGCCCTCCGCGAGGACGCGACCGAGATCCACGTCGAGCCGCGGGCCGAGGAGGCTCGCGTCCGGTACCGCGTCGACGGGCGCCTGGTGGAGCGGGCCCGGCTGCCGGGAGCGCTGCTCGTGCCCGTCATCTCGCGGTTCCGCATCCTGGCCGGGCTCCGCGCCGAGGCCGGACCGCGCCAGAGCCACGTCCGGACGCGTCTCGAGCAGCAGGAGGTGGAGCTCGAACTCCTGTTCTTCCCCACGATCTACGGGGAAGCGGTCACCGTCAAGATCGCCCAGCGCCGGACGGGGCCGCCGCGGCTCGAGACGTTCGAGCTCGACGCCGGGGCGCGCGAGGCGCTCGCGCGGCTGGTCGGGGGCACCGGCCTCGTCTTCGTGACCGGCTGGGACCCCCGGGCCCGGGCCGCGCTGCTCTACGCGCTCGCCCAGGAGGCGGCGGCGCCGACCAAGAAGGTCGTCACCCTCGAGCGGGCGGTCTCCTACATCGTGCCGGACTTCGTCCAGGTCGAGGTGCCGGGGGAGTTCGCCGAGGGCGCGGGCACGATCCTGACCCATCCGGCCGACGTGGTGCTGGTGGAGGATCTGGCCGTCGGCACCATCTGCCTGGCGGCGATCGGGAGCGCCGAGCAGGGCGCGCTGGTGCTCGGCGGCCTCGGCTTCGGGACCAACGCCACCGGGCTGGCGCACCTCCTCTCACTCGACGTGCCCCGGCTGCCCCTCCTCGGCGCGACCGCCGGCCTCGCCAACGTCCACCGCCAGGGCGCGCGCCACCGGGTCGGGGTGCTGCCCATGGACGAGGAGCTACGACACGAGCTGCTCACCCGACAGGGACCCCAGACATGGACGTCGCGGATCTCCTGATCCAGACCAAGGAGCGGGGCGGCTACGACCTCCACCTGTCGGCGGGATCGAAGCCCATAATGCGCCTGCCCCGGGACCTTACCCCCCTCGCACGCGGGGCGCCCCCGATGGGCCCACTGCCCCCGGTGACGCCCCCGCCCCCGGCGCG
>JACXTT010011541.1_pt1 | contig 11812 bp, 7 predicted proteins | sample 9270951 | NCBI WGS metagenome assembly JACXTT01 (sample SAMN15532306, study PRJNA645909) | rock metagenome | isolation source: weathered quartz diorite | place: Puerto Rico | collected 2017-06-21 | reverse complement strand
GTAAGCTTGCCGATCATGCTGATTCTCGTGGTGGTTTCAGAGATGGTCGGGAGCACCGATGGAATCGGCTATTTTATTCTGGATTCACAGAGAAGATTTAAGATCGCGCAGATGTACGCGGGAATGCTGGCGCTGGCAATTTTAGGTTACGCGCTAAATCAGCTGTTCAATGTACTTTCCAGATTAGTGCTGCCGTGGCACAACAAAAAAATGGAGTAATGGGATTTTGGAGTGATTGTTCTGAATTCCCAATACTCCATTACTCCAGCAATCCAGTTTTCCGTTATACTCTGTGCATTCCTCCGCCTGGCGGCGGCGTGGGTTGATTTTTCCCAGGAAGCCAATCGACTTCTTTGCGCGGGCTGTTGCCGGCGACTTTGAACTGGGCTTTGCCCAGATTCTCGAACTCGATCTCAATGGTGTCGCCGCTGTTAACCGGGCGCAGGCCTTCGTGATAAGTCCCGGTGGCGACAATGTCGCCGGGATTGAGCCGGACGAAGCGCGTGAGCCACGCGATCTGATCGGGAATCTTGTGAGCCATGAATTTTGTATTATAATTCTGCCGCGGCTCGCCATTGGTCCAAGATTTTACGACGACGTTGTCGGGGTCCGGTATCTCATCTTTGGTGATGATCCACGGCCCGCAGGTGGCATGCGTATCCTGACCTTTAGGGATGAACTGCGTGCGCCGCACCATGCCTCGAGTTGAAATATCGAAGAATGGGACGTAGCCAAAGATATAATCCATCGCTTTGGACTCCGGAACATTTTTTGCCGTCTTGCCGATGACAAACGCAAATTCCGCTTCTGGTTGGAAGACCACCGCCGCCGGGATATCTGTCAATTCGATGGTTCCTCCGGGTCCAACCAGATCCGGGGACTTGTAGAAGTACTCGTTAGGCAGGCTGTCGGGACTTCGGTCGGGCCGGTCCACGTAATTGACGAATGCGGCGAGGCACTTGCTTGGTCGCGGAATTGGACTGAGAAGCTGCACGCTGCTCAACGGCACGCCGTCCTGTCCGGCGAGAATTTTTTCAAACCGGCGCCGATATTTGCGCCAACCGTCGATGATCTCTTCGATCACACGCTGGGGCCCCTTGGCCTTGCGCGAGCTAACGGTGTCGCTTACATCGACCACCATGTTTTCGTTTTTAATGACGCCGATTCTATCGTCGTTGAATCTAAGAATTTTCAAAGTTCACCCCTCCCCGTCGTCAATTTGCGCCTATATTTGCGACAACAGATAGCGAATGTCAAACTCATGTTTCCCGGTGGCACGAGCTTTCATCTTCCAAAACCTGTTGCGTTGATATAAGCCAATCAAAGGAGGGTCCTATGCTACTAATCAACAACCAAGAAGTGGAAAAGCTCTTTGACATGAAAGCTTGTCTGGAAGCACTGGAAGACGCTTACGATGACCTGCTGAAGGGCGACGCTGTTTACCGCCCGCGGCTGGATCTCTGGATGCCCTGCGAACGGCCCGATGGTTACTACCGCTGGGGCACGATGGAAGGCGCGAGCCGGAAGATCGGTGTGTTCGCCATTCGCATGAAATCCGATATCGTGCATTGGCCCGATGGCGACACCGAGGAGAAATATTGTATCCAGCCGGGGACTTGGTGTGGTCTCGTGATGGTTTTCAGCGTCCGTAATGGCGAGCCGCTGGCGATTATCAATGATGGCTTGATTCAACACATGCGCGTCGGCGGTTGCGCGGGTTTGGGGGCGAAGTATCTCGCGCGAGAAGACGCTTCTGTGGTGGGCATATTCGGCTCGGGCGGAATGGCACGCAGTTACTTGGAAGCTTTCTATGAAGTACGCAAGCTGAAAAAAGTGCAGGTCTACAGTCCCACTAAGGCCCACCGCGAGGCCTACGTCAGAGAGATGACCGGAAAGTTAGACGTGGAAGTAGTGCCAGTGGATACGCCCGAAATGGTCGTGCGCGATGCGGATATCGTGGCGACCTGCACGGATTCAACCCAGACCGTATTCGATGAGCCCGGATGGCTGAAGGAGGGAGCGCATATAACCTGTGTTCGCGCGTGCGAAACGGGACCGAAGGTGGTCAAAAGTTGTGACCTTTCGGTTAAGCTTGGCAAGAACACGATGGAGGCGATGGACGAAGGAATGGTTCGCTTGCACGGCAACGCTGGTTACATTGCTGGCCAGCCCGAAGAGCGTAGCCGAATCCCCAATCCGACGGTCGACAATTACAAGGGAGATTACTTCAAATACTTTATGGACATCAGAGCTGGCAAGGTGCCGGGGCGGACGAGCACCAGACAGCTGACATTCTTCATCAATTCCGGCACACAGGGACTCCAATTCGCTGCCTGTGCAGGAAAAGTTTATCAGTTGGCTAAGGAGAAAGGGGTTGGCCGCGAGCTGCCGACGGAGTGGTTCTTGCAGGATATCAGAGATTGAAGAAAAACGCCGTTCAATGTTCAAGGGTTCAAGGTTTCTAACTTCCCGCTAAAGAACTTTGAACGTTGAACCTGAAACATTGAACACAGCCTTGCTAATAGCCCAGCTTGTCAATCTCATCATCGTCAAAGCCGAAATAATGGGCGATCTCGTGGAGTACAGTGGTGCGGATTTGCTCGCGTAAATCTTCAGGGTCGGAAAAATCTCTCAGCAAGGGCTCGGAGAAGATTGTGATTTTATCGGGTAAAATGGGCGGGTAAAGGGCGGATCGATCGGGAAGAGGAATGCCCTGGTAAAGCCCGTATAGAGTATCGTGGCGAGGATCAAGGCCGACCGACAAGAGCAGATCGCGTGTCGGTCTTTCTTCAACTACAATTTCAATGTTTTGCAGTCCCTTGCGAAACTGCTTCGGCAATCGGTTGAGAACGCTCGCGACTTCTTTTCTAATCTCCGTGTGATTCAACGGGACAATTTTGTATCAAGTGGTGAAAAGGCGCAAGACACTAATCACTCGGATCGAGCTAGTCGTGGTCGTTGGGTGTTTCTGGCTACTCTCCATCGCAACCACGCGAAGTGAGAACTTACCGCCGCCCGTACCCATCGTTTCCGATGACCTCGACCGTGAATCGCTTCGGCGCGCGTTGCGGCAGAGCCAAGCCTACTTGCAGAAATTGCCACCCGACGGCGTGGTGGGAGAACAGCCAAGACGCATCACGGCCAAAGAAGTCCTGGAGAGCTTGGCGGCCTTCGACGGATTACTTGACCGTTGGGATTGCCGCGAATGTTGGATCAAGGCGGTGACCGAGCGGTTCGATTTCATTCCATCGTCAAACGATCCTGAGCTGCAAAAAGTTTTGTTCACCGGTTACTACGATCCGGTTATCGATGGCAGTTTGGTGCCCACCTCTGAATATGTCTACCCGATTTACAGCAAGCCTGCGGATCTAATTGAGGTGGAGCAGATGGCGGGGAATTCTGGCGGCACTCGAGACAAAATGGTTGGCCGCATGGAGAGCGAAAGCCTCGTGCCTTACTACTCACGGCGCGAGATCGATGAGCTGGGATCGCTGCGGGGAAGAGGGTATGAGATCGCCTGGGTTAAGGATCCCATCGAGCTTTTTTTCCTCCACATTCAGGGATCCGGGATATTGCGGCTGCCGGACGGGCGCCAAATCAAAGTCGGTTACGCCGGAGCCAATGGAAGAGCATACCGAAGCATTGGCAGGTTGCTGATCGATGACGGGAAGGTCGCGAGAGAGGAGATGTCGATGCAGCGCTTACGCCGGTATCTGACGGATCATCCCGACGAGCGAAGCGAAATTATGGCGTACAATGAAAGCTACGTCTTTTTTCGTTTTCTGGAAGAAGGGCCTTTAGGCAGTCTGGGCGTGCCTATTACGCCGGGAAGATCGATTGCCACCGACTCGCGATTGTTTCCCAAAGGCGCCTTGGCCTTTGTCTACACGCAAAAACCAGTTCTTGACCCATCGGGTCAGCTTATCGGCTGGACTCCTTTCTTGCGATTCGCGCTGAATCAGGACACCGGGGGCGCTATCCGCGGCCCACAGCGGGCAGATCTGTATTTCGGGAGTGACGATCCTGCGGCGGCGTCCGCCGGATATATGAACAGTCCGGGAAAGCTCTACTTCGTATTGTTAAAGAGTCCCGCCAAACAGGTGAAATAGAATTCGGAATTCGAGTCGCGAAGATCAGAATCAGAACAGCACTCCTCTTGAGCGTTTTTTGCGGGCAGGGTACCCTAAACGGGCAAGAATATGGAGAGACACGACCAAACGCAGCGACTCAAGTGGGCTTTGGCCATCAGCGCGGGGTATTTTTTCGCCGAGTTGATCGGCGGATTCATGACTAATAGTCTGGCGCTTCTGTCGGACGCGGGGCATATGTTGTCCGACATAGCGGCTTTAGCGCTGAGCCTGTTTGCTTTCCACATCGCCAAACGGCCCGCTACGCTCAGCAGCACTTACGGCTATTACCGGGTGGAAATTCTCGCCGCGTTGTTCAATGGATTGGCGCTATGGCTGATCGTGGGAATTATCCTTGCCGCGGCCTACAACCGGCTTTTTCAGCCCCAAGAGGTCCACAGCTACGGCTTGATCATCGTCGCGACCCTCGGCCTTGTCGTCAACATCGCTGCTGGAATCATATTATATGCCTCACACCATCATAGCTTGAACATGCGCGGCGCTTTCTTGCATGTGGTAAGCGATGCGCTGGGCTCTGTTGGCGCGATTGGTGCCGGTCTGATCATGCTTTTCACTGGCTGGTATCTGGCGGATCCGCTCATCAGTATATTCATCAGCGTGTTGATACTTTACTCGTCGTGGAGTTTAGTCAAAGAGTCCGTAGCCGTTCTTATGCAGGCTGTTCCCAAGGGCATCCGGCTCGAAGAGGTTCGCCAGACCATTGAAGACGTGGATGGAGTCAGCAAGGTGCACGATCTTCATGTCTGGGCGGTCACTTCGGATATCTTTACGCTGAGCGCTCACGCCGTGGTGGAGAACGGGGGAGATTTTCATCAGGTGCTGAACTGCATCGAAGACACCCTCAAGGAGCGCTTCAATATCGAGCACATCACGATACAGCTCGAGACGGAAAGCCGCGAGGAGAAAGAATTCAAAGCTTTCTGATTCTTGGTACTACCGCCTTGCCTGGCAGCCAACCGAAAATAGCGTTGAGGCCAATTGCCGTCATAAACACCAAAAGAAGAACGGCATACATTTCGGTGATTTGAAAGTGATTGTAGTATTCGATGACCAGGAACACGAGTCCCTTTTGCCGCTAATAAAATCCCATTGAAAGCGCCGCCGTACCGAGTGAATTCCCACCCGGTGCGCAACTGCTGTCAACAATACGTTTGATATCTGTGTGGACCAGTGATGCTAGTCTGCGAGATTGATTATTGTAATCCGGGCGAATCGGCGAGCCTGGGGATGTGGCGGAACTTGCTCTGTTCCTCGCGTCTTTAAAGGCCAAGCAAATTACCGGCGGTGTTTTTGTCGTCGATGGCGGAATCACTGCGGGAAGACCTCGCTTTGCGTGAGGAGCGAGATGGTAGAGAGTTTTGTACTACACGAAGATCACGAAGGGCTTGGATATCGGTGAGTCCGAACTTCGAGCCGTTCGTCTTCTTCGTGGTGGACTTTGCTTTTCAAGAAACCGCGCGGTCGGCGACCGCTGGTCCATAACGAGGCAACAACGCCGCCATCAGCACTACGCTTACGAGAGAAAGAATCCCCAGTAGCCAAAAGATCGTCGCGAGATCCGCGGTCATAAGGAGCACCCCGACAATCGCCGTCGACGTGGTCTTGGAAACCTGTTGAATGAGACGGTCGAAGGATACCACGCCGCCGCGCATTTCCGTTGGCGCGTTTTGCGTCAGCAAGCTCTTCTGCATCGGAGAAATGACACCGTTCGCAATGCCATAGAAAAAGAGCGCGCCTCCCACCAACCAAGTACCAGGAATAAAGGGAACTGCGGTGACAGATAAGCCGCAGATGACAAACGCCACGAAAAGCAAATGCGCCTTATCGCGTCCCACGGAGAGATGGCCGGCCTGGCTCGAAGTAATCATGGCGCCAATGGAGAAAAATATGTAGAGTAACCCCGCTGTCGCCGTTGAAACCCCATGGGTGCGCACAAGGAAGAGTGGAAGGTAGGTCAGGAAGCCATAGTCAAGAAAAAAACGTAAGAAGCCGGCGGAAAACGCGATGAGCAACCGCGGATGGCGGGTCAGACGGAGTATGTCTCCTAAATACGCCTTGGTGCCGTGATGGTGGTGGCCTTTGGTTTCCGGCATCCAGAAGAAAGCGGCAACGCCGATGGGTACCGTCAAGAAATAAACTGTAAATGGCCAGTACCAAGCAATGGTGGCCAAAAACCCGCCCAGTGGAGGCAGAAACATATAGCCCACGCGGTCTAAGAAAACCTTGAGTCCTTGGCCGCCGATTTCGTTGTCGCCTTCGAGCAAATCGCCGATTAAAACGATAGTCAACGGAGTCACAGCGCTGTAGGCGACGCCTTGAAGTCCCCGGAACACCAGAAGCCAGGTAAAGGTTGGAGCAAGAGCCATAGCTGCGCCGAAAATGCCGTAGAGGATGAGTCCCCATGCGAGCAACAAGCGCCGGCCATAAAGATCGGCGACCACGCCGAAGAGCGGCGCAAGAAAAATCGCCGGACCGGTCAACGCCGTCATCACCAATCCAAGAGCCGCATCTTTGATTCCAAACGGCTGTGTAATTGCCGGGAGCGCAGGCTGGATGAAGTTTACTCCCATGACTAGAGCGACGCTGGAAGCAAAGACGATGGTTAGAGCCCTGCGCTTATCTTGAGCAAGTTCACCGAGACCAAAAAAAGCAGTGATCGAGAGAGCTCGCATGCGCCGAACTTTAGGGAAGTCCGTCTTCGACGTCAATAGGGTAGCGCTTGCAACCTTCTCAGCGCGGTGTCCTTGTCGCTTTTTTCGATGCGCGCGCGCTCCACGGTGCGGCGCAGAATCGCAATAGATTCGTCGTAGACGTTGCGATTGACGGGATAGGGATGGCCGTCCTTGCCGCCGTGGGCGAAACTGAACTTCGCGGGATCTTTCCACGATGCCGGCGTGCCGTAGGTGACTTCGGCGATCAAGGCGAGGGCGCGTAGGGTTTTGGCGCCGACGCCGGGCATGCCGAGCAAAGTTTGAAAATCAGGGGCTTTTGCTTCGTAGGTTTTGAGCAGGATTTTTTCGATGGATTCAGGATGGAGATCTTTGATTCGGACCTCGTGATGGGATGGAAGACTCAAGGCTTGTAGCTTGCGCATCTCTTGCGTCAATTTCTCCGGCGCTTCGTGGGAGAGCTCGGTGATCACTTGTTGCGCCGGCAAACTCTCCGATGCGACCAAGTTCAGCGCCTGCTCCAAGCGCAGATGACTGCAGATGGCGGTATGGGGGTCTACCGTAAGTGACTCAACTTTCTCGGAGTACCAATGGTAGCGGCGGGCAAAACGGTCGTTCATACCTTGCTGGACCACCGCCCAGGAGCCGTCGAACGTGAAAAAGAAATTATGATGGTAGAGCTGGAAACCGTCTTGGATGGCGTTGTTGTCGATTTTCGCAGTCAGGCGGCTGAGATGAACAAGCCCCTCGGGGTTCGTGGCCAACGAAAACTTTTCTCCGGCGGCTATAATCTCGCCGGGTGTCTTGCGCGACGTCGCGCCTTTCCCCCCGGCAATAAAAAGACCCAAATCTTTTTCCCGCCCGCGCAGCCCTTCTTTTAGTGCGCCGCAGACGGTGGTGGTGACGCCCGAGGAGTGCCAGTCGAACCCTAGCACGCAGCCGAGAGATTGAAACCAGTAAGGGTCAGAGATGCGCCGGAGGATTTCTTCCGAGCCGCGGTCTTCAACGATGAGCCGAACAATCTCGCGCCCTAGCCGAACCATTCGTTGAAATAACCAGACGGGCGCTTTGCCGCCGTGGAGGGGAAGCTGGGCGATACCGGTATGGGGCATGAAATCTATTCATCGACCTCGCCAAAATAGTCTCGGAGAATTCTCTCCTTGATATACGAAAGCGCGCCCAAGTCCTGAATGATGTCTCCGCCTGTGTCGTAGAAGAAGAGATCGCCCTTGTGATTGCGGCCGATAGCAACGAGCCACTCCAGCTCGTCGCGATCCTCCAGCAGATAGTTGATCGCCTGGTTGGCGCCCTTGCTGGCGATGATCGTGACTTTAGGGTTGGCGGACTTTTTGGGTTGGGACATGAACGTGCCTCCTGCTTAGTGCGAAAGTGTATATCAGACCGTACAGTTCCACAACTCGCGGCGAGCCGGGGTAACGCTGCATCTGTGCAGGTGGGTACTGCGCAGAAAAGCTATCTGAGCGCAAAGTCAACGCGACTCATCTTGGCCTTCCCCTTGTCTTTGTCTTCACCGGATGTTGGTTTTGCACCGACGATAGAAAGCCGGTCTTCGGTGACCTGGCCGGTTCCGAGGATGCGGTCGCGCACCGCTTGGGCGCGCCGGTTGGCAAGCTCGTGCAGATCGTCGTCGGTGACCTGCACGTTCTTGAGCATCAAACTCTCCATCTCGGACACCGGCAGATCTTTAGCGAGACCGATGATGTTTCTCGGTTTTGCAAACTTCTCGTCACTATAGGCTGCCTTGAGATAGCGCTCGTATTCAGCTTTGTCGACGTGGACGTCGTCAACTGATTGAGGAGCGTTTCCTTGCCGCACCAGTTCCTTCATTTTTTGCGCTTTGACCTTGCGTTCGATTGACGTTTGCTTGAGGCCCTCAAGATCGTTGACAGGATCAACGCGACCGCTGATGTCAAGTTTGAGGGCAGGGCGATTGTTCATGGCCGTCGCAAGCGATTTGATTTTGGCTTCAGCGGCCTGCGACAGATCGGAGTGGCCGTAATCGAATTCGATGTAGCTCAACTCCCCGCCACTGCCCCCGCCGAAAGCGGCGCCTAGGAGCGCGAAAGGAGACGTTACAGCCCGCGTAATGATGTTAATGATGACCCTCAAGATAATCCCACCCACGCTGAACTCAGGGCTATCCAGAGAACCGCTGATCGGAAGGTTAACGTCGATCACGCCATTTCGGTCTTTCAGTAACGCCACGGCGAGCAGGACCGGAAGCTTGGTGGCGGTTGGACTTTCCACCTTCTCACCGAAGGTTAACTGATCGAGAATAATTTGATTTTGGGCGTCTAGTTTGCGGTTCTCTACTTTGTATTTGACCTTGAATGTGAGTTTGCCTCTCTCGATACCGTAACCGACATATTTGACCGAGTAAGGCGACATGGGATTGAGATCGATTTCGTGGGCGTCGGCAGCGATATCCAAGTAAAGGTCTTTGGATAGCGGGTTGATCTTGCCTTGGATCTCGACGGGAGCCGCGTTGTCGAGTTTCGCCTGGATGGCGATGTCGCCGGGAGTTTCCGGTTTGAGTTCGGAGATCGATCCCTGTACGCCTGTGAGGTTGGCTGAGTAATTGGGCTTAACAAAAAAGTCGCTGTAATTGATGTTGCCTGCCTGCAGGTTAATCTTTCCGATGGAAATTTGTTTCTCAGCGGATGGCGTGCTGACGGGTGGCTCGGATGGTTTTGCTGGCGGTGTTTCGACGGTGTTGCCGGTGGTGGTTTTCTGGACAGTCAAGTTCTGCAAATTTAATTTGCCGTCGGCGAACAGGATCAGCCGCGCATAGAACTCGGCGAGATTGATTTCGTCAATCCTAAGTCGCATCGGCTGCAGGTCGAACTGAATCCCGCCCAGCTTCAATAATTTCCATTTAAGCAGATCTTCTGACGCGTCCTTTTCCACAGAAGCGAAATCCGCCACCTGGACGTCACCTTGATAGGCGATCTTTGCTGGGCCGTTACCGCTGAGATCAATAGTGAGAACACCTTTGCTTCCAACTGCACCGCTCGTCATTGACAAATTCACCTGATCCGCGATGTAAGGCTGAAAAGGGACGATTCCGATGCCTTGACCATCAACGTCGAAGCGGCCCATCACGGGGCGGGTGCCTAAGGTTCCTGCCAGCAACAGGGTTCCTTTGTTATTCATGGTTGCTTGAATTCTGACATTGGCGCGAGAATTCTTGATGTTGGAAACGTTTGCTGCTCGAATCGACAATCCTGAAACACTCAAGCGGGGCGCCGGGCTTACCATTCGATCCTCAAAATCGATGCGGAAGCGGTCCAAAGCCGCCCGCTTTATTTCCACGATCCACTCGGCTGTCTCTTTCTGTTGAGGTTTCGGAGTCTCGCTTTCAGCGGGTTTCGTCTTGATGAGCCTGGCAAAACTGATGCTCCCATCCGCATCCCGGCGGATGTAGCCGTTGCCGTCACGGGTTTCGAAAGAACCGACCACGATGGACTTTTTGCCGACATCCACCGTGGTATCTTTGATCCCCAATAGCGGAGCACGCCAAAGTGGTTCAGAATCACCGGGCACGTCTAATCGGAGCGAGCGCAAAGAAGCGTTCAATTCGGAGAGTTTTGTCTCCGTCTCGTTACCTTTGTTTTGCACTACGCTCACTTGGGCGCCAAGATCCAACAGACCTTCCGTGATTTCCACGCCGAGGACCGATTCGTAGTATGGACGAAGCCCTTTGAGCAGGAGGTTTTTAAGCTCCACTTTGCCCTCCACGGCGAGCGGGGTGAGTTGCAATATGCCGCTTTGGTTAAACTGCTCTTTGGCATCTGTCTGAAAAGATATCTCCGTTTCAGCTTTTTTGTTCGGTTCGTTAGTGAGCCCTTTGACGGCAATGTGGATATTTTCCAGTTGCTTTTTAAAGGGCTGTTCGGGTTCTTGATCTGTAAACGCAAGTTTCCCCTGATCGATTAAGATCTCGTCAATGCTGTAGGCGAAAGGTGGTTCGCTTTTTGCCGGCGTCGGTGCCGACTGCGTTTTGCCGGGCACGATTAACGAATCCACATTTAGGCTGGCGTCGTGGCTTCTGGTTACATGCAGGTCGGGGCCCTGTATCCTCACGGTTTTTATGCGCGCCTTGCGGCCAATCACTTCCAGGGTGTCGATGTTCACGTCGAGAGACGGCAGGTTTAACAAGGGTACCTGCCCCTTTTCCTGCATGATGAAATTCTGTAATGCGACATTGCCAGAAATCGCCAACACGGAGGGTTTGTCCTTGGCGGTTCTAAAGGAGGCGTTCAGTTTGCCATCGATTTTGCCCGAGGGAACCGTGAAGTTCAGCTCCACTGGCGAGTATTCAAGATACTTGGGGATCTGCAGGTTGTCGATGTTCAGATGAAGGGTGCTTTCATGCGAGTCTTTAAAAGGCTTGGTTTCGCCGCCGATCACGAGGGGCGCTCCGTTAACAAGCGCGGAGAAGTGCGGTTGAACATTGATATTGACATAAGAGGGGATGCTGGAAATGAAAGGCACCCCGATGTTAATGGAGGTAATCGCGTGCTTCGTCTGTTCGGGGCGATCGTCGAAATCGATTCTCCCATCGGTGACTTCTATGTTGTTTAAGGAAAAACGAGGCGCCGGACCGGAAGGGCCCTTGGTAAATTCGTCGATCAAATCCTGATAATTATACTTGCGGTCTTCGTTACGGACTACATTGATATACGGCTTGACCAAGCGCAATTCCTCGATGACGGGTCCCCAACGAAACAGCGACTGCAGCTCCAAGTTGACGTAGAGCTCGTCGAAGGAGACCGCGGTGGCAGCGCTCTGTCGTTCCTTCATGGTAAAACCGCGGATCGTGGCCGCCATGGTGTAGGGATTGATGCGTATCTGCTCGATAGACACCTGGCGATGCAGCTTAGTAGTAAGTTGAACCGCAAATAACCGGCGAACAATCGGCGGAGCCCACAGGGCCCCCAGAACCCCCATTGCCACAGAAATACACACAATCCC
>JACXTT010011540.1_pt1 | contig 11812 bp, 10 predicted proteins | sample 9270951 | NCBI WGS metagenome assembly JACXTT01 (sample SAMN15532306, study PRJNA645909) | rock metagenome | isolation source: weathered quartz diorite | place: Puerto Rico | collected 2017-06-21 | reverse complement strand
TCCGAGGGGCTGGCGCCGGTGATCGTGCAAGGCCTGGCCCGTATGATTCTCACCCTGAAAGCCAAGGGCTATACCATCGTCATGGTGGAACAGAATTTCCGCTTCGCCGCTCCGCTGGCGGACCGGTTTTACGTGATGGAGCACGGTCAGATCGTCGAGACCTTCGCTTCGTCTGAACTGAACGCCAAGATGCCGGTGCTGACCGAGCTACTGGGCGTTTGATCCCGTTGTATTGAAATCAATAATCCTCACGGAGACAAAATGAAACGTACGATTTTTGCTGTAGCGGCCACCGCCCTGTGCGCCATGAGCCTGTCGGCCCAGGCGCAAGTGTCTGGCGACGTCATCAAGATTGGCTTGATCACCGACCTGTCGGGCACTTATTCCGATATCGATGGCAACGGCGGCGCCGAAGCGGTGCGCATGGCCATCGCCGATATGGGCGGCATGGTCAACGGCAAGAAAGTCGAATTCGTCGTGGCCGACCACCAGAACAAGGCCGATATCGCCAGCAGCAAGGCGCGCGAGTGGTTCGACCGCGAAGGCGTCGATATGCTGATCGGCGGCACCAACTCCGGCACCAGCCTGGCCATGGCCAAGGTCGCCGCGGAAAAGAAAAAAGTATTCATTTCGATTGGCGCCGGCTCGGCTCGCCTGACGAATGAAGAGTGCACCCCCTACACCATCCACTACGCCTACGACACCATCGCGCTGGCGCGCGGTACCGGCTCGACCATCGTCAAGCAGGGCGGCAAGTCCTGGTACTTCCTGACCGCCGACTACGCTTTCGGCCAGTCGCTCGAGAAAGACACCTCCGACGTCATCAAGGCCAATGGCGGCACCGTGCTGGGCAGCGCCAAGCACCCGCTGGCAGCCTCGGACTTCTCGTCCTTCCTGCTGCAGGCGCAAAATTCCAAGGCCCAGATCCTGGGCCTGGCCAATGCGGGCGGCGACACCATCAACGCCATCAAGGCAGCCAATGAATTTGGCATCACCAAGAGCATGAAGCTGGCCGGCCTGCTGATGTTCATCAACGATGTGCACTCGCTGGGCTTGAAGCTGACCCAGGGCATGTACCTGACGGACGGCTGGTACTGGGACCAGAACGACCAGACCCGCGCCTGGTCGAAGCGTTATTTCTCGAAGATGAAGAAAGAGCCGTCGATGCTGCAAGCCGCCGATTACTCGGCCACCATGAACTACCTGGCTGCCGTCAAGGCCGTCGGGTCGGATGATGCAGACAAGATCATGGCCCAGATGAAAAAGACACCGATCAACGACATGTTCGCCAAGGGCGGCGTGATCCGTCCGGACGGCCGCATGGTGCACGATATGTACCTGATGCAAGTGAAACAGCAGTCGGAATCGAAGTACCCATGGGATTACTACAAGGTCGTGGCCACCATTCCTGGCGCACAGGCTTACGCCACCAAGGCGGAAAGCAAGTGCTCGCTGTGGAAATAAAGCCCGTCAAGTCCATGTAGTTGCTGTTGAAACCCGGCGCGAGCCGGGATGCAGTGCCAGGAAGCGGGTCGCGTACCCGCTTCTTTTGTGTCGGTTGTCCCCCCTGTAGCAATGTTCTCCGTGCTTGCGCCCTGCCTGTCTGGCGCAGCGTGTTCTTTAGTCCACGCCGGTCCCCCGGTGTTTTTGTACTGTGATGCCATGGAAATCTTCGGCGTTCCGCTTCCCGCCATGATGAGCCAGCTGCTGCTGGGCCTCGTCAACGGCTCCTTCTATGCCATGCTGTCCCTGGGCCTGGCCGTGATTTTCGGCCTGCTCAACGTCATCAACTTTTCGCACGGCGCCCTCTACATGGTGGGCGCCTTCCTCGCCTTCATCGGCGTGACGACCCTGGGCCTGAATTATTGGCTGATGCTCTTGATCGCCCCCCTGATCGTCGCCGTGTTTGGCATCCTCGTTGAAAAATCGATGCTGCGCTGGCTCTATAAACTCGACCATTTGTATGGCCTGCTGCTCACGTTCGGCATCACCTTGTTGTTGGAAGGCGTGTTCCGCTCTTTCTTCGGCGTCTCCGGCCAGTCCATCGAAGTGCCGGAATTGCTGCAGGGCGCGACCAATCTGGGTTTCATGGTGATGCCGAATTACCGCGCCTGGGTGGTGGTCGCCTCGCTGTCCGTCTGCCTGGCCACCTGGTTCGTGATTGAAAAAACGAAATTGGGCTCCTACCTGCGCGCCGGCACGGAAAATCCGAAACTGGTGGAAGCCTTTGGCATCAACGTGCCCCTGATGGTGACCTTGACCTACGGCTTTGGCGTCGCCCTGGCGGGCTTTGCAGGCGTGCTGGCTGCCCCCATCATCAACGTCACCCCGTTGATGGGTTCCCACCTGATCATCGTCGTGTTTGCCGTCGTCGTGATCGGCGGCATGGGTTCCATCATGGGTTCCATCCTCACCGGCCTGGGCCTGGGCATCATCGAAGGTTTTACCCGTGTGTTTTACCCGGAAGGCTCGGAAGTCGTCGTGTTTGTCGTCATGGTCATCGTCCTGTTGATCCGTCCTGCCGGCCTGTTCGGCAAAGAGAAATAAGGAGCTGCCATGAACCGCAAAATCGGATTTACCATCGCCCTTATCGTTGCCCTGGCCGCCCCCTTCATCGGCTACCCGGTCTTCCTGATGAAGCTGCTCTGCTTCGGCTTGTTTGCCTGCGCCTTCAATTTGTTGATCGGCTATACCGGCCTGCTGTCCTTCGGCCACGCCGCCTTCTTTGGCGCGGCCGGCTATTTCACCGGTTATGCGCTCACCACCCTTGGCTTGCCGACCGAACTGGGCATCCTGGTCGGTGTCGCCGTGGCCGCCCTGATCGGTCTGGTGATGGGCTGGCTCGCCATCCGCCGCCAGGGCATTTACTTCACGATGATCACCCTGGCGCTGGCGCAGATGGTGTATTTCGGCATGCTGCGTGCCCCCTTCACCCATGGCGAAGACGGCTTGCAGGGCATCCCCCGCGGCAAGTTGCTGGGCATGATCGATCTCGGCAGCGACATCACAATGTATTACGTGGTGCTGGCCATTTGCGTCGCCGGCTTCGCCCTTATCGTGCGCATCGTCCACTCGCCGTTCGGCCAGGTGCTCAAGGCGATCAAGGAAAACGAGCCCCGCGCGATTTCCCTGGGATACGACGTCGACCGCTACAAGCTGACCGCCTTCGTGCTGTCGGCCGCCCTGGCGGGCCTGGCGGGCGCGACCAAGACCGTCGTGCTGGGCTTTGAGACCCTGACCGACGTGCACTGGAGCATGTCCGGCCTGGTCGTGCTGATGACCCTGGTCGGCGGCATGGGCACCCTGGTGGGGCCTATCCTCGGCGCCTTCATCATCATCGCCCTGGAGAACAAGCTGGGCGATCTGGGCAATTTCCTGGCCCGCACGACCGGCCTGGAATGGTTCACCACCCTGGGCGAATCCGTGGGCATGGTGACCGGCCTGATTTTTATCGTCTGCGTGCTGCTGTTCCGCCGCGGCATCGTGGGAGAGATTGGCGCGGCCATTGCAGCATCGGCCAGGAAGAAGCGCCTGGCCTGAAATAATCCGCATAGAAGAAAAAGGGCGCCAGCGATGGCGCCCTTTTTCTTTTCTTTTCTTCTCTCAATGCCCTTTGGACGGGTTTACAGACGCCAGGCGACGTTTGTAGGGCACGGCGGTAGCGAATCCGCCACGCCCCCCGGCGGGGCTGTGGCGGGCTCTACAGGGCCGCCGCGTAGATGGCGCGCGCATGCTCCCGCGTCACTTCGCGGGGATTGTTGCCGAGCAGGCGGGTTTGCTTCATGGCGTCGTCGGCCAGGCGGTCCAGATCGCGCTCCGCGATGCCTACCTGGGCCAGGCGGGTGGCAATTCCCGTGACCTCGGCAATTTGCTGCATTGCAGCAATCAAGCCCATGCCGCGCGCCTCCGCACTGCCAGTGACGCCGGTGACGACGATGTCGGCCAGTTCCGCGTAATGGTCGGCCGCGTGCGACAAGTTAAAGCGCAGCACGTGGGGCAGGACCAGCGAGTTGGACAGGCCGTGCGGCACATGAAAAATGCCGCCGATGGGATAGGCGAGGGCGTGCACGGCGGCGACGGGTGCATTGGAAAAAGCCTGGCCTGCCAGGCAGGCGCCCACCAGCATGGCTTGGCGCGCAGCGATATCGTCCCCCTGCTGGCACGCGTTCACCAGGTTTTGCGACAACATGGCCAGCGCCTGTTTGGCCAGCAAATCGGAAATGGGATTCTTTTTGTGGCGGCTGGTATACGCTTCGATGGCGTGGACCATGGCGTCGATGCCGGTGGCAGCCGTCACCAGGGGCGGCAAGCCCAGGGTCAAGGTCGCGTCGAGGATGGCGATGTCGGCGTATAGCTGGGGTGCCACCACGCCCATTTTGGTGGTCTCTCCCGTCGTGACGATGGCGATGTTGGTCACTTCCGAACCCGTGCCCGCCGTGGTCGGCACTTGCACCAGGGGCAGACGTGCGCCCTTGACGTTGCCGATACCGTAGGCGCTGGCGATGGGCTGGTCGGTGGCGGCCAGCACGGCAATCAGCTTGGCCACGTCCATGGAACTGCCGCCGCCGATACCCAGCACGATATCAGTTTTCAAATCTTTTGCATGCTGTACGGCGGCCAGCACGACGGCTTCCGGTGGATCGGCGACCACGTCGGCATACACGTCGACGGTGATGCCTTGCTGTTGAAGGCTGGCGATGGGCCCGGTCAACAGACCGGTGCCCAGGAAACCTGCGTCGGTCACGATCAGGGCGCGGCGGGCCGCAGGAAAACGTTCAGCGACCAGTTCGCCCAATCGGGCGGCGCTGCCGGCTTCGGCGATCAGGTGAGGGACGGTGCTAAATTGAAATGCGTTCATGGTCGGGATGCGAATAGTGGATGGAGACAAGCTTACACGAATCGCGCCGCTGGGGTGGAGGCTGGGTTGTTTCACGTGGAACGTTCTTAAGTACAATAGTCCTTTTACCTGGACATAGTGCGTGGATTATTTACTGTTGGCAGTAGCGGCATTCCTGGCGGGATTGGTGGATGCCGTGGTCGGTGGCGGAGGCCTGATCCAGGTACCGGTATTGTTCTCGGCATTTACCAGGGAAGTGCCGGCTACCCTGCTTGGAACCAGCAAACTGGCAGGTGTATTCGGCACCAGCGCTGCGGCGCTTAACTATGCGCGAAAGGTGAGGGTGGCGTGGAGCGCTGCGGCACCCGCAGCACTCGCCGCGTTTGCCTTGTCCTTTATCGGCGCATGGACGGTCACGCGCATCCCCGGCGATTTCTTTCGCGGTCTGCTGCCTATCGTTTTGCTGGCGGTCGCGATCTACACCTTCAAGAAAAAAGATTTCGGTGCCATTCACGCGCCCATCCACAGCGGTCATACCGAGAAACTGGTGGCCGTGGGTATGGGTGCCTGCATCGGTTTTTATGATGGCTTCTTTGGTCCCGGCACGGGCAGCTTCCTGATGTTCCTGTTTGTGCGTTTCTTCGGCTTCGATTTTTTGAGTGCCTCTGCTGCGGCCAAGGTGGTCAATGTCGCCTGCAATATCGCGGCCCTGCTGTGGTTCGGCTATAGCGGGCACTTGCTGTGGCAGCTTGGTTTGATGATGGCTGTGTGTCAGGTTGCTGGTTCCCTGGTCGGGACCAGGCTCGCGATCCGCCATGGCAGCGCCTTTGTCCGTAAGTTGTTTCTGGGCGTGGTCAGTTTATTGATCCTCAAGACGGGGTGGGACGCCATCAAACGCTTCATCTGATGTTCCACGTGGAACAGTAGCAGGGCCGATTCCGGGACGTTTCACGTGGAACAAACGCCACAAGCGTGATTGTAAACAGCGATAAAACGGGTCTTCCAAAATGGAGTAGGGCAAAAGACTTTATAATCGACCCTCAACCTCCTCGCTTTACGCTCCCACCATGCTATTTACCACTGAATTCGACGTGATCGTTGTCGGCGGCGGCCATGCCGGTACGGAAGCCGCCCTGGCTTCCGCCCGCATGGGTCAACGCACTTTGTTGCTCACGCATAACATTGAAACCCTGGGCCAGATGTCTTGCAACCCCTCCATCGGCGGGATCGGCAAGGGGCACCTGGTCAAGGAAGTCGATGCCATGGGCGGCGCAATGGCTCTCGCCACGGACGCGGCAGGCATCCAGTTCCGCATCTTGAACTCCTCGAAAGGGCCGGCCGTGCGCGCCACCCGCGCCCAGGCGGACCGGATCCTGTACAAGGCGGCCATCCGCCACCGCCTGGAAAACCAGGAAAATCTGTGGCTGTTTCAGCAGGCCGTGGACGATCTCATCATCGAGGGTGACCGGGTCGTGGGTGCCATTACACAAATCGGCCTGCAGTTCCGCGCCCGCGCCGTGGTCCTGACTGCCGGTACGTTCCTGGATGGAAAAATCCACGTCGGCCTGCAATCGCACTCGGCGGGCCGTGCCGGCGATCCGCCCGCCATTTCCCTGTCTGCCCGCTTGAAAGAGCTGAAGCTGGGGCAGGGCAGGCTCAAAACCGGCACGCCGCCTCGCATCGATGGCCGCTCCATCGATTTTTCCGTGATGAGCGAGCAGCCGGGCGACCTCGATCCCGTGCCCGTGTTTTCCGTCATGGGCAATGCGGCCATGCACCCACGCCAGATTCCCTGCTTCATGACGCACACCAATGCGCGCACCCACGACATCATCCGGGCCGGCCTGGACCGCAGCCCCATGTACACGGGCGTCATCGAAGGAGTGGGGCCGCGCTATTGCCCGTCGATCGAAGACAAGATCCACCGCTTTGCCGGCAAGGAGTCGCACCAGATTTTCCTCGAGCCGGAAGGGTTGACCACCCACGAGTTCTATCCCAACGGTATCTCGACCAGCCTGCCATTCGATGTGCAAATCGAGCTGGTGCGGTCCATGAAGGGGATGGAAAACGCCCACATTTTGCGTCCCGGCTACGCCATCGAATACGATTATTTCGATCCCCGCGGTTTGAAAACCTCGCTGGAAACCAAGGCCATTGGCGGCCTGTTCTTCGCGGGACAGATCAATGGGACCACGGGGTACGAGGAAGCGGCGGCGCAGGGCATGCTCGCCGGTATCAATGCGGCCCGCCTGACCCAGGGTAAGGATGCCTGGGTGCCAGCCCGTTCGGAAGCCTACCTGGGTGTGCTGGTCGACGATTTGACCACCCAAGGCGTGGTGGAACCGTATCGGATGTTCACGAGCCGCGCCGAATTCCGCCTCAGCCTGCGCGAAGACAATGCCGACATGCGCCTCACCGAAATTGGCCGCGAACTGGGCGTGGTGGGCGATGCCCAATGGGCCGCGTTTGAAATCAAGCGCGAAGCCGTTGCAAAAGAGCTGGAGCGGCTGCGCTCGACCTGGGTCAATCCCCGCATTCTTGCCGCGGCGGAATCGGAGCGGGTGATCGGCCAGGCCATCGAGCGGGAATATTGCCTGGCTGATTTGCTGCGCCGTCCCGGCGTAGGCTATGACACTTTGATGACGATGACGGGGGTGGAAGGGCAGGCCCTGGCCGGTCCCGGCGTGACGGACGACGCCGTCCGCGAGCAAATCGAGATCCAGTTGAAATATGCCGGCTATATCGACCGCCAGGCGAAGGAGGTGGAGCGCCACGACCACTACGAAAACCTGAAGCTGCCGGAAGGGTTCAATTACCTCGACATCAGTGCCCTGTCGATCGAAGTGCGCCAAAAGCTCGACAAGCAGCGGCCGGAAACCCTTGGTCAAGCGTCAAGAATTTCCGGGGTGACACCTGCCGCAATCTCGCTATTGCTGGTACATTTAAAGAAACGGGGCGCGAAAGGTTTTATTTCGCTCAATGAGGAGCTGGCAGGATGAGTGCTTCAAAAGGCCAACTCTTCGACCGTAACGCACTCGCAGCAGAATTGGTAGCAGGCATCAAGGCTTTATCGCTGGACCTGAATGAGAAGCAAACTGAGCAGCTGCTCGACTATCTCGCGCTGCTGTCGAAGTGGAATTCCGTGTACAACCTGACCTCGGTGCGCGACCCCCGTCAAATGGTCACGCACCACCTGCTCGACTCGCTCGCCGCGGTGCCCGCTTTCACGGGGTCCCACCAGGTGCTCGACGTGGGGGCAGGGGGCGGCTTGCCAGGCATCGTGCTGGCGATCGCCCGGCCGGACCTGTCCGTGTCGCTGATCGACACGGTACACAAGAAAACCGCCTTTCTCAAACAAGTCAAAGCCGAGCTGAGTCTTGCCAATGTGACCGTGTACACGGCCAAGGTGCAGGAAGTGGCGGTGCCGGCGCTGTTCGACACCATCACCTCGCGCGCGTTTGCGGACCTGTCCGATTTCATCAACTGGTCGGGGCATTTATTGGCGGAGGGTGGACGCTTTATTGCCCTCAAAGGGGTGGCGCCACCGGAAGAGCAGCAGCGTTTGCCGGCGACCTGGAAAGTGAGCGCGCTACAGCCCCTGACGGTGCCGGGATTGAACGCGGAGCGCCACCTGATTTTCATCGAAAAAGCCAATCCTGATGAAAACATATAAATCGTATAAACGATTTATATCTGATATATAAATCATATTAATTGTACAGTTTACATAGTATGTACGATATAAATCGTACTGCTCGTTTAACCTTGCGTCCAGAAAAACACACATGGCCAAAATATTTTGCGTAGCAAATCAGAAGGGCGGCGTCGGCAAGACCACCACCAGCGTCAATCTGTCGGCGGGCCTGGCCAAGCTCGACCAGCGGGTGCTGCTGGTGGACCTGGACCCACAGGGCAATGCCACCATGGGGGCGGGCATCAACAAGGCCGGGCTGGCCGCTTCCACCTATGAAGTGCTGCTGGGCGAAGCGGACGTCAACGCGGCGCGGCAGCGCTCCGAGTCCGGCCGCTTCGACGTGCTGCCCTCGAACCGCGAACTGGCCGGTGCCGAAGTGGAGATGGTGGAACTGGACAAGCGCGAGCGGCGTTTGAAGGATGCGCTGGCGGCGGTCGATGCCGATTACGATTTCATCCTGATCGACTGCCCGCCGGCCCTGTCGATGCTGACCCTGAACGGCCTGTGCGCCGCCCATGGCGTCATCATCCCCATGCAGTGCGAGTACTACGCGCTGGAAGGCTTGTCGGACCTGGTCAACACGATCAAGAAGGTGCACGCCAACCTCAATCCGGATTTGAAAATCATCGGCCTGCTGCGGGTGATGTTCGATCCCCGCATGACCCTGTCGCAGCAGGTCTCGGCCCAGCTGGAGCAGCACTTCGGCGATAAAGTATTCAAGACCATCATCCCGAGAAATGTGCGACTGGCCGAGGCGCCCTCGTATGGCGTGCCGGGCGTGGTATTCGACCCGGCATCGAAAGGCGCGCAAGCCTATATCGCGTTCGGGGCCGAGATGGTCCAGCGCATCAAGACAATGTAGTAAGACCGTGTAATTACAGAAGAGAGCACACAGAGATGGCAACGAAAAAACTCAAGGGCCTGGGCCGCGGACTGGAAGCGCTGCTGGGCGGCGATGGCGACTTCACCCAGGCGCCGCCGGATGCGGGCCAGCCATCCACCCTGCCCGTCACCCAGCTGCAGGCCGGTAAATACCAGCCCCGCACGCGGATGGACGAGGGCGCCCTCAACGAGCTGGCCGCCTCCATCAAGACCCAGGGCGTCATGCAGCCCGTGCTGGTGCGCCCGGTCGGCAAGCACGGTGTTGATGGCAATCTGGTGCAGTATGAAATCATCGCCGGCGAGCGGCGTTTCCGCGCCGCTCAGCTGGCGGGCCTCGACACGATCCCCGTTTTGGTGCGCGAGGTGGACGACCAGGCGGCCGCCGCCATGGCCCTGATCGAAAATATCCAGCGCGAAGACCTCAATCCCCTGGAAGAAGCCCAGGGCATCAGCCGCTTGATCGACGATTTTCATTTTACCCACGAGCAGGCGGCGCAGGCCGTGGGCCGCTCGCGCTCGGCCGTTTCCAACCTGCTGCGCCTGATCAATCTGGCCCAGCCCGTGCAGACCATGCTGATGGCGGGCGACATCGACATGGGCCACGCCCGCGCCCTGCTCGCCGTCGACGCCGCCAGTCAGATCAGCCTGGCCAGCCAGGTGGTGGCCAAGCGCCTGTCCGTGCGCGAAACGGAAAAGCTCGTCACCCGCACGATGGAAGAGGCGGCCAACCCGCCAGTGGCGCGGATCAAGGAAAAGTCGGGCGACATTGCGCGCCTCGAAGAAGAGCTGTCCGACAAGCTCGCCACCCCCGTGCTGTTCAAGATGGGCGCGAAGGGCAGGGGGCAGATGATCATTGATTTTGCCGATCTCGATATCTTGGATGGGGTGCTGGCCCGGCTGCGCGCGTAGGGGACTGGCGCTCGCCGCCTGTCACCGCTTTAACACGACGCAGGCTTTGTAGAAGGCTGGGACAGGCAGCAAGTGCCAGTCCCGGTCATTGACTTATCTCAAGATTGTTGTAAAAACCGCCACGCAACAATCTTGACTGCACCACAACGGAATAAGCGTGGTTTTTGACACGGTTTGCGCCCCATCAATGTGCGTCAACGTTTGACGCGTATGTGCATAGACCTTATAATCCCGCTGATTCACGCAATCTCGCCATACGCAACACAGCTTTTATACGCTGAAAAAAGAATAAAAAATGTTGCGCTTAGTTTCCCTGCAATTGTTGGCAACGGTAGTCGCTGGCCTGATCGCCGCACTGCTGGGCGGAGTTCCGGCCTGCCTGTCTGCACTGTTGGGGGGCTTTTGCTGTGTCGTTCCCAATGCCCTGTTTGCCCTGCGCCTGTTCGCCAACGCGCGGCGCCCGGGTGGGGCCAATCCCATGAGCTTTATGGTGGGGGAATTTATTAAGATTGCATTGACGGTGAGCTTGTTGGGGGTCACCGCCTGGCTGTACCGCGATTTGAACTGGCTCGCGCTGATCTGCGGCTTCATCGTGGCACTGAAAAGTTACATCATCTTATTGTTTAGGCGCTAGACATGACTACTGAAACCGTCGCTGCAGGAGCACAACCGGCAGGCGAGCACGCGCTCACCGCTGGGCAATACATCACCCACCACCTCGGTCATATGCGTTCGCAGCCCCAGCCGGGCATCATCGATTTCCACGTCATCAACTACGACACCATCCTGTGGTCCGTGCTGATGGCCGTGCTCGCCTTTTTCCTGCTGCGCGCCGCCGCCAGCCGGGTCACCTCGGGCGTCCCCAGCCGTTTCCAGGGCGCCATCGAGTCCCTGGTGGAACTGGTGGAAGACCAGTCCAAGGCCATCGTCCACGGCGACCGCAGTTTTATTGCACCCCTGGCCCTGACGGTGCTGGTGTGGGTTGTGCTGATGAACTCGCTGGACTTTTTGCCGGTCGACCTGTTTGCCACCATTTTCCGCTGGATGGGCATGCACAATGCCGAAGGCCATGAGCCCTTCTTCCGCATCGTACCTACCGCCGACCTGAACGGCACCTTCGGCATGGGCATCGTCGTGTTTGCCTGCATGATTTACTACGGTATCAAGATCCAGCACTTCGGCGGCTTCATCAAGGGCCTGTTCACGGCCCCGTTCGGCGCCCACCCTGCCCTGTGGATCTTCAATTTTGGTTTGAACCTGATCGAGTACGCGGCCAAGACGGTCTCGCTGTCGATGCGACTGTTCGGCAACATGTTTGCCGGCGAGTTGCTGTTCCTGTTGATCGCCCTGCTTGGCGCTACCTGGATTGGTGTTACCACCCAGAGCGTTGCGCTGGCCGGCCTGCAGGTTCTGCTGGGTACGGGCTGGGCACTGTTCCACCTGTTGATCGTGCCTCTGCAAGCCTTCATTTTCATGATGCTGACCCTGGT
>JACXTT010011539.1_pt1 | contig 11813 bp, 7 predicted proteins | sample 9270951 | NCBI WGS metagenome assembly JACXTT01 (sample SAMN15532306, study PRJNA645909) | rock metagenome | isolation source: weathered quartz diorite | place: Puerto Rico | collected 2017-06-21 | reverse complement strand
TGGTGCATGGCCGTGATCGGAATGCCGTAGTCGTCCGGCCGCACGAACGGGTTCGTGCTGATAATGACACTGGGCAGGTACGGCGTCGCTTCGACGTCCTCGCGGGCCACGACGAAGTTCTCGCCGTACTCGATGCACTCGGACTCGATCCGATAGTTCTCGAACCGTCCTGTCCGTGTCCACATCGGCTTCGCCTCGTTGACGTGCTCCCAGAACGGCTGCCGCGGATACGTCCGCGTCATCACAAACCAGCCCTTCTCCGACTGCATGAGCGTCTTCGCGTTGTAGCCGTATGTCGTGCTGGCGGCATCAAAGATACGCTGCAGGTAAATGTCCACCTTGTTCTCAGTCACGAACTTCCAGAGGTCAGTGAACTTCTTATCACCGGTCATCTCGGCCCACTTGATGGCCACCCCGATATAGGTATCCAGGTCGTTGCGCGTGTCGTACAGCGGCCGAATCCCACCCTTCCAGACCTGCAGCCACGGATTCGAGCACGAATTCACCATCTCCGGATACGTGAACTCCATCCAGGAATTGATGGCCATGGCCATGTCCGCGTAGTTCACGCCGGACGTCATCTCCAGGTCCTGCACCACGATGCACTCGACGTTCGAGTCCACGTTCTTGACCATGTCGTAGTGGTACTTTGCGTTGTTCAGGAGGTTCACATTGACCGTCCACTCGACCTTTGTGGGCGAAGGCATGTGCGTCTTGCCCGTGAACACTTTACGCCCGTACTTCGGCGTGTTGACGATCAGCCCACGATCACCGTGGTTCCAATACGCCGGCTCCTCGCCGTACGCATAATACTTGGTGACGATCTCCTTGCCATGCGCCTTGGGGTCGAGGTTCAGGTTGAACGCATCCTCGGCGCCCCACGCCCCAATGCCGGCGCCGCTCCAAGGAGTCCCTTGGCAGACACCGGTCTTGTAGTTGCCCGACCAGTTATGGGTGCCGGTCCCGAACTTGCCCTGGTTGCCGGTGACGATACAGAGCATCGCCGCCCCGCGACCGTTGGTCGTCCGGTGGAACCAGTGGTTCACCCCTTCGCCGGAGTGAATCGCCGCCGGTTTGACGGTGCCCATGTCTCGCGCCCAGCGGACGATCAGGTCCTTCGGCGACTGCGTGATGCCATGCGTCGTGTCTAGGTCGTAGTCCTGCACGTGGATCTTGTACATCTGGAACACCGGCATCACGTCCACGTCCTTGCCGTCCAACAGCTTCACGCGGTACGTGCCTTCCAGCGCCGGATCAATGCCGGCCTTCGTCATGTTCACGCCGACCAGCTCGCGGTGCATCGGCACCGCCTGGTTCTTCGCCGTGTCCCACACCATGAAGTCGCCCAAGCGCTCGCGGTACTCCTGCTTGATCGCCTGGACATACTTCGTATAGCCGTGGGTCAGATCGAACAGCTTATAGTCTTTGATCACGTCATGCGGATCCAGGTACTGCAGTGTGTCGGTCCGGATCAGGATCGGACTGTCCGTGTACTGCTTGCAGAAGTCCGCATCGTACAGGTTCTCGTCCATGAGGATCTTGAGGACCCCCAGGAACAGCGCGGCATCCGATGCAGGCCGAAGCGGAATCCAGTAGTCGGCCTTCGTCGCGGGCGGGCTGTACTCGGGCACGATGACCACGATGCGGCCGCCGCGCTCCATGCACTCGATGAACCAGTGCGCTTCGGGCATCTTATGCTCGACGAAGTTCTTGCCCCAACTCACGTGCATCTTCGAGAAGCGCATGTCGGCGTGGTCAATGTCCGAGGTCTGAATGCCGTTCCAAAAAGGATGGTCCGGGGGCTGGTCGCCGTGCCAGGTGTAGCTTGACCAGGGCCGACCGCCGACCGCCTTGTCCGGCCCGACTTTCCTGATATAGGCGTCGAGATGCGCCAGGTTCGAGTTAGCCATCCGGCCAAACCCGATCTTGCCGACCTGTCCCAAGGCCGCCATACCCGGCCGGTATTTAAAGGTCCGCACCCCCGCGCCCTTCATCGTCTCGATCATCTCCGGCGGGTACCCCTGCTCGCGCAGGCGCCGCGCGCCCGCCTCGCCCGAGTACCGCTCCGCGATCTTCAACATCCCCTTGGCCAGGTACGCGGCGCAGGTGTCCCACGACACACGTAACATGTCGTCCTCGCCGCGGCTGGTGTATCTATACTTGGCTTTGACTTCCGGACTCAGCTCTGGGCAGCCGTCGTCCACCCAGGCCTTCCATCCCTTGCGGATCATCGGGCCCTTCAATCTGTACGGGCCATACACGCGCCGGTGGAACGTGTACCCCTTCAGGCACATCCGCGGATTCCACGCAAACGTCCCGCGGTTGCCGTACAGGTCCTCATAGGTCTGATGGTCGTAGTTCTGCTCCACTCGCATCACCACCCCGTTGCGCACAAACGCCCGAACGCGGCATTGGTGCGTGTCGTTGGGCGAGCAGCAATAGGTAAAGGACGAGTCGTAGCGGTACTGGTCATGATAGACGCGCTCCCAGGACCGGTCCGGGTACTCGCCGAGGGGGTTGCCCACCTCGATGACCGGCTGCAGCGCGGTCAAGGCTAGCGCCTTGTCCGCGATCGCGAGCGCCGCGATCGTCCCCGCGCTCGCTTTCATGAATTGCCGTCTGGTTAGAAACATCGTCGCGACCTCCCTGTTTAATTGAAAACCTTCACAACTAAAGGAGTCCGTGTTGCGCTACATATTTCAACACTATCTCGGGCCTACGGACTGTTAAGGTTTATGGCTCTCCGTCCCGAGAATACGTATCACCTCCTCTTGTTCCCTGCGATCGTTCCGCAACTGATTTCCATGGCCGCCACTCAACAAAACCCGCGTGTCCTTCTCACCTTGTTCACGCGCAGTTGGAACGCGTTGAGCCAAATAGCGATAGCGCAACATCCATGCCGAATTCTTCATGAAGTCATGACGTGCGGAAGCGATGGATTTTTCACACGTCTTGCCGAAATTTCCGCTTGAGAGAAAATGGTGATCCCACGAAATCTCGCGGGCAGATCGCGTGGTTTCCGCGAAATTTCGCGGAAACGCACTGAAGAGCCTGATTATAAGCGCGATTGTGTGGTGGTCAGGAGACCTGACAATTTGGACCCGACACAGGTCTTAATGACCGATGGAATGAAAAGAGTTCCCGGTGGGGAACTTGTCCGGACGTTTGATGCCGAGCTTTTTCAGTCGGCTTCGGAGGGTGCTCGGGTGGAGGCCGAGTTGCCTGGCGGCGCCGTATGGCCCATCAATCCGCCAATCTGTTTGCTCAAGAGTCCTCCGAATATGCGCGTGTTCCAGATCGTGCAGTCTCGTCGGCGACTCTGCATGCCCGTTGGAACCGGAGGACGCGAGCAGGCGCGCGTCGATCTCCACCTTGGGCGAGTGCGTCAGGATGACGGCCCGCTCGATCACGTTTTGAAGTTCTCGGACGTTCCCAGGCCAGGAGTACTGGACCAGGCGTCTCAAGGAGCCCTCTTCGATCTCGCGGCACGGGCGTTTCAGGTTGAGACTGTACTGCTGGACGAAATGACGTGCCAGAAGTGGAATATCTTCAGGACGGTCGCGAAGAGCAGGGATGGCGATGGGAAACACATTCAACCGATAAAAGAGATCTGGCCGAAATCGTTCTTCCGCAATCACCATCCCGAGATCCGAGTTCGTTGCGGCAATGATCCGCACGTCCACTGGAATCGGGTGGCGTCCGCCCACACGGTCGATGAGTCCGTCTTGAAGCACCCGGAGCAATTTGGCTTGCGTCTCGAGAGGCAGCTCGCTGATTTCGTCCAAGAAAAGTGTGCCGCAGTCCGCCAGTTCAAACCGTCCCTGCCGACGTTGGCTGGCGCCGGTGAACGCCCCGCGTTCGTGACCGAAGAGTTCGCTCTCGACGAGTCCCTGCGGGAGCGCCGCGCAGTTCACACGCACAAAAGGTTTGTCCCGTCTCGGGCTGAGCTCGTGAATCGCGCGCGCCAACAGCTCCTTGCCGGTGCCAGTCTCTCCGGAGATCAGGACCGTCGAATTCGTCGGGGCCACGGTCTCCGCCAGCTGTACAACTTCCTGAAGCGCCTGGCTCTTTCCCACCATGACGCCAAAGTTGTGGGTGAGCTTGATCTCTTCCACGAGGTATTCGTTCTCTTTCGCCAGTTGCTCGCGGAGACGATTGATCTGCTCGTACGCCCGGACGTGATCGAACGCGAAGGCAATTTGAATGGCCACTTGTTGGAGGAACTCCAGGATATGTGGCTCCGGTTCTCCGGTCTGGACGCTGCCGATGTTCAACGTGCCAAGGCATGCCCCACGCACCAAGAGCGGGAGATTGATCATGCGCCCCAAGCCTTCCTGGAAGTAAATGTCATCCTCCAGAAAGAGGCGCGCGACGCGCAAATTCGGCCGCACGTGGATCTGTTTATGGTCGTAGACCCACCCGACGGCGCTGCCGGTGTGGGGGATCACGGCGTCTCGCTGTAGGATTTTCGTCGTGAGGCTCGTCTCGACCGCGTAAAAACGGAAGGAGTCGCTGTTGGCGTCGTACCATGTCACCCCAGCCCGCTCCCACGGGATGATCTGCTTAATCTGTTCGGCGATCGCGCTCCAGAGGCTATCCGTGTCGTGCTGCGAATTGAGGACGTTCGTGACTTCCAGCAGTATGCGGTAGCTGAGGTCCACTTGATTCATGGTGATATCCCGTTTGTAGGTTAAGTGATTTACCCACAGGCACCCCATTTGTGCAATCACCCGTTTGGGTGATATTCGCTATCTGGGATGTGGAGAGATGCCGGGGGTCGTTCCATCTACCTTCGGCAGAAAGGGTACGAGGAAAAACGCCGCCAGCGTGAATGCCGTGGAGATCCAAATGAGCGGCGTCATCTGTTTGTCGAGCACGTGCTCGTAAAGGTGCGCGCCCCATATGGCGGAAACCTGGGACGCCCCATTGAAGATGGACATCAAGCCGGCGAAGGTGAACCCTTCGGCATGCGGCGGACAGGCCGCCGCCGCCAGGCTGAGCATCGTCAAGAACGGAACCATGCTGATGAGTCCGGTGGAGAAGAACAGGATGACAGCGCTCTGACGGTCCGCCAGGAACAGATACGCGACCGTGCTGATCGCCCCCAGCAGGATGCTCTGATACACGAGCGCGGTGGTCGAGAAGCGACCGGTCAGAAACCGCTTGAACACGAATGCCCCGATCACCGATCCGACCGATGAGACGGACCCGAGCTGACCGATGAAGTACTGGTCGAATTTCAGGTTGTCCACCATGTGGTAGTACATGGGGGTGCCGAAGCTCGGGCTGAAGTTCCAGAAGGCCAAAAACCCGGCCACGATCCACAGCGTTTTTGATTTCAGCGCAGAGATGAGGCTCCCTATGCTGGCCTTGAACTGCACGAGGTCGATCGCCGTTTTCTCCTCACGAACTAGGAAGGCGGTCGCGACTGCCACAGCCGCCGGTGCGCAGGCCGTGATCAGCGCGGCTGTATGGAGGGCCCTGGCGGGTGTGAGCGCTTCGCTCAGCCAGCCGCCGAGGATGCCGGTCATAATCGCCGCGATGTTGAACCACATCCATTGCTGGCTCTGAAACCGCTTGATTTGTCCAGTCTGCTGTCCTCTTTCAACCATGAGGGCATCCACCAGCACGTCTGAGGAGGCAATGCCGAGCGCGGTCAAGACCATTGCCGCGACGATCCATTCCGGCGTCAGCAACCCGGTGAGCCAGAGAAACCCCGCGGCTGCGAGTCCGTTCATGAGGAACAGATAGCTCTTACGGCGGTACCCCAAGAGCGGGACCAAGTCACTGATCAACCCGTAGAGCGGCTTGATGATCCAGGGGATGGTCAGCACTCCGAGCAACTGAGCGACCTGGTCGGACGTCAGGCCATTCGCCTTCAGATAATTCATCAAGGGCTGGTTAATGAGCCCGCCGGCCTGCCCGAGACCCTGGGCAAAGTAGACCAGACCGAAAAAGACCATCAGCCGGCCGATCTCCGACTGCACGGGTGGTGACAGGGGCGACACGGTGGCTACCGTTTCGGCTCGCTACGCTTGAGCGTGATCAGGGCGAGCTCCGGCCGGCAGAACAACCGGACCGGCAGGATGCTGGTTCCGATACCCCGTGTGACGTACATCCGCGCGTACTGGCCATAAAACCACCCCGACTCGAAGGGTTCGCTGCCGGCGGGTAGCCACAGGGCGCCGATGCCGGGCAGCCGGACCTGCCCCCCGTGCGTGTGCCCGGCGAGCACGAGATCAAATTTGATGAGATCGGCATTCATGAAGATTTCCGGCGAGTGTGTCAGCAAGACCGCGAACGGGGTGCGCTGCATGCCCCGGAGCGACGCGCCCAGGTTGGCGTATCCCGAAAAGGGGTCGTCCACCCCGATCAGCGAGAGAGTGTCTAGGCCCCGGCCGATACGCCCACCTTCGTTGACCAGGAGGGCGGCGCCAGCGTTGTTGTAGAACTGCCGGATCGCATCCTTACTGGACGCCAGCGGGTTCCAGTGATCGTAGTTGCCGAGCACGGCCCAGATGCCGAAAGTCGGCTTCAGATCGCGCAGAGCCGTCAGGAACTGCCGAATGGTCGCCGGGTCGCTCCCCTCCAGCGTGAGGTCGCCAGTAATGACGATCAGGCCCGGCTTGGACTCGGCCAGGCGCGCCACGACCCGTTGCTCCCGGGTGCCATACTTCCGGATGTGCAGATCCGACAGATGGGCAACCAGCAGACCGTTGAACTCCTCCGGGAGATTCTTGAACCAGGCTTCGTGGTTCGTGACCTCGATCCAGTTCGGCTCGACGATCCCGGCGTAGATCAGAAGAAGCTGGGCTAGGGTGAGGATGAGGACGAATCGGCGGCTGATCCGTGAGGTCAACCCCCTCACGCCCATCACGGACGGTCAAAGAGACCTAATTGCAATTCCTCGGCTTTGGTGAAGGGAATGGGATAGTTCTCAGTGAAACAGGCGTTGCAGTAGCGCTCGCCGTTGCCGGGCGCGGCGGCCAGGAGCCCTTCCAGGCTCAGATAGGCAAGCGAGTCGGCGGTAATGTACTTGCGAATCTCCTCGATCGAATGCGTCGAGCCAATCAGCTCCTTCTTGGTGGGCGTGTCGATCCCGTAGAAGCACGGCGAGATGACCGGCGGGGACGAGATCCGCATGTGAACCTCTTTGGCCCCCGCGTGGCGGAGCATCTTGACTATCTTGCGGCTTGTGGTGCCGCGCACGATGGAGTCGTCCACCACGACCACCCGCTTGCCCTCCAGAACCTCCGGCACGGCGTTCAGCTTGACCTTAACGCCGAAATGCCGGATGCGCTGCTCTGGCTCGATGAAAGTTCGGCCCACGTAGTGGTTGCGGATCAGGCCCAGCTCAAACGGAATGTTCGCCCCTTCGGCGTACCCCAGCGCGGCCGGCATGCCCGAGTCGGGTACCGCGATGACGATGTCGGCCGGCACGCGGGATTCCTTGGCGAGTTGGCGCCCCAGGGCCTTGCGGGCGGAGTAGACGTTGTTCCCGTAGATCTTGCTGTCCGGTCGGGCGAAGTAGATGTGCTCGAAGATGCACATTGCAGGCTTGACCTTGGGGAAGGGATGATAGGCGTGGAGGCCCGTGTCGTCTATCAGGATCAGTTCGCCCGGCTCGATATCACGGATGGTCTCGGCGCCGATCAGGTCGAAGGCGCAGGTCTCCGACGCCACGACCCATGCGTCCTTGATCCGGCCCAGGCACAGGGGGCGGAACCCCCAGGGGTCGCGGGCGGCGATCAGCCCGTTGTCGGTCAGGAGTGTGATGGAGAACGCGCCGCGCACCTGGTTGAGCGCGTCGAAGATACGACCCAGTAGCAAGCTCTCTTTAGACTGTGCGATCAGGTGGATGATCACCTCACTGTCGGACGTGGACTGAAAGATGGCGCCGTAGGCCTCCAGTTCGTTGCGAAGCATCTGGGCGTTGATCAGATTGCCGTTATGGGCCAGGGCCAGGTTGCCAAAGGCGAAGTTGACGACCAGTGGCTGGGCGTTTTTCAGGTCGCTGGAGCCGGCCGTGGAATACCGGTTGTGACCGATCGCCGAGCGGCCGGGCAGGCGCTTCAGCCGGTCCCTGGTGAAGACGTCCGCCACGAGCCCCATACCCTTTTCCCAATGGAACTGCTCACCGTCGTTGGAGACGATGCCGGAGCTTTCCTGGCCGCGGTGCTGCAAGGCGTACAGGCCGAGATAGGCGAGGTTTGCCGCCTCCTTGTGCCCGTATACGCCGACGACGGCGCATTCGTCGTGGAACTTGTCGGGGGTGATGACGGCGCTAGCCTTGCTCATGCGTGTCCTCCTTCCCCGGTTTCCAGGGCGGCTCGGAGCGCCCCTCGCCACATTCTATCAAGTTTGTCGCACGGCCGGTCAACCCAGAGGGCCGTCCGGCCCCGATCGTCCCGAATGGAGATCATCAGCCGCTGGCCGCGGACAAACCCCAGAACCGAGCACGGCACGTCTTCTTGCCTGGCCAACGCCTCTATTGTCTCACGATTGGCCGGTTTGACGGAGAGAATAATCCTGGACTGGGACTCGCCAAACAGGAGGCTGTCCCGCCGCAGCCCGTGCCTGTGCAGCACGATCTCCGCGCCCAGTGGCCCATTTGTTGCCGACAGGCAGGACTCGGCGAGCGCGACGGCCAAGCCCCCTTCCGCGCAGTCGTGGGCTGACCGTACCAGGCCCTGCGCGACAGCCTGCAGCACGGCGCGTTGCAGCGCGACTTCTCGATCAAGGTTGAGCACGGGAGGCGTCCCCTGCTCCCGGTGATGGACCGCCCGGAGGTACTCGGTCCCGCCGAGGTCCTCGCCGGTTTCGCCTAACAATAGGATTGTATCGCCTTCCGCTTTGAACCCCTGGGAGACCGCCCGCTCGACGTGATCCAGCAACCCGACCATGCCGATGATCGGAGTCGGATAGATTGACAGCCCCCGAGTCTCATTATAGAAGCTCACATTCCCACTCACCACGGGAATCCGCAAGGCCTTGCAGGCGTCGGCGATGCCCTCCACAGCCAGGATGAACTGCCACATAATGTCCGGGCGTTCCGGATTGCCAAAGTTCAGGCAATCGGTGAGGGCCAGCGGCCGTGCGCCCGCGCAGACGAGATTGCGCGCGGCCTCTGCGACGGCGCTGGCAGCGCCGGTATAGGGGTTCAACACGCAGTAGAGGCTGTTGCAGTCCGCCGTGACGGCCAGGGCCTTGTCTGTGCCTTTGATTCGCAGGACCGCGGCGTCCGATCCGGGACGGATCACGGTGTTGGTCTGGACCATGTGATCGTACTGCTCGAAGGCCCAGCCTTTGTAAGCGATCGTCTGCGAGGTCAAGAGCGTCTCCAGCACAGCATTGCAGTCTTTCGGCTCCGGGATCAGCTCAAGCGGCAGGGACTGCAGGGCATCCTGATAGGCGGGTGCGTCCGCCGGCCGCTCGTACGTCGGGGCGTTGTCGGTCAGGGCTCGCGCAGGCACCTCGGCAACCACCACTCCTTTCTCGTTGACGCGGAGGAATCCGTCGTTCGTCACCCGGCCGATCACGGCGGCGTCTACGTCCCACTTCTTGCAGATCTCCAAGACCTCCCCTTCCCGTCCGGACTTTGCGACAAGGAGCATCCGCTCTTGGGACTCAGAAAGGAGCACTTCGTAGGGCGTCATGCGCGGCTCGCGCCGTGGCACGTTTGCCAGTTCCAATTCGATGCCAGTGCCGGCCCGCGACGCCATCTCGCAGGAGGAACTGGTCAACCCGGCCGCGCCCATGTCCTGGATCCCGACCAGCAGGTCCTGCTCCATAAGCTCAAGGCAGGCTTCCAGCAAGAGCTTTTCCGTGAAAGGATCCCCGACCTGGACCGTCGGCCGCATGGATTCCGACCCTTCATCGAACGAATCGGACGCCATCGTCGCACCGTGAATGCCATCGCGGCCCGTCTTGGACCCGATGTAGAGCACAGGGTTACCCGCCCCGGAGGCCCGCCCGCGGAAGATCCGGTCCTTGCGGGCGATGCCGAGACAGAAGACGTTCACCAGCGGGTTATAGTTGTAGATTTCGTTGAAATAGACCTCCCCTCCCACAGTGGGCACGCCGGTACAGTTGCCGTAACCTGCGATCCCCGCGACCACGCCACTGAAGAGGTAGCGGTTCTTGGGCTGATCAAGCGGGCCGAAACGCAGGGAGTCCAGCAACGCGATCGGGCGTGCGCCCATCGTGAAGATGTCGCGGAGGATGCCCCCGACCCCCGTCGCGGCGCCTTGGTACGGCTCGATGAAGGACGGATGGTTGTGGCTTTCCATCTTGAAGACAGCAGCCAGACCGTCGCCGATGTCCACGGCGCCGGCATTCTCGCCGGGCCCCTGGATGACGTCTGAGCCTTCCTTCGGGAGCTTCTTGAGAAAGGTCCGCGAGCTTTTATACGAACAGTGCTCGCTCCACATCACCGAGAACATTCCGAGCTCGGTGAGGTTCGGTTCCCGGCCCAGGAGGCTGACGATCTTCTGGTATTCCTCCTCTGTCAGCCCATGCTGGGCGATGAGGTCTTTGGTCATGGCAACTGGCGTTTGAGGGCGTATTCTAGGAGGCATTACGAAGCCAGGACGGGCTTGGAGCATATCGTCCACTCTTGATGGCGTCGAGCAGTGAGAGCAGGATCAGTCGCCCATCTTCGTTCCCGAGGAGCGCGTCGGCGCAACGTTCTGGGTGGGGCATCATGCCGAGGACGTTGCCGGCTTCGTTGACGATCCCTGCGATATTGTCAAGAGAGCCGTTAGGGTTGGCCTCGGGCGTGACCGCGCCCTCTTCCGTGCAATAGCGAAAAACGATCTGGTTGTGGGTTTTCAGCTTGGTGAGTGTCGCCTGGTCCGCATAGTAGTTGCCTTCACCGTGGGCGATTGGCAGGGCCAACACCTGGCCTGGCTTGCAGCAACTGGTAAAGGGGGTGTGTGCATTCTCGACGCGGAGGTGAACGTCCTTGCATAGAAAGGAGAGGGATCGGTTTCTCAACATGGCGCCTGGCAGCAGCCCAGCCTCCAGGAGAATCTGAAACCCGTTGCAGATACCAAGGACCAGCCCGCCGGCCTCGGCGAAGCGAGTGACCGCCGCCATCACCGGGGAGAACCGGGCGATCGCGCCGGTGCGGAGATAGTCCCCGTAGGAGAAGCCGCCGGGAATGATGACGGCATCGACTTGTGGAAGGATCGGTTCTTTGTGCCAGACGAAGTCGGCTTGGGCGCCCAGGATCTCCGTGACGGCGTAATGACAGTCGCGATCGCAATTGGACCCAGGGAAGACGAGGATGCCGACTCGCGAGGAGACAGTCATTCCGTCAGCTCGATCCGATACTCTTCGATAATGGTGTTGGCCAGGAGCCGCTCGCACATGGCCTTCACCTCAGCCCCCGCGCCGGCCCGATCGTTCGTCGCCAGTTCAAGCTCGATGAGCTTTCCTACCCGCACGTGCTTCACACCGGTATAGCCCAGCGAGCTGAGGGCGTGCAGGACAGCCTGGCCCTGGGGGTCCAGGATGCCTTGCTTCAATGTGACGGAGACCTTAGCCTTCATGCTGTCCCCGCCTGTGAGTCGCACGAGCCTTGCCGGATGAACCGAACACCCGCTTGAAGATCTCGGGGATGTGGCGCGTGTAAGTTTTCGGGTTGAAGCACGTGCCGATCGCCGCAGGTGGCATGTGGCGGGCGATGAAAGGATCCTTTTCGACCAGGTCCCGGAACGGCGCTCTCCCCTGCCAGGCCGCCATCGCCAATCGCTGCACGACTTCGTAGGCCTGCACGCGCGGCACGCCATGACGCACTAGCTCCAGCATGA
>JACXTT010011538.1_pt1 | contig 11814 bp, 7 predicted proteins | sample 9270951 | NCBI WGS metagenome assembly JACXTT01 (sample SAMN15532306, study PRJNA645909) | rock metagenome | isolation source: weathered quartz diorite | place: Puerto Rico | collected 2017-06-21 | reverse complement strand
GACCCCATTCCATGGAAATCGTCAGTTTCGCCATCGACTTCGTTCTGCACGTCGACAAATACCTCGAACACTTTGTCCAGAACTACGGCTTGTGGGTCTACGCCTTGCTGTTCGTGGTTATCTTTGTAGAGACCGGCCTGGTGGTCATGCCGTTTTTGCCGGGGGACTCCCTGTTGTTTGTGGTGGGTGCCATGTGCGGCGTGGGCTTGATGAACTACCCGCTGGCCGTGGGGCTGCTGTTTGTGGCGGCGGTGGCGGGCAACCAGTCCAACTACAGCATTGGCCATTATTTTGGGCCGCGAGTCTTTCAGTGGGAAGACTCCCGTTTTTTCAACCGCAAGGCTTTTGATTCTGCCCACGCTTTTTATGAGCGCTATGGCGGCATCACCATTGTGGCGGCGCGCTTCATGCCTTTTTTGCGCACATTTGCACCGTTTGTGGCCGGTGTGGCGCAGATGACGCGGGCCCGTTTCACGCTGTATGACGTGGCGGGTGGCGGGCTGTGGGTGGGCGGAGTCATCACCATTGGCTATTTCTTTGGCAATATTCCGTGGGTCAAAACCAACCTGGACAAGATCATCTGGGCCCTGATCTTTGTGCCCGGGCTGTTCATCCTGTTTGGCGCCTGGCGTGCTCGGCGCAAAGCCGCTGCCCCGTAGGCGACGGGCTCGCGGCGCGCTGCAGACAATGGAGGGGTAGCACCTCGCGCAAGGCGAGCGGTGTGGTCCGCGTTCTTCGGCTGTGTCGCGGGCGGCTGCTTCTGGTGCTTTGAGATTACTTCGTGAATCAGGTTGCTGGCATGCTGATTCAGTGGCAACCGCGAGTACTGCCTGCGCCCGCGAACCCCACCACTCGCCTTTAACGTGGCATCTTGTATCGGGTGCAGGAAAGCCAATACTGGTACAGAAAACGCAATCTCGATTGGTCGATTGGGTGTCCGCGCAGCGAGCGCGGTGAGAAAACTGGCGATCCGGTTGGCCAAGCGGAGGCGTGTGTTTGGTATTCACTGCCGTGCACCAATTTCTTCTCTGAAGGTGGGTGGTGGGATCCGCGGGCGCCGGAGAACGCGGGCCACGCCAGCTACCTTGCGCGAGGTTTATCCGGTCAACCTGTCGCGCTGTACAAATTCACAAAGCCGCGGACCTGGACTGGCTAGCTGCGCACGCGGTTGCGCGCCAGTGGCGGGTTCTTGGAAAAGTAGCGCTCTATGCCGCGCATCAGCGCGTCGGCTAGTTGCGTCAAAAACTCTTCGCTGTTGAGCTTGGCTTCTTCGGTGGGGTTGCTGATAAAGGCAGCCTCCACCAGCACACTGGGAATATCAGGCGCCTTCAGCACGGCAAAGGCGGCCTGCTCCACTTTGCCTTTGTGCAGCTTGCCCACACGCCCGATTTCGCCCAGCAGCGTGCCGCCCAGTTTCAGGCTGTCGTTGATCTGGGCGGTGGTGCTCATGTCCAGCAGCGCGCGCTGCACAGCCGCGTCTTTGGCCTGCACGTTGATGCCGCCTATCAGGTCGGCGTTGTTCTCCTTGGCCGCCATCCAGCGCGCCGCGCTGCTGGAGGCGCCGCCCTGGCTCAGCGCAAATACGCTGGCGCCTTGTGGGTCTGGCGTAAAGAAGGCATCGGCATGCAGGCTGACAAACAGGTCAGCCTGCACGCGGCGGGCTTTTTGCACGCGCACCTGCAAGGGTACAAAGAAGTCGGCGTCGCGCGTCAGGTAGGCGCGCATGGCGTTGCCGTTGACGCTGGTGGCGTTGATGCGTTCGCGCATCATGTGGGCCAGGCGCAGCACTACATCTTTCTCGCGTGTGCCGGCGGGGCCCACTGCGCCGGGGTCTTCACCGCCATGGCCAGCGTCCAGTGCGATGATGATCAGGCGGTCGGTTGCGACCAGTTCTGGCGCGTCGGCTTTGGTGCCGGGCTTGGCGCTGGCAGCGGCATGGGCTGCTGCGTTGGCTGCGGCAGTCGCGTTGCTGCCGATGGTAGGCGCAGCAGGCGTTACGGCAGCGGTGCTGTTAGCCGTACTCGAAGCCGGCTTTTGCGCATGTTGGGCAATCAAATCACCTAACGGGTCTGCCTCGCCAGCATGTTTAGGGGCGGATGCTGCTGGGGCCGGTAGTGCCGTGGCAGGAGGCGTGCCTTCTTGCAGGCGCTGGGCAATCAAGCTTTCCAGCGGGTCAATTTCCTGCACCGGGTACAGGTCCAGCACCAGGCGGTGCTGGTAGGCAGCCACAGGCGTCAACGCAAACACCTGGGGGCGAATGGCTTGCTTCAGATCCACCACCAGGCGCACGATGTTGGCGGTGAACTGGCCCACGCGTATGCCGGCAATGTTGGGGTCATCCGGCCGCACCTTGGCAACCAGGTCTTTGAGCGCTGGGTTCAGGCTGATGCCCTCAATGTCCACCGCCAAGCGTGGCGGGCTGGGCACAAAAGTCTGCTTGGTGTTGAGTGCGCCGTCTGATTCGATGGTGATGCGCGAGTAGTCAGGTGCCGGCCATACCCGCACGGTGACGATGGTGGCGCCCCGCGCCAATTCAGCCAGGCCTAGCGTCAGCACAATGCTGCCGGTCTGCAACAGGGTGCGGCGCTTCATGCTGCCAACCCCGTTGCTGCGGCACCATCCAGCAGAGCCAGGCCGGTGGCGGTGTTGGCGCACAGCGTTACTTTGCGCGCCGTCATGGATGGGGTGGCAGAGTCCGTTGCCAGCGTGATGTCCAGGTCGGCCAGCGGCAGCTTGCCACCGGCTTTTTCCGGCCACTCGGCCAGCTTCAGGCCGGGGCTGGCAAATATGTCTCTGAAACCTGCGTCTTCCCATTCCTGCGGGTCGGCAAAGCGGTAGAAGTCGAAGTGCCAAATGTTCAGGTCCGCCAATTCATACGGTTCGACCACGGCATAGGTGGGGCTTTTGACGCGCCCGGTAACGCCTAAAGCGCGCAGCAGGTGCCGCACCAGCGTGGTCTTGCCGGCGCCCAGGTTGCCATGCAGGGCAATGAAGGCGTGGCCAATGTCCGGCTGCTGCGCCAGCGCCTGTGCCAAGGCCTGCGTCGCCTCTTCCGTAGGGCAGGCCAGGGTTTTTACAATGGGCAGGTGACGATCAACAGCACTCAATTCAATAGCAACCTTTTGGTTTCGCAATTACAGGCCTGGGCCCGGGAACTTGGATTCTCCCAAATTGGCGTGGCCAGTGTGGACTTATCGTCAGCTGAGGCGGGTTTGACGGCATGGTTGCAACAGGGCTTTCATGGCGAAATGGACTATATGGCGCGCCATGGCCTCAAGCGGGCCCGTCCCGCCGAATTGGTGCCCGGCACCTTGAGCGTCATCACCGCGCGCATGGACTACCTGCCACGCACCACACCCGAGGCGTGGCAAACGGTGGAGTTGGAGCGCCTGCAGCGCCCGGCAGAGGGCATTGTGTCGGTCTATGCACGGGGCCGAGACTACCACAAGGTCCTGCGCAGCCGGCTGCAAAAACTCAGCGACCGCATTGCCGAAGCGATTGGGCCGTTTGGCCACCGCGTGTTCACGGACTCGGCCCCGGTGCTGGAAGCTGAACTGGCGGCCCGCAGTGGTCAGGGCTGGCGCGGCAAGCACACCTTGCTACTGAACCGCGAGGCCGGCTCGATGTTCTTTCTGGGCGAGATCTATGTGGACGTGGCCTTGCCCCTCAGCGAGCCTGTATCTGAGCACTGTGGGAGCTGCTCGGCCTGCATCGATATATGCCCGACCCAGGCCATCATCGCGCCGCAGCGGCTCGATGCCCGCCGGTGCATCTCGTACCTGACAATAGAACACGCTGGCCCCATACCACTGGAATTGCGCGCGCTGATGGGCAACCGCATTTATGGCTGCGACGACTGCCAATTGGCTTGCCCCTGGAACAAATTTGCACAATGCAGCCCCTTGCCCGATTTTGACCCGCGCGCAGGCTTGGGCGGGCAGCAGTTGGCGCAGATGTTCGAATGGACCGAGGCAGAGTTTTTGCAGTACACCGAGGGCAGCCCCATCCGCAGGATCGGGCATGAACGCTGGCAGCGCAATATTGCGGTAGCCCTGGGCAATGCTTTGCGCCAGGGGGCGGACGTGCGTGGCGTGCTGCAACGGCATAGTGAACATGCCAGCGCCCTGGTGCGCGAGCATATTGCTTGGGCGCTGGCCCAAGGCGACCTGGCTGGTCTTGTGCGATGATGCCGCCCAAAACTACAGAGACACGCATGCGACTACCCAATTTGCTGGCCAGTAAAAATGGCCGCCTCATGGCTTTCTTCCTGCTCTACGTTACCGAGGGCATTCCCTTGGGTTTTGCAGCCACCGCCGTCGCTACGCGCCTGCGCCGCCTCGACGTGGGGCCGGCCGAGATTGGCGCCTTTGTCGGCTCCTTCTATCTTCCGTGGGCCTTCAAATGGGCTGTTGGACCGGTGATCGATGTGTTCTCGTCAGACCGGTTCGGCCGCCGGCGTGGCTGGATTTTGCTCACGCAGGTGATGATGGCGCTGACGCTGATGTCCGCTGTGTTGCTGGATTTGCCGCAGCAGTTGGGGCTGTTCACCATTATCCTGCTGGTGCACAACACCTTTGGCGCGATGCAGGACGTGGCCATTGATGCGTTGGCCTGTAGCACGCTGCAAGAGGATGAGCGCGGTCTGGCCAACGGCATGATGTTTGCCGGCGCCATGATTGGCAGTATGGTGGGTGGCAGCGGGGCGCTGTTTTTAAGCGGTGTGACCGGCTTTCAGCCAACCTTCTTTTTTGTTGCCGGCTGCATCCTGGCGGTGACCGTGTTCGTCGTGCTGCCCATGAAGGAAGCTGCCGGCCCGGTGCGCGCCGTCGTGGTGGGCTCCAAGCTGGCACAGGCCGGGCGCGAGATGCGGGCTTTTGCCGTCGACTCGTTCCGTTCGTTCCTGGGTAGTCCCGGTGCGTTTGGTGGCTTGCTGTTTGCGTTGCTGCCCGCCGGCGCCATGTGCCTGGGCCTGGCGCTGCAATCCAACCTGGCGGTGGAGCTTGGCATGAACGATGACCAGGTGGCCTTGTTGGGCCTGTGGTCCTCGATCCTGAACGCGGGGTTTTGTGTATTGGGTGGCTATCTCTCAGATAAGTTCGGCCGCCAACGCACCTTGTTTGTCTACCTGGCGCTGATGAGTCTGCCAGTGTTCTATCTGATGAACGAACTCTCGCGCCACGGCTGGGTCATGCCGGTTCCGCAGGGCGCCGAGAACCGCGCCCAGGTGCCGCCTGCGTTGCTGACGGCGTTTTGGGTTGCCACCTTGTTGTACTCTGTATTTCAGGGGCTGATGTATGGCACCCGCACGGCCATCATGATGGATGTGACCAACCCAGCGGTCGCCGCAACCCAGTTCACGGCCTATATGGCGCTGATGAACCTGGCCATTTCGTATTCCGCCACCTGGCAGGGCATTGCCATTGAAGCCTGGGGCTATCCACGCACCATGCTGGTGGACGGCATTTTGGGCCTGGCCTGTTTGCTGGTGTTGCCATGGCTCAAACGCAGTGAGAACAGCAAAGACGGCAGTAGCACTTTTGCCGATGAACGTGGCCCCCAGCGGGCCAAGAACCTGGCGTTGCTGCTGGGCCTGGCCTGCATGGCATGGGCACCCTACAGCTACTGGAGTGATGCATTTGGCGCCGCCAAACCCATTATGGGAACCTTGTTCACCGTCGTCTTCATTGCCTCGGCGCTGTTTTTGCTGGCCAGCCGTGCAGTGCTGGCCGAAGCGGGTGGCTGGCCGGCACGCCTGGGCGTCTGGATGGCGCCGCTGTTGCTGCTGATGCACGCCCGCTACTACCTGGACAGCATCGCCGGCTGGTTGTCCAGTGGTGCGGACAGCGTGCGTCTTGTAATGGTCTTGGGATCAGTCATGTCCGTGATTGCGGTGCTGGCTGGTGCCGTCATGCTGTCATTGCGCGGCCAAGATTGGCAGAAGATGCAGGCTGACCCTGCCGCTGAAACGCCCCAGCTCAGCGTGACCAGCCCGGTTCCATCGGCCAGCTAGACAGTCCCGCAGGCGGGGCTGCGTGCGGCAGCCCGCTATGCCGGCGCTTTGCTTGCACATGTTGTGGGCGCGCGTGCTTACTCTGCGGTTACCATTTGTGCTGCATATTTCTATAACAACGCTTTGGAGAGCTATGACCATGCAATTGCGCCCCCTCATTGTTCTGTGTGCCACGCTTACGGCGGGTACCGCCATGGCGCAGGCTTACCCCAATCGTGTCATCAAACTCACCGTGCCGTTTGCGCCCGGTGGCACCACCGACATCGTGGCGCGCACCATTGCGGAGCCGCTGGGCAAACTTTTGGGCCAAAGTGTGCTGGTGGAGAACAAGGCCGGTGGTGGTGGCGTGGTGGGCGCCAGCGAAACGGCCCGCGCTACGCCAGATGGCTACACCCTGGGCATTGCTACGGTGTCTACGGTTGCCGCCAATCCGGCCATCAATCCCAAGACGCCCTACAACCCGCTGACCGATTTCACGCCCATCATCAACGTGGCGGCAACGCCCAACATCATTGCAGTGCACCCCAGCTTTCCGGCCAAGGACTACAAAGGCTTTCTGGCCGAGGTCAAGAGCCATCCCGGCAAGTATTCGTTTGCCACGTCGGGCACCGGTGGCATTGGCCACTTGCAGATGGAGTTGTTCAAGTACCAGACCAGCACCTTCATCACGCACATTCCCTACCGTGGCGCTGGTCCGGCGCTCAATGACACGGTGGCCGGCCAGGTGCCCATGATCTTTGACAACATGCCATCGGCCATGCCCTTTGTCCAGGCCAACCGGCTGGTGCCCATCGTGGTGGCGGCGCCGCAGCGACTGGCGCAATTGCCCAATGTGCCGACTTTCAAGGAAGTGGGTCTGGAGCCGGTGAACCGCATGGCTTTCTATGGCATCTACGGCCCCAAAGGCATGCCCAAGGACATCGTTGACAAAATCAATGCGGCGGTGCGCAAGGTGTTGGAAGACCCTGCCGTCAAAAAACGCATTGAAGACACCGGCTCCTTTGTGCTGGGCAACACGCCCGAGCAGTTTGCCGCACAGATCAAGGCTGAGTTCGAGGTCTACAAAAAAGTGGTGGACTCCGCCAAACTGAAGTTGGAGTGAGCCGCGTGGAGGTGCCGGGTCAGGCCGACATCGACGCGTTTACCGACGCGCTGTGGCTGGAAGAAGGCCTGTCCAAAAACACGCTGGCGGCCTATAGGCGGGATCTGACGCTGTACGCCAAGTGGCTGTCGGCGCGCGCTGGTACGCTGCAGCACAGCACCGAGCAAGACCTGCAGGCCTATTTTGCTGAGCGCCATGCACAGACCAAGGCCACCACGGCCAACCGCCGGCTGACCGTGTTCAAGCGCTACTTCCGCTGGGCTCTGCGCGAGAACCTGCTGCAGGTGGACCCCACGCTGAAGCTGCAGTCGGCCAAACAGGCCCTGCGTGTGCCCAAGACGCTGACCGAAGCCCAGGTAGAGGCCTTGCTGGCAGCACCCGATACCGGCAGCGCTCTGGGTGTACGCGATCGAACCATGCTGGAATTGATGTATGCCAGCGGCCTGCGTGTCAGCGAACTGGTCACGCTCAAGACCTTCAACCTGAGCCTCAACGACAACGTGCTGCGCGTGCTGGGCAAGGGCAGCAAGGAGCGTCTGGTGCCCTTTGGCGAGGTGGCTGCCAACTGGCTGCGCCAATACCTGGGCAGCGCGCGTGCCGAGTTGCTGGGGGGCAAACAGACCGACGATTTGTTCATCACCGTACGCGGTACCAACGCAGGCACGGCCATGTCGCGCGTGATGTTCTGGATGGTGGTCAAGAAACATGCGCAGGCAGCCGACATTCGCGTGCCGCTGTCTCCGCACACGCTACGCCATGCCTTTGCCACGCATCTGCTCAACCATGGCGCGGACCTGCGCGCCGTGCAAATGCTGCTGGGCCACGCGGACATTTCCACCACCACCATCTACACCCACATCGCCCGCGAGCGCCTGGCCGCGCTGCACGCGCTGCACCATCCGCGGGGGTGAAAGCGCGCGTTGGATTGGTGCTGGGCTCGCAGCAGGGTGGGGGACACGTAGCAAAATGTCCAGGCAGCCTGAGCCCTAACCAAACCGGAGTGCCCTACACGCCCATGGTCTCAGCCCAGGCCAGGGCTTGCACATGGGCCCAATTGACTTGCGTGTTGTTCAAACCCAGCAGGTTGGCGTTACGCGCAAAGGCCTCGTCGTCGCCGGTTTCACACGCCACGGTGAGTTGCAGAAAAGGCGCCAGTGGGCCGGCGTTATGCAGCAAGGCCTGCGTTACGGATTCGGGTAGGGCAAGCGTTGCCAAGGCGGCTTCCATGGACATGCCCAGCATGGTGTCCAACAGCGAAAACACGCCGACGACAAAGGCGTTGTCACAGGCCTCGGGCTCCAGCAATTCGGTGGCGAGCAACTCCATCAGCCGACCGCGGGCGACGGCTGTGGTGGCAACGGCAGGTGGCAGGTCACTACCCCGTGATGTGGTCAGCAACAAGGCGGCCCATTTGAACAAACGGTTCAGGCCCAGCAGCATGACGGCGTGCTTGAAGGATGTGACCTCGGAGCGCATGCCAAATCCGGCCGAATTGATGAAGCGCAGCAGGTTGAAGGACAGTGTGGGGTCGCGCTTGAGCACCTCTTCAATGTCGGCCGTACTGGCCTGGTTGCGCACCAGGTTGATGAGCTGCAATATGGTCGCCTGCGCCGGCCGCACGGACTGCCCCTGCACCAGCACGGGCTTGGCAAACCAGAAGCCCTGGAACAATTGCACACCCAGGTCGGCCACCATGGCGTATTGCGCTGGCGTCTCGACCCGCTCGGCAACCAGTTGCGCGCTGCATTTGGCCTGCGCCAGCCGCACAAAAGAAGCAATGGACTGGGGCCGAATGATGGACAGGTCAAACTTGATGAAAGAGGCCAACTCCAGCCATGGCGCGTAGGGCTGTGTCAGCGCCGAGTAGTCAAACGCCAGGCGAAAGCCGCGGCGTTTGAGGTCCTGCAGATGGGGCAGCCGGGTCAGAATCTGTTCGCCGTCCGACACGGCCAGTGGGGGCACTTCCAGCACCACGCGCTGTGGCGCGATCAAGTCCAGGTGACCGCCGGCCAGGCTGTCATGCGTGCAATTGATGAAAATGGTCTTGCTGCCAATGGGCGAATCGCTGTCGACGGCGCTGAGCACATTGAACAACAACTGCGCGTCGCTGGCCGCAGTGTGACCCGCTGCCAGCGCCGAACGGTCAAACAATTCGTAGCCCACCACGCGTTGGCTGCTGTCCAGAATGGCCTGGTGTGCAAAGGCGATGGGCGCCAGAGCCGGTTGCTGGGCAGCTGCTTTGGTGGGGGCCGTGTTATCGTTCATGGGGTTTCAGCTATCAGCGCAGGGAAAAACTGTGTTCAAGTTCAGGCAAAGGCATTGGCCGGCCCAGTAGATAGCCTTGGTAGGCGTCGCAACCCTGGCTGTGCAAGTGGTCGCGCTGGGCCTGGGTTTCCACGCCTTCGGCAATCACGGCCAAGCCCAGCGCGTGGCCCAGCGTGATGACGGCCAGCGCAATGGCCGCATCGTTTGAATCCGTCATCAGGTCGCGCACAAAAGACTGGTCGATCTTCAGTTGATCCAATGGCAGCTGCTTGAGGTAGGACAGCGAAGAATAGCCGGCGCCAAAGTCGTCCAGCGAAAAGCCCACACCGCATTCTTTGAGCGCCGTCATTTTGAGCTTGGTTTCTTCCACATCGTTGACCAGCAGGCTCTCCGTCAGCTCCAACTTGAGCCGCTTGGGATTGACGCCGGTGTAGCGCACCAGGTCCATGACATAGGCCACGAAGTCGGGCTGTCTGAATTGCCGGGCGCTGACGTTGACCGCTAGCGTCAGGTCTTGCGTCAGCGGGCTGCGGGCCCACTGCGACAGCTGCGTACAAGCCGTCTCCAGCACCCAGTTGCCCAAGGGCAAGATCAAACCCGTATCCTCGGCCAATGGAATGAAATCGGCGGGTGAGACCATGCCCCGCACCGGGTGCGGCCAACGCAGCAGAACCTCGGCACCGACGACACGACCTTCGCGGTTGATTTGCGGTTGGTAGTACAGCGCAAACTGGTCCTTCAAAATGCCCTGGCGAATGTCCGCCTCCAGCTTGACGCGTGTGGTGATCACGGCCTGCATGGCCGGATCAAAAAAGCGCAGCGTATTGCGTCCGGCCGCCTTGGACTGGTACATGGCCATGTCCGCCTGCTTCAGCAACTCATCCGACGATTGCTTTTGGTTGGTGTACAGCGTTATGCCAATGCTGGGCGTGATCTGGTACTCCAGCCCGGCCAAACGGTAGGGCTCGCTGATGGCTGCCAGTATTTTCTCGCCAACGGCCCGTGCCAGCGTTGCGGCCTCTTCGCGGCTTTCGCTGAGTGCATCGATCATGACCACAAACTCATCGCCTCCCAGGCGCGCTACCGTATCGCCGTCACGCATGCACGCCGTCAAGCGCTGCGCCACCTGTTGCAGCAGCAGGTCGCCCATCGCATGGCCTTGTGTGTCATTCAGCGTTTTGAAGTTGTCCAGGTCAATGAATTGCAAGGCTCCCACGCGACCACTGCGCGCGCTGCTGGACAAGGATTGGCGTAGCCGGTCCACAATCAATCGCCGGTTTGGCAGATTCGTCAACGGATCATAAAACGCCAGTTTGTTGATTTCTTCTTCGGAGTTTTTGCGCTGCGTGACATTGCGCGACAGCACGATGAAGCGTGGCTCGGCAATGCTGACATCGCGCTTGCGTGTCAATGAAATCTCAAACCAGAAGTGCCCGTTGGCGGTCTGCAATGCAAATTCGTAACCTTCGGAGTGGCCCAGTCGATGGGCCTCCTGCAGCGCCGTCATGACCGTCAGTGCGGCGTCTGCGGGCAGTACCTCGTTGACATTCTTGCCCAGAAAATACTCCGCCGGCGGAAATGCCGTGTTGGACCTGGGCGCATGGTAGTCGTGGTAGGTGCCGTCCAGCCCCATCTCCAGCATGACGTCAGGAATGGCCTCCAACGTGGCCTGGAGCTTGTTTTGTGAAGCCGCAATTTCGGCGGTGCGCTGCGCAATCAGGTCTTCCTGCCCCCGTTCATGGGCTTTGAGTTCGACCAGCAGTTTGCTGGCATAGGCCAGCATGGCGCTGAATACCAGGCCCAAAGCGGCTTTGAGCAGCAACTCGGGCATGCCGCCCCAACCGCCAACGGGCGCCACACTGAGCGTCCATTGCCCGTTGGGTACGTCCAGCGTGTGCTCCACCGGCGCGTCAAGGAGCCCCGCATTTCCGGAAATGATTTCCTTCAAGCCGGTATCCGGGTTGATTCGCCACAGTGTGTAGTCAATGCCGTTGCTGGTCAGTTGCGCCAGGCGCGCGCTCTCCAGAGCCTTGGGAAAACGAATGACCGCATAGGTCAGGCCCCAGAAAACGGGCTTTCCATCGGCATCGTTCAAAAAGATCGGCAAGCGACCGACCGCACCCAAGCCGCCTTGAACGAGCTTCAACGGGCCTGCCAGTGTCAGCTTTCCGGTCTCCTTGGCCATGCGGGCTTCGCGCCCCTGCACCGGATCCTTGAGTTGGTTGAAACCAATGGATTTTTCATTGCCCGCCCGCGGCGCCACCCGTTGGATGATGCCATCCGGGCTCAAGCCGAGGATGGTCACGCCCGGGTAGGAAGGCAGCATCTCGGTCGCCACCCCTTCAAAATCCGGCACATTGCCCTTGCCCTGGCGCACCATGGCGGCAATGGAGTAGGTGGCGGACAGGGCCCGTTCCATCATGGTTTGTATGGCATG
>JACXTT010011537.1_pt1 | contig 11814 bp, 9 predicted proteins | sample 9270951 | NCBI WGS metagenome assembly JACXTT01 (sample SAMN15532306, study PRJNA645909) | rock metagenome | isolation source: weathered quartz diorite | place: Puerto Rico | collected 2017-06-21 | reverse complement strand
CCAGCCGGCGCGTCGCGCGGGTGTGCCGCCACGCCGCCCACCCGAACGCGGCGAGCGCCACGCCAAGAACCACGAGCAGCACGGTCATGCGGGCCGCCTCGGCATTCGTGGGCCCCCCGGCACCCGCCCGCGCGTCGACACGACCGCACCCCTCAGCGCGGACCGCCGACCCACTTGTAGCCGGCGCCGAGCACGGTCTCGATGGTGTGATGCTCGTCGCCCAGCTTCTGACGCAACCGCCGCACGTGCACGTCGACCGTGCGCGTCTCGCCCAGGTAATCGTAGCCCCACACCTTGCGCAGCAGCTCGTCGCGCGACAGCACGCGCCCCGGGTGGCGGGCGAAGAAGCTCAACAGGTCGAACTCACGCGGCGTGAGCGCCAGCGCCTTGCCGCGGAACGTCGCCTCACGCGCCGGCTCGTCGATGCGCAGCTCGCCCGATTCGAGCACCGGCGCCGGGCCCACCGGCTTCGCGCGCTTGAGCAGCGCCTTGACGCGAGCGACCAGCTCGCGCGGGCTGAACGGCTTGGTGAGGTAGTCGTCGGCGCCGTGCTCGAAGCCGAGCAGCTTGTCCATCTCGGCGGCGCGCGCGGTGAGCAGCAACACCGGCACGTCGCGTGTCGCCGCTTCGTCGCGCACCTCCCGCAACACTTCGAGCCCGCTGCGCCCGGGGAGCATGAGGTCGAGCACGAGAGCGTCCGGCCGCGAGCCGAAGATTTGCTCGAGCGCCTGCTCGCCGTCCGCCGCCGTCGCGACGCGGAACCCGGCCTTCTCGAGGTTGTAACGGACGAGGTCGCGGATCTCCTTCTCGTCCTCGACCACCATCACGAGGTCCGACATGCCGACCAGGCTACGGAGCGCCGCCGGGGCGGGTCAACGGTGCGGGAGGGGAGAATCCGGCAAGGCGGCCGCCGCCCCCCCCGAGCCGCGTGGCGAAAACTCGCCACCGCCGGATCGGGTTTGCTGCGGCGGAGCGCGCCGCGGCGGGCCGCGCGCACTGGGAGTCGCGGGATGCGTGCGATACCATGGATGCTTTGCGGAGTGGCGGGCCTCGCCGCGACCGCGTGAAGACCATCGGAAACGCCATGACGCTCCACGAGCGCACTGGAAGCCTATCGCTCGACCGACTCGGTCCCCACGACCTGGTCGAGGTGTTCGGGTTCCTCGATCAGGATCCCGTCCTCAACGTCTACCTGTTGGCGCTGACGCTGCGCGACGGGCTCGCCGGCGCACGCGACGAGTTCTGGGGGGTGCGGCGCGACGAGGCGCTCGTCGCCCTGCTCCACCTCGGCAGCCAGTCGGGTGCCGCGTTGCCCGTCGGCGAGGACCCGCCGGCGATCCGGCTGCTCGCGGACCAGCTCGTGGTGCGGCGGGTGTTCCTGCCGCGGCGCTTCCAGGTGATCGGGCCGCGAGCGGCCGTGAACGAGCTGACCGCACGGCTCGAGCGTGAAGGCTTGCCAGCGCGGATTCGACGCGAGCAGATCTACATGCGGCTCGAGCCCAGCTCGCTTGCGCCGTTCGAGCCGTTGCCCGAGCTGCGACGCGCGGCGCGCGAAGACTACGACGTGGTGTTCGAGAGCGGTGCTCGACTGCGGACCGAGGAGCTCGAGGAGGATCCGCGCGTCGCGGATCCGGCCGGCTACGCCCGACGTACCGAGGACGAATGCCGCGACGGCTACACTCATCTGTGGACCGACGCTCGGGGCCTAAGGTTCCGTGCCAGCGTCAGCGCCGTCACGCCTGACGCCGCCCAGGTGTCCGGGGTCTACACGCCGCCCGAGCGGCGCAACCAGGGCTACGCCCGCCGCGGGCTGTCGGAGCTGTGCCGACGCCTGTTCGAGCGCAGCCGCAACGTTTGCCTGTTCGTGAACGACTTCAACGCGTCGGCGCTCGCGGTCTATCGGCGGATGGGTTTCCACGAGCTTGCAGACTGGGCGTCGGCGTTCTACCCAGGTCCGGCTTGAGCGATTCCCCCGGTGCCCGCGACGTTCGAGCTTGACCGCGCTTCGCTGGATTTGCGACCGTCGCGCGCGACGCGACAACGGACGCTCCCCGCCGCGCCACACGGAGGTTGATCGTGACCCGCATCTCGACGTGCGTTTGCTTCGCCCTGGCCGTGGTTCTCGCCGTCCCCGCCGTGTCTTCGGGGCAGGCGTTCGGACAATTCACCGGAGCCCAGACGCTCGAGGTCAACGGCCGCCTCGCCGGCGGCTACCTGCAGTCCAGCTCGAACGTGCTTGGACTGCTCGCCCAGCTGCGGCTGAGCTTCTATCCCGGCATCGATTTCGGCTTCCAGGGCGGCTTCGCGCGCCAGTCGTTCAAGGGCGGGGACCGCACCACGCTGAGGCTCGGCACCGACCTCAAGTACCAGATCGTGCAGCCCACGACCGAATATCCCTACAGCATCGCCCTCGACGGCGCGCTCGGAGTCGAGTCCGGCGACCATTGGAACGTGATCTCGGTCGGACCGAACGTGGTCGGCAGCCGAGCGTTCCCGGGCAACGGCGATTTGTCGTTCACGCCGTTCGTGAGCGCGGGTCTGCTGTTCACGAACATCAACGTCGCCTCGCTCAACGAGAGCGACGTGTCGGTGCCCCTGCGCATCGGCTCCGAGCTGCGGCTGAATCCGTCCATCACCCTGACCGGAGAGCTGCAACTCAGGTTGTCAGACGACTTCAACGACGACGTCGGGTTCTCGGTAGGCGTCAGCTCTCTGTTCTAGCCGACTTCCAACTTCCGCACCGATCGACACTTCGCCGCCCGCGTCAACTCCCTGGCGGGCGAGCGAGAGCCTCCCTCGTAATTCGTTGTAGTAAAACACGATAACTATTCTTGTACGACCCGGGGGTCGAGTGCTAGCCTTCCGCCCCCTTGGTGAGCCGTGGCCATCGATCGCTCGCCATCGGCACTTGAGACACCACCCAATGTCACGTCGCTGCAACGGCTTGCAAAGGCGCTCCTGGCGCCGGGCGAACGCGCTCTCGACTCGCGCGGCTAGATCAAGCCTGAGTTTGTGGAGAACGTGTGGAGGAAAGGAGGGACCGGCTCACTTAAACCAAGTGGCCCCAGATCGTTTCACTGTTTCCAGCCAATGTTGATAAGTCCAGGGCAGTTTTCCAGAGCACCTCCATTCCTCAAGGCCGGCGACCGCAATTGGCGCGACCGCATGCGGCCCCCGGCCCTGTGGAAAACTTCAGGCCCTTCACCCACAAGGACGTCAGGCAATGGCCGTCTCGCACATGCCACCGGAGACTATCACGCAGCTCTGGGAGCAGGTTCTTGAGGCCGTGCGCAGCCGACTCGCGAGCCAGCAGGCTTATGACACCTGGTTTCGGCCCGTCGTGCCGCGCCACATCAGCCCCCAGACCGTCGATCTCGAAGTTCCAAACGCCTTCTTCATCGACTGGATTCACGAACACCACCTCGGCGCGTTGCGCGAGGCGCTCGCGAGCGTACTCGGCAACGCACCCGAGGTGCGATTTGCGGCACGCGGGCCGGATCCGCTCGAGTCGCTCGCGGTTCCCGAGCCGCCTCGGGGCGACCGCGACGCCGAGCTCGGGTTCGCCGCCACGGTCGCGCCCGAGCCGCGGCTCGTGCGCAACGCCTTGCTCGCGGCACTCAACCCTCGCCACACCTTCGAATCGTTCGTCGTAGGCGGCAGCAACCGCTTCACCCACGCCGCGTGTCTCGCCGTAGCGCTCAAGCCGGGTCACGTCTACAACCCGTTGTTCATTTTCGGCGGCTCGGGACTCGGCAAGACCCACTTGCTCCACGCCATCGGCCACGCGGTCCTGCGCGAGCGCGCGTCGGCGCGCGTCGTCTACGTGTCGGCCGAGCGCTTCATGAACGAGATGATCTTCGCGATCCAGCACGGACAGACGCTGGCGTTCCGAAACAAGTATCGGAACGTCGAGGTGCTGCTCATCGACGACATCCAGTTCCTGGCCGGCAAGGAGAGCACCCAGGAGGAGTTCTTCCACACCTTCAACGCGTTGCGCGACGCGCACAAGCAGATCGTCGTCTCGGCCGACAAGCCGCCGAAGGACATCCCCATGCTCGAGGATCGGCTGATGTCGCGCTTCAACCAGGGCCTCGTCACCGACGTCCAGCAGCCCGATCTCGAGACGCGCATCGCGATCCTGCGCAATCGATGTGCCACCGAAGGCGACGGTGCGCGCGTGCCGCCCGACGTGCTGTTGCTGATCGCCGATCGCATCCGCAACAACATCCGCGACCTGGAGGGTTGCCTCGTGCGGCTGCTCGCCGTGGCATCGCTGGTGCATCGTGACATCACGCTCGAGCTGGCGGAGGAAGTCGTTCACCAGTACGTCGACCCGGAGCCCGATCACATCACTCCCGAGCGAATCCTGGCGACGGTGTCGGAGCGCTTCAACGTCAACCCCGAGGCGCTGTGCGGCAAGCGTCGGACGAAGACGGTCGCGCTGCCGCGGCAGGTCGCGATGTTCCTGTTGCGCCAGTTCACCGATCTGTCGCTGATGGAAATCGGCCGGCTGTTCGGCGGTCGCGATCACACGACCGTGCTGTACGCGTGTGAGAAGGTCGGACGCGTCATCAACGACGATCCGGCGTTTGGCGAGAAGGTGAACGGGCTGGTTTCCACCCTGGCTTCTGGGTGAGCTGTGGAAACGCGGTGGATGGCGGGGGAAATCCGGGTTCCTCCGCCTCCCCGCCGTCCACGCTGTGGACAACTCGTGGAGAAACTACGAGTTATCCACGGTGCCCCGAGACCGGTTCCGGGCTCTCCGAACGCGGGCGCAAGGGCCGTTTCGGGAACCTGTCCACGACGTCCACAGCCCCTGTCTCTACGGTGTTGTTATTTATTGAGTGACAAAGAGTTAAGTACCCCGAAATCGCCTTGCAGTGGCCCCCCCTTGACCCTATGATGCGAGACCGAATATGACCGCCCCGAGCACGACCCCCGCCACGGCCGGAAAGCCCGCCGAGACTTCGGGTTCTCTGGCCTACGAGAGTGACCGAATGGAGCTCACGATCCAGCAGGCCGACCTGGCATTTGGAGCGGGAAAGGCGCTGGCTTCGGTGTCGACCAAGAGCCCGCTGCCGCTGCTGAGCTGTTTGCTGCTCGAGGCGGAGTCTGGCGGCCTGCGCATCACCGGCACCGACCTCGACGTGACGACGTCCGTGGCCCTGCCGTGCAGCGTCAAGCGACAGGGTCGCGCGGCGGTATCGGCGCGGCACTTCCACGAGGTCGTACGCAAGATGTCCAAGGGCGAGGTGGCGCTGACCGTGGTCGACGGCCAATGCGAGGTGCGGTACGGCGACGGCAAGGGTTGGTCGCGCTTCCCGACGCAGGATCCGGCCGATTTCCCTCGCGTTCCCGAGCTCAAGGCCGATGCCGCCATTGCGATCGAGGGCGACGCGCTGGCGCGCTTGATCGCCCGGAGCGCGTACGCGGCGTCGAGCGAGGAGACGCGCCCGCAACTGAACGGCGTCTTGCTCCAGTGCAGCGACCAGCAGATCACGCTGGTCGCGACCGACGGCCATCGGCTCGCGCGGACCTCGCGCAAAGGCAGCTACGAGGCGTTCAAGAACGACGGCGTCATCATCCCGAATCGGGCGCTCCAGGCGATCAGCCGCGCGGCCGAGGACGCCACCAGCCCTGTCTCGATCGAAGTGGCGGGCGGGCGCAATCAGGCGGGCGTCACCACGCAGATCGGCGCGTATCGGGTGCAGGTCCTGACGCGACTGCTGGAGGGTCCGTATCCGAACTACGAGCAGGTGATTCCCAAGAACAACCCGCGCGAGGTCAAGTGCGCGCGCGCGGATCTCATGGAGGCCGTCGACATCGTGGCTTCCCACGCCGACAACGTCACGCGCCAGGTGCGGTTCGCGCTGCGCCGCAACCGTCTCGGTGTGTCGTCGGCGACGGAGCTGGGGTCGGGTGAGCATTCACTGGCCGCGGAGTACACGGGCGATGACATGGACATCGGGTACAACGCGGGGTATCTGCTGGATCTCCTGCGTGCCTTGCCCACCGAGAGCGTCGTGCTGAAGCTCAACAGCGCGCTGTCGGCGGGGGTCGTCGAGCCCGTCGGACCGCTGCCCCAGGCGGAGGAGGAAATCCTCTGCCTGATCATGCCGCTTCGCCTGCCCGACGCGGCCGGCTAAGCGTGGAAGCGCTGTCGCTCGTCCTGTCCCGCCTGCTCCGCCGGCTGGGCCTCGAGGACGAGCTGCAGGGCTGGAGGGCGGTCGAGGACTGGGCCCGGGTCGTGGGCCCGAGGGTGGCGCGCCACACGCGCGCGATTGGCTTCGAACACGGCGTGCTCCGCGTGGAGGTCGAAGGATCGGCCTGGATGCACGAATTGGGCTACCTCAAGCAGGAGCTCATCCGGGCGGTGAATCGCGAGCTCGGCTCAGACCGGGTCCGCGACGTGCGGTTTGTGGTCCCGCGCAAAGGAGTGCTGCGGTGAGCGCGAAGGAAGGAGAAGCGATTTTGACGGCAGAGCCGAAAGGTCACCATTACGACGCCACGAGCATCCAGGTGCTCGAGGGTCTGGACGCCGTGCGCAAGCGCCCGGCCATGTATATCGGCGATACCGGAACCCGAGGCCTCCATCACCTCGTGTACGAGGTCGTCGACAACTCGGTCGACGAGGCGCTCGCCGGTTTCTGTACCGAGATCTCGGTGACGATCCGCCAGGACGGCAGCATCCAGGTCGCCGACAACGGCCGCGGCATTCCGGTCGACGTGCACGCCAAGATGAAGCGCCCCGCGCTCGAAGTCGTCATGACGACGCTGCACGCCGGCGGCAAGTTCGACACCCAGACCTACAAGGTCTCGGGCGGACTGCACGGCGTCGGGGTGTCGGTCGTGAACGCGCTGTCCGAGTGGTGCGAGGTCGAGGTGCTCAAGGACGGCATGCTCTACAGCCAGCGTTACGAACGCGGCAAGCCGACCGGCCCGATGACCACGCGACCCGCGGAGAAGGGGCGGCGCGGCTCGGGCACCGTGACGCGCTTCAAGCCCGATCCGTCCGTGTTCGAGGACGTCGAGTTCCATTACGACACCCTGGCCACCCGAATGCGCGAGCTGGCGTTCCTGAACAGCGGGCTCACGATCCGGTTGGCCGACGAGCGCACGGGCAAGTCTCACGACTACAGCTACAAGGGCGGCATCGTGGAATTCGTGAAGTACCTCAACCAGAACAAGGAGGTGCTTCACTCCAAGCCCGTGTTCTTCTCACGCGATCGCGACCGCGTCTCGCTCGAGGTGGCGTTCCAGTACAACGACGGTTACGCCGAGTCGGTCCACTCGTTCGTCAACAACATCAACACGATCGAGGGCGGCACCCACCTGATCGGCTTCCGCTCCGCGCTCACGCGCACGCTGTCGAACTACGCCGACAAGGAGGGCATGTCGGCCAAGGCCAAGATCCAGGTCAGCGGCGAGGACGTGCGCGAAGGTTTGAGCGCGGTGGTGTCGGTGAAGATGCCCGATCCGCAGTTCGAGGGACAGACGAAGACCAAGCTCGGCAACAGCGAGATCAAAGGCCTCGTCGAGAGCATCGTCGGCGAAGGCCTGCGCGAGTTCTTCGAAGAGAACCCGCCCGTCGCCAGGAAGATCGTCGACAAGATGCTGGCGGCGGCTCGCGCCCGTGAGGCGGCGCGCAAGGCGCGCGAGCTGGCACGGCGCAAGAGCATCCTCGACGGCGGCTCGCTGCCCGGGAAGCTCGCGGATTGCGCCTGGGACGATCCCAAGGATTGCGAGCTGTACATCGTCGAAGGCGACTCGGCGGGCGGCACCGCCAAGCAAGGCCGGGATCGCCGGTTCCAGGCGATCCTGCCGATCCGCGGCAAGATCCTGAACGTCGAGAAGGCCCGCATCAACCGCATCCTCGAGAACGAGGAGATCCGAAACATGATCACCGCGCTGGGCGCGGGCGTCGAGGCGGAGCTGGACCTCACGAAGCTCCGCTACCACAAGATCATCGTCATGACCGACGCCGACATCGACGGCGCGCACATCCGCACGCTGCTGTTGACGTTCATCTACCGGAAGCTCCAGCCGCTCGTCGATGCCGGCCACGTCTACATCGCCCAGCCGCCGCTGTTCATGGTGAAATCCGGCAAGGAAGAGGTCTACTGCTACACCGAGCGGGAACGCGACGAGGCGATCAGTCGGCTCGGCAGGAAGAACCTCATGGTGCAGCGCTACAAGGGTCTCGGAGAGATGAACCCCGACCAGCTGTGGCGCACGACGATGAATCCGGAGACCCGCACGCTCCTCAAGGTGACGAGCGAGGACGCCGTCGAGGCGGACCGCATGTTCACGATCCTGATGGGCGAGCAGGTCGAACCGCGCCGCCAGTTCATCGAAGAGAACGCGCTGGCGGTCAAGAACCTGGACATCTGATCATGGGCCGCGGGGCGTCAATCGGCGCCGGACTCGCCGTGCTCGCCACGGCCGGGGCCGTCAACGCCCATGCCGGGGCGTACCGGCCGGAGCTCACCCTGCAGGCCGGGCGCACGTTCGCGGTCGGCAGCCGCGTGAAGGACGCGTACGGGCAAGGGGGCTTCACCGTCGCGACGGGGCTGCTGTGGCCGTGGGAGAACCGGTTTCGCTTCGGCGCGATGCTGTTCGCGGCGGACTTCGGCAGCCTGGTCCGCCCAGTGAGCCTCGCCGACCCGTCGGGGGGCCCGAGCAAGTATTACGGGTCGATCGACTTCGGGCACCGCGGCACTTGGGGCGCCGCCTGGCGTGTCGACGCGGTGGGCCCCGCGATCGGTGGACTCGGCCGCGGATACGCCACCGCGAGCTACGGATACTTCCGCAATCACGCCGACCGGGTCGGCCAATCGCAGGGGGCGGCGAGCGCGGTCGGCGGATCGCTCGGGCTCGGGATCGAGCGCACGCTGAACCCTCACCACGCGCTGGGCGTCGCGGCCGGCGCGACCTGGATGTCGGACGACTTCACCCGCAGGTACGGCAGCGCCTCACTCGACTGGAGATGGCGCTGGTAGTCACCGCGGCAACGCCGGCGCTCGCTTAGAAGAGGAAGATCTTCATGGCCATCAACGACCGTTCCCGCATCGTCCTCACCAAGATCGAAGAAGAGATGCGCTCGAGCTACATCGACTACTCGATGTCGGTGATCGTTTCGCGCGCGCTCCCGGACGTTCGCGACGGGCTGAAGCCCTCACAGCGACGGATCCTCGTCGCGATGAACGACCTCAACCTCACCCCCGGTCGGCCGTACCGAAAGTGCGCGAAGATCGCGGGCGACACCTCGGGAAACTATCACCCGCACGGTGAGCAGGTGGTGTATCCGACGCTCGTGCGGCTGGCGCAGGAATGGGTGATGCGCTATCCGCTCGTCGACGGGCAAGGGAATTTCGGCTCGATCGACGGCGACGCGCCAGCGGCGATGCGCTACACGGAAGCCCGCCTGACGCCGCTCGCAGTCGAGATGCTGAGCGACCTCGAGAAGGACACCGTCGACTTTCGTCCCAACTACGACGAGACCCGTGAGGAGCCGACGGTGCTCCCCGGCGTGGTGCCGAATCTGCTCGTGAACGGCTCGTCGGGGATCGCGGTGGGCATGGCCACCGAGGTGCCGCCTCACAATCTGCGCGAGATCTGCGACGCCGTACGCCACGTGATCGAACACCCGGACTCGGATCCCGACGAGCTGGCGAAGATCGTGAGCGGCCCCGACTTCCCGACCGGCGGCATCATCTACGGCCGTCAGGGCATCGTCGACTGCTACCGCACCGGCCGCGGACTGATCAAGGTGCGGGCGCGCGTCCAGGTCGAAGAGGGCCGCCAGGGCCGCATGAGCCTCGTCGCGACCGAGATCCCGTTCCAGGTCAACAAGGCAACGCTGCTCGAGAAGATCGCGGACTTGGTGCGAGAGGGGAGGGTCACGGGCATCAGCGACCTGCGCGACGAATCGGATCGGGACGGCATGCGGATCGTGGTCGAGCTCAAGAAGGACGCCAACCCGAAGGTCGTGCTCAATCAACTATTCGTCCACTCGCCGCTGCAGACGACGTTCGGCGCGATCATGCTGGCGCTCGTGGACCAGCGGCCGCAAGTGCTGACGCTGCGCGGCATGGTCGACCAGTACGTCGGCCACCGCCGCGAGGTCGTGCGGCGGCGTACCGCCTTCGACCTCGCCGAAGCCGAGAAGCGAGCCCACATTCTCGAAGGCCTCAAGATCGCGCTCGACCACCTCGACGAGGTGATCGCGCTGATCCGCGCGGCGAAGGACGTCGACACCGCGCGCGAGGGCCTCATTGCGAAGTTCAAGCTGTCGGAGATCCAGGCGAACGCGATCCTCGAGATGCGGCTCGCGCGGCTCACGGGGCTCGAGCGCTCGAAGGTCGAGTCCGAGTACCTGGAGGTGATCCAACTCATCGAGCAGCTGCGCAGCATTCTCGCGAATCCGCAGAAGATCCTCGCGATCATCCGCGACGAGGTCATGCGGCTGAAGGAGAAATACGGCGACGACCGGCGCACGCAAATCGTGGTCGAGGAGGGCGAGATCGGCTACGAGGACACCATCGAGCAGAAGGACATGGTCGTCACGATCTCCCACGCCGGCTACATCAAGCGGCAGGAGATCAACGCCTACCGCGCCCAGCGCCGTGGCGGTAAGGGGGTGATCGGCGCCCGCACCAAGGAGGACGACTATATCGAGCACCTGTTCATCGCCAACACCCACGCCTACCTGCTCATCCTGACCGATCGCGGGCGTTGCTATTGGCTCAAGGTGCACGAGGTCGAGCAGGCGGGCCGGATGGCGAAGGGCCGCCCGCTCGTGAATCACCTCGAAGGCATGAGCCGGGAAGAGCGCGTCCAAGCGGTCGTCGCGGTGAAGCAGTTCGACGACCAGCACTATCTGGTGTGCGCCACGCGCAAGGGGCTGATCAAGAAGACCGTGCTGTCGGCCTACGGGAATCCGCGGCGCGCCGGCATCAACGCCGTGCTGCTCGAGGAAGGGGATGCCCTGATCGATGCCATCCTCACCGACGGCACGCAGGACATCGTCCTCGCCAAGAAAAAGGGCCTCGCGATTCGGTTCCACGAGAACGAGGTCCGCGCCATGGGCCGTACGGCCTACGGCGTGAAGGGCGTCGTGCTCGACGATGCCGAGGACGAGGTCGTGAGCATGGTGGCGATCAAGCGGCAGGCGACGCTGCTCGCGGTGACGGAGCACGGGTACGGCAAGCGCAGCGACATCGCCGACTACCGCGTATCGCACCGTGGCGGCAAGGGCATCATCACGATCAAGACGACGGATCGGAACGGGTTCCTCGTCACCGTGAAGGAAGTCGTGGACGGCGACGAACTCATGATCATCACGCGCGCGGGCCAGATGATCCGCATGCCGGTGGGCGGGATCTCGGTGATCGGTCGCAACACGCAGGGAGTGCGGCTCGTGAATCTGGCGCTGCCCGAGGGCGAGCTGTTGCCCGATCAGGTGGCCGCAGTGACGCGCGTCGTGAACGAAGACGTGAGCTCCGACGCGGCCGACGTCGGGGTGCTGGCGGCGGGTGACGCCGCAGGCGCCGACGATTCGGCAGGGGGCGAGGCCGAGAGCGACGCCGGCGGCGAGGATTCGGCCGACTGACGGGGAGAGACGCAATGGGCACGCGGGGGCGGGCGCGCGGGCGCACCGCCCCCGTTGCTTTGCAGGGGCCGGACCCGTCGCCGCCCGCGACGGCGAGTGTCGCGCAGATCGTCGGAGCCGCGGCGCTGTGGGGCGCGACGTTCGTCGCGATCCGCGACAGCGTGGCGCGTGTCGACCCCGTGGCCCTGGTGTTCGCGCGGTTT
>JACXTT010011536.1_pt1 | contig 11814 bp, 12 predicted proteins | sample 9270951 | NCBI WGS metagenome assembly JACXTT01 (sample SAMN15532306, study PRJNA645909) | rock metagenome | isolation source: weathered quartz diorite | place: Puerto Rico | collected 2017-06-21 | reverse complement strand
TCGCAGCCAGTGCACCGCCTCCTCACCGAGCGGCACCAGGCGCTCCTTGGATCCCTTGCCGAGGACGCGCACCACGCCCGCCGCGAGGTCGGCTTCGAAGATCTTGAGCGCCACCAGCTCGGAGACGCGCAGTCCGGTGGCGTAGAGCGTTTCGAGCATCGCGCGGTCGCGCAGCCCGAGCGCCGCTGCGACGGCCGGTGCCGCGAGCAACGCCTCGACATCCGCCTCGGACAGCGTTTTCGGAAAGCGCGGCGCACGCTTGGGCGCGTCGAGCTTCAGCGTCGGGTCGGCGCCGAGGCGCCGCTCGCGCATGCAGTACTGGAAGAAGCGCTTGAGGCTCGACACCCGCCGCGCGGCGCTCGAAGCGCGGCCCCTGCGCGAGGCGAGGAACGCGAACAGGTCCGCTTCGCCGATTTCTGAAAGATCTTTCTTTACAAAACTGGAAAGCTGCTCGAGATCCGCCCGGTAGGCGCTGATGGTGTTCCTCGACAGCCCGTCCTCGAGCCAGAGCGCGTCGCAGAACGCATCGAGCAGCCGCACGGCGGCGTCGTTCAGGGCCGCAGCTCGAACTCGTGCGGATTTGTCTCGTGTCGCAGCAGCCAACGCTTGACCTCGATCAAAAAGCCTTCGGTCGCGTGCGCGAAGCCGCCGATGCCATTGGCGGCGACGACACGATGGCAAGGAATAACGATCGGCAGCCGGTTGTCGCCGCAGGCCTGGCCGATGGCGCGCGCTTCAGCGCCGAGCTGTTGCGCAAGCTCTCCGTAAGTGCGGGTGCGGCCGCGCGGGATCGAGCACATTGCTTCCCATACGGCGCGCTGGAGCGGCGAGCCTTCGATCTGCAACGGCAGATCGAACGTGACGTCGGGATCGGCGCGGTATCGCTCGAGTTGGCGCGCGGCGCGTTCGGCGAGCGGATTGCGCGGCGCGATCACGGCAGTGGAAGAAGGCAAGTAGCAGATCTCGACTACGCGATGCTGTCGCGTCTTCACCCCGACCTTCATGACTGGGAATTCGATGACTGCGTCCCAACGCATCTCAGGCCGCCGCCAGCTTCTCTATCTGCACGAGCAGCTCGTCGGGGACCTCGATTCCCTTGACGGAAGATTTCTCGGCGGCGAAGCGCCGGGCGCCCGGCAGGCGCACTTCGGGATCGGCCCGCATCGTCGCCACGATGGTTTCCACCCTCTCCAGATATCTGTCCATGCCGGCGAGCGCGCCGGGGTCGATGGCGATGAACGCCTGGCCGATGCGCGGCCGGTTGCCCTCGTCGGAAAAGAACGAATCGGCCTCAGGCCCGATCGCGGCGCCGGTGAGCGCGGCGCAGATCAGCTCGAACATCAGGGCGAGCATGGCGCCTTTCGCGCCGCCGATGGGGAACAGGCTGCCGCGCTCGATCGCCTCCTTCGGGTCGGTGGTCGGCCTGCCATGCCGGTCGAGCGCCCAGCCCTCGGGTATTTTTTCGCCGCGGCGCATCGCCATCATGATCTTGCCGCGCACCACCGTCGTCAGCGCCAGGTCGATCACGATCGGATTGCGTTCTTCTCGAGGGAAAACCGCCGCGACCGGGTTGGTGCCGAACAGCGCCTTCTTCCCGCCCCAGGGGGGGATCGCCGCCGGCGAATTGGTGAACGCGAAGCCGGCGAGCCGCGCCTGCGCCACAGGAAGCAGGTGGATGCCGAGCACCCCTACGTGAGCGCTGTTGCGCACTCCGGCGAAGCCGATGCCGTTGCGCCGCGCGCGCTGGATCGCTTCCTCGACTGCCCATTCCACCGACACGTAAGGCAGCCCGTCCCGGTTGTCGATCAGGCAGGCGCCGCCGCGGTCCGCGAGCAGCGCGGGGCTTGCCGCGCCGTCGGCGCGCCCTGTGCGCAGCATCGAGCAGTAAAAAGGCACGCGCGACATGCCGTGCGTGGGGAGCCCCTGCTCCTCGGCCCGCACCAGGTGGCGGGCCGCGGCCTGTGCCATGCGCGCATGGGCACCCGCGCGCTCCAGCGCGGTGCGCGCGAGTCGAAACAGCTCTTGCGCGTCCTTCTTCATAGCGAGGATTCTAACCGCCGCATCCCAACGAGGAGGTTAGCGCCATGGGCAAGATGATCGAGCTCACTGCATCTGACGGCCACAGGCTCGCTGCTTACCGTGCCGACCCGGCGGGCCAGCCGAGAGGAGGGATTGTCGTCATCCAGGAAATTTTCGGCGTCAACAGCCACATCAAGTCGGTCGCCGACGGCTTCGCCGCCGACGGCTATCTCGCCATCGCGCCGGCGATGTTCGACCGCGCGCAGAAGAACGTCGACCTCGGCTACTCGCCTCAGGACATCGAAAAAGGCCGCGACATCCGGGCGAAGATCACTGCCGACATGGCAATGAAGGACAGCGAAGCGGCGGTGAAAGCCGCGGCGGCCGCCGGCAAGGTCGGGATCGTGGGCTATTGCTGGGGCGGGTTCGTCGCCTGGATGGCGTCGGCGAAAGTCCCGGGGCTTGCCTGCGCCGTTCCCTACTACGGCGGCGGCATCCTCGACAACGCCGATCTCCAGCCGAAGGTGCCGCTGATGGGGCACTTCGGCGACAAGGACGCACACATCCCGGTGGAGGGCGTGAAGAAGCTGGCGGAGAAGCACAAGAGGCACCAGATCTTCATCTACGCCGCCGATCACGGCTTCAACTGCGACCAGCGCGGTTCGTATAACGCCCCTGCCGCCAAGCAGGCGCGCAGCCGCACGCTAGAGTTTTTCCGGAAGCACATCGGCTGAATTTTGGCTCTCTGCGCTCTGGCCGAGCAGCGCGCGGCGAAAGCGTGCCTTGAGGACCTGCCCGTCGTGCGGCGGCAGCACGAGCGGCAGCTTCTCCGCCACCACCTTGACCTGCGCGAAGCTGGGGCCCGGGCTTTTGTAAATCAGCTTGCGCAGCGCCTGGATTTCGTTTTTAGCTGAGATCATTCTTGAATTCTTGAAGCCGCATGCCCGCGCCACGGCGGCGAGATCGACGCCGTGCGCGGTGTGGGTCGCCTGCATGCCCGTCTCGCCGTAGCGCTCGTTGTCGATCACGACGAGTGTCAGGTTCGCCGGCCGCTGCACGCCGATGGTGGCGAGCGCGCCCAGGCCCATCAGCATCTCGCCATCGCCGGTGACGACGAGCACGCGCCGCTCGGGGCGCGCGAGCGCGAGGCCGAGGCCGAGCATCGCCGCCTGGCCCATCGCGCCCCAGGTCGGAAAGCTGAGCGGCGAGTCTCCTGCCGCAGTGATGTCCCAAGAGGTCGACCCGAGGCCCGCAACCACGAGAAGATCATTTCTGTTGGATAGCATTTTTTTTACTACGTTGCGCCGATGCAGGTTCGGCGTCACTGGTCCGTCTGCTCCTGGAAGCTCTTGATGCCGACCACGCGCTGCGCGACGAGCACCGCTTCGGCGCCTTGCGCCTCGTAGGCGCGCGCGAGCGCGGCGCGCACGTGCGCGGCGACCGTCTGCGCCTCGCCCGCCTGGCGCACCGCGACACCCATGGTCTGGAGGACGCGCGCGGTCGCCTCGCCCATCGGCACCTGCCACGGATTGAACTCGCCCTGCTCGCCGCGCATCGTGACGATCATGACGAGCGGAAAGCGGCACGCCTTGACCATGCCGAGCACGTTGATGAGGTTGCCGACGCCGCTCGACTGCATGAGGAGCGCGGTCTTCTCGCCGCCAAGCCACGCGCCGGCAGCAAGGCCGATGCCTTCCTCCTCCGCGGTGAGCACCACCGCGCGCATTGCCGCATCGGCCTGGCAGAGCTCGATCAGGCGCTTGTGGCCTGCATCGGGGACGTAGCCGACGAGCCGCACGCCGGCTGCGGCGAGCTCGCGGTGTACTTCAGCCGGCCAGTCAGGCTGCATTCTTCAGCAGGCTTTGTCCCGGCCTGACCCGCGTGAACTCGACCTGCCGCATCGAAACCTGACCGTCCAGCGTCATGCTGGTGAACGATGAAGACTCGAGCGCGCCGCTATCCGGAAAATCCGCGCGGAAATGCGCGCCGCGCGAATCCCTGCGCGCGAGCGCCGCGGTGGCGATGACGCGGCTCACCGTCGCGAGGCTCTCGAGGTTCAGCCAGTCGTGCCAGGTGAGGTTGAAGCTGCGGTTCGAATCGCCGAGGGAGCAGGCACCCAGTTCCGTTTCGATGGAGCGCAGATCATCCAATGCCGCTTCGAGGCCGGCAGCGTCGCGGATGATGCCGACCTTCTCCCACATGGTGTCGTAGAGCTTCTCGCGCAGCGGCTCGAGATCGCCTCTCGTGCCCGACTGGAAAGGCCGCTCGCATTGCGCAATCGCGGCATCGATCGCGGCACGATCCGGCTCCCGCATGGCTTCGTTCCTGACCCACGCGGCCATACTGTCGCCCGCCACGGCGCCGAACACGGTCGAGTTCGCCACGCCGTTGCCGCCGAGTCGGTTCGCGCCATGCACGCCGCCCGCGTCCTCGCCGGCGACGAACAGGCCCGCGAGGCCGGTCGAGCAATCGGGCGCGAATTCCACCCCGCCCATCATGTAATGCGCCGTCGGCACCACTTCGACCAGCCCGCCCGCGAGGTCGAAGCCGCAGTCGGCGCAGCGCTCGACCATGCCCTTAAACTCCTTCCTCACCCGCTCCCGGCCGAGGTGAGCCATGGAGACGTACAGGCCGCCGTGCGGCGTGGTTTTGCCTCTCTTGATTTCCGCGAACATCGCACGGGACACGATGTCGCGCGTAGCGCGCTCCGCCATCGGATCGTACTGCGGCATGAAACGCTCTTTAGCGCCGTTCAGCAGGTGGCCGCCGGAGCCGCGCAGTCCCTCCTCGAGCACCGTGCCGGTCATGCGCGTATGCGGGCCTGCGAGCAGCCCCGTGGGGTGGAACTGCACCATCTCCATGTCGCGCAGCCGCAGCCCGGCGCGCAGCGCCATCGCGAGCCCGTCGCAGCTCTTGTCTCCCGAGGGCGTGTGGTACTTGTACATCGTCGGCCCGCCGCCGGTGGCGAGCAGCACTGCCTTGGCGCGCACGAACACGTATTCGCCGGTGCGCATGTCGATGAACAACGCGCCGGCAATCTGTTTCCCATCTTTTGTCTTGATCAGCTCAACCGCGCGGTGCTCCTCCAGGCGTCCGATGTTGCGCGCCCACACCTGCTCGGCGAGACGGTTGATGATCTCGATGCCGGTGAGATCGCCTTTGTGCACCGTGCGGTCGAAGCTTTGACCCGCGAACGCCTTCTGATGGACCGTGCCGTCGGGATTACGGTCGAAGAAGCAGCCGAGCTCGTTCTCGAGCTCCCGGATCCTCTCGATCGCGAGCGTCACCAGCATCCAGGCGAGTTCCTGGTCGGGAAGCCACTTGCCGCCCTCGATCGTGTCCATGAAATGGCGCTCGACCGAGTCTTCCCTGGCGAGTGCGACGTTGTAGCCGCCCTGCACCATGCGCGTGCAGCCGCATTTGCCGAGCAGCCCCTTCACCGCGACCGTGATGGAAAGACCGGGATTCGCCTTGTGCGCGTGCAGTGCGGCGAAAAGGCCTGCGCCGCCAGAACCGAGGATCAAGACATCGGTGTCAACCGACTTCACGCTTCTTGAACCATTGTGTGAATAAGACAATGACTACTAATGCGAACCCGATGGCGTCGAACAGCGCCGTAGGATAGACGAGCATGAACCCGGCGACGACGAGCATCGCGCGCTCGGCGAGACTGGTGCGCTTGAAAAGCCATCCCTGCAGGCCGCCTGCCAGCGCGACGATGCCCACGGCAGCGGTGATCGTCACGAGCGCGATCGAGCCCCAGTCGGCGTTGCCGAGAGTCTTGAAGGAGCCGGTGAGAAGCAGCCCGGTGCCGCTCGGGTCGAGCACGAACATGAACGGCACGAGGAACGCCGGCGTCGTGTACTTCCAGCATTGCAGCGTGGTCTTGTACGGGTCGCCGCCGGTGATCGCCGCGGCGGCAAAGGGCGAGAGCGCGGTCGGCGGCGAGACTTCGGACAGCACCGCGTAATAGAAGATGAACATGTGCGCGGCGAAGTCAGGCACGCCGAGCTTGATCAGCGCCGGCGCGGCGATCACCGCGCAGATGATGTAGCTCGCGGTGACCGGCACCGCGAGGCCGACGATCCACACGATGAGCGAGGTATAGATCGCGGTCAGCAGCAGCGAGCCTCCCGCGTATTCGAGCACGATCGAGCTGAACTTGAGGCCCAGGCCGGTCAGCGTCACGGTGCCGACGATGATGCCGGCCCCGGCGCAGGTCGCGGCGACGTTAAGCACGCCGAGCGAGCCGCCGGCGAGCGCCTTCACCAGCCCCGAGCCAAAAATCCCCCGGGCAAGCGGCTCGCGCCCGCGAAACAGGTCCCAGGAAATCAATGCGGTATCAGGGCGCAGGAAGCTGGTCAGCGCCGAGACCGCGGTCGCCCAGAACACCGCCATCACCGGAGAGTAGCCCCACAGCATGAAGACGACGATCGACACCAGGGAGAGGAAGTGGAACCAGTATTTCCTGGTCAGGCTCCAGGCCGACTCGACGCGCTCGAAGGTCACGTCCTTCATGCCGAACTTGCGCACGTCGATCTCGACCATGGCGAACAGCGCGAGGTAGTACAGGCAGGTCGGTATCGTCGCCATCAGGATGACGTCGAGATACGAGATCTTGAGGAACTCGGCGATGAGAAACGCGGCGGCGCCGAGCACCGGCGGCGAGATGATCGCGCCGAGCCCGCCCGCGGCGAGCAGCCCGCCGGCGGCTTCCTTGCCGTAGCCGACCTTGGCGAGCATCGGATAGGCAACCGAGCCGAGCGTCACCGTGGTGGCGACGCCCGAGCCGGAAGGCCCGCCGAGCAGGAACGAGGCGAGCACCACGGTGCGGCCGGCGCCGGTCGGCCTGCCACCCATCGCCGAGAACGAGAAGTCGATGTAGAACTTGCCGGCGCCGGAATGTTGCAGGAACGCGCCGTAGATGGTGAACAGGATGATGAGCGACGAGGAGACGTCGACCGCGACACCGTAGATGCCCTCGAGCGTCATGTACATGTGCCCGATGAGGCGCGGGATCTCGTAGCCCTTGTGGGTCCATGGCGCCGGCAGGTAGGGGCCGAAAAACGCATACAGGAGGAAACTGACGGTGATCACCGGCATGATCCAGCCGGTGGCGCGCCGCATCGCCTCGAGCACCAGCACGATCAGCGCGACGCCGAAGAACACGTCCCAGCCGGTCGGCAGGATCGAGCGGTCGAAGAACTCGTCGCCGTTCGCCACCAGGTAGACGGCGATGGCGACGCCGAGCGCGGCGAGCGCCCAGTCCCACCACATCACGCGGTGGCGGAAGCGCCGCGCGACGGGAAAGATGAGGAACGAGAGGAACAGCACGAACGCGACGTGGATCGCGCGCAACGCCTCGGTGCGCACGATCTCGTAGGCCGCGTAGAGGTGGAACAGCGACATCACCACCGCCACCGCGGTGATGAACGCGGCGATCCAGCCGGTGAACTTGTTCTGGACCCCTTCTTCTTCCTCGATCAGCTCCTCGGCGCGCTTGAGCGCGTCCTCGCTGATCTCCGCAGCCGGCTGGTGGATACGCGCGAGCTCTTCGCTCATGCGCGCCTCAGTTTACTTTGATGCCTTTCTCGCGGTAGTACTTCAGCGCCCCCGGGTGGAAGGGGATCGGCGTCGCCACCGCCTTCTGGTTCTCGAGCTTGAAGTTCTCCGCCTCCTTGTGCACGCGGACCAGCTCGTCCTTGTGCTCGAAGACCGCTCTGACGATGCTGTAGGCGGTCCGCTCGTCCATGTTCTGGTGCGCCACCAGCAGGTTCATGACGGTGGCCTGCTTGTTGTCGGCCTCCATGCCGCGGTAAGTGTCCTTCGGGATCACGTCCTGCACGTACAGGTTGCCGTACTTCTTGTTCATCGCCGCGACCAGGTTGGCGTGGTCGACCAGCTTGATCTTCACCCCGGGCGTATTGGCGAGATCGGTGACGGCCGCGGTCGGCAGGCCGCCGACCCAGAAGAAGGCGTCGATCTTGCGGTCCTTGATTGCGTTGACCGACTCGGCGACGCCGAGCCGCTCGCGCTTCAGGTCGCGGTCCTTGTCGAGCCCGGCGGCCTCGATGACGCGAAACGCCATCACCTCGGTCGCGCTGCCTCCCGAGCCGGTCGAGACGCGCTTGCCTTTCAGGTCCTGCATGGTGTTGACGCCGGTCCCCTCGATCGTCACGACATGCATGCGGTTGGGGTACATAACCATCAGGGTGCGGATCGGCACCGCCTTGCCGGTGAACCTGTCCTGGCCCCTGAGCGCGTCGAGCCCGGCATCGGCCATCGTCATGCCGAGGTAGGGCTTGCCGGTGCCGATGAGCTGCAGGTTGGCGACCGAGCCGCCGGTCACTTCGGCGGTCGCCTGGATTCCGGGCACGTACTTCGAGAGCACCGCCGCCATGCCGCCGCCGAGCGGGTAGTACACGCCTCCCGTGCCGCCGGTGGCGATCGAGATGTTCTGCGCGTGCGCCGCGAGCGCGCATGCGAACGAAAGCAACGCGACGACGCGCGTCAATGACTTCATGGTCTCCTCCTGTTATGACTGCGGGCGATTCTAGCGCACGCCTAATCGCCTGAGCGCCGCGGCGCGCCGGGCCCGGGCCGCAGAATTGATGTTTTCATAAAGGCTCGTGCCGCGGCTGTCCATCGCGACGAGCAGCGGCCCGAAGCCGCGCACGCGAAACTTCCACAGCGACTCCGGGTTGAGATCGTCGAGGTCGACATCCTCGATCGCCTCGACCCAGGTCGTCTCGAGCGCCGCAGTGCCGCCGATGATCGCGAGATAAGCACCACCCAATTCCCTGAATGCGGCCGCCGAGCCTTCCCGCAAGCCGCCCTTGCCGATGACCAGGCGCACGCCGTACTCGCGCATCAGCGGGCGCGTGAAGCGCTCCATGCGATCGCTCGTCGTCGTGCCGATGCACGCCGGCGCATACCCGGCGGGGTGCGCGGCGCTCTTCTCGACCTTCTTGACGTTGGGCGCGGTGTGGATCACGGCGTGGCCGGCGAGATCGAAGCGTGTCCTGCGGCCGCGATCGAACATGTGGATCTGCGTCGCGTCGCGTATGCCGAACAGCGTGCCGTCGAGCGTCACCGTATCGTTGACGCGGAGCTTTCTCACGTGCGCTTCGGACACCGGGGGCGAGAAGTCGTAATGCGCCACGCTCAGCCCGGTTGCCCTAGCAGCGCTTTTTTCAGATCGTCCTGCACTGGCCGGTCACCGAGCCAGATGCTCAGCAGCGCGCGATAGAAATCCTCGCCGGACATCGGCTTGCCCTGCGGCACGCCGTCGACGAACAACGTGGTCCCTCCGAGCGAGGGCGCGTAATCGAGCACGATCCTCATGCCCTTGCGCGCCTCGGCGACGCCGCGGATTTTCGCGAACAGGTCCGCGGTCTGCTCGCGTACCTGCGTCAGCTCCGCTTCGCTGTTGTTCGCGCGCATGCCGGCTTCGATCGAAGCGCAGAACTCATCCGCGCTCGCTTCGCGCATCATCACCAGTACGATGCGCTTCGGGCCCCGGAGATCGAACGCGGCGCGCGCCGTGGTCGCCTTCTCCGACAGGTAGAGGCCGGCGACATACACCTTGACATAGATGTAGCGGGTACGCAGCGCAATGCCGTTCAACTGCAGCTCCTGACCGTCCACGCGGACGCGGTCCTCGAGCGAGACGCCCTCCAGGTCCGCGGCCTGAACATTCAGCGCGGCGAGGAGCAGCAAACCCCACCAGAACCTAAAACCCATATTCGATTCCGGAGGGCCGGAAAGTGGCGCGCGCGCGCCGCGCCGAGTGGCACTGCATGTTCACGGCCACGGGGTTCATGGTGATGTGCGTCGCCGCGGTCTCGACATGGACCGCGAACGCGGTCGAGTCGCCGCCCAGCCCCTGGGGACCGACGCCGAGCGTGTTGACTGCGCCGGTGAGCTCCTCCTCGAGCTTCGCGCCCTCGGGGTCTTCGCAGCGCGTGCCGAGCGGCCGGGTCGCAGCCGCCTTGGCAAGGTGCACGCAGAGGTCCGCGGTGCCACCCACGCCGACGCCGATGATGGTCGGAGGGCAGGTCTTGCCTCCAGCCTCGAGCACGCAGTCGACGACGAAGGTCTTGACCGCGTCGACGCCTTCGGCGGGCACCGCCATGCGCAGCCAGGAATTATTCTCCGAGCCCGAGCCTTTCGGCACCATCTCGATGGCCAGGACCTCGGCATCGGTGCAGAAGTCGATGTTGATCACCGGGATGCCGCGCCCGGTCGACGTCTGCTCGTTCACCCGCGTCGTCGGATGCACGATCGAGGAACGGAACGAGTACTCGCGCGTCGAGCGCGCGCAGCCGCGGCGGATCGCCTCCTTGAGCGCAACGCCGTCGACTTCGACGTCGCGGCCGATCCACACGTTGTAGATCGGGATGCCGGTGTCCTGGCACAGGAGATTGTCGGTCTGCTCGGCGACCGCGATGTTCCTGATCATGGTGCCGAGCACGCGCTGCGCGCCGGCGTCGGTCTCGCGCCGCGCGATCGCATCGAAGCCCTGCTTGATGTCCGGCGGCAGGATCTTGAGCGCGCGGATGTACAGCTCCTTCGCAGCCTCCTCGACCTGGCGCAGATCGACCTTCACCTCACCTCGATCTTGCGCTCCCGGACGACCCTCGCCCAGAGCACCGTCTCTTCCTTCATCGCCCGCGCCATCTCGTCGGGCGTGTTGCCGACCGGGGCGAGTCCCTGCGCGTACAGGCGCGCCTTGAGATCGCTCGCCTCCAGCGCCTTCTTCGTGTCCTGGTACACCTTCTGGATAATCTCGCGCGGAGTCCCGGTCGGCGCCACGATGCCGAACCACCCGGTGTTCTCGAAGCCCGGCAGCGTGTCGGCCACCGGCGGCACGCCCGGAAGCTGCGGCGCCTCCGCCCTGCTGGTGACGCCGAGCGCACGCACCCGGCCGGAGCTGATGTGCGGCAGCGTCGCCGCGAGGTTGGTCACCGTGAACGAGATCTCGCCGCTCACCAGGCCGGCGAGCGCCGGACCCTCGCCCTTGTAGGGCACGGCCACAGCGTCGATCTTCGCGCTGTTGACGAAGTTCTCGGCGGCAAGATGGGTCTGCGAGCCGATGCCGGCGTGGCCGAAGGTGAGCTTGCCGGGATTCGCCCTAGCGCTGTCGATCAGGTCCTTCACCGTCTTGTGCGGCGAATTGAGCGGCACAGCGACGACCTGCGGCCCGGACACCACGCTGGTGATCGGGACGAAGTCCTTCTCCGGGTCGTAGTTCAGTTTGGCGTAGATATGCTGGTTGGCCGTCACCACCGAGCCCGCGGGAAAGAACAGCGTGTAGCCGTCAGGGGCGGCGCGTGCCGCCTCGGCCGCGCCGACGCCGCCGCCCGCGCCGCCGCGGTTCTCGATCACCACCTGCTGGCCCCAGATCTGCGTCAGCTTCTCGCCGAGGAGGCGCGCCGAGATGTCGGTCGCGCCGCCGGGAGGGAACGGCACGATGAACCTGACCGGCTTCTGCGGCCAGGACTGCGCCCAGGCGCTGGCGGCGAGCACGCCGAGCGCGAACGCCAGTAATTTTCGCAATCTCATGCCGATCCTCTTCGCCCGATTCTACAGCGCCAGTGCGAACGCCAGCCCGACCGCGATGGTCATCGCGGCGGCGGCGGCGGCGAGGCTCTTCTGCCGTTCGCCCCACGGTAGGAATTCGAGCGCGAGCACGCGCAGCCCCCCGCCCAGATCCCCCGCGAGCCCGAGCACCATCGCCCCCCCGCCCAACTTGACAGGCGGCCGCCCCGGCCAGGGGAGAGAGGAATGCAGCTG
>JACXTT010011535.1_pt1 | contig 11815 bp, 10 predicted proteins | sample 9270951 | NCBI WGS metagenome assembly JACXTT01 (sample SAMN15532306, study PRJNA645909) | rock metagenome | isolation source: weathered quartz diorite | place: Puerto Rico | collected 2017-06-21 | reverse complement strand
TAGCATAAAAGTGACGTAAGTTACTAATTGAGTGCAATTTATGGACATTTTCCTTCTTCAGAGTTAGCTATCATGTCCACATTAATTCGATTCAACATCAACTGCGATAGACAGTTAGATCAAGATGGCGCGGTAATTAATATTGCGGCACAACGTTTCTGGGCGCTGCGTAAACACACGTCGACGGTTGGAACAACTGCGCCCTGGCGTGAAACCGAGCAAAGTTATCTGCCGGGCGCCGAGTTATTCAGAGCTGGTTCGCCGATCAGAGCTGCCGGTTTTAGCAGGAGCGTCGACGAACGGCTTGCCGGCTCTAGCTTGAATAACGTCGCATTATCCCGAGAGACTACTCCGCAGCATTCCCATTATCCTCAAGTTTCCCTGGCTCCGATGACGTTTTCTCGACTACCCCTTGGAGCGTATATGGAGATCCGTATTCGACCACGCTCGTGTCTTCTGATTTCGCCGGAGCCGCTGGCAGTTTCTTAAGTCCTCAGCCCGCTTCGGTTTTGCGCGCCCAGGCTGGTTTGCATATCGCTTCATCTACGAGCCCATTTTTGGAAGCTGCTGGGCAGATGCGGGCCAGTATTGCCACTGACGCTTACAACGCTCTTTACTATCACGCGAGGGACTGGCTCTTTTGGAAACCGCTCGGCTTTGCTCACTTTTTCACAAACAAATGCAACATCGCCGTCTATGACATTATAGCCCCAACCGGCGCGTATTGTTCATTCGTGTTAGTTCGTGTTCAGGTCAGCCGCTCGTCTTCGGATTGAGCGGCTGTTTTAGTTTCAGCGTTTTTATAGCGAAGTAGCTCCGACACCGGGCAACCCATGTGGTCGGCAATCGCACCCAGCCACTTCACGGTATGAGTGAGAGCATCCAGGTCACTCAGTAACCCCAAAGCGAACTGCTCCGCGGCGCGGGTATCGTTTGCCAACACGACGCCAAGGTTGTCGACCCTGGACTGCTGGCCTGTTGTCATGTAGGGACGAAGTTCCTCATAGTTGCGCTGCATCCTCGGCGCTGTCTGTTTCAGAACTTCGGCCAGCTCCTTCGGGTCTTTGAGTTTGATTCTCCGCTGAAACATCACGGGTTCTTCGTCCGCGGAAGCCAAGTTGATCTCTTCACTATCCCACAAGGCTTCGAGGTCTTCCCTGATGGCCGTCAGTTTCTCAATGAGTTCTTTGTTCATCGCAGTATTAATTTCGAAGCATTAACTCTGGAGCACCTTCAAAACCGTTCGCCCAGTCTTGTATAGTGTTCATAAAAATGTGAGCGTTCGGCTCCCATGCACCGAAAGTAGGAGACACAAACACGCGCCCATCTTGCATCACTCTGAAGCCGCGAACACCGGCTTTTTTGAATATTAGAATCTCCATGTCGTCATATTCCCCTTGGTGGCCGCCCTTTCCTATTAGATTCCTTGCGTCGGTCATTCCAAACGGCTCGCTGCCCTTCAGCCAACTGCCGTCTGTTTTAATTATCCCCAGCATTTGCGGCCCGCCCATCGCGTCAACCATTGGACCTGGAATATTGTGCGCCGCCATCATCTCTCCCCACATCATCCTCCCGACACCCCGAGCCACTTCTCCCTCTCCGGTGATGAGCATCGGGACTATTTCATATACTTTTTCAGGGGTGCTGGTAGTGTCCCACCAGTTCTTGAATCCATTGCGCATATCACGATAAAGATTGTATGCACCATATTTGAGTTGCGCGGGACTGCCATGAGCGAACTCTACCATGTCGAGCGTTCTTGGCGTTGATATTATCGGCAACCCAGTGTTGAAATTAGACGCCAGCAGCGACGGAGAGTATTTATTTAGCGACTCGTTTTCTTTTGCGAACGTTCCCAGTAGCTCGGCCACTCCGTTATCATACTGGAGTGGATATTGCATCGGGACTTTATCTAAAGCGGGGTTATACTCGTTGTCGTTAAAGAAAAGTGGTGTCATCAGCTCGGGGTTCTGAGCCTGGGAATACCAAAAATCATCTAGCCCCATCGGATCGCTATTCTTCAGCGGATTGTTGCTGCAATACCGATACAGGTTGTCGCCGCCGTCGTGACCAGACGGATCGGCTTGAATGAAGCGACCAAGGTCCGGCGAATAAAGCCGGTTCCTCAAATCATAGAGACCGAGATCACTGCGCCATTGCTCGCCGTTAAAAAGATTGCGAATACCGAAAGCCGTAGCCGCAATTTGTGTGCCCGCGGCGTTGTAAAATGTTGGCGCACCTTGTAAGTCATATCGGTAATACTCATTCAAAGCGCCCGTCGAGTTAGCCACATGCGACGTGCTGCCGCTGCCATCCTGGTAGTAATACTGGTTGCTCGACAAATTTTTGACGAGGCCACCCGCGCCATACAGGTAAAGACTCGACGCGGTCGTAGCGCCGGGAGCATATTCACCAATCAAATTCCACCCGTCGTAAATGTTGTAAGTAGTCGTGCCGTTCTTTGTTATTGCGATCTGGCGACCCAACACGTCATACTTGAAGGTGTCAGTGCTGCCGTTTTTAGCTGCCGATAACACTCGATTCTGCGCGTCGAACCTATAAGTAGACCCGTCGACCCCCGTCGTCATGTTACCGGTAAAATCGTAGGTAGCGTTGCTCGAATTTCGCGCGGTGTATTGATTTAGCGGGTTCGTCACGTAACTATCATTGAGGCCCTCAGCCTGAAACGCGGTTCGGTTACCGCCCGCGTCATAAAAGACAGTCTGGTTACCGGGCGAGGTCGTGTCGGGGTTTGCCACATTAAGCAAAACCGACGTAGACTGGTCATTCAGATCGTAACCAAATACGTCACCAGTTCCGCCGTCGCGCTTGGCCCATTTCTGGTTGCCGACTGCGTCGTAACCATAGTCGAAGGTCCGTGTTGTTCCGTTCAAAGCGTGAGCAATGTGGGTCACCCGGTCAAGTCCGTCATAGCTGTATGAACTACTCGTGTTGTTATTCGGAACGCGCGTCTGCAAATTCCCGTTCGGGTCATACCCATAAGTTGCCACGGCGTTCGCGCCGTTCACCAGCGATAAGAGCTGATTGCGATTCGTGTAACTGTAAGTGGCCGTGAAAGCGTTGTTTGGGTAAGTGATCGACGCTCTGTTACCATCGTCGTCATAAGTGTAAGTTACCGCCCGCGAGACGTTGTCGGCGTAAGTCGAGGTCTCTGTGTTGACTAAACCGTCATTAAAATACGTCCAAGAGATCGAGCCAACGGTGCTCCCCGCGCCTGTCAGACGACACGCAAGGTCATAAAAAAATCCAACGCCTGGGGTCACGCCGTCGTTCCAGCTCACGCTCCCGAGGCGGTTGAGACCATCATACGAAGCAGTCGCAACGATCCCGTTTCTGTTCGTGAATGTATTATTTCGCCCAGCGGTATCATAAGTCCACGACTCGCTGGTCGCAGCCGCGCTCGGTGACGCTTTTGGATAAGTCAAACTTTGTTTGCGGCCGAGGGAATCGTAGACATAGCTGTAGGAATCAGTGCTACCTAGTGCCACTAAATGCGGGTCTTGGAAGGTGTGCAGTAACCCCGAAGCGTAGTAGGTGTATTTACTTACCGCAGCGGGATTGGGCGATTGGTTCGCCGTCTGTTGCAGCACCCGGTTCATTGGATCGTAACTGTCGATAGTTGTAACTTGACCGTTCGCCCTGGTAGTGCTCGCCAATCGGCCATAGGCATCGAATGTTTTAGAAGTCGTTTGAGGATTCAAACCACCGAAGTCATCAGTGGTCGAATAAGCACGATTCCGCTCATCGTAGCTCGTCGAGGTGCTCTGCCCGGCATACTGCTGGCCTGGCTGTTCATTAGGCGAAACCGTGTTGGTAAGATTTCCGTTAGCGTCGTAAGTGTAGCTAGTGGTAGCTGCGTCCGAAGTTCCGTTGGCTTGCGTCACACTGAGTTTGCGATGATTAGCGTCGTAAACGATCGCTGTCTCTGTTACCAACCGTAATCTCTTCGAGCTTCATCAGAGCACCGGCAAAAACACCCAAATGTTTTACTCGCCAAGCCGGAAAACTCCAAATGGAAAACCGTGCTGCATGCCCCCCCCGGCTTCGCCCGCTCCCTGACTCGTTTAACCCTTCAACCCGGCTTCCGTGGCTCCCGGGAAAAGGGAGACAGGGATGCACCGCAACTCGTGGCCGCAATCACGCTATGTCGCATTTCGGTCGCTCGGTATACGATAAGTCGAAGATTTGTAATTGCCTAACGAGTTTTCGCGCAGCTTTTCATGACATCGCGCAGTGTGTTTTTCATACGTAAACCTATCGAGTTCAATTTGCACTGCGTCTCGCCGAATTGCGCAGTTTTGCACTGAGATTTTCGTGGACCATAGAAGCGACCGTGAAAATCTTGGCCTCGCGCGCGTGGAAGTGGGTCGCGGGTCGAAATCTAACTGGAACTCCAGTGCGCTAGAGTATCTGAAAGCGTGGCAAAGCGTAGTTCCGCCGCAGTTTGATTGACATTGAGGGGCTCAATCAATGTGAGCACTCCAAATCGCCCAAGGCGGATTGCCTGCTCGCGAACAATCAATTCGCGGACAGCGGGTCGCTCTACCTTCGGAAACCAATTGCCTAGAGTCGAATGACTATCATGAACATCGACCCCAACGGCGTGTGATCGCATAATCCGATCGGTTGCTGAATCACGGACAATTTGGTCGGGCTCTTCTACAGATTTCCTACAGCCCATTCGCCACAAGTCGTCCGACACGCGCTTCCATGCATAACCATCTTTGTTCCAGAAAATCAGCGCGCCAGGATGCGATTTGCTTTCAACATAACGAATAGCCGCGCAATGTAGGGAAACATCGAACATGGTGGCGAGTTTCTTGATGGCCTCGTAACCAGTGCCCATTTTCGCGCTTGCGCGGCTGCAAAGGTCTTGGGGCATAAGAAAAAAGGAGGCAAAAAGGTCTGCTTCCTGTTCGGGAAGAAGATCAACCGTCGGCTCGTTCTCCTTTGAAGGGTGAGGCTTTACTCGTCCCGACATCAATGCGATTCGGTGCTCGTCGATGAAATAGTGCGCAAGTTCGTGCGCCAGTGTGAACCGAGCACGAGCACTGCCAGGAATATTCTCTCTATCTAAATTACAATACACATGAAACTCGTCGCCTTCGTACTCAAGAAGCCCGTCAAAACAGTCTTCGTAATGCCCGAATGAGTGCGTTATCCCATGATCTGAAAAAACATCCAATGGATTAGCAGGCGGCTCGCTGAAGTATTGGGTAAAAACCTCAGAGGCAAGCGCGACAATCTCTACTTTGCGCTGACTAGTTAACCGTTGTCTTTTTGAATTTTTCACGAGCGCGTCGTCTATCCTGTTTCATCTTTAGCTCGATCGATTCGGGGATGCTGCTGCCAAATCTCGCAGCGCGCGCCAACCCCTGTTCGACTTCTTGCTCCATAACGTTGGGAGCGATGTCGATAATATTACTCGCTTCATCGCACTCCACTATCTTCGCAGCTAACGCGATAGGATTTCTTAATGATTCTGGTAAATCTTTCTCATCAATAGCGTCCCAACTAGCCTCAGCCGCCTCTACTTCAGCAGCACTCTCGGGCGCCAACTCCCCCGCTAAACGCATCGACAAGAGAAGTTCCTCTTCTAGCGGTGTCAAATTATCCGGCAGTTCATCGTTCATTATTTTAACCTAGTTTCGAGATGCCACTCGCGTCGGCACCATTGGCTTCCATGTAGGAAACGACCTTTTCTTTCGCTTTCTGCCGCAGTTTCCGGACGTTCGCTGCTGTTGTTTGCAGCTCGTCGCGGAGTGCTCGGGACACTTGATTTGGCAAGCGCCCGCGTTTTCCCGCTTCTAAATAACGCAGCGTGCGTACGTAAACGAGTCGCTCCTTATCTGGTAACTTCTGGATCGCCGCGCATAGTAACTTCTGCGTTTGGTCCGGAAAGTCACTCTGTTCGAGGGGACTTTCCACAGCTTTCAAAAATTCGTCATCAAAGACTAGAACTCGACACCGTCTGTGTTTGTCGATCAGTAAATTATTCGTAATTCTGCCGATCCAGCCTTTAAGTCGTCTTAATTTTCCTGCTGCAGTAAGAGCCGCCACTGGTCGATACGTGTGGGCCTTCTTGTAAACGCGCTCGAAGACTTCGTGCGAAAATTCCTCGTGGTTCCAGCCGGACGCAGTTCCGTACCGGTCGACCAGGTTGCTGCATGCTCTGTAAACAAACTTGACGTGACGCCGCATAAATTTTTCAAGAGCCGCCCGCGCTAGGGCGAGGTCCTCGTGTTTCTTTGCCATTGCCCCGAGTAGGTCGTCATCCGATGCGTCCGTGACAAGCAACCGCGATTCCGTCAGCCGTGCGTTCGTGCAGCTCCTGCTCATCTAAATGAATACGCAGAAGCGTGACACGCGTATACGCAAATGCGTGACAAAGTCACAAATCGGAAATGGCGTCACGGTTCGGCGTATTGGGGTGGAGGCGGTTACTGCTCTTCGTTATGAACGCAGATAACACCGAACTCCACAATCCAACAAGATGAACAAGACCCCAGAAACTGACAAAAAACAAGACGGCGCTGCTCCAAAATGGGCTGCGGTAATCAACGACGCATTAATCCCGATGCCAAAAAGTAACATCCGCGCAGTTGTCCTCCGGGAACAGAGCGGGATTCCCAAAGAGCAAGTAATCGTCCGCGATCACAACAGCAGTGATGATCCGATCGTGCAAGAGAACGAGAGAATCGACCTAGGCGCGGGCAACGTGTTCTACAGCGTTCCGGCGTGTGATGCGCAATCGCGAGCGAATTGCACGGCCGCGGCAAAGTTGGCGTATGTCGTGGATGACCGATGGGAAATAGTCACACGATCAGATCAGACGGGCCGCACACTTCGCGATCTTTTTGATCTCAACGACGATGTCGATCTTCTGCGTGACTACGAATCCCCAAACGATCAGTTAATCAACGACGCTGACCGCGCCCAATTCGGCGACGGTTGCGTGTTCCGAACCCGCCAGCAACAACATAAACTTTTTATAATCGTAAATAAGCGCAGGTACGGTGAACGCGACGGCGTCAAAGACCGCATGACGGGGCGCGAGATTGCATCTTTGGCGTCCGATCAGCCGCAAAATACCAGAGTGGAAAAGATTTCCGGTGAAGCACCACAAGAAATTGGGCTCGACGAAACCATCGACATACATTGCGGTGATGAATTTCGAGTGATCCGTTTGAACGTGAACGCTGGGTTCCAGCCCGAACGTGTTCGGCGAGAGATCGCGTTACTACGTGACGGAGGCGCGCGCGTCACATTGATCGAAGGACCCGTGCCAGCGGTTATCTATCATGACGTTCCTGTTCGCGCGGGGCTTCCAGTTGCCATGACGGATGTGCTTGTCAAAATACCGCCGGGGTATCCGGGTGGCTTCCTAGATAACGCGTTTTTGCCAGTAAACTCGCCACTATTGACTTGCACTCCTGGCGGCGTCCAACAAACGGAGAGTTTCAACGGACGCGCTTGGACCCAAAAGTCTATCCATCCTCACGCCGCAAATGCGATTCCGTGGGACAAGGATCGCCACGGCCTTCACACGTACTACGATGAGATTCAGAACTGGCTCAATGCGAAGCAATGAAGAACATCGACTCGGCTTTGGCGACCGGGGAAAGTGCGATACTTCGGATCGTCGAATCAAATCGCAGTTTACTTGAGCGATTAATTTTTCATCGACACCCCCATAGAGAATGGGGAACCTTTTTTCAATTTGGGTACCGGAGAACCCTCTGGGGGCTGGCACTGACATTCGTACGGATGCTGCCACCGCAACCCGGTGATCTCGATCGCAACAGCGCAATTGTTTCATTTAGGCCTGACTACATTTCGTCTGCACTAACGTCTCTGGAGGCCGGCGAACTCGGTGTCGGCGTGGTGCATTCACATCCGCTAGGCGCTGGCGTGACCGCTAGCCCAACGGATGATGATATGGACGAATACTATGCGAACCTTTTCGAGCCGTACGGTGGAGGTCGGCCCTACGTCAGTCTTATCGCGAACCGCGATTATGATGGGCAGCTATTCTTTAGCGGCCGCGCATACGATCGCGGCGTCTGGGTTCCGGTCACCGATGTCTTAGTCAACGGTCGCAAACTGGAGCGATTGCGTAGCGATAGAGTCGGTTCGGACGCAGCCGAATCGAGCGTTACGAGCGCCATCTTAAATCGATGGGAAAGGCTCATCGGTCGCAACGTCTGTCAGCGACTCCGGAATGCGGCAATCGGAATAGTGGGATGCAGCGGTACTGGCTCCCCGGCTGTTGAAATCCTCGCGCGCTCGCAGATCGGCAACTTCGTTGTCCTGGACGAACAACGTGCTGATTTGTCGAACCTAGAACGGATTCACGGTAGTCGATTGCCGGATGTCACTGCGGCCGAACCGCCATTCAAGGTTGAGCTGATGAAGCGGATGATTTTAGAGATCAATCCCGACGCGAACGTCACCATGTTTGTTGGCAATGTTCTGGACGATGGCGTCCTAGATGAATTATGTCGCTGCGACATCCTAATTGGCTGCACAGACACCATTCACGGTCGCGCAAGGCTCAGTGATCTGGCATCGCTCTATTTAATCCCCTGTTTGGATGTTGGTGTTCTACCTTTTGGGGAAAACGGCAGGGTGCTGAACCAGCACATCGACCTTATGCGAATGGGTTCAAATGATCCCTGCGCATATTGTCGGGGGCGAATTGATGCGCTGGGACTCGCCGCTGAATTGATGACCGAAACTGAACGCGAGGTACGTCGCGAAGCAGCAGCGTGCGCCGATGCGAGAGGTGATGACGGGTCAGCATATTGGGCCGGCGAGATTCCGCAGCTGCCAGCTGTTGGCTATCTCACCACCGCTGCGGGAGCACTTGCGGCTGGATATGCTTTGAACTGGTTGTTGGGAACGAGTGAAATGCCGCACGCTCATTTTCAGTTTGACATCGGCGCCCCCGAGTTTGGCTTCGCACCGAACAACGCAAAGCGCCGTGACGGCTGCTCCTGCGCGAAGCTGCGCGGATACTCCGACCAAGGCGAACGAAGCGTTACTCTGCCGAACCATTTCGCTCGCGCGTATCGTTTATAGAAAACGAAAGGAAATTCGTTGCAGGCGCAGCCGATCCCCACGTACGATTTGTCGGACATAGGAATGACTCGTTAGGCGCGAGTCTTATCGTTTGCCTTTTGCGCCCATCAATCGCTCCCATTCTCCAAGGCTCCCGCGATAGCCAAGGTCGCAAGCGGTCTGAAAGCTTAATCGCGCTGCAATCTCGCTTCGCTTCCCGCCCTTCGTATCAGGAACATTTCGATACTGGCGACGTGCGACAAAAATGTGCACCGCGAGTGGGTCTGAATCGGCGCGCAGTTCTTCCAAGGCCGCTTCTGTTTCATGGAGCGCGCTAGCCAGATTTTTTATGGCGAGACAAAGGCGATTTGCCTGCACACGTTCAGTCGAACATATTTAGACAATGTAGTTAAATCTGGGGGCCCAACGTATGTGCGATTCGGACTTCGACTGGTCTAGGGAGAAGCCCGCTATTCGCGCGCAGCCATTGCATTTCAACTTCTGAGTTGTCGGATGAATTTTTCAGGCCGAACGCCGTATGCTCGGCAAAAAGCAATGAGTTCCGCGACATCAACACGACGCTCGCCGGATTCACATTTGGCAACAAACGATTGCGGTTGTCGCAACCGTTTTGCGGTCTGAGTTTGCGTCAGCCCGGCGCTAATTCTTGTCTCGCGCAGTAATCGAAGAAAACGCCGGTACGGGTGCGAAAATCGCGCCTTCGGACGAGTTCGTCTCGGCATTGGCCGAAACGTCCATACCAATTTCGGTTATCCCAAAATCGGATAATTAGCACGGTTTTAGCTTCAATTGCCACGCCAACGCGAGTAAAATAGCCAGCAAGCAAATCAAACCAAAGCCAGTCTGGCGCAAGAGGTCTCCCATGCAAATCGGCAAGTACACCCTGAACCAGAACGTCCGGGTTTACCCTGAACTCACGGAATTGTCGCCAGAAGAATCTGCGATTTTGCAGAAAGCGTACGATGAACGCACCTACAAGGGCCCGGAAGTCGCAATCAGCGGCCAGAACTGGGCAGTCTTTTTGTCGGCACTCTCTGACGGCAGCATCTTCAAAATCGCCGCTCAGTTCATGTCAGAAGACGATGAGACAGCGGATCAGGTGTTTTCCGCAACGTTCGCCCAGAACGTCAGACAATTCGGCCAACCCCATCAAGTTACTCCGTCTGGAGGGCAACGGTGGAACCTCCCGTTTGGGAATCTCATTCTTGGACGCGCTGGCGTTCCGAGAATGCGCGCTATCAACCTGATTGCCACATCCGATTCGCGGCCAGTCTCACAATTGGAACTGAAGATGTCGGGATATTCCGCGCATACCGACACCCTCCCTTACGCATGTTCCGTGCAAACAGCAGAGGGAATAGTTCGGATCGTAACTCACGACAAGGCGTGTTTCGTTTTTCGCCATCCGCATACGAGCATAATTCCCCCTCGGATGAGGTGGGCCGGGTACGTTAGTTGCACCCTCCAGTGGAAGAGCAGTGACCCCAAGTTGCTCGCAGACCTCCACAGCGAAATCGTTCAATTGGTTCAACAACTGGGAACGACAGGATTGTTCGAGATAGGGAAGAGTGTCAAAGCGGCGATGATGCTTCTCGGACCGGACATATCAAGAACGGTTGAAAGGGCAAAAGCAGAGGGAATCGGATTTCCTTTGCCTGGCGTCGTGCTCGAAAACCTGAAACGGTTCACATGACAGATCAGATTACAAACGGGCCAACCATGCGCTGCAGCGAACGCCGGGCAGGCCGTCGCAGTTACAATCGGCTGGCGTCGCGGCCCATCTTTGACGTTAAACCACTACATCGACTATGCAGAAGGAATGGTTGACGCAAAAGACTACAAGATCGGAAGCCGAGGCCGCGTTTGGCTTTCAGAATGGCGAGTGGCTTGAGTTTATAGCAAAGATGCAAGACGGCGACGATTTATGGACGTTTACGAGCAGTGACGAGAGTTGGGAGCATCTCTGCGGTTGTGCAGGGATTGCACTTGTGAGACGCGGGGAGATTGTTGATTCCATCGTCACTGAGATGAATTAGAGCAGCGCGACAATTGAGGCTACGCTGGTAGATTGGATCAATGCCGGAGCAAAAAGAATTTTTCCGGGCGGGCGTATATTATCAGTACGGTCGCGGCGTCCCAAAAGACGTAGACAAAGCAATCGAATGCTACAGGAAAGCAGCCACTCTCGGTTCGAGAGCAGCTTGTTCCCTTCTATGTATCATTTATGAGGAACGCAACGACTCAGCTGAGGAGTTGAGATGGCACAAAGAGACTGCTTTGCGGGGTTGCTTTGATAGCCTTTGGGAGGTTAGAAAGTTCTACGATGGCGAGGAAGCCGCGCAAAGCGATTTGATCGAGGCATACGCGTGGCTTTCTCTCTATGAGGACGAATTCACCGGCGCCAAGCTTTCAAGAGAACTGTGGTGTTTCCAGCTGAACGAAGATACGACGGCATACAATACGTCGTCGTTGGACGTGGCAGTGTTGATGTCGATGTTGCAAATCGAACATGCCGAAGCGCGTTATCGGGAATATCGAAAGCAACGTATCAAATGGCTTGAGCAGGACGCCGATCAAGGAAGCCCAAGCGCACAACGTGATCTTAGTTGGTGCCGAGAAAACGGATACGGAAACTAACGACCAAAACGAACACCGGCGTTTTCTGCATCCTTGAATCGTAGTAAAACCGCCAGGGTTTGAAAACTGTTAACAA
>JACXTT010011534.1_pt1 | contig 11815 bp, 5 predicted proteins | sample 9270951 | NCBI WGS metagenome assembly JACXTT01 (sample SAMN15532306, study PRJNA645909) | rock metagenome | isolation source: weathered quartz diorite | place: Puerto Rico | collected 2017-06-21 | reverse complement strand
AAGCTCGACGCGCTGCGCGAGGCGGGCATCGAGAGCTGCGAGGTGCTGTTCATCGACGGCCTCAACGTCGGCAGCTACCTGCGCGACACGCTCATGGCCGACAAGGTCAAGACGCAGGAGGACTCGATCCTCGAGATCTACCGCCGCCTGCGCCCGGGCGATCCGCCGACGCTCGACACCGCGCGCCAGCTGTTCCACAACCTGTTCTTCAACGAGGAGCGCTACGACCTCAGCAAGGTCGGCCGCCTCAAGCTGAACTACAAGTTCTACCGCGACCTGCCCGAGGACCAGAAGCCGGGCCTCGACGTCACGGTGCTGACGCCGCAGGACATCCTCGAGACGGTTCGCCACCTCATCGAGCTGAAGAACGGCCGCGGCTCGGTCGACGACATCGACCACCTCGGCAACCGCCGCGTGCGCGCGGTCGGCGAGCTGATGGAGAACCAGTACCGCGTCGGCCTCGTGCGCATGGAGCGCGCCATCAAGGAGCGCATGAGCATGTCGCAAGAGATCGACACGCTGATGCCGCACGACCTCATCAACTCCAAGCCGGTGAGCGCGGTGGTGAAGGAGTACTTCGGCTCCTCGCAGCTGTCGCAGTTCATGGACCAGACGAACCCGCTCAGCGAAGTCACGCACAAGCGGCGCCTGTCGGCCCTCGGGCCGGGCGGCCTGACCCGCGAGCGCGCCGGCTTCGAGGTGCGCGACGTGCACGCGACCCACTACGGCCGCATCTGCCCGATCGAGACGCCGGAAGGTCCGAACATCGGCCTCATCGCGTCGCTGTCGACCTTCGCGCGGGTGAACGAGTTCGGCTTCGTCGAGACGCCCTACCGCGTGGTCGAGGAAGCGCGCGTCACCGACAACGTGCAGTGGTTCAGCGCGCTCGAGGAGGAGGGCAAGTACATCGCGCAGGCGACCGCGCCGATGGACGCCAAGGGCAAGTTCAAGGAGAACCTCGTCTCGGCGCGCTTCAACGGCGACTTCAAGATCGTCCCGCGCGAGAGCATCAACCTGATGGACGTGGCGCCGCAGCAGATGGTCAGCGTCGCCGCCGCGCTCGTGCCGTTCCTCGAGCACGACGACGCGAACCGCGCGCTCATGGGCTCGAACATGCAGCGCCAAGCGGTGCCGCTCATCAAGACCGAGGCGCCGCTCGTCGGCACCGGCATGGAGGAGCGCGCCGCGCGCGACTCCGGCATGTGCGTGACCGCGCGCCGCGACGGCGTGGTCGACAGCGTCGACGCCACGCGCATCGTCGTCCGCCCGACGGGCGAGGGCAGCGAGGTGCCGGACATCTACCACCTCATCAAGCACCAGCGCAGCAATCAATCGACCTGCTACACGCAGAAGCCGATCGTCCGCGCCGGCGACCGGGTGAAGGTCGGCGACGTGCTGGCCGACGGGCCGGCCGTCGACATGGGCGAGCTCGGCCTCGGCCAGAACGTGCTCACCGCGTTCATGCCGTGGCAGGGCTACAACTTCGAGGACTCGATCCTCGTGTCGGAGCGCATCGCCAAGGACGACATCTTCACCTCGATCCACATCGAGGAGTTCGAGTGCGTGGCGCGCGACACCAAGCTCGGCAAGGAGGAGGTCACCCGCGACATCCCCAACGTCGGCGAGGAGGCGCTCAAGGACCTCGACGAGGCGGGCATCGTCCGCATCGGCGCCGAGGTGAAGCCCGGCGACATCCTGGTCGGCAAGGTCACGCCCAAGGGCGAGACGCAGCTCTCGCCCGAGGAGAAGCTCCTCCGCGCGATCTTCGGCGAGAAGTCGGGCGACGTGCGCGATTCGTCGCTGAAGGTCCCGCCGGGGGTCAACGGCATCGTCATCAACGCCCGCGTGTTCAACCGCAAGGGCCAGGACAAGGACAGCCGCGCCCGCGAGATCGAGGACATGGAGCGCGCGCGCATCGAGCGCACGCGCGACGAGGAGATCAAGATCCTGCGCGACTCGTTCTTCCGCAGGCTGAAGGAGATCCTCAAGGGCAAGAGCACCGAGGGCAAGCTCGTCGACGACAAGGGCAAGGTGCTCCTGTCGAAGGGCGAGAGCCTCAACGAGGAGCGGCTCGACGAGATCCCGCGCAAGTACTGGGGCGAGATCCCGGTCGAGAACTCCGAGAAGGTGCAGCAGATCCTCCAGGACCTCGAGGACATGGTGCGCAGCCGCGAGGAGCACTTCCGCGACAAGATCGAGAAGCTCTCGCGCGGCGACGAGCTGCCGCCCGGCGTCATCAAGATGGTGAAGGTCTACATCGCCATCAAGCGCAAGCTGCAGGTCGGCGACAAGATGGCCGGCCGCCACGGCAACAAGGGCGTCGTCTCGCGCATCGTGCCCGAGGAGGACATGCCCTACACCGAGGACGGCACGCCGGTCGACATCGTGCTCAATCCTCTGGGCGTGCCGAGCCGCATGAACATCGGCCAGATCCTCGAGATCCACCTCGGCTGGGGCGCGCACGTGCTCGGCAAGCAGATCGAGGCGATGGCCAAGGAGAAGCGCGACATCGACGAGGTGCGCAAGCTGCTCCAGGCGGCGTACAAGGGCGACGAGGACGCCGAGAAGCTCATCGAGGGCCTCAGCGACGCCGACGTGAAGCGGCTCGCGGCGAAGCACAAGATGGGCGTGTACATGGCCACGCCGGTGTTCGACGGCTCGCCCGAGTCGGAGATCATCCGCGCGCTGGAGCTCGCCAAGCTGCCGAAGACGGGTCAGGCGACCCTGTTCGACGGCCGCACCGGCGAGGCCTTCCACCACGACGTGACCATCGGCGTGATGTACATGCTCAAGCTGCATCACCTGGTGGACGACAAGATCCACGCGCGCTCGATCGGCCCGTACTCGCTCGTGACGCAGCAGCCCTTGGGCGGCAAAGCCCAGTTCGGCGGCCAGCGCCTCGGCGAGATGGAAGTCTGGGCGATGGAAGCCTACGGCGCCGCCTACGCGCTGCAGGAGTTCCTCACCGTCAAGAGCGACGACGTGCAGGGCCGCACCCGCATGTACGAGTCGATCGTCAAGGGCGACTACCAACTCGACCCGGGCCTCCCCGAGTCCTTCAACGTCCTCATCAAGGAGCTCCAATCCTTGTGCCTGAACGTCGAGCTGGTCGAAACGATGGCCGAAGCAGCCGCCGCCGAGGAGGAGTGACCAGCAGGTGGTCCAAGCGCACGACACCGTAACGCGCGGCCTCGTCGCTCGCGCGCCCGTAGGCCTCGTCGCTCGCGCGCCCGTGGGCCTCGTCGCTCGCGCGCCCGTAGGGCGGGGGCTTGTCCCCCGCCCGGCGTCACAGTTCGAAGATCAGCGACCCGCTGAACGGATAGTCGCGCCATACCGTCACGAGCCCGGCTCGCACCGGATTGTCGAGCGCGTACTGGACGGCGGCCCGAACGTCCTCGTCGGCACGAAGAAAATGATCCCAGAAGCTCTTCTGCCAGAAGGCGCCGTCGACTCCGAGCTTCCACGCAGCCCGCTGCGCCAGGTTTTTGAACTGACCCACAAAGGAAATGACGTCGCACGAAGGCGACGGACTGACGACGAGATGAACGTGATCGGGCATCACGCAATACCCGAACACGCGGACGGCCTGCTGGGTCGCGTGATCGCGCAGCACGCCCACCGCGGCGCGCGCGACGGCTGGGTCGGCGAACACCGGCTGGCGATCGCGGACGGCGATCGTGATCGCGCAAATGCGTTCGATATCCGCGTACAGCGCGGGATCGAGACGAATGCGTTTTCGCCGCGGATGCGAATCCATCGGACCAACCCGCGTGCCATGCGCTAAGGCGGGGGACAAGCCCCCGCCCTACGGACGACGAGAGTTTCAGCAGCGAGCAAGCGACCATCAGCGAGTAAGGGACACAAAATGCGCGACATTTTCAGTTTTTTCGAAAAGCCCAAGGACCCCCTGTCGTTCAATGCGATCCGCATCTCGCTGGCGTCGCCGGAGAAGATCCGGGAGTGGTCGCATGGGGAGGTGAAGAAGCCGGAGACGATCAATTACCGCACGTTCAAGCCGGAGCGGGACGGGCTCTTCTGCGCGAAGATCTTCGGGCCGGTGAAGGACTACGAGTGCAACTGCGGCAAGTACAAGCGCATGAAGCACCGCGGGATCGTCTGCGAGAAGTGCGGCGTCGAGGTCATTCCCTCGAAGGTGCGGCGCGAGCGGCTCGGGCACATCACGCTGGCGACGCCGGTGGCGCACATCTGGTTCTTGAAGAGCCTGCCGTCGCGCATCGGCAACATCCTCGACATCTCGCTGAAGGATCTCGAGCGCGTCCTCTACTGCGAGGCGTACATCGTGATCGACCCCGGTGAGACGAACCTCACCCGCGGCGAGCTCGTCACCGAGGAGCGCTACATGGAGCTCCTCGAGGAGTACGGCGACGACAAGTTCAAGGCCGGCATGGGCGGCGAGGCGGTCCTCGAGATGCTCAAGCACGTCGACGTGCACGCGCTCGCCGAGGTGCTGCGCAAGGAGATGCGCGCCGCCACCAGCGAGGCGAAGAAGAAGAAGCTCGCCAAGCGCCTGAAGGTCGTCGAGGCGTTCCGCGAGAGCGGCAACCGTCCGGAGTGGATGATGCTGAGCGTGATCCCGGTGCTGCCGCCGGACCTGCGCCCGCTCGTGCCGCTCGACGGCGGCCGCTTCGCGACCAGCGATCTCAACGATCTCTACCGCCGCGTCATCAACCGCAACAACCGCCTCAAGAGGCTGCTCGAGCTCAACGCGCCCGAGATCATCATCCGCAACGAGCGGCGCATGCTGCAAGAGGCGGTGGACGCGCTCTTCGACAACGGCCGCCGCGGCAAGACCATCACCGGCCCCAACAAGCGCCCGCTGAAGTCGCTCAGCGACATGCTGAAGGGCAAGCAGGGCCGCTTCCGCCAGAACCTGCTCGGCAAGCGCGTCGACTACTCCGGCCGCTCGGTCATCGTCGTCGGCCCGCACCTCAAGCTGCACGAGTGCGGCCTGCCGAAGAAGATGGCGCTCGAGCTGTTCAAGCCGTTCATCTACAACAAGCTGGAAGAGCGCGGCTACGTCAACACCATCAAGAGCGCCAAGAAGATGGTGGAGAAGGAGCGTCCCGAGGTGTGGGACATCCTCGAAGAGGTCATCACCGAGCACCCGGTGCTCTTGAACCGCGCGCCGACGCTCCACCGTTTGGGCATCCAGGCGTTCGAGCCGGTGCTGATCGAGGGTAAGGCGATCCAGCTTCATCCGCTGGTCTGCACCGCGTTCAACGCCGACTTCGACGGCGACCAGATGGCGGTGCACGTGCCGCTGTCGATCGAGGCGCAGATGGAAGCGCGCGTGCTCATGATGAGCACGAACAACATCCTCTCGCCCGCGAACGGCCGGCCGATCATCAACCCGACGCAAGACATCGTGCTCGGCCTCTACTACGCGACGCGCGAGCGCCGCTTCGCCAAGGGCGAGCACAAGCCGGGCACGCTCACCGTCGACAAGAAGGGTCACGCCCAGGGCTACCTGGTCGGCGTGTACGCGTCGCCGGAAGAGGTGCGCATGGCGTACGACGCCGGCGAGGTCGCGCTGCACGCGAAGATCAAGGTGCGCGTGCCGGAGATCGACGAGAACGACGATGCGGTGCTCGACGACAACGGCCGCCCCAAGCGCCGCATGGTCGAGTCGACCGTCGGGCGCGTGCTGGTGAGCGAGGTGCTGCCCCCCGGCACGAGCTTCGATCACGTCAACAAGACGCTCGACAAGAAGGCGCTGTCGAAGCTCATCGACGTCGTCTACCGCCAGCACAAGAACAAGCACACCGTGCTGCTCGCCGACCGGCTGCGCACGATGGGCTTCGACTACGCCATGCGGGCGGGCATCTCGATCTGCCTCGACCACATGACCATCCCGGACAAGAAGAAGGACCTGCTGGCCGAGGCGCAGACCGAGGTCGAGAAGGTCGTCGAGCAGTACCAGGAAGGTCTCATCACCGACGGCGAGCGCTACAACAAGATCGTCGACATCTGGGCAGGCGTCGCCGACAGCGTCACCACCGAGATGATGAACGAGATCGGCCGCGAGACCGTGGTCGATCCCGACTCGGGCGACAGCCACGTCGAGCCGAGCTTCAACCCGATCTTCATCATGGCCGACTCCGGCGCGCGCGGTTCGACCCAGCAGATCCGTCAGCTCGCGGCGATGCGCGGCCTGATGGCCAAGCCGTCGGGCGAGATCATCGAGACGCCGATCACCGCGAACTTCCGCGAGGGTCTCAGCGTGCTGCAGTACTTCATCTCGACGCACGGCGCGCGCAAGGGCCTGGCCGACACCGCGCTGAAGACGGCGAACTCGGGTTACCTGACCCGCCGCCTCGTCGACGTGGCCCAGGACTGCGTCATCTGCGAGATCGACTGCGGCTCGCTCGACGGCATCCGCGTCACCAAGCTCGAGGAGGGCGGTGAAGTGATTCAGCCGCTCAGCGAGCGCATCCTCGGCCGCGTCGCGCTCGACGACGTGATCGATCCGCTCACCGGCGAGGTGCTCATCAAGGCGAACACCGAGCTCGACGAGGACGCCGTCCGCAAGATCGAGGACGCCGGCGTCGAAGAGGTGATGATCCGCACGGTGCTCACCTGCATGGCGCGGCGCGGCGTGTGCGCGATGTGCTACGGCCGCGACCTGGCGCGCGGCTACCGCGTCAACATCGGCGAGGCCACCGGCATCATCGCGGCGCAGTCGATCGGCGAGCCGGGCACCCAGCTCACCATGCGCACGTTCCACATCGGCGGCGCGGCGGCGCGCGGCAAGGTGGAGGCGAGCTTCCTCGAGGCGCGCACCGAGGGCATCATCCGGATGCGGCGCGCGGTGGTCCACACCCGCAAGGACGGCACCATGGTGGTGATGAACCGCCACGGCGAGCTCGTCGTGGTCGACGACACCGGTCGCGAGCGCGAGCACAACCGCCTGGTGTACGGCGCCGACCTGAAGGTGAAGGAAGGCGACCGCGTCAAGCCGGGCCAGCTCCTCGCGGAGTGGGACCAGTTCGCGACGCCGATCCTCACCGAGTGCGCCGGCCGCATCGAGTTCGGCGATCTGGTGGAGGGCGTGAGCTTCCAGGACCGCGTGGACGAGGTGACCGGTCTGTCGGCGAAGGTCGTCATCGAGAGCAAGGCCGCCGATCTCCGGCCGCGCATCACCATCAAGGACGTGGACTCGGGCGACACGCTCAAGCTGCCGAACTCGACGCTCGACGCGCGCTACCTCTTGCCGGTGGGCGCGTACATCGTCGCGCAGGAAGGCGACGTGTACGAGGCCGGCGAGGTCATCGCCAAGATGCCGCGCGACACCGCCAAGGTGCAGGACATCACCGGCGGCCTGCCGCGCGTCGCCGAACTGTTCGAGGCGCGCAAGCCCAAGGATCACGCCATCATCAGCGAGGTCGAGGGCGAGGTCTCGTTCGGCAAGGACACCAAGGGCAAGCGCAAGATCGTGGTGACGCCGTTCAGCCCGGATGGGCGGCTCATGCCCGATCAGGCGCGCGAGTACCTCATCCCCAAGGGCAAGCACCTGCAGGTGCAGCCGGGCGATCGCGTCCGGCCGGGCGAGGCGCTGCAGGACGGCCCGCCGAACCCGCACGACATCTTGCGGGTCAAGGGCGAGCGCGAGCTCGCGGCGTGGCTGGTGAACGAGATCCAGCAGGTCTACCGCCTGCAGGGCGTCACCATCAACGACAAGCACATCGAGGTGATCGTGCGGCAGATGCTGCGGCGCGTGCGGGTGAAGGAGGTGGGCGACACCAACTTCCTCGTCGACGAGCAGGTCGAGAAGCACATCTTCGAGGCCGAGAACGAGAAGGTGCTCGCGCGCGGCGGCCGGCCGGCCACCGCCGAGCCGCTGCTCCTCGGCATCACCAAGGCGTCGTTGTCGACCGAGTCGTTCATCAGCGCGAGCTCGTTCCAGGAGACGACCAAGGTGCTCACCGAGGCGTCGATTTGCGGCAAGACCGACGATCTCCGCGGCCTCAAGGAGAACGTCATCATGGGCCGGCTCATCCCGGCCGGCACGGGCCTGCCCGCCTACCGCCGCCTGCGCGTGCTCACCGAGGACGAGGACGGCCACCGCGCCGAGATCGTCACGATGAACGACGGGCCGATGGCGGCCGCCAGCCAGGAAGAGTAGCCGAGCGGCGCCGTCCCCTTCGCTGGGGTTCGGCGCCGCCGTCCATTTCGGAGCTGGAACGAACGCGCGGGTCGTCCGTCTCACGGAAGAGCCGGCTCGCGGGCGGCGTTCTTTCCCGGAGGCTCATGTCCATTCGAAGCTGCTTGACGGTGGCGGCGGCCCTGGCTTTGTCGCTCGCGAGCGGGGTGGCCCGTGCCCACGGACCCACCACCATCGACATGCCGGTGAACGGCAACGGCTACCAATGCGGCGGGCGCGTCAACGTGCTCGCCGGCGGGTACAGCAATCCGGCGCACGATCCGATCGCCGACGCGCTCGCCGCGGTGGCGGTGCGGCGCAAGACCGGCGGCGACCTCTTGTGGCTGGTGGGCGCGGACTGGCGCGCGCTGTGGGTGCTCGAGGTCTACAATGGCACCGACGCCTGCGACAGTTGCCTCACCGTCAAGCTGCGCGAGATCGGTTATGCCGGCGAGCGGCGCGAGCACGAGCTCATGCCGACCGGCGAGGAGCTGCGCGACTTCGACAAGCTCGTCGCGGAGCGCCTCCGCAGCTGGGGCGCGTACCGCAAGCTGAGGCCCGCGATGATTCAAGCCAACGTGCAGCCGATCGCGGCCGGGCCCGTCTCCGATTGGGCGCTGCGGATCCACGACCCCATCCACCGCAAGACCTACGCCTGGCGGCAACACTTGCATTCATTCATGTGCTTTTGCCCCTACACCTGGGAGCTCAGCACGCACCTCTGGTAGGCCTGCGCGCGCGGGGCCGCCTCCGCGTACGCATCTCTGCTAAACAGAGGCGATGGATGCTGACGCCATCGCTCGCGGGGCCGCGTTCGAGGAGCTCCATCGCGCCGGCGAAATCTTGCTGCTGCCGAACCCATGGGACGCGGGCACCGCGCGGATCTTCGCCAATCTCGGCTATCGCGCGCTCGCGACCACGAGCGCGGGGCTCGCGTTTTCGCTGGGGCGGCGCGACGGCGACGGGGCGGTGGGCGCCGACGAGACCTTCGCGCACGTGGCGGCGATCGTTCGCGCGACGCCGCTGCCCGTGACGGCGGATCTCGAGAACGGCTTCGGCTGGGCGCCGGAGACGGTCGCGGAGACGATACGGCGCGCGGGGGCGATCGGGCTCGCGGGCGCGTCGATCGAGGACGCCACCTTTCGCGCGGACGATCCGATCTTCGAACGATCGCTCGCGGTCGAACGGATCGCCGCGGCGGTCGAGGCGGCGCGCGCGCTGCCTCATCCGTTCGTGCTCACCGCGCGATCGGAGAACTTCATTCGCGGGCGGCCCGACTTCGACGACACGATGTGGCGGCTCGCCGCGTTCGAGAAGGCCGGCGCCGACGTTCTCTATGCGCCCGGCCTCCCCGACGAGCGATCGCTGCGCGCGGTGTGCAGCGCGTTCACGAAACCGATCAACTACGTCGCCGGGATCGGCGCGCGCTTCTCGCTGGCGGAGCTGCGCGACATCGGCGTTCGCCGCGTGAGCATCGGGACCTCGTTCGCGCGCTGCGCCTTGGCCGCGGCGCTGCGGGCGGCGCGCGAGGTGCTCCACGACGGCACGTTCAACTACCTCGACGGATTGCCGAGCGTGGCCGAGGTCAACGAGCTGATCGACCCGCGCGCACGATCGTGACGCGCGATTCGACGGGCCGCCGCGAGCGGGCGCGCCTACCATGGGCTCCACGATGTGGCGGGCGGCGGCGATGGCGGTGGTGCTCGGCGGCTGCGGGGCGTCCGCTCTTCCTGCGCCGCCCGTCACGGCGATCGCCGAGCTGCCCGGAAGCGAGCTCATCGGCTGTTATCGCGTGGACGCGAGCGCGGGGCCGGGAGCGCGGGTCGTGGGCCGAGAGCCTGGCGCGCTGCCGGCGGCGGTGAGCGACGGCGCGGTGTATTGCCTCGACGTCGATCGCTATTACGTGCGCATCGGCGGGCATTGGAATGCGGTGCTCACGCCCTGGGAGACGCGGCCGATCTGGCAGCTGCGCGTGCGCGTCGGCGCGGTGTGGACGTCGGCGCCCGCGACGCGGCTCCGCTCCGGCGAGGCTTCGTCGCTCTGCGCGATCAGTCCGGAGACGTGCAAGGCCGCGCCGAGCGACGCCGACGCGTGTCCGCTCGCCTTCACGCGCGACAGCGGCGCGTTTCGTTTGGATCACGGTGCCGCCGTGCCGCTCGTGCCGCTCGATCTCGAGGAGAACCGCCGCGCACGCGCGGAGATCGCGGCGCTCGCGTCCGTCGACGGCGTATGCCGCGAGGCCGCCGACGGCGTTACCCGCGAGCTCGCCGCGTTCCAGAGCAAGCTCGCCGGCGGCGCCCTGGACGAGGAACCGCCCGCTCCGCCGCGACTGCCGGAGGGCGCCACGCCGACCGATCTCGACAGCTGCCGCGCGGTGCTGCAAGCGCTCGCGGCGTGGCGGCGGGGCGACGCGTTTGCCCTGCGCGCCGAGGAGTGCCCGGGCACGCACGTGAGCTGCCCGCGCGACGCCCGCTGGGACGGCGTCTCGTGCGTGGCGACGCACGCGCGCGTGGAGTGTCCGGCGGGCTCGCGCCGAGATGGTGACGATTGCGTCGCGACGCGCGTCGTGTGCCCCGCGGGCACGGTCATGACGAACGGCCGCTGTCTCGCCGAGGTCGCGGAGCCGCCCGAGCCGCCGGGGCCAGGTCCGTCCGCGCCCGTGCGCTTCAACTCCATTCCGCCGTCCGAGGTCTTCGTCGACGGTCGCGCGATCGGTCAGACGCCGATTCACGGCATCGCCATCCGCGAAGGCAGGCACGTCGTCCGCTTCGTGAACACCGTTCACGGCGTCATGTTGCGCACGGTCGAGGTTCGCGCCGGGGTTCCGCTCACCGTAGTCGTCAAATTCCCGCCGGCCATGCCGGCCGATCCGCTGAGCGCACGACATTAGCGAAGAACTCGCGGATCGATTTGACGTCCGTCAGCCGGCCGCACTTACTGAACTGGCGCGGATCGGCCCGGTTTTCCCGGGATTTTCCCAAAAGATTGGGCGTTACCGTGGGCATCCGGGCTAGGATCGTCAGCTAGCGTGAAGGAAGGCGTAGCCCTCAACAAGCGCGTCGCGGACAAGATGCTCGACGATGGGGTCATCGCCGAGGACGACTACATGCGCGTGGTCGAGTTCGCCCGCACGCGCGGCAAGCGGATCGAGGAGGCGCTCATCGAGCTCGACGTGCTCGACGAGGCGCGCGTGCTCAAGTTCGTCGCCACGATGCATCGCACGCAGTTCGTCTCCACCGACAAGCTGTCGAAGGCGAAGATCGACGACGAGGCGGTGAAGATCGTCACGCTGCAGACCGCGCGGCACTTCGGCGTCTATCCGCTGCTGCTCGACCGCAAGAACGACAAGCTCATCGTCGCGACGGCCGATCCCGACAACCCGACCGCCGAGCACGACCTGCGCATCGCCGCCAAGGTGGAGCAGATCGCCTTCATGGTGGCGCGTCCGGCCGCGGTCGAGGCGGCGATCGCCCGCGCGTACGAGCACGACAAGCGCCCGTTCAAGCGCCTGCTGATGGTGAAGGAGGCTCCGCCCGCCGATCCCGACAAGCTGATGCGCGACCCGTATCAGGAGCGGCAGCAGCAGGAGCGGCAGCAGCGGGCCACCGGCGAGCGGCGCGTGGCGGAGCCGCACTACACCCCGAGCGCGCCGCC
>JACXTT010011533.1_pt1 | contig 11816 bp, 11 predicted proteins | sample 9270951 | NCBI WGS metagenome assembly JACXTT01 (sample SAMN15532306, study PRJNA645909) | rock metagenome | isolation source: weathered quartz diorite | place: Puerto Rico | collected 2017-06-21 | reverse complement strand
GTCGGCGAGGGCCTCGATCACCGCGTCGCTGTTCTTCAAGATCTCCTGGCGCAGGTCGTCCGGCGCCGGGCGCGCGAACGTCGGCTTCTTTCTACGGATGATCGCCCTCGGGTGCGCGCGCTCCCGCAGCAGCTCCTCCACCCGGTCGAGCAGGTGATTGCCCTTGGCCTTCGAGATGTCGAGCAGCGTGATGGTCTTGCCGTCGAGGCTCTCGAGGCGCCGCGCGGTCTTGCGCGGTACCGCCACCGAATCGGTCGGATCCAGGAACTCTTCGTCGCTCATGGCGTCTCCTCCGGCAGGTGGATCTTCCTCCAGATCATGCGCGAGCTCTTGGGAAACGTCCAGCCCGGAATCACCGCGGAGAAACGCCCGGCGGTGCCGCCCGCCACCACGAACTTCAGGTTGCCGGGCTCGCGGAACTTGGCGATGAGGGTGTCGTCGGTCTCGGGCCGGGGAAACTTGGCGAGGACGTGGGCGGGCAGCCCCTCGCCGCCGTCCACCCCCGGGATCAGGTCGCGCACCGGCTTGCGAAGCCGGGCCCACAAGAACTCGCGCATCTCCGCCTTGCCCCAGCCGTCGCCGGCCACGGTGTGCGCGTGCTCGGGCGACAGCACCACGACGGTGTCACCGTGGTGGGTGGACTTGTGGTGCGAGATCACCTCGAGGGACTTCGAGATCGTGATCAGCAGATCCCGCGCGGTGCGGCTCGTGTGGTCGTAGACGCCGTGCGGCGCCTCGCCCGCGAACGCCGCGATCACGCTTTCGCCGACCGCGAAGCCGTGCTCGACCGCCAGCGACTCCCACGGGCTCTCCTCCTCGGCCTCGCCGATGCAGTAGGTGTAGCGCCCAGGGTGCGCCATCGTGGACATGCTGACCACCCCCGGAGTCGCCCCGCCCAGGTTGACCGCGATGAGCCGGAGGGCGCGCCCGATGGTGGCGTTGGCCCGCCAGCCGGGGCCGAAGAGCCCGGCGCCGCAGTTGATGTCGAGCCGCTTGCGCACGGGTCCGTTGACGATGAAGAGCGGCGAGGGAAAGTTGGTGGTTGCCGACACCCCGTGCAGGTCGAAGGCGTCGTCGCACATCGCCTCCACCCCCGCGATCACCACCGGCAGGTACTCGGGCCGGCAGCCGGCCATCACCGCGTTGATCGCGATCTTCTCCACGGTGGCGCGGCCGAAGTTCGGCGGCACCCGCGCGATCTCGTCGCTCCCCGCGCGTCCCGCCGCGGCCACCGCGGCCGCGACCCGCTCGCGGGTAGGCGGGATCACCGGCAGGCCGTCGGTCACCCCGCGGTTGTAAAGGGCCTCGAACGGATCGCCGGTCACGGCTTGCACACGCGGAAGGCCGCGTAGTCGCCTTGCGCGCTGCTGCGCGTGTCGTCCGAGTCGGTGAGCACCGCGATCCCGGCCGGCTTCGGGGTCTCGGAGTCGCCGAAGAACTTCCGGTAGTCCTCGCGCACGTTGACCTGCTCGTCCATCCAGCGAGAGGCCGCGTCGGTCCCGCTGCGGAGCACGCGCACCTGCGTCTTGCCCGCGCTCGACGTGAGGTGGGTCCCGACCGGCACCACCCGGCTCCACACGTACTTGAGGCTCTTGACCGAGACCATGGAATCCGGGAACACCGCGTAGACGGACACCGCGCTGTCGTTGGTCTTCGACTTGCGCTCGTCCGAGTTCTTCGGGAACTCGACCGCGCGCCAGGTCCAGGCCAGGATCGGATAGGCCTCGAGGTTCCAGGCCACCTCGCGTCCCGCCTGGATGCCGAGGCCCCGCGAGGCGGCGTGGAGGAAGCGGAAGCCGTCCTCCTCGCGGATCGAGTACACCGGTCGCCCCTCCTCCTTGCGCGGCTTCCACCCCGGGGGAAACTCGCCGACCTTGCCCTCGGAGAAGTCCTCGAGCGCCACGCACTCCGCCGCCACGGTGGAGCCCGGGCCGGCGAGGAGGAGCGAGACCAGCAGCGGGAGCAGCGCGATCAGCGACCGCGGCGCCACCAAGAATGGACCAGCTGGTCGACCACCTGCACGAGCTGGCCGACCGTGCGGCACTCCTTGACGATGTCACACGAGGGCGCGTAGAGCGGCATCACGCTGTCGCCGATGCCCCAGCCCCACTGCCCCTCCGGGTTGAGCCAGATGATGCCCTTGACGCGCTCGCGGATCTGGCGGATGGCCCACGCCTGGGGGTCGTTGTAGTTGTTGCGGGCGTCGCCCAGGATCAGCACGGTGGTCTTGCGGTCGAGCGACTCGAGCTCGGTCTTCACGAAGCGATTGAACGCGTAGCCGAAGTCGGAGCGGCAGTGGTAGTCCACCGAGGAGGACTTCAGCGCCCAGTCGATCGCGTGGTCGACGGTGTAGGTGTTGAAGGCCTGGGTGACCTCGGCGATCTCCGACACGAACACGTAGGAGCGGACCCGGGAGAAGCACTCCTGGAGACTCCACACGAGCTGGAGCATGAAGCGCGAGGCGTTGCGCACCGAGTCCGACACGTCGCACAGTGTGATCAGCTTGGGCTTCTCGCGATGCCGCCGGCGGAACCGCACCTCCATCGGCACCCCGCCGTACTGCAGGCTCTTGCGGATGGTCCGGCGCGAGTCGAGCCGGCCCTTCTCCTCCTGGCGCTGGCGTAGGGCGAGCGCGTCCTTGATCTTGCGGGCCAGCCGCGCCACCACCGCCTTCATCTGCGCGACCTCATCGGCGGAGAGCGCGAACAGCGGCTTGTCGGTCAGCACCTCGCGGGTCAGCTTCTCGCCGGCGCGAAACGCCCGGCGCTCCAGCTCACGCTCCACGTGCTGGCGGATCATGCGGCGGAACGCCTCGAGCCGCAGGTCGAGGTAGTTGCGGATGCGAGCGAGCATGCCCGGATCGAGCCCCTTGGCCTCCAGGAGCTGCATGATCCGGCTCAGGTCACGCTCGATGGCCTCCCAGTCGAACTTGTCGTAGATGCGGCGGGAGAAGTAGCCGACCTGGGGGAAGTACCTCAGGCGCCCCAGGCCGGTGACCTGGCCCTCCTGGCGGATCGCCATCTCCATCTGGCTACCCTCGCCCTGCATGAGGAGCTGGGTGAGCTCGTCCAGCTCCATATTCGCCTCCTCGGTGAGGCGGTCGAGCATCTCCCGGATCTTCGGATCCTCGGGACCCAGCGCCTTCTTGAGCCCCTCGCCCAGCGCCTGGAGGTCGAGGAAGTAGAGGTCGAAGATCCGGTTGAATGTCGCGAGGTCGCGCGATTCCTTGACCAGCGTGGTGGCGAGAGCGCTCTTGAACGTCTCGCGGTCCTCGAGGCCGATCTCGGTCGAGGCCGACAGCGCGTCGAGCGCCTCGCTGGGCGAGATCCGCATCTCGGCCCGCCGCAGATCCCCGATGAACTCCAGAATGCGCTGGTCCATTCAGCGCGCCTGAATGTGAATGACTACGGTTTGACGGTTTGGCCTCTTCGCGCAAGCGCTCATCTCAGCGCGCCTGAAGATGGATGACTACGGTTGAACGGTTTGGCCTCTTCGCGCAAGCGCTCATCGGGAAAACGTGACCCACGAGGACTTGAAGACGTCCTCGCCGCCGTCGCGGCTGATCGGGGTGAGGCGACCGTCCTCGAGGCGGATGAGGCCGTGGAAGGAGCCGTGCGAGATCAGATGCGTCATCTTGAGCTTCCACCCGAGGGGGCCGGCGGGCAACTCCTCCTCGCGCTCGATCGCCCGCGTCACGTCGACCACGTCGCCGACCAGGTGCAGGACGCGCACCGGTCCCTCGGTGCAGCGCAGGCCGAGCACGACCTTGTAGGAGAGGCCCTGGCGGACGGTCTCGACGGTCATCTCACCAGGATGCAGCAGGTGCGGCACCGCCTCCGGCATCGTGGCCTGGTAGAAGTCGCGGGGCGACGGGTGCACGTAGTAGAAGTGCCAGCGTCCCGCCGCGAAGATCCACAGCTTGGTGTACTCGCCGAGCGCGCCCGAGATGCAGCGCCCGCCCTCGATGAACACCGGGCCCGAGGGCTGGAGCTCGGGCAGCCGGATGCGTGGGCTGGGGAACCAGAGCTCCCGGAACTCGCTGAGATCCGACCAGGTCCCGCTCATCGACGGCTACCCCAGGTCGGCGAGTACCTTGTCGAGGGCGCCCTTCACCCGCTCGAGGTCTTTCTCGTGCTTAACGAGCATGGTCAGGGTGGACTCCACGAGCTCGCGGTCCAGCACCTCCGCGTTGAGGATGACCAGCGAGCGCGCCCAGTCGAGGCTCTCCGAGATCGACGGGGCCTTGCGCAGCTCGAGCCCCCGGATGCGCTGCACCGCGGTGACCACGGTCTGGGCGAGCCGCTCGGTGACCTCGGGCACCTTCAGGCGGATGATCGCCAGCTCCTCGTCGGGCGGCGGGAAGTCGATGAACAGGTGGAGGCACCGCCGCTTGAGGCCGTCGGACAGCTCGCGAGCGTTGTTCGAGGTGAGCACGACGAGCGGGATCTGGGTGGCCCGGATGGTGCCGAGCTCCGGGACCGACACCTGGAAATCGGACAGGACTTCCAGGAGGAATGCCTCGAATTCGGGCTCGGCCTTGTCGATCTCGTCGACCAGCAGCACCACCGGATCGGGCGACTCGATGGCCTGGAGGAGCGGGCGCGCGGCCAGGAAGCGATGGGAGAAGAAGGCGTCGTCCTGGCCGGAGATGCGCGCCACCGCGTCCGGGAGCGACGGCGCGTCGGCGATCAGCTCGCCGATGCGCTCGCGCAGGAGCTGGGTGTACAGGAGCTGCTTGGCGTACTTCCATTCGTAGAGCGCCTTGCCCTCGTCGAGGCCCTCGTAGCACTGGAGACGAATGAGGTGCCGCCCCGTCACATCGGCCAGCGTCTTGGCCAGCTCCGTCTTGCCCACGCCCGCCGGCCCTTCGATGAGCACCGGTCGTCCCATGCGCTCGGCGAGGAACACCACGGTGGAGATGCGCCGGTTGGCGATGTAGCGGGCGTTCTTGAACTGTTGCTGGACGTCCTCGACGGACTGAAACATGTCGGCTCCTGGGTGTGAATTGGCGTTCAGTCTAGCACAAACCCCCCGATGCCGGGTTGGCGCTCCCCGGCGACGGTGGCACACTCGCTCCATGGAGCCTGACACGAGGGCCGTGGACGCTCGCGCGCGCGCCTACCATCGGCTTCAGCTCGCGCTCTCGCTGCTCGGGCTCGCCGGATCCGCCGCGTACTTGATCGTGCTCATCGCCACTGGCGCGGCGGTGTCCCTCGCCGGATGGCTCGACGGCTGGACATCGCGCTGGTGGCTCCAGGTGGCGGCGGCCGTGCTGGTGCTCGCGGCCGTCTATCGGCTGCTCACGCTGCCGCTGGCCTGGCTCACCGGCTTCTGGCTGCCCCGGCGCTTCGGGCTGCTCCACCAATCCTTCGGTGCCTGGCTCTGGGACGCCACGAAGACGGCGCTGCTCGGCGGCGCGCTGGGGCTGCTGGCGGTGGAGATCGTCTACGGGTTGCTCCGCCTCACGCCGTGGTGGTGGCTCGTGGGCGCGGGCATCTTCCTCGCCGGCTACACGTTGCTCGCGCTGGTCGCCCCGATCTGGCTCATTCCGCTCTTCTACCGACTCACGCCGCTCGAAGAGGGCGACCTCAAGACGCGCCTGCTCGCCCTCGCCGATCGGGTCGGGGTCCCGGTGACCGGGGTCTGGGTCGTGGATCAGTCGCGGAAGAGCCGAACCGCGAACGCCGCGGTGACCGGCCTCGGCCGGACCCGGCGCATCCTGCTCTTCGACACCCTGCTCCGCGAATTCTCCGCGGACGAGATCGAAGCGGTTCTCGCCCACGAGCTTGCGCACCAGCTTCACGGCGACATCCGCCGCGGGCTCGCCGTCCAGGGCGCGCTGACCTTGCTGACCTTCTGGCTCGCCGACACCGCGCTGCGGCTCGGGGCGGCGCGGCTCGGGCTCACGAGCCCGGCGGACCTGGGGGGGCTTCCGCTCTTCGGCCTGATCCTGCTCGCGGTGAGCCTGCTGATGCTACCCCTGGCCAATGGCTGGTCGCGCCGTGTGGAGCATCAGGCCGACCGCTTCGCGCTCACCACCATGGCCGACCGGGCCGGCTTCATCGGCGCCATGGAGCGCCTGGCCACCCTCAATCTTGCCGAGCGCGAGCCGCCGGCTCTCGAAGAGTTCTTCCTCTATTCCCACCCCTCGATCGGCCGCCGGATCGCCTATGCGCGGCAGTTTAGCCATGATCTGACCTGACAGTGTGTCGGGTCAGCACCGCTGGGCCACCCGGACGACCTCCCGAAGACTAGGTAACTACCTGTAATACAGGCTATTATTCAATTGCGACCCGTGGCACTTCGCTTGCTTGGCACGCTGGGGACGCTGCATGGCGTACAAGCCAATGGGGAGCCGAGACGAGCTGACAATGGGCCGAGTCAACAACCGCGGTGTGAGCGGCGCGACCTCGCTGATCCGACACCTCCAGATCCTGCGCACGGTGACCGAGGCGGTGAGCCGCTCGCTGGACCTCACCGAGGTCATCCAGAAGTCGCTGAGCGCGCTGACCCACGTCACCGGGCACGAGATCGCGAGCCTTCACCTCGTCTCGTCCGACGGCAAGATGCTGCTGCTGCGCGGTGAGCGCGGTCTCTCGGACCGGCTGCGCGAGGTGAACGAGATGCTGCCCATCGGCCAGGGCTTGATCGGCCGCGTGGCCGCCTCGGGTCGCGTGCGCCGCGTCGACGACGCCGGGCGCGCGCCCGATCTGCTCCCGGTCGCCCGAGCCGCGGTCTCCGCGGACGGCATCCGCGGCTTCCTGTGCGTGCCGATCCGTGCGCGTCATCGCATCCTGGGCACGCTCTCGCTGGGCCGCCAGACCGAGGAGCGCTTCACTCCCGAAGAAATCGCGCTGCTCGAGTCCGCCGCCGACCAGATCGGGCTGGCCCTGGACAACGCTCGCCTGTACTCGGAGACGCGCCTGCAGCTCGACGAGCTCCGCCGCTCGCACACCGATGTGGTGCGGGCCGAGCGCCTCGCCGCGGTCGGCGAGCTGGCCGGCGGCGTCGCCCACGAGATCAACAACCCGCTCATGATCATCCTGGGTCAGGTGCACCTGCTGCTGCAGTCCCAGGACCACGACGCGGTCCTGAACGGGCTCAAGGTCATCGACGGGGCCACCAAGCGCGCGGCCAACATCGTGCGCGAGCTGGTGCTCTTCGCGGAGCGCTCCCCGCTGCGGCGGGGCCGCTGCAAGGTCAGCGATCAGATCTACAAGGTACTGGCCCTGCACCAGTCGCGGCTCGAGGGCGCTCACATCACGGTGCAGACCGACTTCGAGGAAGTTCCCGAGATCTGGGCCGACAGCAACCAGCTCCAGGAGGCGCTGTTCCACCTCCTGCAGAACGCCGAGCAGGCCATGTCCGCGGCTCGTGGATCCGGCACGCTGACGATTCGGGTCCGCCCCGCCGGGGACGGCGTCCGCATCGAGGTCGCCGACGACGGTCCGGGAGTGCCGCCCGACGATCTTGCGCGAGTGTTCAATCCCTTCTTCACCACCAAGGGGCCGGGCGAAGGGCGCGGTCTGGGCCTGTCCGTCGCCCACAGCGTGGTGGCCGAGCACGAGGGGCGCCTCTGGGCCGAGAACCGGCCGGGCGGCGGCGCGATGTTCGTCATGGAGCTTCCGGTCGGCGTCCCGGTGCCCGACTCCGCCCTCAGCCCCTCCGCCTGATCCCGCCCCCCCGGGCGGCCCGCAGGCCCGGTCCGGCGCTCCCTCGTGGTACTCTCACCCTCCGTGCGCCCCCTCGCATTCCGTCACTTCCTGATACTCCTCGGAGCCGCGATCGTGCTGGCCGCGTGCACCGTCGTCAGCTCGCCGCGAAGCACGTCGGAGACGCCGACCGTGCGCTGCGCGAACGAGCCGGGCCGAGGGCAATCGCTCAGCGAAACCCGGCCCCTCTTCTTCATCTTCTGCGCGCAGTCGCCCTGATCCCGCGTCCATCCCGGACGTGGTATCCTCCCGGCTGTCTTCGATCCCATCGTGGAGGCCCCCATGAGCACGCTCAAGGATTCCATCGCGCACGCCGTCGACCGCCTCGCCGACGAGCTGGACACCCTCTCGCGCCAGATTCACGACCACCCCGAGCTGGCCTACCAGGAAGTGAAGGCCTGCGGCTGGCTGAGCGACTTCCTGACCAAGCATGGGTTCAAAGTCGAAAAGGGCGTGGGCGGCGTCGATACCGCGTTTCGCGGCACCATCGAGACCGGTGAGGGCCCGACCATCGCGATCATGTGCGAGTACGACGCGTTGCCCGGCATCGGCCACGCCTGCGGCCACAACATCATCGCGACCTCGGGGGCCGGGGCGGGGGCCGCCCTCGCCGCGATGAAGGCCGAGCTCCCCAGGGGGCGCATCCAGGTGATCGGCACGCCGGCCGAGGAAGGCGGAGGCGGCAAGGTGAAGCTCATCAAGGCCGGCGTCTTCCGCGACGTGGACTGCGCGATGATGATCCACGGCTTCGACCGCACGCTGCTGCACCAGGATTTGCTGGGCATCGCGCGCGGGACCTTCGAGTTCACCGGCAAGGCCTCGCACGCCTCGGCCGATCCGTGGGAAGGGGTCAACGCGCTGGACGCGGTGATCCAGATGTACAACGCGGTGAGCATGCTCCGGCAGCAGATCCGCCCCGACTGTCGGATCCACGGCATCATCACCAACGGCGGCGCCGCCGCGAACATCATCCCGGAGTACGCCTCCGCGGTGTTCTACGTGCGGGCGCCCCGGATCGAGACCATGTGGGACCTCTACGAGCGCGTGTCGGCCTGCGCCGAGGGCGCGGCTCGGGCCACCGGCTGCGCGCTGAAGATCACCCAGCACGACAGCGTGTACGAGCCGATGAAGTCGAGCCAGGTGATGCTCGACTTGTTCGCGGCCAACATGAAGACGGCCGGCCTCACCGAGGGCGCGCCCATTCCGGATCGGCTGGGCTCCTCCGACGTCGGCAACGTGAGCCAGGTGATTCCGGCCATTCAGCCGATGGTGGCCATCGCCCCCACCGGCATGGCCATCCACACGCGCGAGTTCGCGGACGCCGCGGTGAAGCCGCTCGCCCGCGCCGGCATGGTGGCCGCCGCCAAGACCATGGCCCTCACCACCCTCGACCTCCTCGCAGACCCGAGCCGCGTCAAAGCAGCCAAAGAGGAGTTTGCGCGGAGCCGGTAGCCATGACAGCGCTCGAGCAAGCCAAGACCCGCGTCGCGGAGGCGGTCGATCGCCTCGCGGACGAGCTGGAGAAGATCAGCCACCAGATCCACGCCAATCCCGAGCTGTGCTTCCAGGAGGAGAAGGCGGCCGGCTGGCTCTCCGAGTTCCTCGCGCGGCAGGGCGCGGTGCTGGAGCGCGGGGTCGGCGGGCTGCCCACCGCGTTCCGGGCCACCATCGCGGGCGAGGGTCCCGGGCCGACGATCGCGATCATGGCCGAGTACGACGCGCTCCCGAACATCGGCCACGCCTGCGGCCACAACGTGATCGCCACCGCCGGCACCGGCGCGGGTGGCGCCATCGCCTCGGCGCTCCGGACCCTGCCCTTCCCCGGCCGCATCCAGGTTATCGGCACGCCCGCGGAAGAGGGCGGCGCCGGAAAGGTGCGGCTGATGGAGGCGGGCGTCTTCAAGGACGTGGACGCGGCCATGATGATCCACGGTCGCTGCGGGACGCAGGTGTGGCGGCCGAGCCTCGGCATCATCAAGGTGAAGTGCGAGTTCTTCGGGAAAGCCTCGCACGCCTCGTCGTGGCCGTGGCGCGGGATCAACGCGCTAAACGCGATGATCCAGCTCTTCGTGTCGCTGGACGCCATGCGCCAGCAGCTCCGTCCCGACGCGCGCGTGCACGGCATCATCACCAAGGGCGGCGACCAGGCCAACATCATCCCGGAGCACACCACCGCCGAGTTCTACCTGCGCGCCCCCACCAAGGACTACTGCCGCGAGCTGCTGAAGCGGTTCGAGGCCGCCGCCCAGGGCGCGGCCACCGCCACCGGGTGCACCGTGAAGGTGACCGCCGACGCGATCATCCACGATCCGCTCAAGGCCAACTTCGCGATGGCGGAGCTCTTCGGCAAGAACCTGGAGCGCATCGATTTCCCGGTGGATCCCGACGACGGCGAGGCCGGCTACGGGTCGACCGACTGCGGGAACGTGAGCCAGGCCATCCCGACCATCCACCCGTACATCCGCATCTCGCCCGACGGCGTGCCGGGCCATTCGCGCGAGTTCGCGGAGTGGGCCAAGTCGCCGCTCGCGCGCACCGGGATGGTGGCCGCCGCGAAAGCGCTCGCCATGACCGCGCTGGACCTGGTCGCGCAGCCCGATGCGCTGCGCCGGGCGAAGGAAGAGTTCGCGAAGACCTAGACGGTCGCGGACCGAGCGGCCGCCTCAGTCGAGGCGGATCGAGAAGCCGGCCCGGAAATCCGAGGAGTCGGGCTCGCGCTGCAGCAGGCTGCGCCCGAGACCGCTGTCCACCCGGCCGCGCAGGAACCGGTACACCCCGTAGAGCTGGGTGCGCTCCGAGAGCGGCAGGGCCATGCCCGCGCCGAGGCGCACGTCGTCGAGCCCGTCCACGTCACGGCGCAGACCCGGAGCGAGCGTCGCGGCCCAGGGCGCCTCCAGGACCGTCGCCGATCCCAGCGAAAGGTAGGGATTCAGGAGCCCGTACAGGCGATAGCCGTCCGACGCCAGTGGAACGCGGACCGACATCTCACCCGGCATCTCGCTGATCGAGAGGTGTAGGTCCGGGATCGAGCGCGCGGCCGCCTCCGGCGCCGAGGGCTCCCCGGCCACGGCCGCTCCCATTCCGAGCGCGGTTGAGAGCATCAGGGCCAGCGCCAGCACTCGTCCCACGCGTCTCATGATCGAATCTTACACGACGCGTCAATGGGCGACCGCGCGCAGCACCTTCCGCACCTGGCCGAGGTGATCCAGGTCGTGCAGGCGGAAGATCACCGCGCACGCCTTCCAGTCGCACTGCTCGATCCAGTGCACCGGCTTCACCTGGCCGTCGGCCTCCCGCGCGTTGATCACCATGATGATCGGAGCGCGGGCCTCGGTGAGATGATCGGGGGCGCGCCCGAGCACCTCGAGCACCTCGGCGTGCAGGCGGCGGAGCCGAGCTCGCAGATCGTCCCATCCCCGCGTCATCGGCGCGGCGGACGTGAGTCCCGCCGGGATCGGGCTCACCGGCGAGTGGCGGTTCTCCAGCAGCGCGGACATCTCCTCGAGCGCGCGCGGATGGGTCTCAACCAGGTGGTCCACCACCTCGAGCACGCTCCACTCGCCGCCACCGGGCGCGCGCCGGGCCTGCACCTCGGTTACGCCGTCGAGGAGGTCGTCCAGGGCGGCGAACGCGTCCGCCACGCGCTCGCGAATCCGCGCGACGGGCGCCTCGGTACCGTTCTCTCGCAAGTACGTCTTGGCCCTCACCTGCTCGGGCAGCAGCGTCATGTCGGTCCTCCCGTCGATAGGTAGCGCAGGAGCGCGGTCTCGGCCACGCGGGCCGCACGCGGCAGCGTCATCAGGCCGCGGTCGAAGGTGAGCTGGAGCGAGAGGCCGTCGAGGAGGGCCAGCGTCACCGCGGCCGCCTCCTCGAGGTCGACTCGGCGGAACTGCCCCGCCGCGACGCCGCGACCGAGGCCGGTGGCGATGAGGCGTCGGGCCCGCGCGTAGGCCTGGCGGTTGACCGCGGCGAGGCGTCGATCGTGGAGTGCCTCGCCCCAGAACTCGATGAACACGGTCCAGAAATCTCGGCTGCGGACCGCGGTCTCGAGACAGGCGCGCACCACCGCCCGCAGCCGCGCCCGCGCATCGCGGGCGCCGCGCG
>JACXTT010011532.1_pt1 | contig 11817 bp, 11 predicted proteins | sample 9270951 | NCBI WGS metagenome assembly JACXTT01 (sample SAMN15532306, study PRJNA645909) | rock metagenome | isolation source: weathered quartz diorite | place: Puerto Rico | collected 2017-06-21 | reverse complement strand
AATTGGTAGAAGGCTTTCGCCGCGCGCGTTTGCTGGTCGGCGGTCATCACGGTGTTCAGGTCGAACGGCTCGCCGGCGTCCACGGCGTCGGCGAGGTGGCCGTAGATGGTCGTGGGCTTCACATCGCGCAGGTGGGCGATTTCCGCGACGGTCCGGCCGCCGCGCCAATAGTGCAGCGTGGCCATGACGGTCTCGGTCAGCTTGCTTCGTTGGGGCGCGGTAGTGGCGGGCTTTTGAGTGAAGGAATCGTCGGCGAAGATTTGCTTCGGGTTAGCGCAGAGGTGGGCGGCGATTTCCTCCATGAACTGCGCGCCAAACTCGCGCAGTTTGGTCGCGCCCACGCCGCTGATGCGGCTGAACTCGGCCTCGGTCAGCGGATAGAGGCGGGCCATCTGCCGCAGCGCCACGTCGGAAAAAATGATGTAGCTCGGCACGCCGCGCGTGTCGGCGAGTTCCTTGCGGAGGCGGCGGAGCTTCTCGAAGAGCAGCTCGTCGCAGGTGATTTCACCGACGTGGCTGACAGCTTTCTCCGGCGCGGTGACGGGCTTGGTCAAGGTGATCTTGGTCCGTGCGCTCAGGACGGCGCGGCCCTCGTTGGTCAGCTCGACGACCGGGAACTTGTCTGTGGTCTGACGCAGGTAGCCGAGACGGATGAGTTCGCGCCCGATGGCGGCCCACTCGGAGCGCGTGTGCTCGTGGCCGATGCCGTAGGTGGTGAGCTTGTTATGGCCCCACTTCAGCACGCGCTCGCTCTGTGCGCCGGTGAGGACTTCGATGATGTGGTTCAGCCCGACGCCGAAGCTGCCCGCCTGCCGGATGCGGAACACGCACGACATGAACTTTTGCGCGGCCACCGTGCCATCGAAGGTCGCGCGAGGGGTGAGGCAGTTGTCGCACGCGCCGCAGTTCTCCTCTGCGGACTCCTCGCCAAAGTAAGCCAGCAGCTCCACGCGCCGGCAGCCAGAGCACTCGGCGTAGTGAACCATCTGGCTCAATTGCTCGCGCGCGATGACCTGCTCGGCGGGCGGCTTCTCGCTGATGAAGCCGAGATACTTCTGCACGTCGCCGGGGCTGAACAGCAGGACGCACTCGCTGGGCAGGCCGTCGCGGCCCGCGCGCCCCGTCTCCTGGTAGTAGCCCTCGATGTTCTTGGGCAAATCGTAGTGGATGACGAAACGGACGTTGGGCTTGTTGATGCCCATGCCAAACGCGATGGTCGCGCAGATCACGCGCACTTCGTCGCGGAGGAAGCCTTCCTGGTTGCTGGAACGTTCCTCCTTCGGCACCTCCGCGTGATAAGGCGCGGCCTTGATGCCGTCGGCGCGGAGCTTTTCGGCGAGCGACTCGGCGGTCTTCCGCGCCTGACAGTAGATGATGCCGCTGTCGCGCGGATGGGCGCGGAGAAAGTCGAGCACTTGTCCGTAAGCCCCGGTCTTGGCGCTGACGCGGTAGGTGAGGTTCGGGCGATTGAAGCTGGCGACGAAGCGGGCGGGATCGCGCAGCTTGAGCTGCTCGGCGATGTCCGCGCGCACGCGCTCGGTGGCCGTGGCGGTGAGCGCCATGAACGGCACCTGCGGGAAGCGGTCGCGGAGCTGCGCAATCTGCCGATACTCGGGGCGGAAGTCGTGGCCCCACTCACTGATGCAGTGCGCCTCGTCTATCGCGAAAAGGTTCACGTGCCAGCGTTCGAGGTCGGCGAGCATCCCCGAAAGCATGAGCCGCTCGGGCGCGGCATAGAGCAGGCGATACTCGCCGTTGTGCAAGCCGCGCAGCCGGGCGCGCGACTGGTCGGCGGAGAGCGAGGAATTCAAGAACGTCGCCGGGACGCCGCTGGCCTGGAGTGCGTCCACCTGGTCTTTCATCAACGCAATCAGCGGCGAGACGACGACGGTGAGGCCGTCGCGCGTGAGCGCGGGAAGCTGGAAGCACAGCGACTTGCCGCCGCCGGTCGGGAGCAAGGCGATCACGTCCTGGCCCGCCAGCACGTCGCGGATGATTTCCTCCTGGAGCGGGCGGAAGGACTCGAAGCCGAAGTATTGCTTCAGCAGCGCGCGGAGGTCGGGGGACGCGGGCATGAGCGGAGCCAGCCGGGCGCGCCGGTCAGCGTCACAGCTTCACCGAATCGCGCGGCACGATCTGCACGCTCTCCACGCTCATGCGGCGCGTCGGGCGGCTCTTCTCGCGGCCGCCGGCGAAGGTTGTCTCCACGCTGCCGATGGCTTCGAGCACCTCATCGCCGGCGATGAGCTGGCCGAACGCGGTGTATTGGCGGTCGAGAAACTTCGCGTCCGCGAGGCAGATGAAGAACTGGCAGCCGGCGCTGTCGGGATCCTGCGAGCGCGCCGCCGAGAGCACGCCGCGCACGTGCGGACGGTCGTTGAACTCCTGCTTGATCTTGTAGCCCGGCCCGCCGGTGCCCCAGCGGGCCTCGTTCGCGGCGTCCTTGGTGAGCGGGTCGCCGCCCTGGATCATGAAACCCTTCACGACCCGATGGAACGCGGTGCCGTCGTAAAAACCCTGGCGCGCGAGCTTCTTGAAGTTCTCGACGTGGCCGGGCGCGACATCGGACCAGAACTCGACGACCATCTGGCCGTGACAGGTGTTGATGAGGGCGACTTCGTTGGCGGTGCTCATGATGTGAAGTGACGGACGGTTACTTGATGGAGTCGGCGGCGACAATCTTGACGCTTTCGAGGACGACGGGGCGTGAGGGCTTGCTGCCTTGAGAGCCACCGACGGGGACGGCCTCGAGCTTGTCGAGCACGTCGAGGCCCTTGAGCACTTTGCCGAAGACGGTGTATTGGTGGTCGAGGTGGGCGACGCGCTTGAAGCAGATGAAGAACTGGCTGCCGGCGGAATCGGGATTCGCGCTGCGGGCCATCGAGAGCACGCCCTTGTCATGCGGGCGGTCATTGAACTCGGCCTTGATCTTGTAACCGGGATCGCCCGTGCCCCAGAACGCTTCCTTGCTCGGATCCTTTGTGAGCGGGTCGCCGAGCTGCACCATGAAGCCGGGGATAAGCCGGTGCGACTGCGTGCCGTCGTAGAACTTCTCGCCCGCGAGCTTCTTGAAGTTCTCGACCGTCTTGGGCGCGACATCCGGGAAGAACTCCACGACGATGTCGCCGAAATCCTTGAACTTCAGCACGGCGACTTCCTTCGCGGCGGGCTTGGCGTCCTTCTTCTCTTCTTTCTTGTCCTGCGCGGGCGCGGAAGCGACGCCGAGGGCGAGGACGGACACGGTCAGGCAGAGCAAAATGTTTTTGTGCATGGCGGGGAGGAAATGCCACGCGGCGGTCGGAAAGTCACGCGGGAATTGCCTCCACCGTTACCACGCAATCGCCCGCTGCGCTGCGCACAGTCAGTTGAGTTCCCGGCGCGTTGTGCTCCTTGCGCAGGTAGCCGAGCGCGAAGCCCGGGACGACGCTCGTGAGATGGCCGACTTCCTTGTCATCGGCGAAGAGCTTGTCGCCCCGCGCGGGCAGCGAAGCGAGGCCAGCGGGCAGGTGCAGGCCGCGCAAGGTTTTCGCCACCTGGCCGTAGGTGCGGATGCGCGCGATGACTTCCTGGCCGATGTAACAGCCCTTGCTGTAGCTGACGGCGCGCGACTCGATGCCGGCCTCCGGCGGCAGATTCGTCTCGTCCATGTCCTGCCCGAAGCGCGGGACGCCGGCTTCGATGCGCGCGACCTCCAGCGCGTCCCAACCACAGGCGCGCCCGCCGAGCGCCTTGGCCGCTGCGACGAGTTTATCGAAGACCGCTCCGAGCGAGGCGGTGGGGACGAAGAGATCGAAGCCAACAGAGCTGGCGCGCGCTTGGTTCATCAGGTAAAGCCGTCCCAGCGTCGCGTCGTCGAGCGTGGCAAACGCCAGCGGTTTGTCCGGCAATTTCCAATTCAGCCCCAGCGCCGTGACTGCCTCCGCCGCGCGCGGGCCTTGCACGCTCAACAGCCCATAGTGCGGTGCGGCGTCGAGCAACTGCACGTCCTCGGTGATGACGTATTTCTCCAGCCGCTGCGCGACGGCGGCGCTGTAGCCCGGCTCAAAGTCGAGGAGCAGTTCGTCGGCGAGGCGGTAGAGGTTCAGGTCGCTGTGCATCCGGCCCTTCGCGTTGACGAGCGCGGCGTAGCAGCCTTCGCCGGTGCGCAGACGCTGCACGTCGTTCGTGACCTGGCCGTGGAGGAACTTCACGCGGTCCGCGCCGGTGACGCACAGCCGGCTGCGAAAACTCAAGTCGAGCACGCCCACGCTGCCGCGCAACGTGCCGCGCGCCGCCGCCGCGTCGCCATAGTGCGCGACAGCTTCCGCACCGTTCACTTCCGTGAAGTGCGCGCCGAGGTGCTGATGGAGTTCATGGAGAGCCAGCAGGTTCACGCGCTCACTCTAGCAAGCGACGGGGAAAAGGAAACTGCCGGGCACACGCGGTGCGTTCAGTCGAGCGGAAACACCGGGCGGCGAATGCGACGGTAAGGCAGCGCACGGAGGTTGCTCGTGCAAGGGCCGGGTGTGTCCACCCAGAGCATCCGGGCCGCGATTCCGTCGTAGGCGCGGCGGTGCGCGACGGCGGCCTTTACGCCGATGAAGGAAAAGCTCTTCGGCTCCAGGCCCTGGCTGCGCCACTGGCCGAGGTCGAAGGGCGGTGTCTTGCGGCTGGTGAGGAGAATCGTCACCTCGCCGTGCCGCACGACAGCGCACTGGCCCATGTCAAACGCGTCGCCGCACATCGAGGCGAGGTGGCTTTGCTTGTCCTCCAGCTTGAAGCGGCCGTCGCGGCGGGAGATGAGTTCGACTTCGAGCGGCAGCGGACCGGCATCGAGGCGGCTGCCCTTGCCACCGAGGAGCAACGTGACGCGCGAGCCAATGGGGAGCGATGCAAGTTGTGCGACCGCTTCGGGGTCGTTGATGGCGATGGCGCAATTGGACAGGTCGTGCTTGAGCATCGCGCGGAGCAGGCAGGTGCCGTCGCCGGGCGCGCCGCCACCGATGTTGTCCGACGGCTCGACGAGCACGGTGAGACCGGGTGGTGCAGGCTTGAGCTTCGCGAGCACTTCGTCCACCGGCGGCTCGGTGATGTTGCCGAGTTCCTTGGTGCGAAGGGCGAGCAAGGAAAGCTCCTTCAGCGCGGCGCGTGCGTCCGCATCGCTGCCGGTGGTGGAGACGATGAAACTCACGCCCGTGTCCAGCGTGTCGGCGAAGGAGAAGCCGGCGATGACATTGGCAGACCAGACTGAACAACGCCCTTCCTGCTTCCGCCCAGTCATTCGAAACGGCGAGGAGCCCGCGCCTGATCCGATTGATTCGGTTCTCGCGGGGACAACGGAGATGGTCGCTTCGGTTTCAATCCTTCGCGCCAGCGCCTCCAAGCCGCGCATCGGTTCGCTGGCGGTGCCGGTGCCGGTGGGTGGCCAGACGATGGGCGTCGGCTCAAAAACCATGCGCGGGACTTCGCCAGTCGTGAGGCAGCGTTGCAGCAGTGTCGCCGCGCGCACGGCGGACTCGCGCCCGTCCGTGTGCGGGTTCTCGCGGTAGGCGACGAGACAGTTAGTATGCGCTGCCATCGCCGGAGAAAAGTTCGCGTGCAGGTCGAAGACGCCGAAGATGGGAATGCGTTCGGCTCCCGGCAGCGCGCGGAGGCGGGCGAGCAATTCGCCCTCCACATCCGGCAGCGACTCGGAAGCCATCGCGCCGTGCAACACGAGGAAGATGCCGTCCACGCCGCGTTTCAACTCCGGCTCGACGCGTTGGCGGAACTCGCGCCAGAAGGTTTCCACCACTTCATCCGTGACCGTTGCGCTGGGCGAGGCGCGGAAGTCGGCGGTCGGGAGCACGGTCCAGCCGAAACCTTTCGCCGCTTCGAGCACGCCGCCGAGGGGCGATGCGTCGCCAGCGCACGCGAGTAATTCATCACCGAGGCGCACCTCGAAGTCCGCGAGACCGGTGGTGCCGTCGAGGAAGGTATGCGTCTCGTGGAAGAGGCCGGCGATGAGGACACGCATGAGAAATCTCGAATTGAGAATTGCGAGTGTCGAATCTCAGTCAGGCTGCGTTTGGCTTAGTCGTGTCCGAGCGAGCATTCGCCACTCGAAATTCGCCCTTCGACATTTCACAGGATTCCATACTTGCGGAAAGCTTCGCCGACGGGCATGCCGCGGGCCAGTTCGTCGCGGACGAGATTTTCACCGGAGACTTTTTCCTGCGCAAGGCGGATGGCCTCAGCGGCGACTTCCTGCGGGATGATGACCACGCCGTCCTCGTCGCCGAGCAGCCAGTCACCGTGCCGGGCGCGCACGCCGCCGATGCTGATGGGCTCGCCGACGGTGACGACGTCGAGGCGGCCCTTGCTGTCGCCGGGGTGCCAGCCGATGCCATAGACGGGGAAGTTCAAGTCGCGAATCTTCCACATGTCGCGCGTGCAGGCGGTCATCACCACGCCGCGCGCGCCCTTGGCGAGGCACGCGGTGGTGAGCAGCTCGCCCCAGAAGGCGCACGACTGATCCTCCGCCGCGTCCACCACGAGCACGTCGCCACGCGCGAGCGCATCCACGGCGGCGATTTCCAATTCGTAGGGCTTGGCGGGAATCTTGTAGGTCGCGCGGGCCGCCGCCGGGAAGACGCGGCCGCAAACCTTCTTCGCGGGCGTTAGCGGGCGGATGTGCGCGGGCAACGCCTGGTGCCGGTAGCCGAGCGAATCCAGCACGTCGGCGAGGACGGCGGAATAGAGCGGTTCGAGGGCGGCGGTGAAGTCGTCGTGGGCGGAAGGATGTTTGCTCATGTCAGATGGTGGAAAGGCGGGCGGGCGAAGCTCCAAGCTCCAAGTTCCAAATCCCAAAGAAGCTCCAAACACCAAGCTCCAATTCAGTCACTGGCGTCAGGACGCGCGACGAGCGAACGAGGTGCCGCTGCCCGTTGGAGCTTGGAGCTTGGGCTTTGGAGCTTCTTTGGAGCTTGGAACTTGGGTTTTGGAACTTCATGGCTTCGCCGGCTTCTCCCGCTTGGCGCTCCACTCGTAAGTGCGCTCCACCGGCGCGGTGCCGGAGACGATCTTGCCCTTGAGCGTGTCGCCCGTGAGCTTGCCGGCGTAGCGCGACGTGAACTTCACGCCGCCATACTCGCGGGGGATTTCAAAGGTGAGCTGGCCGTCCTTGAACTTGCCCTTCTCAATCGCAGTTTTCAGTTCTTGCACCGTGACGAAGCCGGTGACGTTCTCGCCGTCCTGCTTGAACTCGGCGGTGAAGTCGAGCGAGGTGTCGAGGGAAACGTCGAGCGTGTAAACCCACTTGCCACTGACGGTGTTGGTCGGGGCGGCGGCTGGCTTCTCTTGTTTGTCAGCGGCAAGGACCGGGTTGAGGAGAACGAGGCCGGCCAGGCCGCACGCGAGCCAGAGGGCGATGCGACGCGAGAGGAGATTTCCGGTGTGCTTCACGCGCGCGACTCAATCGGCGCGGCGGCGGCTTGTCAAGCTGCGGGCTGGAAGTTCGCCCGAGGGCAGCCGCAGCGCGAGGCAGGGAGCGTCCAACACTACTGCTTCTTCTGCGCGGTCTTCTGGTAGTCAAGGAAGGCGCTGGGTAATTCGTAGCCCTGTCCTTCCTTCAGCGTTCCGAGGAATCGCCACACCGCCCGCCCGCTTCCCGGATCGCCGATGACGAACTGCTTTCCATCCGTTGCCCTGAAGATCGAGAAGCAAGGCCCGCTTAACTCCAGCGTGGCTTTGCCGGGAGGCATCGCCTTGATCTCCTCGGCGGTGACGTAAAATTTCCTTTGCTGGTAGGCGAGGAAGGCACCGGGGAATTCATAGGTCTGTCCTTTCTGTCAGTCGCGTCCGGCCCGATGGCGCACGCCGTGAACGTCGGCACGCCATGGAAGGCGGTCTTGCCGCTGTCCTGCGTGAGGTAACTTTTCAGCCCAGCAGCACGGGCCTTCTCGTGGAGGGCACACAACTCCGCCTCGCTGCCGACCTTGAGGCAGACTTTCGCCATTCCTCCTCGCAGCCAGTCCTGTTCTTCCTCCGTGAACGTGAGCGCCACCTGTTGAACCGGTCCTGACAGGAGCGCCTGTTGAATTGGCTCCACGAGGAAATCAAGCGCCGCATGAGCACCCTGCGCGATCTCCTTGCTGCGCACCATTCCCAAATCCTTCCGCAGGATAATGACCATCTTGGTGGATTTCATGGCCACGACACTGCGGCATCCAAGCGTCTCGGTCCAGTCCGCCTGCGGAAGGCAATGCCGCCGGTGTGCCTGATCACGGCCCCGCCACTACTTGATTGGTAGCCGGCCCAGCAGCCGGTCGGCTGGCGAGGACGACGCGTGTCGCTCCGCCGAAACTGCTGCGATTCGACCAAACGCATCATCACATGAACGCCCGTCGCAAAATCCCCGCCCAACTCATCCTCCTCGGCTGCCTCGCGACCACGGTCGCCTTCGGCACCGGCTGTGGCTCCCTCGCCCACCTGTCCGAAGGAGGTGCCAGCACGCCTGCCTATTACGGCCAGCCGCCCGTGCTCGTGGACACCGTCGCTCAGAAGCAAATGCAGGACATCATGCGCCTCCGCCAGCAATACGACATGATGCGCCGCCGCTGATACCTCAACTTCTCACCAACGCCTGTTAGGCCCGTGACACATCAAACCTCAAACTGAGAAAACCTATGAACAAAGTCCAATTGATCGGATTCGCAATCAGCCTCGCTCTTTTGACGAGTAATGCATTGTCGCAAACACAATCAGGCGAACACACAAACCCTCCAGCGAGGACGGCACCACGCGGGACGGCGAGCTACACGGTGAACATCGAAGTGACGTTCAGTTCGACGATTACCCAAGGCAAAGACCGCGTGATGGTGGAGTTGAGGCAAGGAAGGCCAGGCGCTTCAACTGTGTTCGACACCAAACACTTCGAAGGGAGGACGGCGACGCTCAGCTTTTCGAGCATGCCTGCCGGATCGTATTTCCTCGCCATTGGCAACGGCGACTCGGTCGCGGTTGGTCCGGTGCGAGAGTTCAGCGATGGCCAGAGGGTAAATACCAGGGTGCGCGTTACCCAGTCATCCGGCAATGTCGGCACAAGAAGCCGCAGCGGCCTGTGATCGCGGCGATTCTCGTGACAGAGCGCCGCCACGCCGCGCACCCCCGACCCGCTGGTAGCGAGCCGCACTTTTCCTCCGCGTTCAAGCTGGAGTCGGGTCGTGGTGGCTATCCCGCTGGCGTCGATAGATGCCGCTGACAACTGAAGCGCCGTTTGACGACGGGCGCATGGAAATCACCGGTCGGATCTCTACAGCGAAGAATCGGGATGATAAAGCGCAGACTGGGTTGAAGTGATGACTCCAAGGCGAGGCAATTTAGCGGATTTGAGAACCTCAGCACGGCTTGATTGGCGGTGGCTGCGGCCGTGAGGTGTCAGCAAAACTGTCAGCAGAAGGGTAATGAGAGAGTAGTTGCAAGTAGTGGTGGAGTTGGCTCAATTAGCAGCGTCAGATCGGTCCAAAGCGTCCTAAAACTGGGCGTGGTGGCGCGATTCCGACCCTCGCCTCCACAAAAAAGCTCAATTTAGAAAAGTATTTCCAAAGGCAAGGGCGAAAGCGTCGTCGAGTTGACAGGTTATTCGAGGTTCAATCTGTGTTCAGTTCTGTCTCTGGTGCCTTTTATGAAATTGCACAACTCTTCTGTGCTGGCGCAGGGTAATTTCTGCTGACAGGAACCCCTCCAAAAACTTCTGACCAACCGGACAGACGGCTCAATGCGGCGGGTTTGATTCCGCCCAGCCGCGAGCCGCGGGCAGCCTGCCGCTCAACAAAGCGTTCATACCCGTGCGATTCTATGACGAAGACACACGGCGGCGACAACTGGCTTAGGTCGCGGCAATACGCGTAATGAGGATTGTCGCGGAGCGCGTCATCCAGCGCCACTGCCATTTCCGCGCGCGAAGCATCAGTTCCTTCAAGGTAAAGCGTGTAACGGCAGTTTCCCGTGCTCTCGTCCGGAGCAAGCAGGGCGAATCGAGGCAAACAGCCAAAGGAAGCAAAGGTTTTTTCCAGGGCTTGCGCGACGAACGCTTCCGAAAGTTTTTCACCAAATCGATCGGAGACATTTCCCTGCCGGCCAAGAAATTTCAGCGATGGTGTTTTCCCAACCAAGTCGGTCACGATGACACGGTCGCCGAGGCGATACCGCCAGAGCCCGCCGGCGGTAGTCACGACCACCTCGTATTCCTCGCCTGCGCGCAAGGCGTCGGCGAGCACCACTCGCCCGTCGGCACCAAGAAACTCAAAAAAATGTGAGTTGATTGCGAGCGGGCACCCTGCTCCGAACGGCAGCGTGACGAATGCCTCTGTGGCGACAAGTCCCTTGGGCTGCAACTGGACACTGGGTAAGCGTTGTCGCAAATCCTCCGCACCTGTGTGTGCCGGCCCATCACACCAGCAACTGATCATTTGCAGGCGCGGCCAGATGCTTTCGGGATTATGCGGGTCGGCATGTCGGAGCGGCATGGCGTCGGGCAGAACGGCGAGCAGCCGATTCCAATGCCGCGGCAGCGCGTCCAGCAGCAGGGTGAGAAATGAAGGATGCCAGACTGAAATCAGCCGCAATTCGCGTTCTTGGAGAAGGCATCGCAGCGTCGCAAACCGGAATGTCTCGATGTCGTCCAGTGCGTCAACCTTGTCCGGAGCCGTCAGCGTTGCGCGAACGAGCCAGCCCTTCGCACCACCCAGATAACTGGCGTCTGAAGCAAAACCAACCGGCACCACCGAAGGCTCACTCTCCTGCGGATGCAACGCGGGGGTGAGCGACCAATACGCCGGGCCGCCGAGAATCGCCGGGCGTTGGGACGCGAGGTCGCAAATCCACGGGCCGATGGCGCGATTGAAGTCGTTCTGCAATTCCCGCGTGAAGGGAATCAACTTGCGCGCCCCGGTGGAGCCGCTGGTTGGAATCAAGTGCGTCACCGGCTCGCTGGACAACAGGCCTTGCTCGCCCTGCCGGATACGCTCGATCCAGGGTTCGTGCTGCTCGTAATCCATCAGCGGGACGCGCCGCGCAAATTCTTCGTGGTTGTCCGCGTTCGCAAGCCCGTGCCGGCGCGCAAATTCGCAGTTGGCATTCCGCGCCAGATGGCCGCGCAGCCAGCGCGACTGGGTTTCCGCCGGGCGGTTCAGGTTCGCTCGAAAACGCCGCCACGCCGGCAGACTCGAGGCCACCCAAAAAGAATTAGCAATTGTGGCTGACAGTTTCATGCGCCAGTGAGGAGACAATGCGCCGCCCGGCGGCGGTGAGATTTTGCTCGGACATCTCGGCGAGGCAGACCAGTTCGTCGCCGTTGTCGCAACCGGGATTTTGTTCAACGAAGAACGCGACGTGCGGGTTGTTGGCGCGTCCGTCAGGAATCATTTTCAACCTGCCGCGCAACCGTTGCGGCTGGCGGAAGCGCACGATGCCGGATTGTGGATCGTATTGGTCGCTGAAACGCTCCGCGCCCAACTGGTCGCGCAACCGCCGCAGAAGCGCCGGCATGGGCGCGTTCCAGCGCGGGAAGAATTCCCGCCAGAACACCGGAAGAAAGCGATAGGTGCGAAAGCCGGAAGTGAGCAGCAACCAGTAGGACCGGCCCGGCGGCAGCGCCGCGCGCAGCGCCTCGACGCCGGCCACCCAGGCCCGCGGCAGCGCCGTGGTGCCCCACGCCGCCGTGGACACAATGGTGTCGCCCGAATAGATGACGTTTACCGGCTCGCCTTCAAAACTCGTCGTGTAAGCAAGCTGCGTCGAGAACCCCCCCAACCGTTCGTTTCCCTTGAGCAGCAGACCGGTGGTTTTTTCACAAAG
>JACXTT010011531.1_pt1 | contig 11818 bp, 8 predicted proteins | sample 9270951 | NCBI WGS metagenome assembly JACXTT01 (sample SAMN15532306, study PRJNA645909) | rock metagenome | isolation source: weathered quartz diorite | place: Puerto Rico | collected 2017-06-21 | reverse complement strand
AGGCGGTCTGCCACCATCGCGCCGAAGAGTAGGCCGAGGTAGAGAATGGAATACCCGAAGAGGGCCGGCGCCGCCCACGACGTGCGACCGCGCGCGACCGCGGCGGCGAGGCCGACGAAGACCCCATTCAGGAGAAGCGCGGCGCCCAAGTAGAGAGGCCCGCAGGTGTGGAGCGGGATGTACAGCAGGAGCGTCGTCGCGGCCAGCACCAGGGAGTAGAGCAGGATTTGTTTGCGGGTTTCGGCGGCTCCGCGCACCAACGGCAGCATGGGCACGCCCGCCGCGCGGTAGTCTTCGGTCTTGCCGAGCGCCAGCGCCCAGAAATGCGGCGGCGTCCAGAAGAAGACGATCGCAAACAGCACGAGCGCCGGGGTCGCCAGGTGACCCGTCGCGGCCGCCCAGCCGACGAGGGGAGGCACCGCGCCGGCCGCTCCCCCGATCACGATGTTCTGCGGCGTCGTGCGCTTGAGCCACAGCGTGTAGACGACGACGTAGAACAGGATCCCCGAGGTCGAGAGCACCGCGCTCAACGAATTGACGCCCCACGCCATGACCGCCATCGACAGCACGCCCGTCACGATGCCGAAGCCAAGGGCATTGACGGGACGCATCCGTCCCGCCGGCACCGGCCGGAGGCACGTTCGCTGCATCACCGCGTCGATGTCGCGATCTACGAACATGTTGAGCGCATTGGCCGAACCCGCGGCGAGCGTACCGCCGAGCAGCGTGAGCAGCAACACGTCGATCCCGACCCGGTGCGGGCTCGCGACGATCATGGTGGTGGCCGTCGTCACGAGGAGCAGCATGATGATGCGCGGCTTCATCAGCGCGAGGTAATCCCCGGCGGTCCTCGCCGCTCCGCGCAGTACCGCCGCAGAGCCGCGTGCGGAGGTCCAGGGGAGCGTGCGCGTTGGTTCGTCGATGGAGCCTCCGGCGATCGGGAGGGCCCGCGGGGTCTTGCGCGCCGGCTCTGCCTCGATCGGCTTGGGGGCCGGCATGACGAAGCGGCTCAGCACGACGAGGGTCCCGAAGAGCAACGCCCCGATGCCGAGATGCGCAACGCGCACCGCCGGCGCGAGGCGCGTCGCCACATTGAGGATCCCGAGCGCGAGCTGCGCCGTGACGAGCGCGGCTGCGACACGCCCCGTGACCGCAGCGGCCCGCCAGCCTGCTTTCGACGCCGCCCGCGCGGCGGCCAGCACGAGCACGAGCACCACCAGCGACCAGCCCCGGTGCAGCATGTGCGCGTGCGCACCTGGGTCTCCGGGCACGACGGACGCGCCGCGGCAGAATGGGAGGTCGGGGCACGCCAGCCCCGCCCCGCTCGAGGCGACATACCCACCGATCAAGATCATCACGTAGGTCGCCGCCAGCGCCGCGTACGTCAGGCGGCGAAAGGAAGGTGTCGCGGGGGCGGCGCCGGGCGCCCCCCGCAGCGCTCCCACCGCCTGCACCACGAGCGCGGCCAGGAAAAGATTGGCGACGCCAAGGTGCACCGTGACGAGCGCGGGCGTCAGTTGCAGCTTGACCGTGAGGGCCCCCAGGATGATCTGGACGGCCACGATGACGATCGCGGAGGCCGCCATGGGCACGGCCCCGGGGACCCGCGTCCGGACTGCGATCGCCGCGGCCGTGGTGAGGACCACGAGCAGGCTCACTGATGCGGCGACCAGCCGATGCATGTATTCGATGAGCACAGGACCTTCGAGCGGGGGAACGATCCGTCCGTGACAGAGCGGCCAGTCGGGGCAGGCCAGCCCGGCTCCGCTGATGCGGACCAGGCCACCGAGCAAGATGAGCAGATACGCCGCCGCGGCGGTAGCCACGGTGAGTGCTCGGTATGTCCGCAGTTGGACGCTGGTGTCGCGGATGATGCCGCCCCCTTGAACGAGGTGCTCGCGTGACCGGGGTGGAAAACGGGGCCTTGCACCCGGCACAAGGTCCTCCGGCGCCCTGCCCGGGGTCCGTTGCTCTCGGCGGTATTCGACGGGCGCCGTGATACCCTCCTGTCCCGCGCGCACCGGGCGGATGTCACAATCGAAAGGTCCGGTGGGAATACCCAATTGGGCTTCGGAGTATAGATCGAAGTGTGAGGTTGTCCGTGCGGACGACGATGCGTGTGCTGATGGCAGCCATCGCGATCCTGGCCCTTCCGGTTCCGGGCGGTGCGGCGCCATCTGCTCACGACATCCTGCACCGCGTGCTCACGATCAACTCCGGCGCGCCCGACGTCGCCTCGGCGGACGTCACGTTCAAGTTGCGGATCAAGAGGCCGCTCAGCGAGCCGCCGGATTGCGAGTTCAACGGCACGATGCAATTGCAGGGCGGCCGCCAGGCGCTGAGGGTCGGGCAGCGCACGAGCGGCGTGCTCTGTTGGGCGGTCGACAAGTATGTGCTCGGCCAGCTGTTTGAAGCCAGCGAGCCGATGGGGAGCTTCATCAACCGGTTTGACTTCAGCGTGCTCGGCGAAAAGTTGGTGGGCGAAGAGCACTACTACCTCGTCCAGGGTCGGGCAAAGGATCCCAACAACAAGAACCCCGGGTCGATGATCGGGTGGATAGACTACGATCGCGGGCTCATTACGGATGGCCGGCTCGATTATTCCTGGGGCGCCGTCGAAACCGAACAGCGGTACACGCGCGTCGACAGCTCCTGGGTGCTGGCACGTCAGCTCATTCACTCCAACCGCTTCGAGGCAACGCTGGAGATCGCATACAGCAATTTCCGGTTCACGCGCTGAGTCGAAATCGTGGGTGGGCCGGGCGTGGTGCGTGTCGGCGCCCCCCATGGGACGCCGGGGCCGCCTCAGCGGCGGAGCGTGCCTGAGTCTCCCCGCAGGACATCCTCGACCGCTTCGGGCGTGGCCAGACACACGTCTCCGCGGTAGGTCTGCTTGAGCGCGGCCATCGCCGCTCCGTAGCGCAGCCCCTCCGCGATGCCCCGCGCCAGGTACCCGCGCAGGAACCCGGCGACGAACGCGTCGCCCCGACCGATCCGGTCGACGATCTCGGTCTGATACGCGGGCTGGCGCCGCGTCCCGCCCGCGTCGGCCGCGAGCGCCCCCGCGGCACCCAGGGTCAGCACGAGCACGGGACACCGAAACCTCGACCGGAGCCGCCGCGCGACTCGCTCCGGGTCGCCGCGCTCACCGAAGACCGCTCCGGCGTCGCGGTCGTTCAGGATGACGAGATCGAGCCCCCGGAGAAGCGGTTCCACCCGCGCCCGCGCCGGTTCGGGGTCCCACAACGTCGCCCGATAGTTGACGTCGAACGACACCCGCGCGCCGCGGCGCCGCGCCTCCGCGATGGCGCGGGCCGTGAGCTTGGACGCGCCATCGCTGAGCGCTGGCGTGATGCCGGTCAAATGCACGACTCGGGCGCCGTCGAGCGCCGTCCAGTCGACCTCATCGGGATCGATGCTTGCGAACGCGGAGTCGCGCCGGTAATAGAAAACCTCACTGGGGCGGGGTCCCGCTCCCGGCTGAATGAACATCGCCGCGGCTCGGCCCTGGGAGGCCCAGACGATCCTGCTGGTGTCGACGCCGTGGCCGCGGATCGCCCAGGCAATCCGACGGCCCAGAGGGTTGGCGGGCAACCGTGAGATCCACGCGGTGCGCAGGCCCTGGTGGGCGAGTGAGGCGCAGACGTTCGCCTCGGCTCCGCCTACGTGCACCGCGAGTGTCGATGCCACCTCGAGAGGGTCGCCGCCGTGAGGGGTGAGCCGGATCAACGCTTCCCCGATCCCGACGACCGTGGGGGCCTGGCGGGCCCCCGTCCCTACGCGTCGGCTGGAGCTACGGCGTGGCAAGCGACTTGACCAGCTCCGCGGCCGCGGTTCGGAGCGCCGAGAGATCGGGCGCCCGGTCTCCCGGGCCGGTGAGCGCGCTGCCGATTCCGACCGCGGCGGCGCCCGCGCGGAACCATTCTCCGACGTTCTGCGGCGTGACCCCGCCCGTCGGCAACAGGCGCGCGTGGGGCAACGGCGCCAGCAGCGCCCGGATGTGACGCGGCCCGCCGCTCTCGGCGGGGAAGATCTTGATGAGCTCGGCCCCACCGTCGAGCGCCTGGACGACCTCCGTGGGCGTGAAGGCGCCGGGGACGGCGAGCACTCCGGCACGGCGCGCTACCTCGACCATGCCCGAGGAGAGCGACGGGCTCAACAGGAACTGCGCGCCGGCATCGACCGCGGTCCGAGCGAGCTCAGCCGTGGTCACCGTGCCCGCGCCGATCAAGATGTTGGGGAACCGCACACGGAGCCGGCGGACGACCGCCGCGGCGTCGGGCACCGTGAACGTGACCTCGATGATCTCGAGGCCCGATGCCGCCAGCACGTCGGCAACGTGGGCGGCCCAATCCGGCGACGCGGTTCGGATGATCGGCACGACGCGCGCTCGGAGGATCGCGTCGAGCGCCGCCGTCGCCGCGCCGTTCATCAGGCGGAGGTCGTCATCTCGCTACGTTGTCAGGTGCTTGGCAAACCAGTCGAGCGTCATTCCCCACGCGTCCTTGGCAGCGTCGGGAGCGTACCGAGACGTCGTGTCATTGAAGAAATCGAGCCCCGCCTTGGGCTCCAGTTTGAACAGGAAGGCGAGCCCGGCCTTCTTCATGGCGGTGTCGAACTCGTTGACCGCTTCATCGTCGCGGCGGCTGTCGTCCTCGCCGAAGATCGAGAGAACCGCGGCGTTCAGGTTGCTGACAAGGCGATCCGGGGGGATGGACCCGGAGACGGAGACGGCCGCCTTGACGTCGTGGTTTCCGGCCAAGATGAGCCAGAGGATGTTACCTCCGCCGCCAAAGGAGGCCGCGCCGATGCGCGTTTTTGCCACCAGAGGACGGGCTTGGAGGTAGCGCACCGAGGCGTTGAGATCCTGGAGGATCTGGGTGGAGCCGATTCCCGACAATGCGGCGGCCACCTTCGCCGGTTCACCGAGTTTCTCGGTCCCGCCGGCGCGCGAGGCGAGGTCGGGAGCGAGCGCCACCAGCCCGGCCTTGGCGAAGCGGCGCGCAATGTCCTTGATGTGCTCGGTCAGGCCCGCCGCGTCGTGGAGCAGGAGCACACCCGGATAAACGTCTGTTCCCTTGGGGCCGGTGAGGTAGCCGAAGATCGGCCCGACCACACCCGCGTAGTCCACCATTCCGGCGGTGATCGCGGGATCGTCGGGCCGAACCGTGATCCCCGACGTGCTCTGCTTGTCCGGAGGATCCCCAGGCAGAGGTTGCCGCGGCGCGGCGGGTGGTGATGGAGCACTGGGGGCCGGAGTGGACGGATACCGCGGCGCCGCCTGGACGCGATCCGCCCACCATACCACGGCGGCGGCGACGCCGCCTCGGAGCACCTGGCGGCGGCCGATTTTCCTCGGGCGACGGCTCACAGGCTTCATGACAAGCTCTCCGAAGCCATGGGAGTTATCTATAGTCCAGCGTTTCTCCTGCTCGCTTACGCCTGGCCTCCCCGGTACCGCGGCGCACCCGGCCGTAGGCACGGTCTGATGGCATCGCGAGCGCGACCACCAGCGCGCTGAGCGGAAGCAGCGCCGTGACGTCCATGGCTGTGCCAAGTCCCCACCGGTCCGCGATGGCGCCGAGCGTCGTGGCGCCGATGCCGCCCATGCCTACGGCGAGCCCGATGATCAATCCGGATATCATGCCAATGCGCTCTGGGATCAAATCCTGCGCCATCACCATCACGATCGCAAAGGTGCTCACCGCGGCCATTCCACCGATCGCCGCGGCCACCAACGTGACGATGCCGCTCGTGCGTGTCAGCATCAGCAGGAGCGCAGGGAGAATCGCGGTGGAGAAGATGAGCAACGTGCGGCGGCCGAAGCGGTCCGCCGCGACGCCGCCAAAGAGCGTCCCCACGGCGCCGGCGCCGAGAAACAGGCTGACGAGCATCCCGCCGTACCGTGGATCGACGTGGCGCACTCCGGTGTAGTAGAGGGGAATGAAGCTCGTCGTGCCCACGGAGACCCATGATCGTAACACGACGAACGCAACCAACAGGACGAGCACCCAGGTGACACGCTGACGGGGGGGAGACCCCGCCGGTCTTTCCGGCAGATCCGCGGATGTCGGCGCGACCCACTCGGCTTCCAGACGCTCCCGCAATCCCGGGCGAATGGTCTTCCAGAAGAGGACCGCCGCCGGGACGCTGAACGCGATCAAATAGACCATCCCATGCAGGCCGGCGAGGCTCAGGGCCAGCGATGCCGCCGCCGGCCCGAAGCCGTACCCGATGTTGCCCCCGACGGAGAAATACGCCATGCCGGTGGCGCGGCGCTGTCCCGCGGCGAGCCCGGCAAACCGATATCCTTCGGGATGGAACGCCGCCACCCCGAGCCCGGACACGAGAATCAGCCCAACCAGGATCCAGTAGTGCGGCGAAAACACGGCCAGGGTCATCCCGGCGCCTGCCAGGAGTGTTCCCACCGGGATCATCCATTGCAGGCGCAGCCGATCGCTCAACGCGCCGAACGCCGGCTGCACAATCGACGAGCTGACGTTGGCCATCAGAACGACAAAGCCGACTCCAGCGTACGACAGGTGGAACAGCTCCTTGAACACCGGGAGGAGTGCTGGTATCGCGCCCTGCGAAAGATCGGTTGCCAGATGGCAGAAGCTGAGGACGGCCTGGATGCGGCGATTCACAGGCTGAGATTCGACGGTGCGCCCGGCCGCCCCTGGGCACCGCGGCGAAAAAGCGCGCAAACGTTTTCGCGCCGCGTTTGTCCGGGCGCCGCGTCGCGCGGGCATTGACATTTCGGCGGGTGCTTCGTACGGTGGGACGGATGCTAGTGCGAACGAGGTGTGCGCGGTGACGCGAACATGGGCGGTGTTGTCGGGCGGCCGGCGGGCGAACGCGGCGATCATTCTGGCGCTGGTTCTCCCGCTGCTTACGCCCGGACACGTTCCCGGTCAACCGGCGCCGGCGCCCGCGGCGGTGCAGGCGGTGAGCGGGGCGCGCGCCTACGAGCACGTGCTGGCGCTCTCCCAGCGTGTCGGCCCGCACGTGGCGGGCACTCCCGAGGACCGCACCACGGCAACCTATATCGCTCGGCAACTCGAGAGCGATGGGTACGCCGTGGAATGGCAGGCGTTTCCGTTTCGCTACTTCGGCGTAGGGTCCATCGAACTCGTGGTGCCGTCCCAGCCAACGCTCCTTCTGCACCCGCAGGTGATGATCTACTCGCCCTCCTCGCCGGCCGGGGGAATCACGACGGGTCTGGTCGACGCCGGGATCGGGCGTCCGGAAGACATGCGGGGGAGTCCGCTGGCCGGCAAAGTCGCGCTGGTCGCGCGGGGCACCTTGTCGTTTCGGGACAAGGCCTTGAACGTGGCGGCCGCGGGGGCGGCGGCCATCATCATCTACAACTCACGCGCCGACGCGTTCGTGGGGACGATCGGCGGCCCGGACGTGAAGATTCCGGTTGTCTCGGTCTCGGGGGCCGACGGGTTGCAGCTCCTCGATCTGGTGCGGTCGGGGACCGTCACGGTGCACCTGAACGTACAGACCGTGAGCGAGACTCGGACGACGTGGAACATCATCGGGACGAAAGCCGGCACGCGAGATCCCCACCGGGTGCTGGTGGTTGGGGGCCACCGTGACACGGTCGCGGCGGGTCCCGGTGCGAACGACAACACCTCGGGCACGGCGGTGACCCTGGAACTCGCGCGGGCGCTGAGCCGCGTGCCCTTGGCCGCCACGGTGCGGTTCGTGCTGTTCGGGGCGGAAGAGGAGGGCCTCATCGGATCCGACTACTACGCGAAGCATCTGGGCAACACCGATTCGGTCATCGGGATGATCAACCTGGACATGGAGGGCGTCGGCGAGCGGCTGCAACTGGCATGGTTCCGAGGGCCCGATACGCTCGTCGCGCTGGCCGGGCGGCTTGCCGACGGGCTGGGCATCCGCGCATTCGCGGCGCGGTCAGAAGGCAGCGACCACCTGAGCTTCGAGCGTGCCGGAGTCCCAGTCGTGTTCCTGCTGCGGCCGGACGATTCGCTGATCCACACCCCGAGGGACACCGCCGACCGGGTCGATCCGAAGCTGCTGGAGGCCTCCGGCCGGTTGGCCGCGGCGATCGTCCTGTACGTTGCTGGGGCGGGCCAGTAACAGTCCCGGCCGCGGCCGGCGGGACCGGGGTGCCGGCCCCTCGCTACGCCGGTCCAAGCATGACGTCTTCATCCGCACGGCGATAGCTGTGAATCTCCTCGGGAGCAAACCACAGCGCCACTTCGAGCGCCGCTTCTTCAGGGGTGCCCGAGGCGTGGATGAGGTTCCGCACCGGGCGGCGGCCGGCGTTGGCGACCGTCGGCGAATCGACAGAGAAGTCGCCCCGAATCGTCCCCGGTTCGGCGAAGACCGGGAGCGTCTTGCCCACGATCTTTCGCGTCACGCTGACGGCGTGCGCGCCCTCCAGTACCGCGGCGATCACCGCGGTCGTCTGCATGAACTCGATGAGCCAGCCGCGCACCTGGCGGCCGATCTCCACCGGGTCGTCGGTGCCCATCATGGCGCGGACATCCATGCCGTAGCTCTCGAACGCCTCGCGGGTCTTGCCCCCGATCGTCCGCACAAACGTCTCGTCCGACGGATAGTGCCGCTCCAGCAAGCGGCGTCCCGCCTGGACCATCTTCAAGCCGACGATCTTCAGTCCGGCCTGCTCGAGCCGGGCCAGAATCGTTCCCGACAGCGCCCGCTGAATCCCGTCGGGCTTGATCAGGATCAACGTGCGCTCACGCCTGATGTCGCCCACGTCAATACCCCACCGCGAGGCCGTCTGGTCGTGGATCAGATCCTCCCATGTGCACCAGCGGATCGTGCTGGGTCCCGACGATCTGCACGCCCCCACTCGAGGGCCGAGGTGCAACGACGCGGTGCCCAAGCTCCCGAAGGCGGTCGTACGACTCGGGCGGGAACCCCGCTTCCATGCGCAGTTCGAACGGGGCGTCGATCGTCGCGGGATCTGCCGCAGGAAAACTGAACCAACGAGGCCGCTCCACCGCTTCCTGGACGTTCATGCGGTGATGCAAGACGTTGCTGAGGACTTGCAGGTTCCACTGCGGCTGAGCATCGCCGCCGCGCGTGGCCCAGGCCAGGTGCGGCCGTCCATTTTTCGTGGCCAGAAATGCCATGAGCGTGTGCATCGTGCGTTTGCCGGGGGCGATCAGGTTGGGGTGCCCGGGGACGAGGCTGAACCCCCGCCCGCAGCGATTGTTCGGGAGAATCCCGGTCCCCTCCACGATCTCCCCACACCCGAAGGCCGCCGACAGGCTGGTGATGTAGCTGGCGACGTTGCCCTCTCCGTCGGCGACGACAAACGCCGTGGTCTCGCCCACCTGCTCGCGCGTCGCACCCGCCCCCACCCGATCGCTCGCCCTCGCCGGGTTGATCGTCCGGCGGCGCTCGCGCGCGTATGCCTTGTCGAGGAGCCGGTCGATCGGATTGTGAACGAACCGGGGATCGCCCACGTACGCCAGACGGTCGGCGAAGGCCAGCTTCTTGGCTTCGACCATCAGGTGAGTCGCGTCCGCGGAGCCCCAGGGCAGCGCCCCCAGCGAGTCGTGCTCGAGGATGTTGAGCATCTCAAGGAGCACGAACGCCTGCGACGGGGGCGGCGTGCAGTGAACGGTGAGGTCGCGATAGGTCGTCGCCAGCGGGGCCGCAACCTCGCTGCGATGCGCAGCCAGGTCCTCGGCGCTGAGCAGCCCGCCGTGTGCTGCGGCGTACGCGGCGACGGCCTCTGCGAGCCGGCCTTCGTAGACGGCGCGGGGGCCGTCGTCTGCGATCGCGCGGAGGGTTCGCGCCAGGTCGGCTTGGACAAGAATCTCTCCGACGCGGGGCGGGCGGCCCTTCGGCAGGAAGACCCGCGCCGACGACGGGTACTGCGCGAGCACATGCGCGCTCTCCTCAAACCACTGCGCGACGGCTTCGGTAATCGGGAAGCCCGCCTGCGCGTAGTGCGTCGCCGGCTCAAGCAGCCTGGCCAGCGTCCACCGGCCGCTTCCCCACTCGGCCAATGCCGTGGCCATGGCATCGACGGCTCCGGGCACCGACGGAGCGAGCATGCCGCGGAGGGGAAGCGTGTGGTGGCCGCGCGCGTGGAAGTACTCGGGCCGGGCTTCTTGCGGAGCGGCGCCGCTACCGTTGAGGGCGACCACCCGCCCCGTCCTGGCCTGGTAGTACAGGATGAAAGAATCACCGCCGATGCCGGTCATCATCGGGGTGACGACGCCGAGCACCGCGGCGGTACAGACGGCAGCATCGATCGCGTTGCCGCCGTCCTGCAAGACGCGCAGGCCCGCTGCCGAGGCGAGCGGATGGTCGGTCGCGATGAGGCCGCGCTGCGCCACGACCATGCTGCGGCCTTGTCCCGCGTTGCGCCCTCTCACCGGCCGATCTCCGTCATGGATGCTGCCATCTCAGATCCCATCGCCTGTGCCATTATAGCCGCTGCCGTCACGGGAGGCTACGCCGCAAGGGATCGGCGCGCAGACCGCCACGCAGCGAACAGGAGGGAACCGTTTCGGCTCCCGCCAATCCTCCTGCCGTGCGCGTCCCCGCTCGTGTGCTCGCGGCACTGCTCCTTACCACTCTGTCCTGCCCAACAGCGTTGCGCGCTAGCCCCACGGGGCCGGGTCCCGTGAACCCATCCGCGCCGGCCGTCCCTACCGTCGTTGCCGAGAGCGCCGCGGCGGATGCGACCTCGTCCAACAATCAGGTCAAGCTGGTTCGCGAGCCGTCGGGCGCCTTGATCGCCGCCCTCGTCGTGGATGTGGACCGCGTGCCGCAGATCACGCTGGTGCGCTCGCCGGACGACGGCGGGCATTGGGCGACCCTCGCGCAGGCGAGCGACGGCCCCATCCCATCACGCCTGCCGGCGCTCGGCCTCGACGCGTCGGGTGCCGCTCACGTGGTCTGGACGCGCTACGACGACGGCGTGGGTAAGATCTACTACCGGCTCTGGCGCCAGGGCCAGTGGACGGCGCCGCAGGCGCGCATCTCCCCCCTGCACGGGTACGCCGGGTTCCCCGGCCTGGCGCTCGACGTGGCGGGCCAGCCCCACGTGGTCTGGTATGGAATTCGAGAGGGCACAACGGAAAGCCCCTCACGGCACAGTTCGATCTACGAGATCTTCTACACGGGGTTCGATGGAGCGAACTGGTCCACTCCGAAGCTCATCTCGACCGGGTTTCCTGACGCCATCAATCCCGCGCTCGCCGCCGATCGTGCCGGCCGCCTGTACGCCGTCTGGTTCCAGTCCGACGGGCGTGCGTATCAGGTGCGGTACGCGGTGCGCACGGTCGCGTGGATGGAGCCCGAGACCGTCTTGGCGACGCGCGCGGACGCGTTCAATCCCGACCTCGCGGTGGGACCGACCGGGCAGCAGGCGGTGGCGTGGGAACAGCACGAGGATCCGGGCGCGTTTATCCGCGTGACGCGCCGGACGGGGGACCGTTGGGAGGACCCCGCTGATCTCTCCAGCGCACACACCACGGCGCTTCACCCGTCCGTGGCCGTCGGGCCGGGCGGCGCGGTCTATGTGGCGTGGGAGACCGGCGATGGCCAGATTTTTATGCGCCGATTCACCGGCCGGTGGCAGCCGGCGGTCCAGGTGACGACCGACCGCGGCAATACGTTTCCGAGCGTTGCGGCCTTCGAGACGGGCGCCGGCATCATGTGGAGCCACGCCGCCGGGGGGCGCTCCACGGTGCGCTATCTCCGGATGGAAGTGGTCTCCGCCGGTGGGCCCGGCGCGCTCGCCGCGCGGGCCTCGCTTGGGGCGGCGGTGGTGCTGGTGCTGGCGATGCTGCTGCTG
>JACXTT010011530.1_pt1 | contig 11818 bp, 10 predicted proteins | sample 9270951 | NCBI WGS metagenome assembly JACXTT01 (sample SAMN15532306, study PRJNA645909) | rock metagenome | isolation source: weathered quartz diorite | place: Puerto Rico | collected 2017-06-21 | reverse complement strand
TTCCATCTCCTTAACCTTAAGAGTGGTGGAAGGGGCCTGAAAGGTTAAGACCAAAGAAAAACATTTTCTTCCCAAATCAATACCCTTCCCACGATATACGTCAAACAACTGCAACTGCTTGGTATAATCCGGCGCGGCGTTTTTTATGCAGGCGCCTACCTGTTCGGCGGATACAGCCTCGTCAACGACGATTGCAAGATCACGTCGAATCGCAGGAAATTTCGACAATTCACTGAATTTTGGAACATTTCCATACTTTATTGGTTCCAGGGCCAGTTCGAAGACATAGGCTTTGCCGTCCAAGCCCAGCTTGCGTAATAGGCCTGGATGAAGCGCTCCAACCCAGCCTGCGATCTCTTCGCCTCGCTTTATACAGGCGGCCTGCCCGGGGTGCAGGGCAGGGTGTTTCGCCGGGATAAAGCGGAAATCGCCGTCTGCGCCGCCCAACTGTATTAAAGCTCCTACATCGGCCTTGATATCGTAAAAGTCCGAAGGCCGTGTGGCGAGACCCCATTGTTCCGGATAGGATTCTCCGGCGACCAGCCCGCCAATGAAAATATTTTGTTTGATATTAACATCTTTTGTTAAAAAGTTAAGACCTAACTCGAAGATGCGCAGTCGTCTTTGCTGGCGGTTTTGGTTGTAAAGCAGGGTCTGGACCAGTCCCGTCCAGAGACTGGTGCGCATTACAGACATCTCGCGCGAGAGAGGGTTGGCCATGGCAATGGGCGATTGGCCGGGGCTTATGAGCTGTTGCAGGCTAGGGTCTACAAAGCTGTACGTTATAACCTCCTGGTAACCCCGGTCCACCAGCAGTTGCCGCATCCGGCTGGGGGCGACCTCGCTTTCAGGCTGCGCCGCCACTGCCAGTCTGGCTCGCGGCATGCTGAAGGGCAATCGGCTGTAGCCGTATAACCTTGCAACCTCTTCTATCAGATCGGCCTCGATGACGATATCGAAGCGGTAGCTGGGCGGAGTGACCTGCCAGCCGTCGGGGAGTGCCGTGACAGTCATCGCCAGCCGCTTGAGTAGGCTCTCTACCTCATCGGGGCTGGGCGCGAGGCCGAGTACGCGCCGGATACGCTCCACGCGCAGGTGTATAGGACTGCGCCTGGGGAGATGAACCTCCCGGCACACTTCAGTAACGGGGCCGGGCTCGCCGCCCACGATCTCCAGCAGCAGTTGGGTAGCGCGCTCCAGGGCGCGAGCCTGAAGCTGCGGATCCACTCCCCGTTCGAAGCGGTGCGAAGAGTCGGTGTGCAGACCCAGGGCGCGGGCGCGGCTGGAGATGGTGTGCGGCGCGAACCAGGCGCTTTCGAGAAACAGATCCTGGGTTTGATCGCCGATGGCGCTGTCCAGTCCGCCCATAATACCCGCCAGCGCCAGCGCCCGGCGCCGATCAGCGATGACCAGGGTTTGCTCATCCAGAGTAACTTGCTGGCCATCGAGCAGCGCGAGGGTTTCACCGCTGCGCGCGCGCCGCACGCAAATGCCGCCGTCCAGCTTGGCGAGGTCGAAGGCGTGCATGGGCTGACCCAGCTCCAGCATGACATAGTTGGTCACATCCACAACCGGGCTGATACTGCGTATCCCGCTGCGGCGCAGACGCTCTTGCAGCCACAGCGGGCTCGGCACATGCGGGTTGATCCGGCGAAGCACGCGGCCGGCGTAACGGGGACAATCTTCGTGCGCCTCGAGTTTGATTTCGCGCTGTTCGTCGAGGCTGGCTGTCACGGGTTTGATGACGGGCTCATGCATTGGGCTGCTGCTTAAGGCGGCAGTTTCACGCGCGACTCCCGCGATACTGAGACAATCGCCCCGGTTGGGGGTGATGCCCAGCTCCAGCGCAGTGTCAGCGAGTTTCAGATAAAGATAAACATCCTCGCCCAGCCGGGTATCCGCGGGAAGCTCTAATAATCCCTCCGCGCTCTCCGCCAGACCCAACTCGCTCGCCGAACAGAGCATGCCTTCGGACTTTGCTCCGCGGATCGTCGTTTCTTTTATAAGCTTGCCGCCCGGCAACTCGGCGCCGATCATCGCGGTAGGCACGCGCATACCGACGCGCGCATTGGGCGCACCGCATACGATGCCGAGCGCTGCGGCAGCCCCGATTTGAACTTGGCAGAGGCGCAAATCATTGGCGTCGGGATGAGCTTGGATCTGGGTGATCTCGCCGACCACTACACCCGCAAATGATTGCGCTACAGGCTGTGCGGACTCGACCTCCAGCCCGGCCATGGTCAGCATGTCGGACAGTTCCGCGCTAGAGAGGGCCGGATTTACCCACTCACGTAGCCATTGTTCGCTTAGTTTCATAAAAACAGTGCCAAGTGACGAGTTACAAGAAAGATACTGGGTTTGGTTTTCGACTTGTAACTTTCCGCTTGCTACTTAAATTGTTGTAAAAAACGCAGATCATTTTCGAAAAACAGGCGCAAGTCGTTCACGCCGTAACGCAACATCGCCAGCCGCTCGACGCCCATACCGAAGGCGAAACCGATGTAGCGTTCGTTATCAATGCCGACGTGTGCAAAAACATTCGGATGCACCATGCCGCAGCCCAGTACTTCCAGCCAGCCGGTTTGTTTGCACACCCGGCAGCCTGCGCTGCCGCACATCACGCAGGCGATATCTACCTCGGCGGAGGGCTCGGTAAAGGGAAAATAGGAGGGTCTGAAGCGGGTCTTCAGGTTGCGTTCAAAAAAGTTGCGCAGGAAGCTGTCCAGCAACCCTTTCAGATCGGTGAAGCTGATCTGTTCGTCCACCATAAAGCCCTCTACCTGGTGAAACATCGGAGTATGCGTGAGATCGGAATCGCGGCGATAGACGCGCCCCGGCGCGATGATGCGCAGCGGCGGAGCGCGATGCTCCATGACATGCACCTGCACCGGTGAGGTGTGGGTGCGGAGCAGAGCCTGCCCCCGGCTTGGACGGGGGGTATGTGCGTCGAAATAAAAGGTGTCGTGCATCGCCCGCGCCGGATGATGTGCGGGAATATTAAGGGCCTCGAAGTTGTGATAATCGTCTTCGATCTCGGGACCCTCGGCGGTTTCAAAACCGAGTTGGGTGAATATCGCTTCGATGCGCTGCAAGGTGCGTGTGACGGGGTGCAGTCCGCCCGTGACCTGACCCCTGCCGGGGAGTGTCACGTCCAGGGTTTCGGAGCCCAGTCTTGTCTCGAGCTCCGCCTCTTCCAGTACGGCAAGGCGTGTGGCTAGGGCCTGGCTCACCGTTTCCTTGATCTGGTTGACGGCCTGACCGGTCTGAGGGCGTAACCCCGGTGCGAGGTTGCCGACGCCCTTGAGGTATTCGGTGAGCACGCCCTTCTTCCCCAGATACTTGACGCGCAGTTGCTCGAGCGCGGCCGAGTCTTGCGTCTGAGCAATCTCGCTCTGGGCCAGGGCTTCGATGTTTTTTAGATCTTGCACTCAGATCTCCCCAAATAAAAAGGGGAAAGGCCTTGGCCTTCCCCCTGTTCTTAGACTGACTGGGTAGCGCCCGATCGGTGCTACAGGGTGTGGGCCTTGGCCTTTTCCACCAATGCCGCAAAGGCCGGCTTGTCGAAGACGGCGAGATCGGCCAGCACCTTGCGATCAATCTCGATGACGGCCTTTTTGAGACCATTCATAAGCAGGCTGTACGACAGACCGCATTCGCGCGCGGCGGCATTGATACGCACGATCCACAGGGCGCGGAACTGGCGCTTCCGCTGCTTGCGTCCGATGTAGGCGTATTGGCCGGCCTTGATGACCGCTTGCTTGGCGACGCGATACACGTTCGCGCGCGCGCCATAATAACCTTTGGCGCGTGCGAGAAGTTTTTTGTGTTTGGCGTGAGCGGTAACACCGCGTTTTACTCTAGACATTACAACACCTCTTAGCTAAAGGGCAGCAGACGGCGCAGCCCGGGGACGTCCGATTTATCCACCATATTGTTATGACGCAGGTGACGCTTACGCTTGGTGCTCTTCTTGGTGAGGATGTGGTTAAGGTGCGATTGGCCGTGTTTAAATCCGCCCGAGGCCGTGCGTTTGAAGCGCTTGGCCGCACCGCTGTTAGTCTTCAATTTTGGCATTACAGTTAAACTCCAGAAATTCTTTAACTCAAATTAACTTCGCTTGTTACTTTTTAGGGCCGATCAGCATCACCATCTGCCGCCCCTCCATTTTCGGGAATTGCTCCACCACTCCGATATCGGCCAGATCGGCCTCAACCCGTTTGAGTAACTTGTGTCCCAGCTCCTGGTGGGCAAACTCGCGGCCCCGGTAACGCAACGTGACTTTGGCCTTATCGCCCTCATTGAGAAAACGGATCAGATTGCGCAGCTTGACCTGATAATCGCCTTCTTCCGTGGTGGGACGAAACTTGATTTCCTTGATCTGAATTTGCTTTTGCTTTTTCTTGGCCTGCTGTTGCTTTTTGCCCAGCTCAAAAAGATATTTGCCGTAATTCATCACACGGCAGACCGGTGGATTAGCGTTCGGTACAATCTCAACCAAATCAAGCTCAGCGTCCAAGGCCAGCTTCTGCGCCTCGTCCAGAGGCAGGACTCCTAATTGCTCACCCTGGCTTCCGATCACGCGCACTTGGGGTGCGGTAATCGCTTCATTCAGACGGGTATCTCTGTCAGCTACGATAAGTCTAGTCTCCTTGGTGCTCAAAAACAGAACAGCCGCGGCGCGCGATTTCTGCGCGGCTATGATCCGCGAAGGCCGCTAACGTCATCGGCCCCAGATCCTCACCGCCTCGCGTGCGTACGGCCACGGTTGCATTTTCCATCTCCCGGTCACCTACGACCAGGAGGTAGGGCACACGTTGTAATGTGCACTCGCGAATTTTAAAGCCTATCTTCTCATTTCTCAAGTCCGATTTTACCCTTAATCCCTGTTTTTGCAGGGTTTCGGTGCATTTTTGGGCATATTCGGCCTGACTGTCCGTAATATTCATAACTACCGCTTGCAGTGGCGCCAGCCAGAGCGGGAAGGCGCCGGCGTATTCCTCGATAAGAATGCCGATGAAACGCTCGAGCGATCCGAGGATGGCGCGGTGCAGCATCACCGGTACCTGCTTGGAGCCGTCCTCGGCGATGTAGTGCGCGCCGAGGCGGCCCGGCATGGAGAAATCCACTTGAATGGTGCCGCACTGCCAGACGCGCCCGATGCTGTCTTTCAGCGAGAATTCGATTTTGGGGCCGTAGAACGCACCTTCGCCGGGTTGTAAATCCCACGGCAGTTGTTTAGCGTTGAGGGCCTGCTCCAGGGCATGTTCGGCCTTGTCCCACAATTCGTCGGCGCCGATACGATCAGCCGGGCGGGTGGAGAGCTTGTAGATGACTTCCTTGAAGCCGAAGTCGGCGTAGACCCGGTGCAGCAGGTCTATGAAGTTGGATACTTCCGCTTGCATCTGCGTCTCGGTACAAAAGATGTGCGCGTCGTCCTGCACGAAACTGCGCACGCGCATTAGCCCGTGCAGCGCGCCAGACTGCTCGTTGCGGTGGCAGGAGCCGAATTCGGCCAAGCGCAGCGGCAAATCCCGATAGCTTTTAAGACCTTGATTGTAGACCTGGATGTGACACGGGCAGTTCATGGGTTTCACCGCATACAGGCGCTTCTCCGACTCGGTGATGAACATGTTGTCCTTGAACTTGTCCCAGTGGCCCGACTTCTCCCACAGCGAGCGGTCCACTACTTGGGGGGTGCGGATCTCCTGGTAGCCGTGTTCGCGCCACAGCGCGGCCATGTACTGCGTAACCTCTTGATAGATGCGCCAGCCGTTCTCGTGCCAGAACACCATGCCCGGCGCTTCTTCCTGAAAATGAAACAGGCCGAGTTGTTTGGCGAGCTTGCGGTGGTCGCGTTTCTCGGCCTGCTCCAAACGATGCAGATAGGCCTTAAGGTCTTTTTCGTTGAGCCAGGCGGTGCCGTAGATGCGTTGCAGCATCTCGTTTTTCGAGTCGCCGCGCCAATAGGCGCCCGCGAGCTTGGTGAGCTTGAACGCCTTGAGCTTGCCGGTACTGGGCACGTGCGGGCCGCGGCATAGGTCTGTGAACTCGCCTTGTTTATACAAGGAAAGTTGTTCGTTCGCGGGAATGTCTTCAATGATGCGCGCCTTGTACTCTTCCCCCATGTCGCGGAAAAACTTGATCGCCTGCTCGCGTGGCATGACGTTGCGCGCGACCGGAAAATCCTTATCCGCCAACTCCATCATCTTGGCCTCGATGGCAGTTACGTCCTCCGGCGTGAAGTGACGCTCGAAGGCGAAATCGTAATAAAAGCCGTCTTCAATCACCGGGCCGATGGTGACCTGTGCATTGGGGAACAGTTGTTTGACCGCTTGAGCCAGCAAGTGGGCGGTCGAGTGACGCACTACCTCCAGCGCTTCGGTGCTTTTGTCGGTGACGATAGCGACGCTGGCATCGTGATCGAGCGTGTACGACGTGTCCACCAGCTTGCCGTCCACCTTGGCCGCCAGTGCGGCTTTGGCCAAGCCCGCCCCGATGGAGGCGGCGATGTCCTTGATGGTGACAGCCTGTGGATACTCACGGCGGCTGCCGTCGGGGAGGGTGACTACAGGCATGATGTATCTTCCTATCTATCAGTGGCGACCACTACCAAAGGCCGCGTAAATAAAAGCATTGGAAACCACTTCCCCTCGCCCTCATCCCCATCCCTTCTCCCAAGGGGAGAAGGGGGTGAGCCGACCGCGCTAGCGCGCGATTTCATCTAGGAAACGCTGATTTAATCAGCGTTTCCGTGTGGCACAAGGATGTGCCACCCTTTTCAGTGACGCAAGTCACTGAAAAGGAAGGAAAGCAAAAATCACAATTTTTGCTTTACGTGCGCTGAGAATTCCTGGATGGAATTATTCAGCGCCTCCTTTACTCTGGTAGGCGCGAGTGGGATCGAACCACCGACCACTACCATGTCAAGGTAGTGCTCTACCACTGAGCTACGCGCCTGTGTGGTTTGGCGCATTTTATCACGCCTGGATAGAGTTTATGAAGCAGTGACTAAACCGCCTTGCGCCGGACCAGGCCGAACAGTTGTTTGTATTACATTCCCTCATTAGTCTTGATCAGTGACTTACCGTGCACGCGATTTCCGTCAGCGTATAGCCGTGCTCCAGGTGCACACAGGTCATGGCTCGATTGCGCTCCGCTTAATCAGAGTTTCCTTTATTCATAGTGAGTCCACATACGGAGCACTTTGACGGTGTGCTCTTTTTCAAGCACCTGGTACACCAGCCGGTGTTGAATGTTGATGCGCCGCGAATAGGCTCCGGCCAAGTCACCTACGAGCTTTTCATACGACGGCGGATTTTGAAAGGGATTTTCGCGCAGCAGAGCAAGAAGTTTTTCGGCTTGGGTTTTGAGATTGGCGGCCTTTAGTTTCCGGGCATCTTTTTGCGCCTGTTTGGTAAAGGCCAGCTGCCAGTTCACCAGTCAAGTTCCTTGGCGCATTCTTCGATGGGCTCGCTGATCCCGGCCTTGATGGATTCGCGCATACCGGGTACCGACAGCAAGGTCAGCGTTTCTTGTATGGCGCGCCAATCCGCCTCGGTGATGAGCACGGCATTGTGCCGCTTGCCGGTGATGGTGATGGGCTGGTGGGATGCCGCCGCCTCATCCAGGAGGCGATAGAGATTGGTGCGCGCTTCGCTGGCGGTCAGGGTGGTCATGGCGGACTCCTCTTAAGGAAGCGCTGAATAATTCCATCCAGGAATTCTCAGCGCACGTAAAGCAAAAATTGTGATTTTTACTTTCCTTCATTTTCAGTGACTTGCGTCACTGAAAAGGGTGGCACATCCCTGTGCCACACGGAAACGCTGATTAAATCAGCATTAAATAATCTTTTATCGTACGTTTTTACGTACTTAATGTCAATAGAGTCTCCAGTTGTCAAACTGCCTTGCGTTGGGTGAGGCCGAACAGTTGTTCGCGCAAGGCTTTAATCAGGTCGCGCACTTCCGCTGCTTCCTCGAATTCCAGGTCGCGCGCATGTTTGTGCATTTGTTGCTCCAGTTTCTTGATTTTCTGCACCACTTTTTCGGGTGGGAGTGTTGGATATCCGGCGCTGTCCTCAGCTACTTTGGCGTACTGTCTGGCCTGGTCCGGCGCCGCGCCGCGCGCGCCTTCCATGATGTCGGCGACGGCCTTCTGGATGCCGCGCGGGGTGATGCCATGGTGTTTATTGTAGGCGATCTGTTTGGCGCGGCGGCGTTCGGTTTCACTGAGCGCGCGCTGCATGGAGCCGGTGACGTGATCGGCGTACAGGATGGCCTTGCCGTGGATGTGACGCGCGGCGCGGCCGATGGTTTGAATCAGCGAGCGCTCGGAACGTAAAAACCCCTCCTTGTCCGCATCGAGGATGGCGACCAGGGATACCTCCGGCATGTCCAGGCCTTCGCGCAGCAAATTGATGCCAACCAGCACGTCGAAGATTCCCAGGCGCAGATCGCGGATGATCTCGACGCGCTCCACGGTCTCGACGTCGGAGTGCAGATAGCGCACCTTTACGCCGTGCTCATCCAGATATTCGGTAAGATCTTCGGCCATGCGTTTTGTGAGCGTCGTCACCAGCACGCGCTCGTTGAGGGCAACTCGCTTGCGGATCTCCGATAGCAGATCGTCTACTTGAGTCGTGACGGGACGTACTTCAACTTGTGGATCAACCAGCCCTGTGGGCCGCACTACCTGCTCGGCTACCGCGCCGGAGCGCTCCAATTCATAGGGGCCCGGCGTGGCAGAGATGTAGATGGTCTGGAACGGCTGCTGTTCAAACTCATCAAAGCGCAGCGGCCGGTTGTCGAGCGCGACCGGCAGGCGAAATCCGTATTCGACCAGTGTCTGCTTGCGCGAGCGGTCGCCTTTGTACATGCCGCCGAGCTGCGGTATCGTGACGTGACTTTCATCTATCACCACCAGCGCGTTGGGCGGCAGATAGCTCAGCAACGTCGGCGGTGGCTCACCGGGGGCGCGACCGGAAAGATAGCGCGAATAGTTTTCAATGCCGGAGCAGTAACCCAGCTCCATAATCATTTCCATGTCGAAGCGCGTGCGCTGTTCGAGACGCTGCGCCTCGACCAGTTTGTTCGCGGCGTAGAGTTCTTCGAGGCGCAGACGCAGATCGGTTTTCATCTGCTCCACGGCATTGAGCATGATATCGCGCGGGGTGACGTAGTGGGACTTAGGGTAAATAGTGAGGCGCGGCACGCGGCGCAGGATTTCGCCGGTGAGCGGGTCGAAATAACTCAGCGATTCGATTTCGTCGTCGAACAGTTCCACGCGCACCGCTTCGCTGTCGGATTCGGCCGGATAGATATCTATGACTTCGCCGCGCACACGGTAGGTGGCGCGCGCGAGTTCGATGTCGTTGCGTGTGTATTGCAATTCGGCCAGACGGCGCAGGATGTGGCGCTGATCTATTTTGTCGCCACGCTTCAGATGCAGCACCATGCCGAGATAGGATTGCGGATCGCCCAGGCCGTAGATCGCCGACACGGTGGCTACGATGATGGTGTCCTCGCGCTCCAGCAGCGCCTTGGTGGCGGACAGACGCATTTGTTCGATGTGCTCGTTAATCGAGGCGTCTTTCTCGATGTAGGTGTCGGAGGAGGGCACGTAGGCCTCGGGCTGATAATAGTCGTAATAAGACACGAAATATTCCACCGCGTTGTCGGGGAAGAACTCGCGCATCTCGCCGTATAACTGCGCAGCCAGAGTTTTGTTGGGCGCGAGAATCAGCGTCGGCCGCTGCACCGTCTCGATGGCGTGCGCGATGGTAAAGGTTTTGCCCGAGCCGGTGACGCCGAGCAGGGTCAGCGCGGCCAGGCCGTCGTTTAATCCCTCCGCCAGGCGCTTGATCGCCTCCGGCTGGTCACCGGCGGGGGCAAACGAGGAGTTCATGACGAAGCGTCGGGCAATTTCGCGCATAGGGGGTTCAGGTAACGGCGTCAATCCAGTATAGTAAGCAAATTTTGAGTCATTAATAGAGGAATTCAAGTCTTGAACCTACGACTTGCCAAGCGGGTACAGCTCATCAAGCCCTCGCCCACGCTCACCATCACGGCGCGCGCCGCCGCGCTCAAGGCCGCCGGGAGGGATATCATCGGCCTCGGGGCCGGCGAACCGGATTTCGATACGCCCGAGCACATCAAGCAAGCCGCCATCAAGGCGATTCAGGACGGTTTTACCAAGTATACCGCAGTGGACGGCACCCCCGCGCTCAAGCAGGCGATCGTCGCCAAGTTCCGGCGCGAGAATCAACTTGATTATACCCCCGATCAAATTCTGGTCTCGGCAGGCGGCAAGCAGAGCTTTTACAACCTGGCCCAGGCGCTGCTGAATACCGGCGACGAAGTGATTATTCCCGCGCCCTATTGGGTGTCCTATCCCGATATGGTGCTGCTGGCGGAGGCGGAACCAGCAATCGTTTACGCGGGCATCGAGCAACAGTTCAAGATCACGCCGCGCCAGCTCGACAAGATCATTACGCCCAAGACTCGCTTGATGGTGCTGAACAGCCCGTCCAATCCGACCGGTGCGATTTATAGCGAGGCCGAGTTTAAGGCGTTGGGCGAGGTATTGCGCGATCATCCACAGGTACTGATCGCCAGCGACGATATCTACGAGCACATCCTGCTCAGCGATGCGCGGTTTTGCAATATTCTCAACGCCTGCCCCGACCTCTATGATCGCACAGTGGTTATCAATGGCGTATCCAAAAGCTTTTCCATGACCGGTTGGCGCATCGGTTACGCGGCGGGGCCGAAGCCGCTCATCGAAGCGATGAAAAATATCCAATCGCAAAGCACCTCCAACCCCGCCTCGATTTCACAAGTCGCGGCGCAGATGGCGCTTGAAGGCGATCAGTCGTTTATACAGGATTGGGTACGGCAGTTCAAGGAGCGCCACGAGTTTGTGGTCAAGGAATTAAATCGCATCAACGGCGTGCAATGTCTGCCCTCGCCTGGTGCGTTTTACTCGTTCCCCAAGATGCAAGGCGTGATTGACGGGCTTCCCGGTATCAAAGATGACGTGGCGCTGGCCGAATATATTTTGAATGAAACCGGTGTGGCGCTAGTACCGGGCTCCGCCTTCGGCGCGCCGGGTTACATGCGGCTGTCGTTCGCCACCAGCCTGGACCAACTGCGCGAAGCGCTGGGGCGCATGCAGAAATTACTCGGCATGGCCTGAACGATCAGGCCATGGCCTGGCGGGCAGCGGCTATCGCCGCACCGCGCTTAATCGGCGCACTAACCCGCGCCAGGGTTTCTTCCAGGGCGCTGAGACAAAACAGTACGTTGGTAGGATTGCTGGCGTAGCCCATCAAGCCGATGCGCCAGATTTTGCCGGCCATGGTGCCGAGTCCGGCGCCGATTTCCAGGTTGTAATCGCTGAGCAGCGCGCTGCGCACCGCGCCGTCGTCCACGCCGTCGGGGATATAAATCGAGTTCAACTGCGGCAGGCGTTCGCTTTCTTTCACGACAAATTTCAACCCCATCGCCTCGACGCCCGCCTTCAACGCCAGATGGTTGCGCGCATGCCGCGCCCAGGCATTTTCCACACCTTCCTCCTGTAGAATCACCAGCGCTTCATGCAAGCCATACAGCGCGTTGATGGGCGCCGTGTGATGGTAGGCGCGTTTGCCGCTGCCCCAGTAACCCATGACCAGTGTCAAATCCAGAAACCAGCTCTGCACTCTGGTTTTGCGCGCCTTGATTTTTTCCACCGCGCGTTCGTTGAAACTCACCGGCGACAGACCCGGCGTGCAGGACAGGCACTTCTGCGAGCCGGAGTAGATGGCATCAATCTCCCATTC
>JACXTT010011529.1_pt1 | contig 11819 bp, 10 predicted proteins | sample 9270951 | NCBI WGS metagenome assembly JACXTT01 (sample SAMN15532306, study PRJNA645909) | rock metagenome | isolation source: weathered quartz diorite | place: Puerto Rico | collected 2017-06-21 | reverse complement strand
CAGGCCGCCGAAGCGCTTGGCGAGGCCGCGCGCCGCCAGGAGGCTCATCGCGCCTCGCCCGCGCGCCGCGCCAGCGCGCGCTTGAGGCGCGGGTACGCGCCCTCGGGCAGGAAGAGCACCACGGCGATCAGGAGCACGCCGTAGGCGATCAGGTGCGCGCCGTGATGGCCTCCCTGCCCGAGGTAGAGCCGGGAGATCTCGGCGAGGGGCGTCAGGATGAACGAGCCGAGGATCGGTCCCAGGAGCGTGCCGGCGCCGCCCACGATCGGCCGGATGATGATCTCGACCGACATCGGGATACCGAAGAGCGTGTTGGGCTGCAGCGAGAAGAGGTAGAACGCGTAGAACGTCCCGCCGAGCCCCGTGAGAAAGGACGACACGATCATCGCCAGCATCTTGTACTTGAGCGCGTTCACGCCGAGGGCCTGGGCCGCCGCCTCGTCTTCGCGGATCGCCGCCAGGTAGACGCCGAAGCGGCGGCGCTCGATCGCCCAGGCGGTCCCCGTGGCGAGCAGCATCAGGGCCAGCGCGATGTAGTAGTAGGCGCGCCCGTCCTGGAACTGGAACTGGCGGGGATCGCCGGTGAACGTGATGTAGAGGCCGAGCGGGCCGCCGAGGGCGTCAATGTTCGAGACGGCCACGCGGCAGATCTCGGCGAACGCGACGGTGAGCAGCACGAAGTAGAAGCCGCGCAGCCCGAAGCGAAAGCCGAGATAGCCGATGATCGCGCCGAGGACGGCCGCGAGCGCGCCGCCGATCAGCATGCCGAGCCACGGCGTCAGCCCCAGCTCGATCGACAGCATCGTCGCCGTGTAGCCCCCTACGCCGACGAAGGCCGCGTGGCCGGCCGAGAGCTGGCCCGCGTAGCCGCCCACGATGTTCCAGGACTGGCCGAGGAATCCGTAGAAGAAGATCAGGATGAACAGGGTGAGCGCGTACGGGCTCAGCACCGCCGGCAGGGCCAGCAGCACCGCGACGGCTCCGGCGAGGGCCCACTTCATGCGGATCGGCGTCCGAACAGGCCGGCCGGCCGGAACAACAAGATCACGACCAGGAGCGAGAAGCTGAACAGCTCCTTCAGCGACGGCTTGAGGAACACCGCGCCGAGCGACTCGGCGAGCGACACCAGGAGCCCGCCGACGAACGCGCCCAGGAGGCTGCCCATGCCGCCGATGATCACGATGTTGAACGAGGCCACCGACAGCGAGAGGCCGGTGGGCGGCTGGAACGGGAGGATCGGCGAGACGAGCGCGCCGGCGGCGCCCACGCAGGCCGCGCCCACGCCGAAGGCCACCGCGTACACGCGCCGCACGTCTGTGCCGATGACGAGCGCGCCGTAGGTGTTGTCGGCGGTCGCCCGGATCGTGCGCCCGAGATCGGTCCGGAACAGGAACGCCCAGAGCGCCGTCGTGAGCGCGAGCGCGACCAGGAACGTCACGAGCCGCGCCACGTCGACGAACACCGGGCCGAGCCACAGGGTGGCCGAGGCCAGCGGCGACCGGACGCGAGTCGGCTCGGGTCCGAACACCATCAGGGCCACGTTCTCGAGCACCAGCGCGACGCCGAGCATCAGGAGGATCTGCATCTCGTGCGGCGCCTCCATGACGCGGTCGACGAGACCCCGCTGCACGCCGACGCCGAGCGCGAAGAGGGCGGCCGCGCAGACGAGGAAGCTCAGGTACGGATCGACTCCCGCCCGCGTCGCCAGCGCGTACGCGAGGTACATCCCCCACACCATCATATCCCCGTGCGCGAAATTCACGACGCGCATCACCCCGAAAATGAGCGTCAGCCCCACCGCCATCAGGCTATACACGCCCCCAAATAGCAGCCCGCTCACCACCCCTTGCACCACGAGCGTCAGATCCACGACCTAAGCCCCCGGCGCGCGAGCGAGGTCGGACCGCTGTGGTCGCGACGGGGTGTGCCGGCTCCGGGCGGTGGCGGGCGTGGGCGGGAGGGGTCGAGCGGACCCGTTCCCTCCCAGCGCACGGCGGACGTTATGCGCCCGGATGGAGCCCAGACGAGTGGGGCAGCGCACGCGTGCCGCGTGGTCCGTCCGACCCCTTCCGCCCACGCCCGACGCCGCCCGCCGCCGAGCGTTATGCGCGCGGCCGCGGGAAGACGAACTTCTGCAGGGCGGCGTCCTTGGGCCAGACCGCCACCGGCTTCTGGCTGAGGATCTGGATCATCGTCGGAATCGCGTTGGCGTTGTCGCCGAGCTCGTTGAAAGCCACGGGGCCGCCGTACTGCATCAGCCCGCCCGAGTAGTTGGTCTTCTTCATCGCGTCGACGATCGCGTCGGGGTCGTCGAGCGCGCTCGCCCGTTCGAGGATGTCGGCGATGACGAACACGGCGTCGTAGGAGTACCCGGAGTTGGTGTCGAAGGTCTTGCCGCCCGAGCGCTTGCGGTATTCCTCCGCGACGGCGGCGGTCTTCGGGTTCTTGAAATTCGCCCAGGGCACGCTCGTCAGCACGTACTCGAGATCTTCCTTGAGCTGGGCGATCTGGCCGGACTCGTAGATCCCCGGGCTGCCCGGGCCCACGATGCCCATCATCTCGATCCGCTGCTTGCGGACCTCCGGGAAGAGCAAGAGCGCCGAGGCCGGGCGCGTGATCGGCGCGATGACGTCGGGCTTCGCCGCCTTCGCCTTCGAGACCTCGGTGGAGAGGTCGGTCGGCGGCTCCGGCCACGGGATGACCTCGACGATGTCCCACGACGGGTTGGCGGCCTTGTGCGCCGCCTGGAAGCCGCGCGCCTGGTTCTGGCCGAAGAGGTCGTTGCAGTACATCAGCACGACGCGCTTGGGCGACATGTTGGCTTCCTTGAAGATGTCGATGAAGTACTGGACGGCCTTCTTGCCGAAGCTCGAGCCGGTCGGGAAGTTGCGGTAGACGTACTGGACCTTCTGCTGGCCGGCCTTGACCGATTGCGCGACGTTCGCGGTGATCGGATCGGCGGCGGCGATGTCGATCAGGAACGGCACGCGCCGCTGCTGGGCCACCGACACCATCGCGTTGGTGCTTCCCGAGTCGAAGGAGCCCAGCAGCATCTGCGCCCCTTGCGTCACGACGCGCTCGGCCTCGACGCGGCCGTTCTCGGGCTTGGTCTGCGTGTCGCCGAGGAGCAGCTCGAGCTTGATCCCGCCCTTTCCCTTGACGCCGCCCGCCGCGTTGATCGCGTCGACGGCCATCTGCGCCCCGAGCCGGCACGCCTGCCCGGGCTCGGCGAGCGCGCCGGTCACCGGGTGGATCGTCCCGATCTTGAACGTCCTGGCCTGGGCGCGCAGCGGCAGCGGAAAGCCGAGAACGGCGGCGCCGCCGGCGGTGGTCTTGAGAAAGGTGCGACGGGTCGTTCGCGTCATTCGGGATCTCCTATTCGTCGGCGCGCGTCACGCGCCGAGAAGCTCCTTGGCGATGATCATTCGCTGGATCTGGTTCGTCCCCTCGTAGATCTGCATGATCTTCGCGTCGCGCATGTACCGCTCGACCGGGAACTCGCGCGTGTAGCCGTAGCCGCCGAAGATCTGCACGGCGTCGGTGGCCACCTTCATCGCGGCGTCCCCCGCCCAGCACTTGGCCATCGACGCCTCGTAGGTGTTGCCCCGGATGCCCGCGTCGACCTGGCGCGCGGCGTGGTGGACCATCAGGCGCGCCGCGTGCACCTGCATGGCCATGTCGGCCAGCATGAACTGGATGCCCTGGAACGCGGCGATGGGCTGGCCGAACTGCTGGCGCTCCTTCGCGTACGCGGTCGCCGCGTCGAGCGCCGCCTGGCCGATGCCGACCGCCATCGCCCCCGTCATGGGCCGCGTCATGTCGAGCGTGCGCATCGCGATCTTGAACCCTTCGCCCTCCTCGCCAAGCCGCTGCTCCACCGGGACGGCGCAGTCGGTGAAGTGAAGCGCGACGGTGGGCGAGCAGCGAATACCCATCTTCTTCTCTTTCTTGCCGACCGAGAAGCCGGGCGTGCCCTTGTCGATGAGGAACGCGGTGATGCCCCGGGCGCGCTTGCCGGGGTCGACCGTCGTGAACACCGTGAGCACGTCCGCGTGGTCGCCGTGGGAGCACCATTGCTTGGACCCGTTCAGGATGTAGTGGTCGCCCTTTCGCACCGCAGTGGTCCTGAGGCTCGCCGCGTCGGAGCCGGACCCCGGCTCGGAGAGCGAGTAGGCCGCCATGAACTCGCCGCTCGCCAGCCGGGGCAGGTACTTCTTCTTCTGCTCCTCGGTGCCGGCCAGGAGGATCGGCAGCCCGCCGAGCGGATGCGCGCCGAAGTTCGTCGTCGTGCCGGCGCACGCCCAGCCGAGCTCCTCGGCCACCAGCGAGAGCGCGAGACAGCCCATGTTGGTCCCGCCGTACTCTTCCGGCACCCAGACGCCGAAGAGGCCGGACTCGACGAGCGCCCGCATCGACTCGGTCGGATAGCTCTCCGACTCGTCGTAGCGCGCGGCGTGCGGCGCGACTCGATCGCGCGCGACCTTTCGCGCCAGATCGCGGATCAGTCGCTGCTCCTCGGTGAGATAGAACGCGTCGTTCATGGCTCTCGTCTCCCTCAGACGATCTGTCGCCGCCGGAGCTCGGCGAGCCGCTCGGCTGGCAGCCCGAGCGCGCCGCCGTAGATCTTCTCATTGTGCTCGCCGAGTCTGGGCGGAAAGCTCAGCGCGGGCGGCGCGCCGGCCGGAGGCGCCGGCAGCGAGATCCGGAGCCCCGACCGCGGGTCGGTGACCTCGACGAGCCGCCCGGCGACGAGCCGATCGGCCATCACGTCGGCCACGGTGCTCACGCGCGAGACCGGAACTCCGGCGCCCCGCAGGTCGGCGAGCGCCTCGTCGCTGCCGAGGTCGGCGAAGCACGCGGCGAGCTCGCGGTCGAGGCGCTCGACGTCGTCGATGCGTCCGGCGTTGGCCGCGTACTCCGGCCGGGCCAGGCCGCGGAAGCGCGGCAGCGCGGTGAGCGCGGCCCACTGCTGGTCGTTGCCGACGGCCAGGTAGACGTGGCCGTCGCGCGTTCGATGGACAGCGACCGGCGCGAAGAACTGATGCCGGTTGCCCTTGCGCGTCACGCGCTCGCCCAGGCTCGAGAGCGCGACGGGCGCGACCATCCAGGACACGGCACTGCGCAGCATCGAGACGTCGATGCGCGCGCCCTCGCCGGTCGTGGCCCGGCGATAGAGCGCCTTCATCACCTCGCTGTAGCCGTGCTCCGCGGCGCCCAGGTCGACCATCGGCAGGCCGAAGACCAGCGGCGAGCCGTCCGTCTCGCCGGTCAGCTCCATGAAGCCGCTGCGCGCCTGCAGGACCGGATCGTACGCCGCCTCGTCGTGCTCGGGCCCGAAGCCGGTGATCCCGAGCCAGATCAGATCCGGTTTCACGGCGGCGAGCGGGCCCGGCTCGATTCCGAGCCGCGCGTAGCTCCGCGGACGCTGGTTGCAGGCGAACACGTCCACCCGTAGCTTCACGATCAGCTCGCGCAGGAGCGCCTGGCCCTCGGGATGGCCGAGGTTGAGCGTGATGGCCTCCTTGCCGCAGTTGTTCGGCAGGAAGTAGCTGCGCATCGCGGGCTCGGGCAGGACCTCTCGGCCGACGAATCGATTGGGATCGGGGCGCTCGGCGCTCTCGACGCGGATGACGCGGGCGCCGTCGCACGCGAGCCGATAGGTGAGGAACGGCAGGGTCGTCGCCTGCTCGAGGCTCAGTACGGTCACGTCCGCCAGGAGCCCGGGTCTCATCGCGGCCGGCGATCGACGACGCGCACCGCCTTGCCCTGCGGGCGCTCGATCGCGCCGTGCGCGCAGAGCCGCACCTCCGGGGTCAGCGCGAGCGCATCGTGAAGCTCACGCCGGATCCGCGCCGCGATTGCCGGATCGCAGCCCGGCTCGGTCTCGACGTGGATCGTCATGCGCTCGCCGCCCGCGTCCGAGTCGAGCACGACCTGGTACTCGTGGCTCACGCCGGCGTGACGCAGCAGGGTCGTCTCGATCTGGCGCGGATAGAAATTGATGCCCTTGTAGATCACCATGTCGTCGACGCGCCCGCGCAGCCGATCGAGCCTGAGCGACGTCCGCCCGCAGTCGCAGCGCGCGCGCGACACGACGCGCGTGAGGTCGTGCGTCCGGTAGCGGATCAGCGGCAGCCCCTCGCGCGTCAAGGTCGAGACGACCAGCTCGCCCTCGGCGCCGTCCGGCACGACCCGACCCGTCGCCGGGTCGATGACCTCGGGGTGGTAGTGGTCCTCCCAGACGTGGATGCCGCCGCGCGCCGCGCAGTCGATGCCGAGCCCCGGGCCGCCGGTCTCGGTCATACCGATGATGTCGAAGGTGCGGAGGGAGAGCTCGCGCTCGATCCGCGCCCGCAGCTCGTCGGACCACATCTCCGAGCCGAGGATCGCGACGCGGAGCGAGAGCGATGCGAGGTCGACGCCCTCCTCGCGCGCGGCCTCGATCAGGCGCAAGGGGTAGGTCGCGATCGCGGCGACGACGGTCGCCTTGAGATCGCGCATCAGCCGCAGCTGCAGCGCGGTGCGCCCCGCGCCGGTCGGGATCACCATCGCGCCGAGCCGCTCGGCGCCGTAGTGGAAGCCGAAGCCGCCCGTGAACAAGCCGAACGAGGGCGTGATCTGGATGACGTCGTCGCGGCCGACGCCGGCGGCGACGTAGCAGCGCGCCATCACCTCGCCCCACTGCGCGACGTCGGCGACGGTGTACGGGTTCAGGATCGGGTTGCCCGTCGTCCCGCTCGACATCTGGATGCGCCGGTAGCCGGCCGCGCGCGCGCACGCCAGGCCGTACGGATACGCGTCGCGGAGCTCGTCCTTGGTGAGAAAGGGCAGCGCGCGCCAGTCGTCGACCCTCGCGATGTCCTCGGCGCGCACGCCGGGCAGGCGGCGCGCCCACGCGGGCTCGGCCAGCACGCGCGCGAGCGTCGCACGCATCCGTTCGACGACGAGCCGTTCGAGCGGGGCGCGGTCGAGCGATTCGAGCTCCGGCTGCCACATCGTCATGGAGAGATGGCCGAGTCTAGCGGAGAGGCCGCGAACCGACAATGCCGTGCGCCGCCTCAGCCGGCGTCCGCGCGGGCGCGGTCGAGCCCGAGATACGCGGTGCGGACGCGGGGATCCGACGCCAGCGCAGCGCTCGTGCCCGACGCGACCAGCCGCCCGGTCTCGAGCACGTAGCCGCGCGCGGCCAGGGCCAGGGCCCGGCGCGCGTTCTGCTCGACGAGCAGGACCGCGACGCCGTCGGCATTGATCCGCCGGATCACGCGAAAGATCTCGCGCGCGAGCATCGGCGCCAGGCCCAGCGAGGGCTCGTCGAGCAGGAGCAGCCGGGGTCGGGTCATCAGGGCCCGGCCGATCGCGAGCATCTGCTGCTCGCCTCCCGACAAGGTCCCGGCCATCTGGAGCTGGCGATCCCGGAGCACCGGGAACAGCCGGAAGACCGAGTCCAGGCGCTCGCCGATCCGCGAGCGCTCGACGGTGTGGCCCCCGACCAGGAGGTTCTCCCCCACCGTGAACTCGGGGAAGATCTCGCGACCCTCCGGCACGTGGCTGACGCCGCCGGCGACGATGGCGTCGGCCGGGGCGTGCGTGATGTCGCGGCCCTCGTAGCGGACGCATCCGCGGGTCGGACGAACCAGCCCGGAGACCGCGCGGAGCGTCGTGGATTTCCCGGCGCCGTTGGCCCCGAGCAGGGTGACGATCTCGCCGGGCGCCACGCTGAGGCTGACGCCCTCGAGCGCGCGGCGCTTGCCGTAGGCGACGGCGACGTCGTCGAGCTCGAGCACGGCGCTCACGCGTCCTCGTCCTCGCTGCCGAGGTACGCCTCGACGACGGCCGCGTCGCTCGCGATCTCGCCGGGCCGGCCCTCGGCGATCTTGCGGCCGTGGTCGAGCACGGCGACGCGGTCGGAGATGCCCATGACGAGCTCCATGTCGTGCTCGACCACGACGATCGTCAGCCCGCTCTCGTCCCGGAGCCGGCGGATCACCGCCATCAAGGTCTGCGTCTCCGTCGGATTGAGCCCGCCGGCCGGCTCGTCGAGCAAGAGTAGCCGCGGCTCGGAGGCCAGGGCCCGCGCGATCTCGAGCCGCTTCTGCGCGCCGAGCGGAAGGCTGCCCGCCTCGACGCCGGCGACGTCGCCGAGCCCGAGCCGTGCCAGCAAGGCGTGCGCCGACTCCCGCGCGAGCACCTCCTCGCGCCCCACGCCGGGCAGCCAGAGGGCGCCGCGGATCACGCCCGTGCGCAGGTGGGTGTGCCGGCCGATCAGGACATTGTCGAGGGCCGTGAGCTGACGGAACACCTCGGTGTTCTGGAAGGTGCGCGCGACGCCGCGCCGCGCGATTTGATGCGGTGCCAGGGCCAGGAGGTCGTCCCCGCCGAGCCTCACCCGCCCGCGCGAGGGACGGTAGAGACCCGTGATCACGTTGAACACGGTCGACTTGCCCGCCCCGTTGGGGCCGATCAGCGCGAAGATCTCTCGCTCCCGCACCTCGATGTCGAGCCCGCTCAGCGCCGCGAGGCCGCCGAAGCTGATCGAGAGATCCTCGACGCCGAGCACCGTCCTACTCGGACTTGAGCCAGTCCGTCATCGGCTTGAAGCGCCCCTTCTCGACGCGCACCCAGAATCCCTGCTTCTGGGTCTCGTGGTCCGGCCCGATCGTGATCGGCGGCAGGATGCCGCTCTCGAAGCCCTTCATCGACGCGAGCGCCGCCATCAGCGACTCGCGCGTCAGGTTGCGGCCGGCGCGCTTGGCGCCTTCGGTGAACAGCATGGCCGCGAAGTAGCCGGCCAGCGAGTAGCGATTGACCTCGTTGCCCGGGTGGTACTTCTGCATGTGCTCCCGATAGAGCTTCACGCCCGGGAGATCCGAGGTGACCGGATCGGGCCAGAGTGACAGCCCCTCGACGCCCTCGGCGGCCTCGCCGGCCAGTGCCAGGTAGCGCTCGTCGGTCAGCGGGCCCGTCGAGACCATGAGTGTGTCGGTCCAGCCGATCTTCTGGCGCTCCTTCAAGGCCTGCGCGCCCGGCCCGGGCACCAGCACCAGGAACGTCACCTCGGGCTTGGCCGCCTGGAGCTTGGCCACCTGCGCGCTCACGTCGGTGACGCCGCGCTTGACCGATTCGGCGGCGACCAGCTTGAGCCCGTGTCGCCCCAGATCCTTCTCGAAGGCGGTCAGGAACGATTTGCCGTACTCGTCGTCCTGGTAGAGGGCGGCGAACTTCTTGATCTTCCGCTGCCCCGCGAGGTAATCGATCATCATCTTCGACGACCGGTCGCTCAGGGTCATCCCCTGCAGCACCCAGCGCTTGCCCCGCGTCACCGGCGAGCTCTGATACGGAAAGAGCATCGGGACCTTGTTCTCTTCCAGGTAGTCGAGCGTCGCGACGACCGGCGGCGAGCCCTGGGGAATGATGATCGCGAAGACGCGGTCCTGCTCGACGAGCTTCTTCGTGTTGGCCACGGCGTCCTGCGGACGGTAGGCGTCGTCGTAGTAGACCGTGCGGACCTTGCGCCCGTGGATCCCGCCCGCGTCGTTGATCACCTTGAAATAGAGATCGACGCCGTACTTCGTGATGTGCTCGCCGGTGAAGGCCAGCGGCCCCGAGAACGAGTTCGAGCCGCCGATCACGATCTCGGCGTCGCTGACACCCGGCGTCTGGGCGGCGGCGGGCAGCGCGCCCAGCGTGAGGGCCAGCAGCAGCAGAAGGCTTGCGCGGCTGATCATCGATCCTCTCCTTGTCGAGTAGAGCTTGCCCAGGGCGCGCGCGATGCCGCCCGGCATGAACAGCATGGTCGCGATCAAGATCGTGCCGAAGATGAGCGGGCGGTAATTCTGAAAGCCCGCGAGCGAGTCGTTGAGGGTTGTGATGACCGCGGCCCCCACCACCGAGCCGAGGATCGACCCGAGCCCCCCGACGATGATCATCGCCACGAAGTCCACCGACAGGAACACGTCGAAGGAGTCGGGCGAGAGGAAGCCGACGACCAGCGCGAAGAGTCCGCCGGCCACCCCGGTGTAGAAGGCCGAGACGACGAACGCCAAGGTCTTGTACGCGGCCAGGTGGATCCCGCTCGCCTGCGCCGCGATCTCGCTCTCGCGGACGGCCAGGAGCGCCCGTCCCGTCCGCGTGCGACTGATGTTGACGGCCGCCACGATCAGGAGCGCGGCCACCGCGACGACCAGATAGTAGCGGGCGGTGTCGGTGGCGAGGGTGAAGGGGCCCAGACGCGCGGCCGGTACGCGCAGGCCGTCGTTGCCGCGCGTGAGCCAGTCGAGGTTCAGGATCGCCTCGACGACGACGAAGCCGAACGCGAGAGTCGCCATCGCCAGATAGAGCCCTTCCAGGCGCAGGCACGGCACGCCGAGCGCCAGCCCCACCCCGGCGGTGACGAGCCCCGCGACGAGGAGCGTGACGACCACCGGCAGCGCCGGGGCGTGGATCGTGAGGATCGCCGCCGCGTACGCGCCGATCGCCAGGAAGCCCGCGTGGCCGAACGAGAGCTGGTTGGTGTAGCCCGAGAGCAGGTTGAGGCCGATCGCCACGATCGCGTTGATGGCGATGAGGCTCGCCAGGAAGACGAAGTAGCGCGGTGCCGCCCACGGCCAGCCGACCACCACGAGGGCGCCGGTCGCGAGGGCGGCTCCGCGCATCAGACCTTCCGCCGCGCGACGCGGCCCAGCACGCCGCCCGGGCGCACGATCAGGATCGTGATCATGACCAGGAACGGCACGGAGTGCTTGATCGACGCCGGCAGGTACAGGGGCGCCAGGTTCTCGAGCACACCCAGCAGCATGCCGCCGACCACCGCGCCCGGCATGGAGCCGAAGCCGCCGAGCACGGCCGCGGTGAATCCGTTGATGGCGACCAGCCCCATCTTCGACGAGAGGAAGATGACCGGCGCGATCAGGACGCCGGCGACCGCGCCGACGACCGAGGCGATCACCCACGACGAGGAATAGACCTGCTCGACGCTGATGCCCATGAGCCGCGCCGCCCGCTGGTTCTGCGCGACCGCGCGCATCGCCCGGCCCAGGCGCGTCCAGCGGAACAACGCGCCGAGTGCCAGCATGAGCGCCAGCGAGGCGCCGATGATGCCGAGCGACACCGGCGCCACGCGCACCGGGCCCACCGCGAGCGGCCGGTTGCCGAAGAACGAGGGGAACGGGAACTCGTCGTGGGTCCACGCGGCGCCGGCGGCCGACTTCAAGACCAGCGAGAGACCGAGCGTGATGATCAGCACGTCGAAGTGGGTCGCCGAGATCGCGTGGCGGATGACCAGCCGCTCCAGCAGAAAGCCCAGGAGCGCGGCCGCGACGACGGCGACCAGCAGCGCGACGACGAGGGGCGCCCGCAGCACCTGCAGGGCCGTCCAGCCCACGAACGTCGAGACCATCAGCATCTCGCCCTGCGCGAAGTTGAGCGTGCGCGTGGCGTTGTAGACGATCACGAGGCTCAGCGCCATCAGCGCGTAGATCGATCCGGTGGCCAGCCCGCTGATGACGACGTGGACGAGGGCCGGCCAGGTCATGAGGCCACGAAGCGACAGACGGGAGCCCCCATCGCGGCGCACGCGGTCTCGACGACGGTGCACGACCGGCCGAAGGTCGCCGCGGCGAGCGACTCGAGGACGCCGCGGATCAGGTGACACACCGGACCCGCCGACGGCCCGTAGGCCTCGGCGACCGGCGAGCGGCGCACGCTGACGGAAAGCTCGGTCGCGGTCAGGCGCTCGAGCACGAACTCGCCCCAGCCGATCTCGCCGCCGATCCGCAGCAGCCGCCCGACCCGCTCCTCGGCGGTCCCGTCGAGCGCGGCGG
>JACXTT010011528.1_pt1 | contig 11822 bp, 12 predicted proteins | sample 9270951 | NCBI WGS metagenome assembly JACXTT01 (sample SAMN15532306, study PRJNA645909) | rock metagenome | isolation source: weathered quartz diorite | place: Puerto Rico | collected 2017-06-21 | reverse complement strand
GGAACCTCGCCAAGACCGTCACGGTGGAGTAGGCGCGCCGGATAGCAAGTAACAGTCTGTTACTTGGTTGACGTACCCTGAGCCAGTTGAGCGCACCGCCGTACTCGACTGCACGGGTCGAAGTCTCCCGGCTGCCCGGTGGGGCGACGAGCGAGGACGTCGTCGCGGTCGAGGAGCCGCTCGAGATTCGCCTCAACGGCCGACCGGTGGCAGTGACGATGCGGACGCCCGGCCACGACGAGGAGCTCGCGCTCGGCTTCTGCATCTCGGAAGGACTGAGCCCCGCCGGCGCGCGGCTTCCCGACGACCTGGCCGCGAACGTCGTGGAGGTCGACGCACCCGGGTTCGACCCCGACCGACTGGCGCGTTCGTTCTACACGTCGTCCTCGTGCGGCGTCTGCGGCAAGGGCGCCCTCGAGGCCGTCGCCGTCGAGGCACCGCGGGTCGAGAGCGAGCTCTCCGTGCCGCTCGCGGTCGTATCGCAGCTGCCCGACCGGCTGCGCGCGGCGCAGGCGGCGTTCGAGCTCACGGGCGGGCTGCACGCCACCGGGCTCTTCTCGTCCGCCGGCGAGCTGCGTCGCCTCCGGGAAGACGTGGGCCGCCACAACGCGATGGACAAGGTGATCGGGTGGGCGTCGCGCGAGGGCCTCCTGCCGCTCGTGGACTCGATCCTGTGCGTCAGCGGGCGGCTCTCGTTCGAGCTCGTGCAGAAGGCGGCAGTCGCCGGCTGCCCCGTCCTGGTCGCTGTGGGCGCGCCGTCGTCACTTGCGATCGACCTGGCAAAGGATCGCGGCGTGACGCTGTGCGGCTTCGTCCGCGACGGCCGGGCGAACGTCTACTCGGAGTCGTGGCGCATCGCCCCCTGACGGGCGTTCTGCTCGTCGGCGGCGCATCGACCAGGTTCGGCTCGCCGAAAGCCCTTGCGCGGCTGGGTGACGAGACGCTCGCCGAGCGCGGCTGGCGCGTCCTCAGCGACGCCTGTGACGAGGTCATCGCAGTGGGCAAGCTCGCCGACGGTCTGCCGCTGCCGTTTCCCGTCGTCGACGACGCGACCTCCGAGCGGGCACCCGTGTACGGCGTGATCGCCGGTTTGCGGGCGGCGACGCACGACGAGGTGGTCTTCCTCCCTGTCGACTGCGCAGCCGTCACCGCCGAACTGCTGCGGCAGCTCGGCGAGGCGGTCGCCGTCCCGCAGACCGGCCCGCTTCCAGGCGCGTACGGGAAGGACATGCTCCCCGTGCTCGAAAGACGCATACACGGTGGCGAGCTTTCCTTACGAGGAGTCAATCAGTCGGTGCTACAGGTGGACGCGTGGCTGCTGCGCGACGTAGACGTCCCGGCCGACCTCGCCGCGATGTCCTGAACCGGATCGGCTTCGCCTGGCTCGCGGTGGCTGCCGTCGTCGCGGCGCTCGCGGGCTGCGGCGGGGCCAAGAAGTCTCTGTTGGTGCCGGAGCGGATCTACTTCCTGCGCGACGGCCACGTCCAGCCCGTGCTGCGGATGGTGCCTTCCGACACTCCAACCATCGCGGCGCTCACCGAGCTGTCGAAAGGCCCGACAGCCGAGGAGCGGCAGGCGCTCGGACTCACGAACGCCGTCACCGGGGCGTACGAGGTGGATCCGGCGAAGGGGGTCGTGAAGAGCAAAGGCGCCTTCACGCGCGCCGAGCTCGCGCAGCTCGCCTACACGATCAGCCAGGCGCGCGGCAGGACTGCGACGATCGACGGGCAGTCCTACACACGCAAGGACTTCGAGGACCAGACGCCGATCATCCTCGTCGAGTCACCCTTGCCGTTCGAGCGTGTCACGAGTCCGATCAGGGCCATAGGGACGGCGAACACCTTCGAGGCAACGTTCCAGTACGACCTGCGCGACCCCGCCGGCAAGCTCCTGAAGACACACTTCGTCACCGCGACCTCAGGGACCGGCACACGGGGCACGTTCGACTTCAGCGTGCCTTTCATGTCCACGAGCACCGGGATGGGAAGGCTGGTCGTCTACGAGCTCTCGGCCAAGGACGGGTCTCGTATCCACCAGGTCGAGATCCCGGTTCGCTTCGGCTAGAGCGGCGACACGTGCCGGGTGACGAGCTGGGCGCGGCCGTCACGCTCGACCCAGACGTCCGTCATCAGGAAGACGGTGTCGCGGCGCTCGTCGTCCATCGAACCGGTCTGCCGGTAGCGCGAGCGCACGACCCCGACCGGGCCGTAGTCGAGCGCTTCCAGCTCCTCGAAGGCGAACTCCTCGATCTCGTAGCGGGACGCCGTCACGTGGAGCCATTCGGCTCGCCCGCGCACCGGCGCTGCGGCGCGCCCCGTGGTGAGCGTGAACTCCTCGCCCAGGTGGTACTCGAGAAACGGGAGCTCGCGGTCGCGGACGGCCTCCATGAACCGGGCGGAGAGCGCCGCCAGGTCCTCGATCATCGGTCGAACTCGACCTCGCCGCTCTCGACGAGGACGTGGCTCTCGTGCCCGGTGACGATCTCGAGCCTGCCGTCGCGCAGGATCGAGCCGCCGACGCCGGACACGTCTCCGACGCGGATCGTGCGGGCGAAGAGGAAGTTGCGCGAACCGATCTCGTCGAAGACCCCGTCGAGCCCGTCCGCGCGCCACGCGGCGTAGCGCGTCTCGAGCCGCTCGAGGACGGCGGCGAGCACGGCGTCGCGATCGTACTCGCGGCCGGTGAGCGAGCGGAGCGAGCCGGCCGGCGTCCGCGTCTCGGCCGGGAGCTGGCCGGCTGTCTGGTTGACGTTGACCCCGATCCCGATCACGACCGCATCGCCGCGCATCTCGGCCAGAATCCCTGCCACCTTACGGCGGTTGAGCATGACGTCGTTGGGCCACTTGATCTGGGCCGAGAGCGTGGTCACGATCTCGACCGCCTCGGCAGTCGCTGCGGCCGCGACGAGCGACAGCTCCGGCGCCTGACGCTCGGCCGGCGGCCGTAGGAGCACCGACACGAGGACCGAGCTGCCCGGCGCGTCCTCCCAGTCGCGTCCGAGCCGGCCGCGGCCGCCCGTCTGGTGATCGGTGGTTGCGATCGCGCCATCGGGCAGCTCGTCGATGCGGTCGAAGAGCAGCTGCTGCGTCGACTCGCATTCCGGCACGTGCAGCCTGGGCTCGCCGATCACGCCGGAACTTTTTCCACCCGCACCGCCGAGACTTTGTACTCGGGTGTGCCGATCAGCGGGTCGCCGACGTCGTGCGTGAGCCAGTTCACCTTGGCCTGTGCGAAATGCAGGGCCATCCAGACGAGACCGGGGTAGACGCGGTCGCCGATGACCGCCCGTGCCTCGAGCTCGCCGCGGCGTGAGACGAGCCGCGCCCAGTCGCCGTCGCCGAGACCGAGGTTGGATGCGTCCTCGGGGGAGATCTCGAAGAACGGGTCCTCCTGCTTGTCGGTGATCCCCGTCTCGCGCATGGTCATCGTCGCCGAGTTGTAGTGGTAGAGGGTCCGGCCGGTCGAGAGGACGAGCGGGTACTCGGAGTCGGGTTGCTCGATCGGTGGCTGGTACTCGACCGGGAAGAACTTGCCCCTGCCGCCGGGGCGTGCCGGGCGCGGGGCGTGCAGGTAGGGCGTCCCCGGATGGTCCAGCTCGGTGCACGGCCACTGGAGCCCGTCCTTCTGGAGCCGGTGATGGCGGATCCCGTACCAGTTCGGCGACAGGTCGGCGAGCTCGTCCCAGACGGCCGACGCGTCGGGGTAGTCAGGCCAGTCGGCGCCGAGCGCGCGCGCCAGGTCGATCACGATCTCGCGGTCGACGCGCGCGTTTCCGGGCGGCGGCACCGCCGTGCGCACGAGGTTCACGCGCCGCTCGGTGTTCGTGAACGTGCCGTCCTTCTCGGCGAACGACGAGGCCGGGAAGACGACGTTCGCGTGGTCACGCGACGTCTCATTGAGGAAGAGGTCCTGCGAGATCAGGAAGTCGACGCTCGCGAGCCCCTCCTCGACGTGGTGCGAGTTCGGCTCGGTTTGCGCCGGGTTCTCGCCGATCAGGTAGAGCGCCTTGATGCGGCCGTCGTGGAGACCGGAGATCATCTGGTCGAGGCGATAGCCGGGTGTGGTGGGGATCTCGACTCCCCAGGCGTCCGAGAACTTCTTGCGGATCTCGGGGTCGTCGACCGGCTGGTAGCCCGGCAGGTACGCGGGGTTGGCGCCGGAGTCGTTCAGGCCCTGGACGTTGTTCTGGCCGCGGAGCGCGTTGAGACCGGTCGACTCGTAGCCGAGATGGCCGGTCATGAGGACGAGGTTCGAGAGCGACCAGATGTTGTCGACGCCGCAGGCGTGCTCGGTGATGCCCAGCGTGTAGAAGATCCCGGCGTGCTTCTCCCGCGCGTACTCGCGTGCGGTGGCGCGGATCGCCTCGGCAGGCACGCCGGTGACCGCCTCGGCCTCCTCGGGCGTATAGCGCGAGACTACCTCGCGCACGGCGTCGAAGTCCTCCGTGTACTCGCGGATGAACTCCTCGTTTTGGAGCCCCTCCTCGAGGATCGTGTGCATCATCGCGTTGATCAGCCAGACGTCGGTGCCCGGCCGCAGCTGCAGGTGGCGCTTCGCGAGCTTGGTCAGCCAGATCTTGCGCGGGTCGGCGACGACCAGCGTCGCGCCCTTGCGCACCGCCTTCTTGATCCTGAGCGCGAGCACCGGATGCGCCTCCGTCGTGTTCGAGCCGATCACGAGCAGGAACCGATCGTTCTCGATCTCCGGGATCGAGTTGGTGCTTGCTCCTCTGCCCAACGACCTGACCAGGCCGTAAAGAGTCGGAGCGTGTCAGGTCGCTTCGCAGGAGTGGACCGAGTTCGTGCCGACGGCTGTCCGAGCGAGCTTCTGGATCAGGTAGTTCTCCTCGTTCGTCAGCCGCGCAGAAGCCAGGATTCCCACTGCCTGCGCGCCGTGGCGGGCAATCACCTCCTTCATGCCGTCGGCCGCGACCTGTAGCGCGTGCTCCCAGGTGGTCGGGTGCAGCTGGCCGTCCTCACCGCGGACGAGCGGTTCGGTGAGGCGGTCGGGGTGGTGGACGAAGTTGAACGAGAAGCGACCCTTGACGCACAGGTTGCCCTCGTTCGAGACGTACGACGGGTCGGAGGTGACCTTCACGATCTTGTTGGTGGCCGGATCGACGTTGAGGTCGACGCGGCAGCCGACGCCGCAGAACGTGCACGTCGATTGCACCTGCTTGAGCTTCCGCTCGTGGTCGGGAGGCGCGCCGTGAAGGAACTTCTCGAAGATGGCGCCGGTCGGGCAGACCGACAGGCAGCCGCCGCAGAGCTCGCACTCGGTGTCGAGCCACGACTTGCCCCACGTCGGGACGATGCGTGCATGCCCGCCGCGGCCCTCGAGCGAGAGCGCCGAGCACTGCATCACCTCCTGCGTGTAGCGCACGCAGCGGGCGCAGAGGATGCAGGCGTCGGGGTCGTACCCCATCAGCTTGTTGCGATCCTCGTAGCCTTCGCGCTTCGCGTCGGGAAGGAGGAACGGCGCAGTCGCGCCCAGTTCGTTCGCGAGGTCGGTGAGCTCGTTCGGCCGTCCGCCCGGGTTCTCGTCGAGGTGCTCGGCGAGCAGCATCTCCGTGAGCACGCGGCGGTAGGTGTCCGTGCTGCCGTTCGTCGAGACGACCATCCCGTCGCGCACCCGCGTCGCGCAGGCGGGCATCGGACGCGGGGCGCCCTCGACGCCGACCACGCACATGCGGCAGCCGCCGTACGGCGCGAGCTTGTCGTCGTGGCAGAGCGTGGGGATGAAGACGCCGTGGCGGGCGGCGGCGTGGACGATCAGCTCATCCTCCTCGGCGGCGACGGTCTGCCCGTCGAGGGTGAACTCGATCATCGCGGTCACTCTACCGTCGCCTCGGTGGAGACGGCATAGAGCTGCCACTCGCCCGGGACGCCTTCGAGCACCGTGTAGTCACGCTCGACGAACCGGAGCCCCGAGCCGGCGACCAGGTCCCTCACCGTGCTCGAGAGCAACACCTCGCCGGGCGCGGCCCGGGCGGCGATCCGCGCGCCGATGTGCACCGCGATGCCGCCGACCTTGCGGTCGACGAGCTCGCACTCTCCGGTGTGAAGGCCAGCCCGCACGTCGAGACCGAGCTCCTGGACCGCGTCGACGATCGCGCTCGCGCAGTGGATTGCTCGTGCGGGGCCGTCGAAGGTGGCGAAGAAGCCGTCGCCGGCGGTGTCCATCTCCCGCCCTCGGTGCCGTGCGAGCTCGCGGCGCACGAGGCTGTGATGCTGGACGAGGAGCTCACCCCAGGCCTTGTCGCCAAGCTCTGCCGCACGTGCCGTGGAGCCGATGATGTCGGTGAAGAGGACGGTTGCCAGCACGCGGTCTTCGCCGGCGGGGGCCCATTCTCCCGATGCCACGTCGCCCAGGAAACGCCTGAGCTCGCTCTGGAGGGCTTCGACATCGCCGATGATCGGCGCGAAGTTGCGCCCCGGCAGCTCGACGAGCCGGGCGCCCGGTATGTGAGCTGCGAGGTAGCGACCCTCGCCCCTCGCCGGCCCCGGGACGTCCGTGCGGTCGATGACGAGTGTCGGGACGCGGATCGACGCCAGCACGCCGCAGACATCGACGTCGAGATTCATGCGCATGTAGTCGCGGAATGCCCCCGGGCTGACGCTGAGGCGGACCACGCGCCCGAACGCACGCGCGTCGGCCTCGGTCATGTCGGGGTTGGACAGTCGGATGAACGTTGCTTGCGCATCGGGCTCACCCCAGCCACGGACCAATGCGTCGATGCGCTCCTCACGTTGCGCACGCGTTTGGAGGTGGGGGAACTCGGCCGAGCGCACGAAACGCGGAAGCGAATTCATCAGCACAAGCCCCGCTGTCCGGTCGGGGTACGTGGCCGCGAACAGCATGGCGAGCGGCCCGCCGTCACCGAGGGCGCAGACGACCGCACGATCAGACGCGGCTGCGTCCATCACGGCTCGGATGTCCTCCATCCGCGTCTCGAGCGTGCTTCCGCTCGAAACGCGATCGGACATACCCGTGCCGCGCTTGTCGAAGATCATCATGCGAGCAAGCGTTGCGAGACGCGCGAGCCAACCCGCCGCAATCGGGTTCTCCCAGGAGAGCTCGACGTGGTGCGCGACGCTCGGTATCCAGACGAGGTCGAGCGTCCCGTCGCCCACGACCTGATACGCGATGTGGACCTCGCCGCTTCTCGCGTAACGCGTCTCGGGCACCGTCTACGAGGGGACGGCGTCGAGTGGCGCGAACAGCTCGGGCCAGTGTGCCATCGCGTTTCGCACCGGGATCGGGGCCGCCTGGCCGAGGCCGCAGATCGACGTCCGCTCCATCGTGTCGAGCCACTCGTCGAGCCGTGCCCGCGACATCACCGCCTCGCCCTCCTCGAGCCGTTCGGCGAGGTGGTGAATGGCGCGGTTGCCGATCCGGCACGGCGTGCATTTCTGGCAGGACTCCTCGGCGAAGAAGCGCATCGTCTCGCCGAGCAGGTGCAGAACGGGGTAACTGGTGGGAAAGACCTGGACGGCCGCGGAACCGACGCCGGCGCCGTACTCGCGCAGGCCGTCACGTGTGAGGACGGCGTCGAGCGCGGCGGGCGGGAGGATGCCGGAGGCGGCGCCGCCGGGGACGATCGCGCCGACCTCGCCGGTGAGGCCGCCTGCGTGCTCGTCGATCAGCTGCCGCAGCGTGATCCCGTTCGGGGCCTCGTAGCAGCCGGGTCTGGCGACGATGCCGGAGATAGACCAGAGGCGGGAGCCCTGGGCGCCGTTCCGGCCCAGCCCGGCCCACCAGGCGCCGCCGTTCGCGACGATCCCCGGCACGTGCGCGAGCGTTTCGACGTTGTTGATCAGCGTCGGCCGCGCAAGGTGCCCGACCTGCGTCGGGAAGGGAGGCTTGAGGCGCGGCATCGCGCGGCGTCCCTCCATCGACTCGAGCATCGCCGTCTCCTCGCCGGCGATGTAGGCGCCGGCGCCGACGACCAGCTCGAGCGTGAGGCCGTCGAGCTGGCCCGCGGCGCGCAGCTCCTCGATCGCGGTCAGGAGGCGGTCGCGGGCGGTCGCGTACTCCTCGCGGAGGTAGATGTAGCCCTCGGGGCAATCGAGAGCCCGCATCGCGATCAGGACGCCCTCGAGCATCAGGTAGGGGCGGAGCTCGAGGATGTAGCGGTCCTTGATCGTTCCCGGCTCGCCCTCGTCCGCGTTCACGGCGAGCACGCGCGGCGCCGGGGACTCGAGCAGCGAGGCCCACTTGAGGCCGGTGGGGAAGCCGGCGCCGCCGAAACCGGAGAGCCCGGAGGCCTTCAACTCGTCGACGATCTTCTCGGCGGAGGGGAGATTGCGCAGGGCGGCGAGGCCGCCGCGCGCCTCGTAGCCGGCGAACGTCTCGTCGGGCTCGCCGAGGTCGAGGGCGGGGCCGCGGTTCGTCGAGTGCGTGACCGGGAGGTCGTTGCCGCCGGGGAGGATCGTGTCCCCGTTCGTCGCGACGGGGGCGAGGTCGCAATGGCCGAGGCAGGGCACCTCGAGCGCGCCTTCGAGCCCTTCGAGCAGCTCCCGGGCTCCCAGGCAGTCGCAGATGGGCCCGGTGCAGACGCGGTAGACGGTCGTCGGCACCTGGAGAAAGGAGTAGAAGCTGACGACCTCGTGCACCTCGCCGCGGCGGATGCCCATGTGGTCGGCGATCGCGTCGGAGAGCTCGGGGGTGATCGGACCCACCTCGCGGCGGGCGCGGCCGAGGTTGTCGAGCAGGTGCGTCCGTTCGGTCGGCAGCTCGTGGAGAAGGGTCGTCAGGCGAAGGACGTCCACGCCGCGATCCTACGGCGCGGCCGGGGGCGCCTGCGGCATCTCGGCACAGTTCGAGGGGCGAATTGGTGCAAACGGGGACAGTCCCTGATTTGTGCCGGTTTCGCCCCTGGTTCGTGCCGATTCAGTCCTCGGGTGGCTCGCGCCGCAGCTGCTTCGTCTGCCCGCGCCGCCGCTTGTCATCCAGCCGCTGTTCCTTCGCCGCCGGCGTCGGTGTCGTCGGGACGCGCCGCCGCTCGCGCCGGAGTGCATCGCGCAGCCGCGTCGCGAGCCGCTCGAGCGCCAGTTCCCGGTTCCGCGCCTGGCTGCGCTCGTCCTGAGAGACGGCTCGCAGCACCGGCCCCGCGCGCTCGACGACACGCCGTTTCTGCGCCTGGCTGAGCGCCTCCGACGCCTCGACGTCGAATCGGGCCTCGACCCGGGTCTCCGTCTTGTTCGCATGCTGGCCGCCGGGGCCGCTCGAACGCGACACCCTGATCGAGATCTCCGCGAGGGGGATCGACACGGAAGCAGTCACCCGGAGCACGTCCTGACCGGCCATGTCGCGAGCATAGGCCGAGCCACGCTAGGGAGTGACACCGGTTCGGGTTAGGCTCCTCGGGTGGGGTGCATCCTCCTCGACATCGACGGCGTGCTCCACGTTTCCGGGGAGCCGATTCCCGGCGCAGTCGAGGCGATCGCGCAGCTTCGGGCGGATGGTCACGCACTCCGTTTCGTCACGAACAACTCGACACTCCCGCGCGACGTCCTGGCCGAGGAGCTTCGCGCCATCGGCTTCGAGCTCGACGAGGGCGAGATCCAGACGACCCCCCGCGCCGCCGTCCGCGAGCTCGGGGGCAGGCGCGTACTGGCGCTCGTGATGCCGTCGATCGTCCCCGACCTCGAGGGCCTCGAGCTGGTCGGCCACGAGGCCGAGGCCGTGCTCATCGGCGGGTGCGACGAGACGCTGGAGCCGAACCAGGTCTTCAGCTACATGAACCTCGGCCGGGCCTTCGACGAGCTCCAGGCAGGGGCATCGTTCTACTGCCTGCACAAGAACCGCTGGTGGCAAACGAGCCGTGGCCCGATGCTGGACGGTGGTGCCTTCGTTGCCGGCCTCGAGTACGCGACCGGTGTCGAGGCGACCGTGCTCGGCAAACCGAGCCCCGCCTACTTCGCCGCCGCTCTCGATGCGCTCGGGGCTGAGCCCGAGCTGACCTGGCTCGTCACCGACGACATCGAGGCCGACGTCCGCGGCGCGCAGCTATTCGGCATCCGCACCGCGCTCGTCCGTACCGGGAAGTTCCGGCCCGAGCAGCTCGAGTCGACGGCGGTCATTCCGGACGTGGTCGTCAGCTCGGTTGCACAGTTCCCGGACTGGTTCGAGCACGCGCCGCCGTCGTGAAGGTCGGCGTCGACATGATCGAGATCGAGCGCATCCGGCGCGCGCTCCAGCGACCCGGGTTTCGCGAGCGCTGCTTCACCCCTGCCGAGCGCAGCTACTGCGACGGCAAGAAGAACGCGGCCGAGAGCTACGCGGCGCGGTTTGCAGGGAAGGAGGCCGTCGGCAAGGCGCTCGGCTGTGGCGTCCGCTTCACCTGGAAGGAGATCGAGATCGTGGGACGGCCGAAGCCGTCGGTCAGCCTCACCGGTTCGACGGCCGCCTGGGCGGAGAAGGTTGCCGCCGGCGCGATCGACCTCTCGATGACCCACTCGCGCGAGCTCGCGACCGCCGTGGCCGTCGTCCTGCCACGCGACAGCTGAGGCCGCGCCGTGCACGAGCCGCTCTACACGGCCGACGAGATGCGCGAGGCCGAAGCCCGCTACGCCGGCTACCCGGAAAGCGCGCCCGAGCTGATGGAGCGCGCGGGTACCGCCGTCGCCCGCGAGGCGATGCGCGCCTTCCCGCGGGCGCGACGGTTCGCCGTCGTCTGCGGCGGCGGCTCGAACGGCGGCGATGGACGCATCGCCGTCCGGGCGCTGCGCGAGGCGGGTCGCGACGCCGAGGAGACGACCGAGCCGGCCGGTGCCGACGTCGTCGTCGACGCCTTGTTCGGAACCGGATTCCAGGGCGAGCCGAGACCCGAAGCGGCGGCGCTGATCGAGCGCATGAACACCGCCGGCGCCCCGATCGTCGCGGTCGACATCCCATCGGGTGTCGACGGATCGACCGGCGAGGTCGCCACAGTCGCCGTCGAGGCGACGCTGACGGTGACCTTCCACGGACGCAAGGTCGGTCTCGTCGTCGCGCCAGGACGCTTCCACGCCGGGCGTGTGGTCGTCGCCGACATCGGGCTCGAGGCCCGGCCGACGCACGCCGCGCGGGCGACCGAGACGCTCCTGCGCGACGTCCCGCGGCGGGCGCCGCACGACTCGAAGTTCACGGCTGGCCGCGTCGTCGTCGTCGGCGGCTCGCCCGGCATGACCGGAGCCGTCTGCCTTGCGGCGGAGGCGGCGCTGCGAGCCGACGCGGGGTACGTGACCGTTGCGGTTCCTCGAGAAGTACTCCCCGTTGTCGAAGTGCGCCTGCTCGAGCCGGTCAAGCGTCCCTATGACGCGGAAACGGCGGTGGAGACGATCCTTGCCGCCGAGAGCCGCGCCGACGCGATGGCGATCGGGCCCGGTCTCGGCCGGGACCCATCGGTTCAACGTCTCGTCCGCGAGGTGCTCGAGCGCTCGCCGCTTCCCATCGTCGTCGATGCCGACGCGCTCTTCGGCCTCGAGCCGGTCACCCGACAGGCGGCGACCGTTCTGACACCGCATTCGGGGGAGCTCGCGCGGCTGCTCGGCGAGACTCCCGCGGATGTCGACGCTCACCGGCTCACCGCCGCCCGCCGCGCCGCCGAGCGGTACTCGGCCGTCGTGCTGCTCAAAGGGGCGGACACGATCGTGATCGGGCCGGGCGGCGATCCGGTCGTCTGCGATCTGGCACCACCGTCGCTCGCGACCGCGGGGAGCGGCGACGTGCTGACCGGAGTCATCGTCGCGTTCCTCGCCAAGGGTCTCGACGCGGCCGTCGCGGCGGCGGCGGGCGCGGTCGCGCACGGCATCGCCGCAAGCCTGGCGCCGGCGCAG
>JACXTT010011527.1_pt1 | contig 11823 bp, 9 predicted proteins | sample 9270951 | NCBI WGS metagenome assembly JACXTT01 (sample SAMN15532306, study PRJNA645909) | rock metagenome | isolation source: weathered quartz diorite | place: Puerto Rico | collected 2017-06-21 | reverse complement strand
AAAAGAAAGGTTCCACCCATGTCAGAACGTCGCACCTTAATTTGGGGATGGGGATACGAAGATCAACAACCGACCCCTGAGCAAAAAAAAGCGATCGCAAAAGGCTTGGCCGCGAGCCTAGGGCGTAGCGATCTTGAACTGGCGCCGGAACCAAAGGTTGAAGAGCTAGAACTCCGCGCCCCTCGTGTTACGCCGCCAACGTCCCTAGCAGCCATCTGTTCGATGTCGACCTACGATCGCGCCGCGCACACCTACGGCAAGGCGTTTCCTGATATGCTGCGCGCTTTCCGGCGACAGTTTCCGAATCCTCCCGATGTAGTCGCGTTTCCTCGCACCGAGAATGATGTAGTTGCGGTGCTGGACTGGTGTGGCCAGATTAATGCAATTGCCATTCCCTTTGGTGGTGGATCAAGCGTAGCTGGAGGTGTCGAAGCGCCGGCGGAAGGAGCGCAGCGCTCGATCGTATCAATTGATCTTCGTTACTTAAACAAGGTGGTAGAGATTGACAAAACCTCGCGCGCCGCACGCATCCAGGCCGGCGTGTATGGTCCAGCCTTAGAAGACCAACTCCGCCCGCATGGGTACACGCTCCGGCATTATCCCCAATCTTTCGAGGTTTCGAGTTTGGGCGGTTGGATTGCCACGCGCTCGGGCGGACATTTCGCCACACTGTACACTCATATCGACGAATTCGTGGAGTCACTTCGCGTCGTAACGCCGCGCGGCATTCTTGAATCTCGTCGGCTGCCAGGCTCGGGCGCTGGACCCAGCCCGGACCGCATGTTCATTGGTTCCGAAGGGATTCTCGGCATTATCACGGAAGCCTGGATGCGGTTACAGGACCGTCCCGTGTATCGCGCTTCCGCAGGCGTGCGGTTTGAACGATTCGCAGACGGCGTCGCCGCGACTCGCGCTTTAAGCCAATCCGGACTCTATCCGACCAACTGTCGCTTACTCGATCCTATGGAGGTCAAACGCAATAAAGTGGGTGACAGTACTGGGACGATGTTGATGCTGGGATTTGAGTCGGCGGATCATCCGCTGGAGTCGTGGATCAATCGCGCGTTAGAGTGCTGCAAAGATTTCGGCGGCGCAACGCCGAACGGAGTTGTCATTCGTGGCAGCGGTGAGACTGCAGGCCGAGAAGGATCAGTAGGAGATTGGCGCGACGCGTTTATCCGCATGCCCTACAATATGGGGACGACTGTGGCGATGAGCGCTATCTTTGACACCGTCGAGAGTTCGATCACGTGGGAACGTTTCGACGCCTTTTATGCCGGCGTTATGGAGTCGACCCAGAAAACGCTTGATGAGATTTGTGGCGGCGGCGTGCTGTCGTGCCGGTTCACCCATGTGTATCCAGACGGACCAGCGCCGTATTTTACGTTCCTTGGCGCGGGTAAACGCGGCGGTGAGATGGAGCAGTGGCAAGCACTGAAGGCTGCTGCGTGTGACGCAGTGATCCGTCTCGGTGGTACGATTACCCATCATCATGCGGTCGGACGCATTCATAAGCCCTGGTACGATCGGCAACGTCCCGAGCTGTTTGCAGCGGCGCTGCGCGCAGCCAAAGTTGCCCTTGATCCGCAAGGGATGCTGAACCCCGGCGTGCTTATCGACCCGTAAATACGCTATCATGAAATTATCCTAATTCCCGGGAGGAGTAGCACCTGTATGGCCGACGCCATGAAAAACGTCCTTGATGCAATTCTATCGGAACAGGCAAAGCCGGCGGACTATGCAAACTTGCCTCTGCCGTTTTCGATGCGAGCGATTACCACCCACAAAGATGAAATCCGCATGTTTGATGGTCTAGAGTCAGAGAAAAAAGATCCACGTCTCAGTTTGCACCTTGATGAAGTTCCTGTACCTGAGCCTGGACCTAACGAGGCGGTTGTGGCGGTCATGGCGTCGAGCATCAATTTCAATACGGTCTGGAGCGCCATTTTTGAGCCGATTCCGACCTTTCAGTTTCTTGAGCGCGCGGCGAAGCGCAGCCCATGGGACAAACGCCATGATCTTCCCTATCACATCATTGGCAGCGACGGTGCTGGAGTCATCCTGCGCGTAGGCCCTGGAGTGACGCTGTTCAAGCCTGGCGACGAAGTCACCATTCATTGCAATTATGTGGATATGCAAGCGCCGGACGGGCACGATGATTCGATGCTCGATCCTGACCAACGCATCTGGGGATTCGAAACCAATTTTGGCGGGTTAGCGGAGGTCGCGCTCGTTCGTGCGAATCAGCTCATGCCCAAACCGCCTCATCTGACCTGGGAAGAAGCAGCGTCGCTGCCGCTGGTGAATTCGACGGCCTATCGCATGCTCGTCAGTCATAATGGCGTGCAGATCAAACAAGGCGATATTGTCTTAATCTGGGGCGCGGTCGGCGGACTTGGCGGCTTCGCTATCCAGTATGTGCTCAATGCCGGCGCTTTTCCCATTTGTGTGGTGTCTTCACAAGAGCGCGTGCGGCTCTGTGAAACCATTGGCGCCCGCTGGGTCATTGATCGTCGTGCTGAAGGGTATCAGTTCTGGAATCCCGACGGCTCACAAAATGTGTCAGAGCTCCGTCGCTTAGGGAAGAAGATCCGCGAGATGACTGGAGGAGAAGATCCAGACGTGGTGTATGAACATCCTGGGCACGAGACCTTTGCTGCGAGCGTTTTTATCGCGCGGCCAGGAGGTTCGATCGTCACCTGCGCCTCAACGACTGGTTATAACCATGAATATGACAATCGTTATTTATGGATGAATAAAAAACGGATCATCGGCTCCCACTTTGCGAATTATCGGGAAGCCTGGGAAGCTAATCGCTTAGTCGTGAAGCGTGCGATTCACCCGCTGTTATCGGAAACATATCCACTAGAGCACACTGGCGAGGCCGCTTACCGGGTGCATCACAACATGCAGATCGGCAAAATCTCCGTGCGTTGCCTGGCGCCGGAAGATGGGCTTGGCGTGCGTGACCACGAAGGACGTTCGCGTCACATCGGGCAAATTAATCTCTATCGTAATGCGGTCAAAGGGGAATTCCGATTGGTGAAGACTGAGCCATGATGCGTATGCCGTGATGCGTGAATCAATAGCCTTTCTACTTAGTGTTCGCAATACGTTTCACGCATCACGCGCTACGTATCACGGTTTTCGGAGAAAACAACTTTATGGATGTGACTATTCGTTTTGCAACGCTAGCCGACGTTGAAACGATTCTCTTGTTTATAAAAGGTCTCGCCGCCTTTGAACACGAACCCGACGCCGTAAAAGCCACGACCGACGACCTGCTGCGCGACGGGTTTGGCGCGCAGCCTAAGTTTGAAGTGCTGATCGCTGAACGTGCGGGAAAACCTGTCGGCTTGGCCCTCTTTTTCCCGACCTACTCCACATGGGAAGGGCGCGCAGGCATTCACCTGGAAGACATTTTCGTCATCGAAGAAGAACGTGGGAACGGGGTATGACAGCAACTCGTAACCCGCCTCGCTACACTAGCTGTAGAGCGCGGCTGTGCGAGACTAGAGCTATCGGTCCTGCACTGGAACCCTGCGCGAGAGTTTTACCATCGTCTCGGTCTGCATCACATAGAAGAATGGCTGCCGTATCGTGTCAGCGGTGAGGCGCTGAAGAAGTTAGCGGCAAAGACGAGAAAGTAGGGTGCGCGTGCGCACCGATCAATACTACTCCACTCCGAGTCTTTTCTTTCCTTCCGGCGACATCATGTCCGGATGCCAGGGCGGGTCCCATACGACTTGCACGTCGGCTTCAGCTACTCCAGGCAACACTTCAATCCGGTGTTGCGCGTCGCGAGCGATGGATGGTCCCATGCCGCAGCCTTGCGCAGTAAGGGTCATCTGCACGAACACGCGACTGTCCCCATCGGGCAACGGTTCAAGCTCAAGATTATACACCAAGCCAAGGTCTACGATATTGATAGGAATTTCCGGGTCGTACACGTTTCTGAGCTGATCCCACACCATCTCTTCGGTGACTGGACCCTCGTTCGCTCCCGTCGTAGCTGCACGGGAAACAGCGTCGCGCTGCGTCTTGCCAAGGGCGTCGGCGTTACCTCCAGAGATGCGATAGAGGTTTCCTTGCGTCGCGAGTCTGACTGTGTACGTGTCTCCCAATGCCTGAGTGATAATGACGAGAGAGCCTTTGGGGAGGGTGACCATCGAGCCGAGCGGGATTTGCTCGGCTTGGCAATCTCGCAACAGTTCAATTTCTTCGTGAGCCATAGATTCTTCCTAAATAACGTACTGCTAAATGTGAGTAAAAAGCGCCCCAAGAGCAGAAAAAGGCTTTAATGTAACGCGTGCGGCTCGCTGAGTGTAAACGCTGCAATTTGCGCGTCAAAACGCGTGCCGGACGTAGTCGTCATTTGGTAAGTGCCGTGCATCGTACCAAACGGCGTGGTGAGCGGGCATCCCGACGTATATTCAAAAGATTGTCCGGTCGCGAGCACGGGTTGTTCCCCAACTACGCCAGGACCTTGGACTTCTTCAACTTTCCCGTTGGCATCGGTGATGATCCAGTGACGGCTAATAAGCTGCACGGTTTCCTCACCTTCATTGGAGATCTGAATAGTGTACAAGAAAAACCACTGCTGCTGATTTGGGCGCGAACGAGACGGATCGTACTGCGATTTGACCCGCACCCGCACCCCTCGTGTGACTGTTTCAGAGGAAAACACAATAATCTCTCCCTCGTGAAAATACTGTAAGGAGTGTACTGAGCACCCTGTCTGCCGTCAACGGCGGCAACAGCCGCTTGACAGCAATAGGAAGATAAAGGCACAGGGAATGCAGTTGCTCTATGAATTGCTAAGAGACTACACGATGTAGGGAGAGATGAGCAACCATGGGGAGTGTAATGAAAACTTACAATATCGTTGTCCTCAGAGGCGACGGTATCGGTCCAGAGATCATCGACGCTGCGCTCCAAGTTCTCGAAGCAGTTGAGGAGCGTAGCGGCAATTTTCAGTTAGCGCTCCAATTTCATGAAGCGGGCGCCGCATATTATCGACAGACGGGGACGAACCTGTCGCAAGACACATTTGCCGCCTGTGAGAGAGCAGACGCCATTCTGAAAGGACCGATGGGGCTTCCTGAAGTGCGTAATCCGGACGGTACTGAAGCGGGCATTCTCGGCGGCGTGTTGCGCAAAGGGTTGGATCTCTACGCAAATATCCGACCGATTCGCCTTTTTCCAGAAGTGAGTTCCGCCTTGGCTGGGAGACGCGCCGGCGACATCGATTATGTGATTGTTCGGGAAAACACTGAAGGCGCGTATTTTTCTCGTGGTCGGGGCGACGTGACGCCAGAAGGCGTGCGAGATATCATTTCCATCACTCGTGCTGGAACCGAGCGGATCGTACGCTACGCATTTGAACTGGCGCGTAAACGCGCCGGAGCGCCGCAGGATAACGTCAAGCGCGTCACTTGTATTGACAAGAGCAACGTCCTGCGCGGCTTTGTGTTATTTCGGCAGATTTTTCTCGAGATTGGTGAACAGTATCCGGATATTGAGAAAGACTGTCTCTATGCCGACGCCGCCGCGCAAGCCTTAGTGCTGTGGCCCGAGCGGTTTGCGGTGATCGTCTGTGAAAACTTCCTCGGCGATATTTTTAGCGATTTAGGCGCCGCGACCGCGGGCGGACTCGGCTTTTGCGGCTCGGCGAACATCGGCGCTGCCCACGCAATGTTCGAGACCACTCACGGGTCGGCTCCATCCTTGGCGGGGAAGAACAAAGCCAATCCCCTCAGCGCGATTCTGGCGGCGGCAATGATGTTGGACCACCTCGGTGAGTCAACAGCAAAAGATCGCATCGTGGAAGCGGTCGAGGCTGTGTGTAAGGGGAAAAAAGTATGGATTGATAGCGACGGCTGTCCGGTCGAGGGGACGCGTGCTGTTGCTGAAGCGGTATGTGATGTGATTAAAGAAACGTAAATTGATTTTAAGAGAGAAGGCGAAAAGGGGAAATGGGGAGCGCTCACTATCCCACTTTGACGCCTTGCAGTGTAGTTAACAACTTAGAGCTCAAAGCTTTTTCAGAGGCAGGAGGGACTCATGAAATTCGGTCTTCATTATCAAATACCATGCAGGCCTGAGCAATCACCCGTACAGCGCTATCGCGATACGATTGAACAAGCGGTCCACGCCGAAGCCTTGGGCTTCGAGTCCGTCTGGCCGGTTGAGCAACACTTCAATTCCGAGCTCTCGATTTCACCCTCGCCGCTGCTAATGTTATCAGCGATCGCCGAGCGTACCCAAAATTTGCGACTGGGGATCGCCATCGTGCTGCTCTCATTGTCTCATCCTGTGCGTGTGGCTGAAGAGATTGCTACGCTCGATGTCATTAGCAACGGTCGAGTGGAGTTTGGCGTCGGTCGCGGCTCGATTCCAACGCACTTCAGCGGTTTCGGCTTGCAGCAATCGGAAAGCCGGGGACGCATGGTCGAAGGACTGGACCTCATTCTTCAAGCGTGGGCGTCGGAGCGGTTTAATTTTCACGGGCAGTTTTACCAAGTTGACAATCTCTCCATCGTGCCCAGACCGGTGCAGCAACCGCACCCGCCTATTCGCATCGCCGCCAACAGTCCTGACACCTTTGAGTGGGCCGGACAGCAAGGCTATCCTATTTTTGTCGCCTCGCAGGTGAACCCCTACCGTAAGATCAAGGAACTGTTGCCGATCTATCGTCAAGCGCGACAGAAAGCTGGACTGCCGGAGGCGAGTGCTAACGATGTGACCCTGCTTGGGCCTCTGTATGTCGCCGAAAGTCCCGCTCAACTGCGAGAGGAACTTGAACCGAGCATCAAGCGTTTCCTTGGATCGGTGGCGTCTATTTATGCCTCGGTGGGTCCGCTGCCGGAAGGTCGCATCAAAGAAGTGTTAGATCGGGTGCGGCAAATGACGTATGAGAAAGTCTGCGAGGTGATGGCGATTTTTGAGACTCCGGAGCGTTGTGTTGAGCGCTTAAAGCAGTATCAACAGGACTTCAACATGGATCGGATGATTTGCTGGTTCAATCCGGGCGGGATGGTGCCGCACGTCTGCGTCATGCGCAGCATGGAGTTGTTCGCCAAAAAAGTCATGCCGCACTTTCAGTGATAAGGAGGAGGGTGCGCTTGCGCATCAAAAGAATTTCCCTCGCCCCTTGGGGGAGAGGGCGCGGGTGAGGGGTAGAGCGTTGAATTATAAACGTGAATTTCTTGATCTGTTGCTAAAGAAAAACGCCTTCAAAATCGCCAAAGACACTGATTCCTTTTTCAAACTCAAGAGTGGACGCATGAGTCCAACGTACGATTGGCATATTGACCATGAGGGGAATAGGACGAGGAGAATGGAGTCTCAGCCATGTCTACAACGATATTCGTTATTTCTGATCTGCATTTGGGCGGCGAGCCGGGACCAAAAGGCTCGCCTGGTTTCCAAATGTGTCCTCCGGCCAACCAGGCACGTCTGGCCCAGTTTATAGAAAGTTTGCCGGCTCGCCAGCCAGAAAAAGATGTCCGTTTGGTCCTGGCCGGTGATGTTGTAGACTTTCTTGCTGAAAGAGAATGGGCAGCATTTACCTTAGACAAGAACGAAGCTCAAACGAAATTGCAGCGAATCATTGACCAGACACAGTTAGTTTGGACCGCCCTGAAAGGGTTCATTGCTCGTGGAGGTGCTTTGACACTTATGCTCGGCAATCACGATATTGAGCTGTGTTTGCCCGGAGTCCGTCATCTTCTTTTGGAGACACTTGGAGAAGGCAGGATCGAATTTCTCTACGACAATGAAGCTTTCTCCTTTGGGCCAGTCCTCATCGAGCACGGCAACCGGTATGACGAATGGAATGCGGTACCACATGGCGCGTTGCGGCGCGTGCGGTCGCAACTCTCTCGCGGCATGTCAGCGCAATTCTTTCCCATGCTTCCAGGGAGTCAACTTGTCGTTGAAGTGATGAACCGGCTTAAGGCAGATTACTCTTTTATCGATCTTCTCAAACCTGAAGATGCTGGCGTACTGCCTATTGTAGCGGCCTTAGGAGCAGGGAGCGTTCGAGATATTTGGCAAGGGTTCCGCAAGTATCTACAAACTCGAGAGATCGAGTTCGACGATAATCGACAGCCACTGGACGAAACCTTTATCGCTGCCCCAAACGACCGTGATCAGCAGATGTTCGATCTGGCAGAAGATATTGCCGCGGGTGGTGATGCGACCCAGGTGAGTGCTGTTTCTGACTTGTGGCAGGGGGCGCGAGCTGCCGTTTCTGCAACTGTGCGTGAATATCGTCGCAAAGCGTTGTTCAAGGCCTTGCGAGGACTTGTTGATCATCACCGTCTGACTTTCGATGTGGAGGTGGAGAATTCTCTTTATCTCACCGGAGCCAAGACCAGTGCTGCTTGCGGGTACGCAGTTATCGTGTATGGTCACACTCACCTTGCCAAACGAGTTCCATTGGAGTCAGAGAAAAATCTGCCGGTATACCTGAACACTGGCGCCTGGGCCGATCTCATGCGCATCCCCGATGCGGTATGGGCAGAAACAGAAGATGCTGCTCGTTCAGTGCTCGATAAATTTGTTGCAGATCTCGAAAGTGATAACGTTGCTCAGTGGCGTCGGGCGGCGCCAACCTTTGCCAAGATTGAGGTAGCAGGAAACCAGGTGGTCAGTGCAGACGTGTATTTTGCTGATGGTGACAATGACGAGCGGGTCACAACAGTGGGCCTGCTGAAACGACTCGCACCTGAGGTGAACAATGGCTGATGTACTGGAACTCATGAAAGAGGCGTGTGCGCATATTTCTGGACCGGACGGCACGGGTACTGGCTATATGGTTGCGCCGAATCGTGTTGCTACCTGCCATCACGTCGTAAAATCTTGGCAAGAAGGAGTGACGTATACTGTTCTTTTAGGACCGGACGCGACCCGATATGAGGCGCATGGATTGAAGTCGGACTCTCAACTCGACTGTGCAATCCTAACCCTGGATACGCCATGTCAGATTATACCATTGCCTTTGGCGACCTCCCTACAGCGGAAAGCTGAATGGGAAGGCTACGGCTATCCAGCGACAGCGAATAAGGCAAATCTGGCCATCCCGACTGGTCTACCAATCGGCGGGGTGGTCGCTGACCCAACGACAAAGGATGACGCCGGTCGGCGTGCGCTCTTGCTCTATTCAGCCCAAGTCGCGGCTGGGCAAGCATCTCCGCTGCATGGCTTTTCCGGCAGCCCGGTATTGGTTGAGGGAGCGGTGGTTGGACACCTGACCAAGTATATCGGTGATCCGAATGACCGCTCACGGGCTGCATATGGCTACGTCTATGCGTGTCCAATTGATGCCGTGCGCGCCTTGCTCGATATCCAGCCGCAAGCAGTAGTTATTGTTCCACCGGTGCTCACGTCGTTGTCGCAATTGATTCCGCGTCTGCCTGAGACTGAGTACCATGTGTTTGTGAGCTATCGCTCAACCGATCGTCCTTGGGCGATGAGTCTCGTGGCGCGCCTGGAAGGGGCAGGCTATCGGGTGTTTATCGATCAGAAAGAGTTACTTCCTGGTGCTCATTTGGCGGAACAATTACAGACGGCGCTGACCCGGAGTCATGCCGCAGTCGTCCTCGTGAGTCGTGGCTGGCTCGACTCCCCCTGGTGCCAGGAAGAAGCGAACGTGTTACTCAAACGCGCGACTGAGGATAAAACTTTTCGCTTGATCCCCTTGCGGTTAGACAAGATCTCCATGCCCGCCCTTCTTGATAGTCGCCTGTGGCTAGATTTCGACGGAATATCCCAGGCGGAAGGGCTGAAAGTTGACGAACTGCTCTACTCCCTCATTGGCAAAAGACCCCCGGTGCAAGATTCTCCTTCCGCGAAGGTTGAGACAACCGAAGCCCGCATTACCGAAGCGTTTATCAAAGAGTTTCTCGAGAAGATTAACGCGGCTGCCCGGACTGATCCGGGCCGGATTATGAAGGTTTTTCACGAGTGGTGTCAGGCTGGGCTGTCTGACCCCGCCCCAGTGATTGTAGCGGCGGAAAAACTTATCGGCCAGGGTCGTCCGGATCTGGCCCTCGAGGCGCTGAAGAGCAGTACAGAGGGCTTGCGGGTACGACAGTTGCGTGCCCTAGCACTGACGAAGATTGGTCAACGCGATGAAGCGATCGAACTCTTGGAACGCTTGCGACAACAGGGTGAACTCGATGCCGAGACCGGAGGTCTGCTGGCCGGGCGCTATAAAGAAATTTGGCGCCAGACTCATGATGTCGGCGCACGTGAAGCTTCCTATCGGCTCTATCGAGAGACGTACGAGCGGACCGGCGATCCGTTTAACGGCATCAATGCCGCAGCTATGGCCTTACAGTGTGGCGATCGGGCGGTAGCATACCGAACCGCTGATCAAGTACGGGAAACCCTACAAAAGCGATCAGAGCAAGAACTCGATCACTGGAACCTAGCAACTGTCGGGGAAGCATTGTTGTTGAGCGAAAAGTTCGATGAAGCGAAAGAGTGGTATCGAAAGGCAGTAGCGCGGGGTTTTGGGCTGCATCAAGATATTGCCGTGATGCGGCGACAGGCGCGGCTGAACCTGGAAGCCTTGGGACAACCTCGCAACAGGTTTGATGAGGTGTTGCCTGTACCTCGGGTGGCGGCGTTTACGGGACACATGGTGGATGCCGCAGACCGGCCGAATCCCCGCTTTCCTGCCGAGAAGATTCCCAAAGTGCGGGAAGCGATTCACCTAGGGTTGCAGCACCTTGGTGCTACGCATGGCTTTAGCACTGCCGCGCGGGGGTCAGATATCCTCTTTATCGAGGAGTTACTTGAACAAGGAGGGCGTTCCATTGTGGTTTTGCCTTTTCCGGAAGAGGAATTTCTCAAAATTTCGGGCGGTGGTCGCTGGGACGAACGGTTCCGGAAACTCCGAGATCGCGTTGAATTACAGGTATTACGACAGACCCGACCCTCCGATGATGAACTCCCGGCGACGTTCGCAGCGGCCAATCGTGAGGTGCAACGACTGGCGGTGGAGTATGCGCGGCGACTTGACGAAACGCCGGTGGTATTAGCGGTGTGGGATAAAAAACCTGGAGATGGGCCAGGGGGGACGGCGGACGCCGTCGATCTCTGGCAAGAAGATGGATACAAGGTTGACGTTATCGACATTACCTCGTTGTGATTGCCTACTGCCTATGTCTCTTGAAGTAAGTCACTATAGGTGAGAATTTCTTGAACCTATGTAGCTGACGTGAGCGGAGCTGGGAAGACGTAGAGCACCCCGTCCAACAGATTCGTAACTAATCCTAGAAAGGCAATCTCAGTGAACCACAAATATGAATTTCTCAATCTCTTGCTAAAGAAAAACGCCTTTAAAATTGCCAAAGATACTGCTTCCTTCTTCAAACTCAAAAGCGGCCGCATGAGTCCGACGTTTGCATCGATCGGCGCGCTCACCGATGGTGAGAGTCTGGCGATGCTGAAAAAGTGTTACAGTCACGCCGCGCTGGATGGCGTAAACAGTGGGGTGCTCAAAGACTTTCAATACGTGTTTGGTCCAGCCTACAAAGGCATTAACCTGTGCGCGCTGACCTGCGAAGGGCTCTATGAACTCTTTGGCAAGAACACCAGCTATCTATACGACCGCAAAGAAGAGAAAGCCTATGGTGAAGCCACACAAGGCACGGACGCCAGCAAAGTGATCGTCGGCGCGGAAAAGTTTACACCGGGCGGCTCGATGATTTTGGTTGACGATGTCATCACCACCGGTCAGGCTAAGTATGAGGCGCTGGAGAAAATAAAACTGCTTAACAACTACGTCCTTGCCGGCATGGTGATCGCCGT
>JACXTT010011526.1_pt1 | contig 11823 bp, 11 predicted proteins | sample 9270951 | NCBI WGS metagenome assembly JACXTT01 (sample SAMN15532306, study PRJNA645909) | rock metagenome | isolation source: weathered quartz diorite | place: Puerto Rico | collected 2017-06-21 | reverse complement strand
ACCATCAATGTATTCGCGCTGGTGGTCAACCAGGACCAGCACCGAATCCTCCCAGGCGGAGGGCTTGCGGCTCGCGCCGACGGCATCAAGAAGCGTCACGGGGGTTACAGCGGACATAGCGGGTTCTCCGGTCGTTGATCTGTGCAGGCATCGTAGATCAGGCTATGCTGTGCGCCAATTACCCACTCACACACAGCCGCTGTGCAAAAACGTACAGTCTCGTGGGACGACCTGCTGACCCTCTCCACGCTGATTCGCGCGGGGAGCTATTCGGCCTGCGCGCGCGAGCTTGATATCACCCATGCCACCGCCATCCGTCGCATTCGGCGGCTGGAAGCCGCACTGGGCAAGCCCGTTGCCACGCGATCCGAGGGCGCCTTTGAGCTGACCTCGGCCGGTCGCAGCGCTCTGATGGCAGCCCGGCAGATGGAGCAATCCGCCGGCCGGCTGATGCGCGAAATCGAAGGCACGGGCAGCGGCGTGTCCGGCGTGGTGCGCATTGCCGCCACGGCAGCGCTGGGCAGCCACTTCCTGACGTCGCGCTTGCCGGGCCTGTATGCGGCCCATCCCGATATCGTGGTCCGTCTCGAGCTCGATGATCGCGTCGCCAGCCTGGCCCGGCGGCACGCGCACCTGGCCGTGCGGCTGGCGCGGCCGAAGGAGGACGACATCGTGGCCCAGCGCGTCGGTACGGTGCGGTTCGGGCTGTACGGATCGGCCGCCGTGCCCATGGACGAAAGTACCCCGCTGTGCGCCCTGCTCGATGAGGGTTATGACATTCCCGAGGCCACCTGGCCGCAGGGCGCACAGCGACGCATTGCCTTTCAGGCCAACAATATGCTGGCCATCTGCGAAGCCGTGCGGGCGGGCCTTGGAACTGCTTCCGCACTATGTCGCCCGCGACGATGCGGGACTACGGCTGTTGCGCGAGGTGCCCGAAGTCATGCGCGAGATCTGGCTGGCCTACCCGACCGAGTTTCGCGGTGCGTCGCGCTTCCGGCCGGTGATCGAGTGGCTGGCCGATACGCTGTCCCAGTGCTGACGACCTCGGGCCAGCCGTTCCATCACTAGCCAGCGGCGATACCGAACTCGGCTAGCACCGATGCCGTGTGCTCACCGAGCAAGGGAGCCGGCCCGTTCGGGCTGGCGTTCCCCGCCAGGCCCGGCAGGTTCGCCCACGGCAACTCACCGAGCCCGGCCTGCGCCACGTTGCCGAATACGCCTGCCTGCGCGCACTGTTCGCTCGCCAGCATCTCGCGCGGCCGGCTCACGCGTGCAAACAGCACATCGTGCTCGGTAAAGACCGATTCCCAATGCAACAGCGGCCGCTGCGCCAGCGAGGCGGCCAGCCGCTGGCAAAGCTCGACCGCACGCGGCAGGCGGCCCGCGCTGGTGAGCAGGCCGGGGTCGGCAAGCCAGTCGTCAAACCCGAGCACGGTGGCCAGCCGCGCGAACATGGCGTCGTTGAGCATGCTGACGTAGAGCGGACCGTCCGTGGCCTGGAACATGCCGGTGGGCGCATTCGCGGCGGCAAGCTCGGCGTCCGGGAACATCGCATCGTCCAGCACGAGGTAGGACTGCAACGCCGCGCTGGCTTCCAGCAGCGACATCTGCACGTGCCGCCCCCTGCCGCTGCGCGCCGCGCGGAACAGCGCCGCCGATGCGTGCTGCGCCGCGTACAGGCCCGTGCTCAGGTCCACCAGGAAGAAGCCGATACGGCGCGGCTGCCCGGCCGCATCGCGGTTCACGTGCATCAGGCCGCTGAAGGCCTGGATGGTCGTGTCCACCGCCGGCAAGCCCGCAAGCGGGCCGTCCTGGCCGTAGCCGGTGATCGAGACATAGACCAGCGCCGGGTTGCGCGCCGCCAGCGCTTCAAATCCGACGCCCATGCGCTCTGCCACGCCCGGGCGATAGTTCTGGATGATCACGTCGGCCTGCTCGGCCAGCTTGCGCAGCGCGGCCTTGCCCGCTTCGGTGCGCGTATCGAGCACCACGCTTTCCTTGCCAGCGTTGTAGGCAATGGCGATCGCCGTCTGCCCGTCGCGCACGCGGCCCATCTGGCGGCCCCAGTCGCCCGACGGCGGCTCGACCTTGATCACGCGCGCGCCCTGCTGGCGCAGGATCAGGCCACAGTACGGGCCGGCGATGCCCTGGCTCAGGTCCAGCACGGTCAGGCCGGCCAGCATCGCTTCATCGTCGGCTGCGGCTGCAGGTGTCTTGTTCAAGTCTGTCTCCCGTTGTTTTTTCTGGTTGCCGCAGCATCAGGGCATGTCGAGCATGACCTTGCCAATCGCGCGGCGCGACATCGTGGTGTCGACGGCCTCGAGCCACTGGTGCAGGCCAAAATGCTGCAGGACCGGCTTCGGCATCTCGCCGTCCGCCACGGCACGCATGACCGTGCCGACCGCGTCCTGAACCTGCGGCGCGAACCGGCTGCGCTCATCGGTCAGGCCCCAGCCGATGTAGTAGCCGTAGTTGAAGCCGATCACCGACAGGTTCTTCACGAGCAGCAGGTTCGCGGGCACCTCGGGAATGCGCCCACCGGCATAGCCGATCGACAACAGACGTCCGCCCGGCGCCGCACAGCGCAATGAGGCATCGAAGAGATCGCCGCCGACCGGGTCGAACACCACGTCCACGCCGCCGGGCGGGCACAGTGCCTTCACTTCCGCCGCCAGCGACTGAGGATCGGACGGCAGCGCGTGCGCGGCGCCGTTGCGCAAGGCTGCCTCGCGCTTGGCTTCGGTACTGGCCGTGGCGATCACGCGTGCGCCCATCAGCCGGCCCACCTGCACGGCCGCCGTCCCGAGGGAGCCGCTCGCTCCATGCACGAGCATGGTCTCGCCGGGCTGCAGCGCCGCGCGCCACGCCAGCGCGCCCCACACGGTGCCGTAGGTAACGGGCAACGCCGCGGCACTGACCAGATCCAGCGCATCGGGCACCGGGTACACCGTATCGGCCGTGGTCACCACTTCCTGCGCAAACCCGCCCCAGTCCAGCGCGGCGGCCACGCGCTGTCCGGGCCACAAGCGCGTCACGTCGGGCGCCACCTCGATGATCTCGCCTGCGGCCTCCGTGCCCGGCGTGAACGGCAGCGGCGGCTTGCGCTGGTACTTGCCCGACACGAACAAGCTCAACGCAAAGCCCACGCCGGCGTGCCGCACGCGGATGCGCACCTGCCCCGGCGCCAGCGGCCGCCGTTCGATACGCTGCAGTTCCAGTTCGCTCCAGTGACACCAGCGCGAGCACACCAGTCCAAGGTAATCGCCCATACCGTGCGCAAGCCTCCTTCATTCCATCACGATGCCGACATCGCGGATGATGCGGCTCCATTTGTCCTGGTCACTCTTCATGACCGCCGCGAACGCCTCCGGCGAATTGCCGACTGGCACCAGATTCAGGTCCTTCAACTTTTTCGCGACCTCGGGCATGCGCACGATGCGCGCGACTTCGCGCGACAGCGCATCGACGCGCGCCTTGGGCACGCCTGCCGGGAACATCAGGCCCATCCACGCATCGGGCTCGAAGCCCTTGTAGCCGGCCTCACGGAACGTCGGCACGTTGGGCAGCAACGCCGAGCGCTCGGCGCCGGCCAACGCGACGGGGATGATCTTTCCGCTCTGCAGCAGCGACATGGCCGTGCCGACCGGCACCAGGCCGATCTTGACGTGACCGGCGGCCAGGTCCGTCACGAGCGGCGCGCCGCCCTTATAGGCCACGTGCGTCATGTCCAGCCCGGCTTCACGCTTGAACAGCTCGCCGAGGATGTGGCCGGTCGTGCCGGCGCCATAGGAACCATACGGATACTTGCCCGGATTGGCCTTGACCAGCGCCACCACGTCCTTCAGCGTGCGCACCGGGAAATCCGACGACACCGCAAGGACGGTGTACGAGATGGCCACCTCGCTCACCGGCGCGAAGTCCGCGATCGGGTCATAGCCGATGCGCTGGTACAGCGACGGGTTCTGGACATGCGCGGTGAACGTCAGCAGCACGGTATAGCCGTCCTTCTCCGCGCGTGCCACGTACTTGGTGCCCGTGGTCGTGCCGGCGCCCGGCTTGTTCTCGACGATCACGGGCTGGTTCCAGGTCTTGGTCAGCTCCTGCCCGATCAACCTCGCCGCGGCGTCGTTGACGTTGCCGGCCACGGACGGCACCACGATAGTCAGGGGCCGCGATGGATAGGAATCGGTGTCTGCCGCCATCGCGGCGGTCGCGCCGGTCGCAGTCGTGGCACTCAGCACGATGCCCAGCAAGGCGGCACGCAGCCGCGCGCCGCATGCGGCGGATTGGTTCTGCATTGGGTTGTCTCCTGTGTGCGGCGCCTTTTTGTGGAATGCGTTGCCTGTCAGCGCCTTGGCCGCAGTCTAGGGCAGCCGCCCGGCCCGCGTGATTCCCGCCAGTACCGATGCGATTCCCGACGGGAATGGACGGCCAAGGGCAGCTACAATGCCCCGACCCCACTCTTGCGCCAACCTGCCGACGCGATGCGATTCGAGGACATCGAAGCCTTCCTGGTAGTGACCCAGCATGCCAACCTGCACCGCGCGGCCACCGCGCTGGGCGTGACGCAGTCAGGCCTGTCCAAGACGCTGGCGCGGCTCGAGGCGGAGGCCGGCATGCCGCTGTTCGAGCGCACACCGCGCGGGCTGGTGCTGACCAGCGTCGGCAAGACCCTGCATGCGCATGCGCGCAAGATCTCGCTGGCCGCCAGCGATATGCGGCAGGAGCTGGCCGAACAGCGTGTCGCCAAGGCCGGCACGGTGCGCCTAGGGGCGATTCCCTATCTCGTGCCTTCGCTGCTCTCTCCACTGCTGGCGCAGTTCTTCGTGAGCCGTCCGCTGGCCGTGTTCTCGATCGAAACCCACCTGAGCGCGCGCCTGATGGCCGTGCTGCAGAACGGCGACGTCGACCTGATCCTGGCCGCGCGCCCCACCAGCGTGCCCGAGGACGTATGTGGCCTGCCGCTGGGGCCGCTGACCATGCAGATCGTCGCGCGCAGCCAGCATCCGCGCCGCGCGCGCTTCCATACGCTGGCGGACCTGACCGAAGAACGCTGGGCCGTGCCCGCGAGTTCGCTCTACCTGCGGCAATGGCTGGAGGAACGCTTCACCGCTGTAGGGCTGCCGCCGCCGCGCGTGGCCGTGGAAAGCACCGCGTCGCCGGTAGCCTTTGGAGAACTACTGCGCCATTCGGACCTGCTCGGCATCATGCCGCCGCGCATTCTCAAGCAGGCGGAGGGACTGGGGCTCGAAGCCATTGAAGGCCCCGGCATGGCCTGGCAGCATGAGCTGGCCATCTTCTGGCGTGCGGATGGCTATCTGTCGCCGATCTGCCAGGACTTTCGCGATGCCGTGGTGAAATGGTGCGAGCAGACTGATATCTGAAACGGGCCACCCAAGAAGAATCGCCCCCTGATAAGGGGGCGCTTTTGCATCCGGCTGTCCGGATCAGTTGACCTTGAGCTGGCCGCCGGCGCCCAGGCCGCCCTTCACGTTCTGCGCCTTGTACTGCTTGACGGCGGAGACCAGGTTGTTCAGCGAGTCGGTGAAGGCCGCCACCACGACCTTGCCCTGCGCGGTGTTCGAGTACGCACCGCCCGCGCCGCCGGCGCTGCCGCCCACCAGGCCCGCCAGCATGCCGTAGTCGACGTTGCGTGCCGAACCTTCCGCGGCGGCAAGCTGCACGCTCGAACGGTTGTCCACCAGCGTCAGCAGTGTGGAGGCTTCCTGTGTCTTCATCGAGCCGCCCACGGCCGCCAGCACGCCGCCCACCGCCGGCACGAAGGCCAGCAGGCCGGCCGCGCCGCCGCCGGCGTTGTTGTTGCTGAATGTGATGCTCGGGCTGACCGTGTAGTCCGCCGCCACCATCTGGCCCTTCTGCATCTTGGAAGTCTTGCGCAATTCGCCGCTGTTCTTCAGCGAGCGCTCAGTCATGGCGGCATCCAGGCCACGGCCGCGGTCCACCACCACGAAGCAGTTCGACTGCTGGACCAGCAGCTTGAGCACCGGCACAGTGCTGCCGAGCTGGTACTGGCCGGTCAGCATGCCGTACCACGGCGCCTGGGTGTCTTCCACGATCGAAACCGTGCCCAGAGGCGCCGCGCAGCGCTGCAGGCCCGTGTTGGCGTTCTGCGACGTGTCGCCGCCGGCCGAGCCGGTTGCGGCCGTCTTGGCCGCCGTGGAACCCATCTGCATGTCGGCACAGGCGCTCAGCAGGACCAGCGATGCCAGTGCAATACCCGTTGTCTTGAAGATCATTCTTGTTCTTGCCTTTTTTGTCTGATGTCGATACCCCGGCAGAACCGGCCGGGGCCGGTCCACCTTCCCGCGCATGCCTGAAGGCCGCCATGGCGGCCCGGACAAGTCAACGCAATTCCGCCGCATCTGCCGGTTGAGCCGATGCAGCGAAATGGGACAGATTCTGAGGGAAGAAAATGTGATGGCGAAGCCCCCATTCGGGGGATGCGCCGTAAAGATCACGCTGCGCTTGGCCGACTATCGCGCACGCATCGCCTTCCGGACGGCGTCGGTCACCTGCTCGGCCACGCCTTCGCGCCAGTCGTCGGCATCGCCATAGAAAGCGCGCCACATCGCCTGCCTGACCAGCGTGCGCTGGTTCTCATCGGCCTCCGGATGCAGGTAGAGCCAGTGGTCGCCGCGCAGCGCATCCAGGACTTCGGCGACCGGCAGCGTGCCGAACTCCAGCGCGATCCCCGCATAGTCGACCTCGGGCAGCGTGCCGGGCACCGCTTGCCAGGCCAGCCCGGTCAGCCGGGGCGAACTCGACGAGCCGTCGTGGATCGAGGTCACCTCGCTGCCCCAGATGGCGCGGGCTCGGCTCAGTTGTGCATCGTCGTCCGGTCCCATGCAGATGGGCTCGCCATAGCCCCATGGCCCCAGGCCCGTGTGGATATCGATCCAGCGCAGGCTGCTGCACCCGCTGCCGAAGCGCGCCAGCACGCGCCGCAGCGTGTAGTTGCTCCACGTTTCCTTGTTGCCGCCGTAGAACAGGCCGCGCGGGTCCTGGTACTGGCCGCCGCTGACCGCCGTCTGGTACCAGTCCATGCCCTTCTCCGCCACCGACTTCATGAACTGTGCCTGCTCCGCATCGGACGGTGGCCAGCGCGAGGGCACCAGCATCGGCGCAATCTCCGCGTATGGCGCGTTTTCCGGCAGCGGTTGCGCAAAATCCATGAAATTGCGGTTCAGGTCGATGTTGTCCTCGTTGACCCGGCGCAGATGGGAAAAGCCGTAGGGATTGACGCCGTGCACGAGCAGCAGGCCAAGGCGCGCTTCGGCGCAGTCGGCCAGCAGTACCGCATCGGCCAGCAGGGCCACTTGCGCGCCGGAGCCGCAAAAGCCTTCCACGCCATGTACCCCGGAACTCACCATCAGCACGCGTCGGGCGTCGGACGGGCCCACCCACGCAACGTCCATGGCAAGGTCCTCGCCGGCACTGCCGCGCCGGGTCGGATGGGGAAACTCGGCAAGTGTCGCGCCCGCGGCACGCGCGGCGGCCAGGAACTTCTGCCGCGCCTCGGCATAACTGGTGGCAAAGCAACCCGAAACCTGGCCCATGGCGACTGCCCCCTCGCGGACGGAGATGCTGGCATTAGACGCCAAATCAGCGGGCCTTGCCAACGTGCGGTGCGTCAGAAAAGCGCTCCGCTCTCGCCGGGCTGCGCGTCGTCCGCCCCCCAGATGCCGGGTGAACTGAAAGCCTGCGGATGCATGTCAATGCCGGCGGCGGCGATCTGCGCCGCTGACAGCACAAGCTGCCGCGCCAGCCAGTCGTGCAGGCCGCGCAGGAAACGGATGTTGTCGAGCCGGTTGGACGCCGCGATCAGCCGTTCCAGCTTGACGTGGGCAGTGTAGACATCGAGCAGGTTGAGCGCCTTGAGGCGCGGCGGCGTGGTCGGGCTCTTCTCGATGGCGAGAATGCGGGCCACCTGGGCCCGGCTCAGTTCGCCGGTCCGCTGGAAATGCTCATAGACGTCCTGCAGTGGCGCAAAGCGCACCGTGGGCTGCACGCGCGGCACGGCTGCGACCTTCTCCATGCGCAATACCAGGTAGCGAATCGCCGCCAGGCGTTGCCCGGCCTCGCGCTGCGCCGCGCTCGGCCGGCGGCGCGAAGCCATGGCGATGACCGCATCGAGTGAGTCGGCCTGGCGCACCACGTCACGCTCGGTGTAGTCCGGCACCTGCGCGAGCTGGTCGGGGTGGAGCACGGCGGCCCGGGCGCAGTCCTCGCCGAACGGGTACTCATGGCCGTGCGCATCGCGCAGGATGTACGCCCTGCCATCGGGAAAGCCATGGTGCCGCCCCGTGGTGCCGCGCGCGTGGCAGCGCGTGTCAAGGTCGACGAAATCCTTGCGTACGGGAATCCAGCCCCCGTGCTGTGCCTGGGTCATGAGTCTGCGGTATTGCGGTATTGCGGTATTGCGGAATTGCGGGTGAAGACGGCCGGACTGACCGAACCCGGTATTGTCGCCGATCGCACCGCGACCGGCCAAGCCCGCTATTTCAGCATGAACGACATGGCCGACAGGCAGTTCAGCATGCGCACCGCCGCCTGCACCGAATCCGCCGCAAACGCCAGCGTGACCCCGTCCACGCGCTCCAGCGCCGGCCACTGGCAGAACAGGTCCGCGTGCGCGGGCGTCTGGGTCTGGAGCCGGCAGTTCACCGGCGCATCGATCCGGAAGGCCCGGGCATTGGCCCGTTCGCGCACAGCCAGCGCGGCGGCTTCGCGGATGGCATCGCGGGCCGCCGCCGGCGCGAGCGTGCTGCCGCTGCCAAAGCCGGCTGCCGACTTGGTCTGCACATAGCGCACCCACGGCATCAGCGGCCGCGTCTCGGCGATGAAGGCATCATCGCCGCTCGCCATCAGCACCGGCACGCCAAACTCGCCGGCCAGCGCCGCGTAAAGCCCGGCCTCGCCAAGCTCCTGGCCGTTCAGCCACACCCGGGCAAAGGCGCTGCTGTTGATCGTGTGCGCCAGTACGCCGCGGCTCTGCGCGCGGCCGTGGTAACCGATCATGACAACGCCGTCGCAGCCGGATTCGACCCCGGTCATCATGCCCAGGTAGCGCGGCTTGCCCAGCACGAGTTGCGCGCGCGGATCGATCTGCTCGGGCAGCAGGTTGCGGAAGCCGCCATGCGAGTCATTGACCAGCACCTCGGTGGCGCCGGCGTCGAAGGCGCCCTGCACAGCGGCATTGGCTTCCCCCGTCATCCAGGCGCGGGCGCGCTCATACTCGCCATTGCCCGGGCGCGTCTGCTCGGCGTGGAAGACGCCGGCAATACCTTCGATATCGGTGGAAATCAGCAGCTTCATGTCGGCTTGCCCAGTTCGGGCATGACGTCCAGCAGCGCGTGCCGGCAGTGGCCGTTGCGGCCCTGCACGGGCACGGCATGCCAGAGTGCGTGAAGGATGGCTTGCTCGACGCTGTCGGCGGCCGCGCGAAACAGCGGGTCCAGGCGGCTTTCGTGGAGCATCGGCACGGATGGCATCGGATCCGCTGCATGGTGCGGCACGGTGTATGCCGTGGAAAACGCCAGGGCAATGTCGCCCGAGCCGTGCCCGTACACCGAGCCGGTGCGCGCCAGCCCGGCACCGGCGCGAAGCGCCAGCCGGCGCAGTTGCCGCGCGTCCAGCGGCGCGTCGGTGGCCAGGATCATGATGATCGAGCCCTTCTCTGGCTCAGCAACCGGGGCGAGCAGCCGTGCCGCCAGTTCCGCGCCCACGTGCCGGCCCGCGACCACAAGCGACTCAGGCGTGCCGAAGTTCGCCAGCACCAGCGCGCCCACGCAGTAGCCGCCAGCCAGCCGTGAAGCGGTGCCAATGCCACCCTTGACGCCAAACGCCGACATCCCGCGCCCGGCCCCGACCGCGCCCGCCTGAACGTCCGCGCCGGCGGCCGCGCAGGCGGCCTCATAGTGGCCCGCGTTGACGGCCATGGCCTGGATATCGTTCAGATAGCCGTCGTTGCACTCGAGCACCAGCGGATTGACCGTCGGCAATGACCGGCCGATTTCCGGATTGGCCGCAATGGCTTCGCGGATCTGTGCCTGCGCCACGGCGCCGACAGCAAAGGTATTGGTCAGCGCGACAGGCGTTTCCAGTACGCCCAGTTCTTCCACCTGCACAAGCCCGACGCTCTTGCCGAAGCCGTTGATCACGGCGCAGGCCGCGGGCATCTTCTGCAGGTAGACGTTGCCGGCCTGCGGGCGCACCACTGTCACGCCGGTCTGCCGCTCGCCTTCGTCCACGGTGCAATGCCCGATCGTCACGCCAGCCACGTCCGTGATGCTGTTGCGGGCGCCAGCGGGCAGCGTGCCAATGACCGGCGCTGTCATCTGTTCCATGTGCGCTTCGCCTCAGCGCCGGTCGATCTTCGGATCGAGCGCATCGCGCAGCCCGTCGCCAAGCAGGTTGAACGCCAGCACGGTCAGGAAGATGGCCAGGCTCGGGAAGATCGCCACGTGCGGGGCCGTGACCATGTCGGCGCGCGCCTCGTTGAGCATGGCACCCCATTCCGGCGTGGGCGGTTGCGCGCCGAGGCCGAGGAATGACAGGCTCGCCGCCGTGATGATCGACGTGCCGATCCGCATCGAGAAATACACCACGATCGACGACACCGTGCCCGGCAGGATATGCCGCATCAGGATGGTCCAGTCCGATGCGCCGATGCTGCGCGCGGCCTCCACATAGGTCAGGCGCTTGAGCATCAGCGTATTGCCGCGCACCAGCCGCGCAAAGGCCGGAATGCTGAAGATCGCCACCGCGAAGATCACGTTGACCATGCCGTTGCCGAGGATCGCCACGATGCCGATCGCCAGCAGGATGCCCGGGAACGCGAACAGCACGTCGGAAATGCGCATCACGATGCGGTCCCACCAGCCTTCGTAGTAGCCGGCCAGCAGCCCCAGCGCGGTGCCGATCACGGCCCCGATGATGACGGACAGGAAGCCCGCCGCCAGCGAGATGCGCGTGCCAGCCAGGATGCGGCTGAAGATGTCGCGCCCGAGCGAGTCCACGCCCATCCAATGGGCCGCGGACGGGCCGGCATTGAGCGCGTCGTAGTCGAAGAAATTCTCGGGGTCGTATGGCACCAGGTGCGGCGACAGGATCGCCACCACGATCAGCAGCAGTACGAACACGCCGGCGCCGAGCGCCAGATGCTGCTTGCGGAACTTGCGCCAGAACTCGGTCCAGGGCGTACGCACGGCCTGCGGGGTTCCGGCTGTGGTTGCTGCCTCGCTGGCGGCGGGCGTGGAAATCTCGGTCATGCCGGCCTCCCTCTCACTTGTAGCGGATGGTTGGGTTGATCACGGTGTAGAGCAGGTCCACCACCAGGTTGATCAGGATGAATTCGAGCGAGAACAGCAGCACCTCGGCCTGGATCACCGGGTAGTCGCGCATCTCGACGGCGTCGACCAGCAGGCGCCCGAGGCCCGGCCAGTTGAACACCTTCTCCACCACGATCGAGCCGCCCAGCAGGAAACCGAACTGCAGGCCCATCATGGTCACCACCGGGATCATGGCGTTGCGCAGTGTGTGCTTGGCCACCACCACGGTCTCGCGCACGCCCTTGGCGCGGGCAGTGCGCACGAAATCCTCCTGTAGCACCTCGACGAACGAGGCGCGCGTGAAACGCGCCATGACCGCCGCCACGGCCGCGCCCAGCGTCAGCGACGGCAGCACGTAGTGCTTCCAGCTGTCGGCGCCGATCGACGGCAGCCAGCCGAGCTGCACGGAGAACACCTCCATCAGCAGCATGCCCAGCGCGAATGCCGGGAACGAGATGCCGGACACGGC
>JACXTT010011525.1_pt1 | contig 11823 bp, 9 predicted proteins | sample 9270951 | NCBI WGS metagenome assembly JACXTT01 (sample SAMN15532306, study PRJNA645909) | rock metagenome | isolation source: weathered quartz diorite | place: Puerto Rico | collected 2017-06-21 | reverse complement strand
ATGCCCCAGGCTTCTTCCAGGTGCACTTTGCGCAGGCGGTCCATCCATTTTTCGGCTACTTTGGGCCGGCCGTCGGCACTGCGTTCGCCGGTCCATTCCGGCGTGAGCGCTTTTACCTGTTCAGGAGTGGGCGTAACCTGCTGGGCCTCCAGGAACAAGACCGGGCAAAGGCATAAAAGCAATAAGCAATGTTTTCTTTTCATTTGACAAGCCGTTTTTATGATGAAGAATATGTTGATGGGCTGCATGTTTTTTCCCCACTATAATACCGCAACAGGGTTTTTTTATCCCTTGTTGGGGGTATAATCTTTATTATTACTACCCGGTGGCCTGGGTACTTAAACCTATAAGGTCTTTGGGTGTGCGGGTATTACGGTTCAATGCCTATTTCCGGTAGGGTAGCGGCGGGGATAAACAGGTCGGTTGCAAATTCGTTTTTCAATAACTCGTACAGGCGTTCAAACTTCCTGTATTGCTGTTCATATACCGCATGATGCGCGGCGTTAGGCCGGTATACGGTCCCGGGCCGATTGTCCTGTACCGGCACCTGCCCCAGCGCTTCCATGCCTGCCAGTACGGCGCCCAGCGCAACCGTTTCCACGGGGTCGGTCACTATCACTTCCCTTTTAAACACATCTGCCAGCACCTGCAGCCAGAGGCTGCTTTGGGCAAAGCCGCCATTGGCATAAATGCCGGAGAGATCATTGTTTTCCATGATGACCCGGCCAATGCTGTAAAGATTATAGATGATGCCTTCCAGCACGGCACGTATCATGTGTGCTTTGGTATGGCTGATGGTAAGGCCAAAGAAAACGCCTTTTGCCTGTGGGTTCCAGATGGGCGCCCGCTCACCCAGTATGTAGGGGAGGAATAAAAGGCCTTCGCTGCCTGCCGGTACCTGCGCCGCCTGAGCAAACAACTGTTCAAAGCTGTCGGTGGTTTGCAGCAGGGTTTCTTTCAGCCATTGCAATACCACCGCGCCATTATTGCCCGCGCCGCCAACAATGTACTCATCGTCTTTGGCATGGTAGCAAAAGGTGCGCATGTATTTATCCGTTTCCCGCTGCCGGGTAAGGATGCGTGCGGCGGAGCTGGTGCCGATGGTTACCACCATGGCATTGCTGCCGGTAGCCAGGTTGGCCAGGGCCCCGTCGCTGCTGCCAATGACAAAGGGCGTTTTACTGTCCAGCTGCAATTGCTGCCCAGGGCCGGGTTCATAATAAAACAGTTTTTTAACCGGTACGGGCTGCGACAGCTTTTCCGGGCCGATGCCCACAAAACCGAGTATGGTTTTATCCCATTCCAGCGTGGCCAGCCGGAGCAGGCCGGTGGCGGAGGCAACAGACGTATCTACCGCGTACACCCCGAACCATTTAAAAAAAAGGTATTCTTTTATGCCAATGAATTTATGCGCGGCATTAAAAACAGCGGGCTGGTTTACTTTGAGCCAGAGCAGTTTGCAAAAGGGCGACATGGCATGTACCGGTACGCCGGTGGCATGATAAAATCGATGGCCGGTATCGGTATCGCGCAGGCTTTCTGCAATAAGGCCGGCCCGGTTATCGGCCCAGATAATACAGGGGGTGAGCGGGTTGCCGGCAGCATCTACCGCCAGCAGGCTGTGCATGGCGGCGCTGAAGCTGAGCAGCAGGGGTCTTGCAGGGGCCAGTGCGGCCACTACCTTGTTGATGCTATCCGTGACCGCCTGTATAATTTCGGCGGGGTCCTGTTCGCTCCAGGCGGGGTTGGGGTGTTGCATGCCGTAAGCAACAGCATGCCTGGCCAGCAGCTCTCCCCTGCCGGAAAACGCCACTGCTTTTACGGATGTGGTGCCAATGTCAACGCCCAGGTAATAATTCATGTAACCAAAGATAACGGTCTTATTACGAATGGGCTAAGACGGGTGGTTTGAGGGGGCGCCTTCGGCGCAGGTGGAAAGGGGCTAAGAGCTCAAAGGAGAAAAAAGAGAAAAAGAGCTTTGGCGCGGCAGGGTTGGCGCACAGCGGGAAAAGAGAAGTGGGTGCTGGTAGTAGTGGCATTTTTATTTTTTTTGTTATAAGCCGGAGGCTTAAAAATAGTCCTCACTCGCCAGAGGCGAGCGAGTGCGTTTCTGTGACACTCACTCGCCAGAGGCGAGCGGGTGCGTTTCCGTGACACTCACTCACCAGAGGCGAGCGAGTGCGTTTCTGTGACACACACTCACCAGAGGCGAGCGAGTGCGTTTCTGTGACACACACTCACCGGAGGCGAGCGGGTGCGTTTCTGTGACACACACTCACCAGAGGCGAGCGAGGTGCGTTTCTGTGACACTCGCTCGCCTCTGGCGAGCGAGGTGCGTTTCTGTGACACTCGCTCGCCTCTGGCGAGTGAGGTTAGCAGCAAGCCTCCGGCTTGCCTATGCTCTAATCTTCTTTTTTTGTACCTTCCTATTCTAAACCTTATCCACATGTCAGAACTCCGAAAAGCCAATTTTGATGCGGTCTTCTTCGTTACACTTACAGTAGTAGACTGGATAGATGTTTTCAGCCGGCAGGAATATACCGGGCTGTTGATTAAAAACCTGCAATTCTGCCAGCAAAATAAAGGGCTCGAAATATATTCCTATGTTGTAATGACCAATCATCTGCACCTGGTAGCAGGTCAGCAGGAAGGAAGGCTAAATGATGTATTGGCCCACTTCAAAAGTTATACTGCAAAAGTCATTCTGGATGCCATCGAAACAAATCCGAAAGAAAGCCGGAAGGACTGGCTGCTACACTTATTTCGTTTCAATGCTAAACTGAAACAACAATACCAGCAATACCATTTCTGGCAATCTACCAATCATCCTATAGCATTAACAAGCCCGGCTATGCTAATGCAAAAAATTAATTATACGCACCAAAACCCGGTGAGGGCGGGATATGTGTTGGAGCCGGAGTATTGGCAGTATAGCAGTGCGAGTGCATTTTCGCCGATTAAGGTGATGGAGATATAGGGGTGAGAAAGCCGGAGGCTTTCAAATAGCCTCACTCGCCAGAGGCGAGCGAGTGCGTGAAGAAAATAAAAACGTATCCCCGCCAAAAACCTCCTTCTTCTCTTTTTTCTCCTTTGAGCTCTTAGCCCTTATAGCGATGAACGCAGCGTAAGGCGAAAGGGGATTTCGATATGCTCTTTGGAGTTTTCGAGAATGAGCTGGGCGGCTTTTTCGCCCATCATCTGGAAATCGGTGGAAATGGTGGTGATGCCGTTGAGGATGATTTTCTTCATGGGCGTTTCGTTGTAGGAGATAACGCCTACATGTTTGCCCACTTTGAGCTTGGTGGAGAGAATTTTTTCGATAAGGATAACGAGGTCGTTTTCCATGAGGTTGATGTACACCTCGCCTTCCTTGATGGGCTCGTTGGCAATATCGTGCACTACCTTATAATTAAAGGCGTACTGGTGGCAGAAGCGGTAAAAGCCTTTTAATATTTCGCGCGGGTGATAGGTATAGGCCGGGAAAATGATCTTGAGGGTGTGGTATTTGCTCAACTGTTTGAGCGCCCCTTCCAGTGCATCGTAAATATCTTTTTCAAAGTTTTCATAGATGGCGCTGTAATCGCCATTTACGCCCGGCACCAGGATGTCCATTAATATGAGCCGGTCTTTGGGTATGGCGTTGATGATTTCGTGCGCGTTTTCGCCCCCTTCCATAAAATGGGGAATGATGACATAATGGGTGTAATCGTCTTTCTTATTATCGAGCAGCTTTTTAAAGAACGCGAAGTCGTTGTTGTAAATATAAAAATCGATGGTGGCCAGTTCGCCCAGGGAGGCCACAAAGGCATCATATATAATTTTTTTGTGGGCGCTGAGCTTGTTGAACAGCAGGAAGATTTTCAGCTGCTGGTTGAGCTCGGCGTTTTTTACAAAATAGCCCTTGCCCGGCACCGAACCCAGTACTCCTATTTTTTTGAGGTGTTTGTAGCCCTTCTCGGCCGTATCGCGGGATATTTCAAATTCAAAACTCAGCTCATTGATGGAAGGCAGGGTTTCGTCTTTTTTGATTTTACCGTCGGTAATGGCTTTGACAATAGAGTTGGCCAGCTGCAGGTATTTGGGTGTAGCAGAATAGTAGTCGATGAACAGGTGCTGGAATATACTTGATTTTTTCATTTGGCCCTCCCGTAAGCGGGATTTTGCCCCGCCAAAATACTATAATTCCCTGATAAATACAGGATAATATTAGTAATTCGACCATGATAGTACATGATGGGTTAAACAGCTATACCTTATATATTTACCTACTATTTGCTGGCCAATTTGAAAAAAATCACTGCACATGGGAGTTATCTTTGGCGTTATATTTCATTTCCTTGGTGGGTTTGCTTCAGGAAGTTTTTACATACCCTTCAAAAAAATCAAAAGTTGGTCGTGGGAGAGCTACTGGATCGTAGGGGGCCTGTTTTCGTGGCTGATTGTGCCACCCCTGGCCGCCTGGCTGACCATACCGGGTTTCGGGCAAATTATCCGGAGCACGGACCCTTCCGCTTTAAAATGGACTTATTTTATGGGGATTTTATGGGGTATCGGGGGGCTTACTTACGGGCTGGGCGTTCGCTACCTGGGCGTAGCCCTGGGCAGCTCCATTATCCTGGGGCTGTGTTCTATTTTCGGGTCTATCATCCCCTCGGTATACTACAATTTTTATCCCAAGCCGGGTAAGGACACCATTACCGACCTGGCCACCCGGCACTGGGGGCAATTGGTATTGCTGGGGCTTACCGTATGTATTATCGGGATTATTATATGTGGAAAAGCAGGGATGATGAAAGACAAGGACCTGGCGGGCCAGGAGTCGGCGGCGAACAAGGAATTTAAAATAGGCATAGGGCTACTGGTAGCCATTGTTTCGGGCGTGTTGAGCGCCTGTTTCAGTTTTGGCATCGAGGCGGGTTCGCCCATGTCGGTAGTGGCCAACGGGCTCTGGAAAGCGCATCACCCGGCACAGGGTGAGTTTCTTTTTCGCAATAATGTTATCTACGTGGTATTGCTTTGGGGAGGATTAACCACTAATTTTATATGGTGCATGATTTTGAATGCACGCAATAAGACTTTCGGCGATTATACCAATAAGAAAAGCCCGCTGGCACGCAACTATTTGTTTGCCGCGCTGGCCGGCACCACCTGGTTTCTGCAGTTTTTCTTTTACGGCATGGGCGAAAGCCGGCTGGGCAACGGTGCCAGTTCCTGGATACTGCACATGTCGTTTATTATCCTGGTGGCCAATTGCTGGGGACTGGCATTGAATGAATGGAAGGGCGTACATCCAAAAACAAAACGAACCATTATAGCGGGTATCGTAACGATACTGGTATCCGTGCTGATCGTAGGCATTGGAAACAACATCAAGCTTAAACCTTAACTTAATTTTTTCGATTTAAACATTTTAGAATCATGTCTGCAACAACAACAACATTCAAGCATGTCAGCTACCTGTGGGATGAGGCGAAGGCAGCAGCGCTGGCCGGGGACGAAGTGGGTTTATTAATTTATCGCTCCAACCTGCTGGGAGCGGATTTGCGGCTTACCAATTACGGCGGTGGCAATACTTCCTGCAAGGCAATGGCCAAAGACCCGCTTACCGGGGCTGATACAGAAGTGATGTGGGTAAAGGGATCGGGCGGCGACCTGGGCACCCTTAAACGCAGCGGCCTGGCGGCCCTGTACGTGGAGCGCCTGCGCAGTTTAAAAAATATCTATCGTGGCATTGAGCATGAAGATGAGATGGTAGAGCTTTTCAACCACTGTATTTTTGACCTGAGCTCCAAAGCTCCGTCTATCGATACGCCGTTACACGGTTTCCTGCCGTTCAAACACATTGATCACCTGCATCCCGATGCCGCCATTGCCATTGCGGCCGCCAAAGACGGCAAACGTATCACCAAAGAATTGTTTAACGGCACCATCGGCTGGGTAGAATGGCAAAAGCCGGGGTTTGACCTGGGTCTTAAATTAAAGCAATGCCTGGATGAAAATCCCGGTATACGCGGCATCATGCTGGGCTCGCACGGTTTGTTTACCTGGGGCGATACGGCTTATGAAAGCTATATCAATACGCTGGAAGTAATTGAGCGCTGCGCGCAATACCTACAGGACCACCAGGAAAAACAAGCCGCTGTTTTTGGCGGCGCCAGAATAAATTCTTTGTCCAAGGACGACCGGCAAAAACAGGCCGCCGCCCTGGCCCCTGTGCTGCGCGGCTTTTGCAGCAGCCAGACAAAAATGATCGGTCATTTTACGGACGATGATCGTGTACTGCAATTCATTAACAGCAATGACCTGGCAAGGCTGGCCCCCATGGGCACCAGCTGCCCGGACCATTTCCTGCGTACCAAGATCAGCCCGCTGGTACTGAAGCTGGAACCCGCCGCCGGCCTTAGCGATGTAAAAACGCTGAAGGAAACACTGGCCCCCGAATTTGAGGCGTACCGCAAGATGTACCAGGAGTATTACAATACCTGCAAGCATCCCAACAGTCCCGCTATACGCGATGCCAACCCCGTGGTGATTTTATATCCCGGTGTAGGCATGTTTACATTTGCCAAAGACAAACAGACCGCCCGCGTGGCGGCCGAGTTTTATATCAATGCCATCAACGTGATGCGCGGCGCGGAAGCGATTTCGGAATATACTTCCCTGCCCCGGCAGGAAGCCTTTAATATTGAATACTGGCTGCTGGAAGAAGCCAAACTGCAACGCATGCCCAGGCCCAAAGCATTGAGCGGGCGCATTGCACTGGTAACCGGCAGCGCCGGCGGTATTGGCAAAGCTATTGCACAACGGTTTGCCGACGAGGGCGCCTGCGTGATTGTAAACGACAACGATGCACAGCGGCTGTCGGGCGCGCGCGAAGAATTTCAAAAACAATATGGTAGGGATGTGTTTACCGCGGTAGTGCTGGATGTAACCAATGAAGAGGATATACAGCATGCCTATAGCGCCGCCGCGCTGGCTTTTGGCGGGGTGGATATTATTGTGAACTGCGCCGGGCTGTCTATTTCCAAACCCATCGAGGAACATACCGACAAAGACTGGGACCTGCTGTACAATGTACTGGTAAAAGGCCAGTTTTTTGTAACGCAGGGCGGCGTGGAAGTGATGCGTAAGCAAAACATCGGCGGCGATGTATTAAACATTGTAAGCAAAAACGCGCTGATGAGCGGACCCAACAATGCGGGTTATGGCTCTGCCAAAGCAGCGCAGCTGCACCTGAGCCGCCTCAACGCGGCCGAGCTGGGTAAGGATAAAATACGTGTAAACGTGGTGAACCCCGATGCCGTTATTTCCGACAGTAAAATATGGGCCGGCGCATGGGCCGAAGGCCGCGCCAAAGCATATAATATTAAAGTGGAAGAATTGCCGGCATACTATGCCAAACGCACCCTGCTGAATGAAATCATTTTACCCGACGATATTGCCAAAGCCTGTTTTGCCTTTGTGGGCGGCCTGCTTAACAAAAGCACCGGCAACGTGATAAATGTGGACGGCGGTGTGGCAACGGCGTTTGTGAGATAGTTGACAGATGATAGTTCATAGTTGATAGGCGGGCGACCGGCAAACTGTGAACACCAGGCTATCAACTACCAGCTATCAACCATCAACTCTACATCATGACCCGTGTAGCATTCAAAATGCAATTACATAAAGGTTTCGAGGAAGAATACAAAAAGCGGCACAAGGAGCTGTGGCCGGAACTGGAGCAATTATTAAAGACCAGCGGCATCAGCGAGTACAGTATCTTCCTGGATGAAAGCACCCTCAGCCTTTTTGGGGTGCTGAAAGCCAACGACCCCAAAGCGCTCGACAACCTGCCCACGCAACCTGTTATGCAACGCTGGTGGGCTTATATGAAGGATATCATGGAAAGCAATCCCGACAATTCGCCGGTGAGCCTTTCTTTAAAAGAAGTATTTTACTTACCTTAAATGACGGAATATGCAATTGGACAACTATAAAATAGACGACCACAATAACCGGCTGCTCAACGAACATAAGCTGAGGCTTGATTTTATTGCGGAAAATGTAACCGGGCTCCAGGGCATTTTGCAAAAACTGAAAGATTTCCAGGTAGCCATTCCCAGCTGGGCATTGGGTACGGGCGGTACCCGTTTTGGCCGTTTTTCCGGCGGCGGCGAGCCCCGCAACCTGGAAGAAAAAATGGAAGACGTGGGCTTGCTGCACCGGCTTAACCATTCGAGCGGCGCTATTTCGTTGCATATTCCCTGGGATGTACCGGAAAATGTACAGGCCATCAGGACACTCGCGGCGCAGTTCGGGCTTCGTTTTGACGCAGTCAATTCCAACACGTTCCAGGACCAGGCCGGCCAGCAGCATAGTTATAAATTCGGTTCGCTGCAGCATGTAGATAAAGCCGTGCGCAGGCAGGCCATCGAGCATAATATAGAAGTAATTGAACACGGTGTGCAGCTGGGTTCGGAATCGCTGACGGTATGGCTTTCCGATGGTTCCTGTTTCCCCGGGCAACTAAATTTTCGCAAAGCCTTCCAGCGCACGCTGGAAAGCCTGCAGGAAATCTATGCCGCCCTGCCGGACAACTGGAAGATGTTCGTGGAATACAAGGCTTTTGAACCTAATTTTTATAGCATGACGGTGGGCGACTGGGGCCAGTCATTGCTTTACGCCAACAAACTGGGCCCTAAAGCCTATACGCTGGTAGACCTGGGCCACCACCTGCCCAATGCCAATATCGAGCAGATTGTGTCACTGCTATTGGGCGAGGGTAAACTGGGCGGTTTCCATTTCAACGATTCCAAGTACGGCGATGACGATTTAACCGTGGGCAGCATCAACCCCTACCAGTTGTTTTTGATTTTTAATGAACTGGTAGAAGGCATGGATGCCCGGCACATGAACCATGCCAATGACCTGGGCTGGATGATTGACGCCTCGCACAATGTAAAAGACCCGCTGGAAGACCTGCTGCAATCGGTAGAAGCCATTAAGATAGCCTACGCACAGGCATTGCTGGTAGATACCAAAGCACTGGCAAAGGCGCAGGAAGCCAATGATGTGGTGCAGGCGCAGGAAATATTGCAACAGGCCTATCGTACCGATGTACGCGCACTGGTGGCTGAAGCCCGGCTCCAGCTGGGTGGCGCCCTGCAACCGCTGGCATTGTTTCGCGAACAGAAGGTAAGAGAAGGGCTGGTAACAGAACGAGGGCAGAAAACCGTAGCTACAGGATTATAGATATCGAAGGTGGGTCACTTTAAGCGCCGGCTTTGTGCAGGGCAGAAGTGGCTCACCTTGGTTCTCCCAGGGTGAGCCGCTTTTGCAACCCGCAATAGCTATGCTTAAAGCGACCCACCCTTTGCTTCATATTTCAAACCATGAGCACAACTCCCGTCATAGCAATTTTTGATATTGGAAAAACCAATAAAAAATTGTTCCTGTTTGATGAACAGTACCGCATGGTGCTGGAAAAAACGGAGCAGTTTGAAGAAACCAACGATGATGACGGCGACCCCTGCGAAAACCTGCCCGCGCTGACGCGCTGGGTACAGGATTCGCTGGATGAGGTAATGAGTAACCCTGCCTATCCTGTAAAAGCGCTTAATTTTTCTACCTATGGCGCCAGTTTTGTGCATGTGGACCGCGAAGGAAAACCGGTAGCGCCGCTGTACAATTACCTGAAACCTTTCCCGGAAGATCTCCTCAAACAGTTTTACAATAAATATGGCGGCGAGCTTACGTTTTCCATGCATACCGCGTCGCCGGTGCTGGGCAACCTCAATTCCGGCCTGCAGCTGTACTACCTGAAACACCGGAAACCCGCTTTATTTGACCGGATACATTATTCGCTGCACCTGCCGCAGTACATGAGCCTGCTGGTAACGGGGCGTCCTTATTCGGATATAACGAGTATCGGCTGCCATACCGGTATGTGGAATTTTCCGCAGAACCATTACCACGAATGGCTGTACCGCGAAGGTATCAGTGAAAAGCTGGCGGCCATTTTTCCCTCCGACCAGCTGATGCCCTGCAGCCGCAATGGTATACCGCTGCCGGTAGGCGTAGGACTGCACGATAGTTCCGCAGCACTTATTCCTTACCTGCTGGGTTTTACCGAACCCTTTATTCTTATTTCCACCGGCACCTGGTGCATTAGCCTGAACCCGTTTAACCAAACGCGGCTTACGGCTGAAGAACTGCAGCAGGACTGTCTTTGCTATATGGAGTACCGCGGCAAGCCCATCAAGGCCTCGCGCCTGTTTGCCGGGTATGAACATGAACAACAGGTAAAGCGGCTGGCAGACCATTTTAACGTGGCCGCCGATTATTATAAAACGGTTTTGTACGATGCAGCTATCGTTCTAACGTTTTCCGCCCGCGCTTCGGTAAAGGCCAATCCGGCTGATAAGAAAGCTATGATGCAAAATTCGGTTTTCGGGCAAAGGGACTTAGCTTTGTTTGCCCGTTATGAAGAAGCCTATCACCAGCTGATGATGGATATTATGGCGCAGCAGGTGGTTTCCACCGGTCTTGTTTTGAAAAACTGCGCCGTAAAACGGATTTTTGTAGACGGCGGTTTTGGCAAAAACCCTGTGTACATGCAGCTGCTGGCGGCTGCTTTTCCCAAAGTAGAAGTGTATGCGGCCTCCGTGGCGCAGGCATCGGCAATGGGATCAGCGCTGGCCGTGCATCATTACTGGAACCGGAACAATACACCGGCCGATTTGATTGAGCTGAAGCAGTATGCGGCTAAACCGGCTATTGTGACGTGAAACGGGAAACGTAAAGCGTTTGCGTCGCCACCAGGCTTTCACGTTTGACGATTCAGGTTTCACGATAAAAAACCAAGCTGAAGCAGTATCATGAATGTTGGATTATTTATTCCCTGTTATGTAGACCAGTTTTATCCGCAGGTAGGGATCGCCACTATAGAATTACTGGAAAAACTGGGTTGTACCGTAAGCTACCCTTTTGGACAGACCTGCTGCGGCCAGCCGATGGCCAACTCCGGCTACGAGCATCTTGCACAATCCTGTAACGACTTATTTGTAAAAAACTTTGAGGGGTACGATTATATTGTTTGCCCTTCGGGCAGCTGCACCCTGCACATTAAAGATCACCTGCACGCCACGCACAAGGAAGCAGCAGCATCGGCTATACGCGGCAAAATATACGAGCTGTCGGAATTCCTGACCGATATTGTTAACGTAACCGGTTTAACAGCACAGTTCCCGTATAAAGTAGGCATGCACCAAAGCTGCCACGGGCAGCGCGGGCTGCACATATCGCAGATGACCGAACTGGTGGCCGCTCCCTATTCCAAACCCGAACGCCTGCTGAATATGGTGCAGGGGCTGGAACTGGTAACGCTGAACCGGAAGGACGAGTGCTGTGGTTTTGGCGGCACGTTTTGCGTGGCGGAGGAAGCGGTATCGGTAAAAATGGGCAAAGACCGGGTGGCAGACCACCTGCATCACCAGGTGCAGTATATAACGGGAGTGGATATGAGCTGCCTGATGCACATGGAAGGGATTTTGAAGCGGCAGAAGAGTACGGTGAAGGTGGTGCATATAGCGGAGATATTGAATGCCGGGAAATGAGAAACAGAGAAATGAAAAACAATGTACATAACCACGTAGAGCTGGCGGAGCAGTTCAATGCCGATGAGCCCCGGGTGAACTGGCATGATGAAACCCTGTGGTGGGTGCGCCAGAAACGGGATAAGGCGGCCTGGCAACTGCCCGAATGGGAGCAGCTGCGCGATACCGCATCGGGTATAAAGCACCATGTGCTGTCCAACCTGCACGATTACCTGCTGGAGTTTGA
>JACXTT010011524.1_pt1 | contig 11823 bp, 9 predicted proteins | sample 9270951 | NCBI WGS metagenome assembly JACXTT01 (sample SAMN15532306, study PRJNA645909) | rock metagenome | isolation source: weathered quartz diorite | place: Puerto Rico | collected 2017-06-21 | reverse complement strand
GCGTCAGGCTCGCCGATCAGCTTGGCGGTCAGCACCGCGTAGACGTGGCTCAATTCGGCGAGCGCGTCGTCGAGCACCTTGCGCCGCCGCTCGAGGCGCTCGACCAGCTCCATGCAGGTCTCCTGACCGGCCTTGAACATCAGCGGCGACACCTCGTCTTCGGTCGCCTCGAGGACGACGACGATGTCGGCGAGTGTGAGGCCAGCCTTCTGGCACTTGATAATGAAAGCCACCCGCTCGCAATCGGCCCAGCTGTAGACGCGGACGCCGCCGTGAAGCTGCCGGCGGCGGATCAGCCCCCGGAGTTCGTAGTAGCGCAGCCGGAGCTGCGACACGCCGAGCATCCCGGCGACGTTCGCCAGCGAGAGCACGCGGTCCGTCGGCGGCTCGCCGTTGCCGGTGTCATCCAACCACATGACATTGCCAGGGTTGGTCTTCGTCGAATCGAATTCGCGGTTGGACATCGCCAGCCTTTTCGCGGCGCGCATCGCCCGGCAAAATGGCCGTCGGTTCCGCTCGGAATGCGCACCAAATGAGTTTCCAGGCACGCTTCCGAGGGGGCCGACCGTCCGAGACCATTCAGCCTGTAAGCGCGCCGGCCTCCGCTGGCCGGACGCACGTTTCTGGCGGCACCGCGCCGGTTGGGTAAGCAATTTACGGCTAAGTGGCGTTAGCTCGGGGAAATAGCCCAACGAAAACAACGGGGCCGCTGCCTTGGTCGCAATGCCGGAACTTAGGAGCCGCCCGGAACCCCGGCGGCGGCGAGTCCTTTGGCCAGCCGCTCGACGATGATGCGATCGGGGATGATCCGCGACAGTTGCTTCTGCGGATTGCTGACCCAGCCCGGCCCGATGGCATTGAGCCGCTCGATCGCCTTCCGGGTCTCCTCGGGCTTGCCGGCCGCGTGCGCGGCCAGCACCTGTGCCACCTGCCCGACGGCCATATTGTCGGTCGGGATGTCGGCGGCATGGCGAATCGCTTCCGTCATGTCGCCGTTCATGTAGCTGCCGAGAAACAGATAAACATGGTGCCAGGCCGGCCGGCCATTGACGCCTGCGCCAGCCTCCTGCAGCGCCGCCATGCCTTTCTCGATCTTTCCAGACATGATCAGCCGGCCGCCATATTCGCCGAGCACCAGCATGTCGTATTTGTTGAGCGCAATGCTTCGCTTGCCGGCATCGAGCGCCGCACCGATATCGCTGCGATTGAACTGCACGATCATCATCGCGAGATAGCCGCGCGCGTCTTCCGGATGCAGCGCGGTCGCCTGGCGGGCCGCCTTGAGCGCGCGATCAAGCGGCGGCGTGTCACCCGGGTGCGCCGGATAGTCGAGCTGGTATTCGCGATTGTAGATCATGGCGAGAAACGCGAATCCGACCGCGAAGCTTGGATCGAGCACGGTCAGACGCTCCAGACAGGCACGGGCGAGCTCGTGGGTGCCGCGGTCGGCGGTGCGCATCGAGTCCGCGGCCTCGAGCACGCAGCGATAGCGCGGATCGCCGGCGCTCGAGGCGAGATGGATGGCGCGATCGCGCGCCCGGATCACGCCGTAGGATTGCAGCAACGAGTTGGTCAAGCTGACGACCACGGCGTCTTCGGTCAGCCCATTGCCGCCCGGCGGCTGAATGCGCTCGAAGGTGCCCGACCAGACAACCTTGCTCTCGATCGTGCTGGTGAGTGTGAACCAGGCGGTGGCGACGTCAGCGGCATATTCGATCGCGCCGGCGAGCACGTAATCGCTGGGGACCGCAGCCGCCGGAGCATTCGAGCCCGCAACAGGCGCGGCCGCGAGCGACACATTGATGGTGTCGAAGCGCGCGAACGCATCGGCAATCTTGGCTTGCAGGCGATCGGCCGTAACGCCATGCGGCAGCGGCGCACCGATGACGCGCATCGGCTCAATCCGCACCACGGGCATGCCGTTGCCCGGCGGCAGGCTCGGACTGCGGCGGAGCTGCGCTTCGCGCAGCGCGGCGCCGGTCGCGACCGCGTCAGTCTGACGGCTCATCGTGACCACGACAGCGGCCGCGATTGCACCGAGCATGACGGCCACGGCCAGCGCAGCCGGCAATCTGACACCGCTCAACCGCGGCAACCAGCGTTCGACGCCATCGAGCATCGAGGGCTGTGGCCAGGCACTGTCGCGCCGCCGGAACGTCGGCACATAGGAGCCGCGCGGCAGGTCGATGACGACCGCATCGTCCTGCCCAGGTCCGGCGTAATAGCGCTCGATTGCGCGGCGAAGCCGCGTCGCCTCGACGCGAACGATCGGATCGAGCTGCGGATCGAAGTTCGGATCGCGACGAAGCACCTCGACGCCGATGGTATAGGCCTTGATGCGGTCGCTCTTGCCGGCAAGCGTCGCGTCCGTAACGAAACGCAGAAACGCGCCGAGCTGCGGCGAGCGGCTGAACACCTCGCTCACAATCATGTGCTCGACCGCCGCCCTGATCTCCGCGGGCGCGGGCGTATTGCTCATCGTCTCGGGCATTTCGGGCATGCCGATCCCGCTGGAAAACAAGGAAATCCGAACTGCATATGGCAAATGGCCGGCGGCTTTTCGCCACCGCCCGATCCAAATCGACGAGAAGTGGATGCCGACGCTGCTCAACTAATGGTTTGTGGCCGAACCTTCAAGACGTTTTCCCCGGAGACATGCGCCGCAACGCTCGCCGGCGTCGCGTGAGGCGCGACGCCGGAGCAAAAAATGCAGGCGATTGAAAAGGCTTAGAGCTCCCGGCCGAGAAACCGATCCAGTGAATAGGGCCCGCCGCCGCGGAGCGCGATGGCGAAGCAGACCAAGCCCCACAACAGCACGTATTCATAGCCGCGGTTGAGCCAGGCGAAGCCGTTGTTCCAATAGAGCCACATGATGATGGCCATCTCGATGGCCGCGGCCGCCGCCCAGAACCGCGTGAAGAGACCGACGATCAGCGCGATACCGCCGACGAATTCGATCGCCAGCGCACTCCACACCCAGGTCATCGAGGCAAAGCCCATGTCGGCGAAAGGCTTGGCGAAGGCATCCGGCCCGCGCGCGACCTTGCCCCAGCCGTGCACCGCGAGATTCCAGCCCGTGGCGATGCGGACGATCGGCCACGCCAGCGGAATGGCGAAGTCGTAGAACGATTGAAGTTGCGGCAGCACAAGTTTTGGTTCGGCCCCTGTATCGGCCATGACGCCCTCCCCGGTTGAACGCGTGTTTGTTGGCGCCATGCTAGCAACGCAGCGCCGCGCGCGCGAGCGGCTTACGCGTCGCGTTGACGCCCGATGCTGCGCCGCAAGACGAACCAACAGCGCAAAAATGTGAAGTGGGCGATGCCCAACAGTGCTAAACGGCCATGCCCTTGGCCTTCATCGCCCCGCTGATCTCATCGAGGATCGCAGGATCGTCGATGGTTGCCGGCATGTTCCATGGCTCGCGGTCGGCGATTTTCTTGATGGTGCCGCGCAGGATCTTGCCCGAGCGCGTCTTGGGCAAGCGGTTGACCACGATGGCGAGACGGAACGACGCCACCGGACCGATCTTCTCGCGCACCAGCGCGACGCATTCGTTCTCGATCTCGGCAGGCGGGCGGTTGACGCCGCTTTTCAACACGATGAAGCCGCAGGGCACCTCGCCCTTGAGCTCATCCTTGATGCCGAGCACAGCGCATTCGGCGACGTCCTTGTGCCCGGCCAGCACCTCCTCCATGCCGCCGGTCGAGAGCCTGTGGCCCGCGACATTGATGATGTCGTCGGTGCGGCCCATCACATAGACATAGCCGTCGTCGTCGATATAGCCCGCGTCCGCGGTCTTGTAGTAGCCGGGAAACTCCGCGAGATAGCTCTCCGTCATGCGCGCGTCCTGCTGCCACAGCGTCGGCAGCGCGGCCGGCGGCAGCGGCAGCTTGACCACGATCGAGCCCATCGCGCCGCGCGGCACCTCCTTGCAGGCTTCGTCGACCACGCGGATGTCGTAGCCGGGCATCGCCACGGTCGGCGAGCCGCGCTTCACCGGGAGCTGGCCGAGCCCCACGGGATTGCCAGCGATGCACCAGCCGGTTTCGGTCTGCCACCAATGATCGATCACTGGGCGCTTCAAGAGGTTCTCGGCCCAGATCAGCGTGTCGGGATCGGCGCGCTCGCCTGCAAGAAACAGCGTGCGAAACTTCGACATATCGTGTTGCGCGAACAGCTTGCCTTGCGGGTCCTCCTTCTTGATGGCGCGGAACGCTGTCGGCGCGGTGAACATCGCGACCGCGCCGTGCTCGGCGATCACCCGCCAGAACGCGCCGGCGTCGGGCGTGCCGACCGGCTTGCCCTCGTAGAGGATCGTGGTCGCGCCATGCAGCAGCGGCGCATAGACGATGTAGCTGTGACCAACCACCCAGCCGATGTCGGAGGCGGACCACCACACCTCGCCCGGCTCGATGCCGTAGAGGTTCTTCATCGACCATTTCAGCGCCACCATGTGGCCGCCGTTGTCGCGCACCACGCCCTTCGGGATGCCGGTCGTGCCGGACGTATAGAGCACATAGAGCGGATCGGTGGCCTTCACCGGCACCGGCGCGAGCACGTTCTTGGCCCAGACCAGCGCATCGTCCCACTTGGCGTGCCAGTCGTGATCGCGCCCTGCGATCATCTCGGCCTTGGCCTGCGGCCGTTGCAAGATCATGCAAGAGGCGGGCTTGTGTTTCGCAAGCCTGATGGCTTCATCGAGCAGCGGCTTGTAGGCGACGACGCGGGCACCCTCGATGCCGCAGCTTGCCGAGAGAACGACCTTCGGCGTGCAGTCATCGATGCGCGTGGCAAGCTCCTTCGGCGCGAAACCGCCGAACACCACGGAGTGAACGGCGCCGATGCGGGCGCAGGCGAGCATGGCGACCACGGCCTCCGGCACCATCGGCATATAGATGACGACACGGTCGCCCTTCGTGACGCCGAAATCCTTCTCGAGAATGCCGGCGAGTATCTCGGTCTTGGTCTGCAGCGCCGCGTAGGTGATGGTCTGCTTTAAGCCGGTGACTGGCGAGTCGTAGATGATCGCGGCCTGCTCGCCACGGCCTCCCTCGACATGGCGATCGACCGCGTTGTAGCAGGTGTTGCAGACGCCATCGGGGAACCAGCGGCCATAGACGCCGGCCTTGCCATCGAACACCGTCTTGGGCTTCACGATCCAGTCGATTGCCTCCGCGGCCTCGCCCCAGAATGCGACCGGATCGCGCTGCCAGGACGCGTAGACCTCATGATAACGGCTGGTTTTGGCGTCCATCGCGTTGCTCCCGGCTCGATTCTCACCCGGTGTCTGGGATTTGCAAGCGCCACCAAGGACGCATGATGGGCCCAACCGAAATTGATCTGGCGCAAGGCGGAGCCCTGCGCTCAGATGCGGCGCCAACTCGATTCCTCTTGCACGCCGGGTGCCCTTGGACCTTCTGACAAATCCCGCCTTCGTGGCGGTCGCCGTGATCGGCGTGTGCCTGCTCGGCATTTCCAAGGGCGGCTTCATCGGGCTCGGCGTGATGGCGCTGCCGCTGATGTCGCTGTTCGTGCCGCCATTGCAGGCGGCGGCCATCATCTTGCCCACGGCAGTCGCGCAGGACTTCCTCACGCTCTGGATCTACCGCCGCGAATGGAGCGCCTGGAACATCAAGATCATGCTGCCGAGCATGATCGCCGGCATGTTCCTCGCCTGGCTGATGGCCGCCTCGCTGTCGGCGGCGCATATCCGGCTTGCCATCGGACTGATCGCGACGCTGTTCGTGCTGCGGCACTGGACCGCGAAGCGCTTTGAGCGCTGGATGCCGAAACCGAGCGTGGCGACCGGCATCATTTTCGGCACCATCGGCGGCGTGACCACCATGCTGGCCAATGCCGGAGGGCCAGCCTGGCAGATTCACCTGCTGCCGCAGCGGCTGGAGAAGCTGCCCTATATCGGCACCGTGAGCATATTGTTCGCGGCGAGCAACATCATCAAGATTCCGGGCTTTGCGACACTCGGCTTCCTCACCCGCGACAATATCCTGGTCGGCCTCGCGCTGGTGCCGATTGCGGTGGCGGCGAATTGCCTCGGTATCTGGCTGGTGCGCCGCGTGTCGACCGAGATGTTCTTCCGCATCGCCTATGTATTGATGTTCGTGATCGCGGTGGAGCTGATGCGGAGCGCCATCGTCGATCTGTGGTGGTGATCCGCATGGCGCCATGCCCGAAAACGGGTGGCTTTTGCGGCCTGCCTCGGCTTTAAGTCGCGCGCCGGCTCTCATTTCGCGCCCATGACCATCATCACCGATCCGCTGTTCTACGCCGTCGCCATTCCGGCGGTGATCTTCCTCGGCCTGTCCAAGGGCGGCTTCTCCGGCATCGGCATGGTGTCGACGCCGCTCGTCGCCATCGTCATGCCGCCGCTCGAAGCCGCCGCGATTCTGTTGCCGATCCTGCTGGTCCAGGACGCCTTCTCGGTGTTCGTCTATCGCAAGGTCTGGGACCCGTGGAATCTGAAAGTCATGCTGCCAGGCTGCGTGATCGGCATCGGCGCGGCCTGGCTGTTCGCGGCCTATGTGCCGGAGGCCGCGGTCCGCTTGATGGTCGGCCTGATCGCGATCGGCTTCATCGCCTATGCGCTGATCCGGCACCTCCTGCCCGGCGAACCGCCGCGGCCGCGCGCCTCGCATGGCGTGTTCTGGGGCGCGCTGTCGGGCTTCACCACGACGCTGATCCAGATCGGCGCCCCGCCCTACTACGCCTTCGTGCTGCCGCAGCGGCTCGAGAAGATGATCTATGTCGGCACCACGGTGATGTTCTTCGCCGCCGCCAATGCGATGAAGGTCGTGCCGTATTTCGCGCTCGGTCAGTTCTCGACCGCGGGCCTGGCCACCTCGCTCCTGCTGTTTCCGCTGGCGATTGCCACCAATACCATCGGCATCTGGCTGGTTCGCGTCACGCCCGAGGACATTTTCTACAAGATTACCAATGTGCTGGTGCTGCTGCTCGGCATCGAGCTGACCCGCCAAGGCATCATGGGTCTGATGCGCTAGTGGAGCGGATTTGACATTCGCTACCAGCCATCCGCGGGCTCGCGAAGCGAATGTCAAATCCAAAGCTCCACTAGCACCAAGTACTTGCCAGTGGTCCTTTGATTCTAACATTCGCAATCGTGCCCGCTGAGACGGGATGCGAATGTTAGAATCGGACCACTAGCCGCGGGCCGGGCGTCATGGTGCGTTCAAATCTGCGATCTAACGTTTGCGAATGCCTGGAATGAAACGTCTCACGTTTGCTTGTGCCCTGGCGCTGATCGCGAGCGCCGCATCTGCCTTCGATCTGCAGGCCCATCGCGGCGGCCGCGGCTTGATGCCGGAGAACACGCTTGCGGCCTTTGCGTCGGCGCTGTCGATCGGCGTCACCACGATCGAGCTCGATCTTGGCATGACCAAGGACGGCGTCGTGGTGGTGAGCCACGACCGCGAGCTCAATCCCGATCACACCCGCGGGCCGGACGGACAATTCCTCGAAGCGACCGGGCCTGCGATCCGCTCGCTGACACTCACCGAGCTCAGGGGCTATGACGTCGGAAGGCTGAAGCCCGGCACGGCCTATGCCAAAGGCTTCCCCGAGCAACGCGCCATTGACGGCGCCCGGATTCCCACGTTGGCCGAAGTGTTCGCGCTCGCCCGCAACGCCAAAGCCGATCAGGTCCGCTTCAACATCGAGACCAAGCTCACGCCGACCGCGACCGCGGTGGCCGATCCGGAGACCTTTGCCACCGCCGTCATCAAGTTGGTGCGCGAGGCGGGGCTCACGTCGCGCGTCATGCTCCAGTCCTTCGACTGGCGCACGCTGATGGTGGCGCGCAAGATCGCGCCCGAGATCGAGCGCGCCTGCATCACCATCGACCGGCCGACCAACAGCAACCTCAAGCGCGGCGAGCCCGGGCCGTCGCCCTGGACCGCGGGCCTCGACATCGACGACTTGGGCGGCTCGGCGCCGCGGCTCGTTGCGGCCGCCGGCTGCCCGACCTGGCTGCCGTTCTTCCGCGATCTCACCGATGCCGACCTCAAGGAGGCCAAGGCGCTCGGGCTCAAGGTCATTCCCTGGACCGTCAACGAGCCGAATGAAATGGAGTGGCTGATGAACCTCGGCGTCGACGGCCTGATCACCGACTATCCGAACCGGCTGCGCGCCCTGATGGCCGAAAAGGACATGCGGCTGCCGCCGCAACACCTGCAGCCATAGCCCGCGCGATTGATCTTGGGCGCCTGCCTTCGCTACCCTCTCTGTATTGGGGGAAATGCGATGGCCAGCACGCCACATCAATCGCCCTACGCAATCGGCCTCGACCGCAACGCGGCGAATTTCCAGCCGCTGACGCCGCTGACGCTGCTCGAGCGCGCTGCGTCGGTGTATCCCGACCAGCTTGCGATCGTGCACGGACCGCTGCGGCGGAACTATCGCGAATTCTACGCCCGCACGCGGCGGCTCGCGTCGGCGCTCACAAAGCGCGGCATCGGCAAGAGCGACACGGTGGCGGCCGTGCTCGCCAACACGCCGGCGATGCTCGAGTGCCACTACGGCGTGCCGATGGCCGGCGCCGTCCTCAACACCATCAACACCCGGCTCGATGCCGCGATCATCGCGTTCCAGTTCGACCACGGCGAAGCGAAGGCCGTCATCACCGACCGCGAGTTCTCCAAGGTGGTGAAAGAGGCGCTCGCGCTCGCCAAGGTGAAGCCCTTGGTGATCGACTACGACGATCCGGAGTTCACCGGTGCGGGCGACCGGCTTGGCTCGATCGAATACGAGGAATTCATCGCCTCGGGCGATCCGGATTTCGCGTGGGCAATGCCCGCCGACGAATGGGACGCGATCACGCTCAATTACACGTCCGGCACCACCGGCGATCCGAAGGGCGTGGTCTATCACCATCGCGGCGCGCATCTGCTCGCCGTCAACAACGTCATCACCTGCGGCATGTCGATCCAGGCATCCGGTCAAAGGCCGGTCTATCTCTGGACGCTGCCGATGTTTCACTGCAACGGCTGGTGCTTTCCCTGGACGCTGTCGGTCGTGGCCGGCACCCATGTCTGCCTGCGCGCGGTGCGGGCGAAGGCGATGTACGAGGCGATCGCCACGCATAAGGTCACGCATCTCTGCGGCGCGCCGATCGTGATGTCGACGCTGTTGAACGCGCCCGCCGAAGAGAAGAAGCCCTTGCCGCATGTGGTGCAGTTTGCGACCGCGGCGGCCCCTCCGCCTGAAGCCGTGCTCGCCGCGATGAAAGCTGCGGGCTTCAACGTCACGCATGTCTACGGGCTCACTGAAGTTTACGGGCCCGCCGTGGTCAACGACTGGCACGGCGAGTGGAACGCGCTGCCGGCCGCCGAGCAGGCCGCGAAGAAGGCCCGGCAGGGCGTGCGCTATCACATGCTTGAGGCGCTCGACGTGCTCGACCCCGAAACCATGCAGCCGGTGCCGCGCGACGGCGAGACGCTCGGCGAGGTGATGTTTCGCGGCAACGTGGTGATGAAGGGCTATCTCAAGAACCCGAAATCCACCGACGCGGCCTTCGCCGGCGGCTGGTTCCACTCCGGCGACCTTGGCGTGATGCATCCCGACGGATACGTGCAGCTGAAGGACCGCTCCAAGGACATCATCATCTCGGGCGGCGAGAACATCTCGTCGATCGAGGTGGAAGACGCGCTCTACAAGCACCCGGCGGTGCAGGCCGCCGCGGTCGTCGCCAAGCCCGACGAGAAATGGGGCGAGACGCCGTGCGCATTCGTCGAGCTGAAGCCTGGACAGACCGCCACGACGGACGAGCTCGTTTCGTGGTGCAAGCAGAACCTCGCCGGCTACAAGGTGCCGCGCTATGTTGTCTTCGCCGAGTTGCCGAAGACCAGCACCGGAAAGATCCAGAAGTTCAAGCTGCGCGAGATGGCGAAGGCGGTTTGAAAACTTTTCGTTGTCATTCCGGGGCGCGGACGAAGTCCGCGAACCCGGAATCCAGTTCCGGAAGGGATCATTGCTTGTCTGGATTCCGGGCCCGTCGCCATAGCGCGCCGAAGACGCGCGTGAACACGCTTTTGGCGACGTCCCGGAATGACAGCCCGTGATTACCGCAGGCTGTCCGGCGTCACCGCGCGCTCGAAATCCATACGGCCGGCGCGCGAGCCGCTGACCGGCCCGAGGCTGCCCGGGCCGAAGCCCGAGCCGAAGGCCGGCCCCTGCTGCACACCGAACTGCACCGAACCGCTGCCGAGCGGGGTGCTGAAATCGGTCTTGGCGCCGGGCGACGTAATGCTGGTGCCGCCGCTGCGGAAATTCTTCGCCTGCTCCTCGATGTCGAACTTCGGCGCCGCATAGGGGCTGCCGGAGAAGCCGCTGCCGGAGCTGCCGCTCGCGTCCTTGTTCTCGATGGTGAAGGCATGTGCGACGGTCCCGGCCAGCAGCCAAGCCGCGGCGGTTCCAAGGCAAAGACCCTTCAGAAGAGAGCTCATTCTTACCCCTCGCACCCGCTGCCCCTTTGGGCGCCGCCGCCGAGCAAATCAGGGCTGCAGTTTGCGCCGATCGCGGCCAACAATCCAGCCCATCAAGGCGGCACAGTGGCGTCGGCCCGCCACATTGTCCCCAACCCACCGATCTCCTAGCCTTGTTGCAAAATAACAATAGGCTTTCGGGAGAAGCGCGATGGCCCATCGTCTGCCGGTCAGGATCTGCCTGTTCCATCTGGCGTTTTTCGCGCCAATTTCGGCCACACCCGCCGCCGCTGCCGACTATTATGCCGGCAAAACCGTCGATCCCCTGGTCGGCGCCGCGCCCGGCGGCGGCTACGACATCTACGCCCGTGCGGTGTCGCGGCATCTGGGCCGCCACATTCCCGGCGAACCAACCATCGTGGTCAAGAACATGCCGGGCGCGGGCAGCGCCAAGGCCGCCCAATACATCGCCGGCATCGCTCCGAAGGACGGCACCACGATCGCCGGCATCATGCCGGGCGCCATCATGGGTCCGCTGCTCGACGACCGCACCGCGCCGCTGTTCGACCCCACCAAGGTGCGCTACGTCGGCACCGCCAACAGCGGCGTGCGCGTCTGCGTCACCATGAAGGGCAACAGGATCGGCAGCTTCGCCGACGCGCAGAAGGTCAAGGGCAAGCTCGGCGGCAGCGGGCCGAACGATTCCACCTTCGAATACGCGCTGCTGCACAGGCACACGTCCGGTGCGCTGTGGGACGTGGTGCAGGGCTATCGCGGCACCAACGAGATGGGGCTCGCGATGGAGCGCGGCGAGATCGACGGCGTCTGCGGCTGGGACTGGTCGAGCTTCAAGTCGCAGAAGCCGGACTGGCTGCGCGACGGCAAGGCGAACGTGCTGCTGCAAGCCAGCATCGAGCCGCATCCGGTGCTGGCCAAGATGGGCGTGCCGACCGCGTTCGACTTCATCAAGGACGAAGAGAGCCGCAAGGTGGTCGAGCTGGTCGTCAGCCAGACCGTGTTCCACCGCTCCTACATCGCGCCGCCGGAAACGCCGCCGGAGCAGCTCGCGATCCTGCGCAAGGCGTTCGATGACACCATGGCGGACAAGGCGTTCCTCGCCGACGCCGAGAAGGTGAGCATCGACATCGATCCGCTGCCGGGCGCGAAGGTGCAGGAGGTGGTGGGCAAGCTCTATGCGGCGCCGCCGGCGATCGTGGAGCGCGCGCGAAAGGCGATCCGGCCGGATTGAGTGCACGCGATTCATTTCCACTGTTGTTTCAGCTCTCTCCGTTGTCATTCCGGGGCGCGCCGAAGGCGCGAACCCGGAATGACGAGGTTAGGTTTCAGCCAACGCTCCGCCGTCCCGGCG
>JACXTT010011523.1_pt1 | contig 11823 bp, 13 predicted proteins | sample 9270951 | NCBI WGS metagenome assembly JACXTT01 (sample SAMN15532306, study PRJNA645909) | rock metagenome | isolation source: weathered quartz diorite | place: Puerto Rico | collected 2017-06-21 | reverse complement strand
TCAGCAATCAAAGTGATAGCACTTTGCGCAATCTGTGCGCGGGCCAGCGGTGAATTCAAGGCCAGCGTCCCGCCGGCATGCTCCAGGTCGGCCAGCAGCGACAACATCAGCGCATGGCTGTCCACGATGCCGGTGGACGGGGAATGCAACGCCGCCAGGCAATGCAGTTCCGGCTCGGCAGCGCGAGCCTGTGCGGCGTCCAGCAGTACCAGGTCCAGCACGCCGTTGGCCGCTGCCTTGGTCTGGATGGTCTGCAGTTGCGCCACCTGCGCTGCGCTGGTGGCGACGATGAATTTGCCGCAGCGGCGGTGCGGCACGTTACGCTGCACGCAGTAGTCGTACAAGAGCGCCTTGCCCCGCACGCACAGGCGGGCCTTCAACGAATCCCTGGCGTAATAGATGCCGGCGTGGATGACCTCACTGTTGCGCGCGCTGGTCTGCGTACCTATGGCGTTGCAGGCCTCCAGCACCAGCACCTCGCGCCCGGCCAGGGCCAACGCCCGGGCCACGGCCAGCCCGACCACGCCAGCGCCGACCACGACGCAGTCGACCTGCTCAGCCCCCGCGTCTGTCACTGCAGCTCAAGCCCGGTGCCTGGCAACTCCACCAGCTTCTTGCCCGCAGGCACCGTCAGGTAGGCCATGGCATCGTGGTACGACAGGCCGAACACCAGGCTGGCCGGGGTGGTCGGGCTCTGGCTGTAGGCGTAGCCGCGCGCGTCGCTGAGCATGCTGAACGACAACTGCGCTGCGGTGCCGTCGTTGCAATGCAGATCCATCATGCCGGTGGTGCTGGCGGTATAGCGCAACGAACCAAAGCAGGTGCTGATGCTGCCGCGCCCGCCGTTGAAATTCAGCGTGCCCGTGCGGTCCGGCACCAGCGACACCGTGCCGTGCAACAGCTGGCTGTTGACGATGACCACCGCGTCCAGCTGGCTGGCAAACAGGCGCGTGCCGCGGTCCGTCACCACGGCGCATCCTGCCAGCCCCATGGCCACACACACCATGGAGGAATAAATCCATTGCCGATCTTTCATTCCGCGTCCTCTTGATTCTGTAGCGTTGGGCCGATGTACCATCTTAGCCACAATCTTTCGGAGAACTCCCCGTGGCATCCTACTCTCCTGACAGCAACTTCCAGACGGCACCGCGCAGACTGTGGCTCAAGCTGCTGCTGGGCCTGGTCGCCTTAGTGGTGATCGCCGTCGCGGTCTTCATGGCCGGCCCGCGCAACAGCTTCGGCCCCAACACCCCCACCCAGCGCGCCCAGCCACCGCAAGACATCACGGCCCTGGATGGCTGGCTCAAGACCAGCGAAGCCGCCTACCCCGACATCAAGCCAGGCAATGCCAAGGGCATCGTCTGGAACTCCCCCGCCCACCAGCGCACCCCGTGGGCCGTGGTCTACCTGCATGGCTTCTCGGCCAGCCGCCTGGAGACCGCGCCGCTGGCCGAGCGCGTAGCGCAGGAGCTCGGCGCCAACACCTTCTACACCCGGCTGGCCGGGCATGGACGCTCCGGCGACGCCATGGGCGAAGCCAGCGCGCAGGACTGGATGGCCGATGCCATCGAGGCCGTGCACATCGGCCAGACGCTGGGCGAGCGCGTGCTGGTCATCAGTTGCTCCACCGGCTCCACGCTGGCCACCTGGCTGGCCACCAACGCGGAAGGCAGCGCGGTCGCCGCCCATGTCTTTATCTCGCCCAACTTCGGTCCCAAGGACAAACGCGCAGAAATCATCAACGGCCCATGGGGCAAGAACATTGCATTTGCGCTGGAAGGAGAAACCCGGGGCTGGACTCCTCAAGACAGCCGCGAGACCGCCGCCTGGACCACCCGCTACCCGACCAAGGCCCTGTTTCCGATGATGGCCATGGTGAAGAACGTGCGCGAGAGCGACCTGTCCACATTCCAGACCCCGGTGCTGATGCTGTACAGCGAAACCGACCAGACCGTGGACCCGGCCGAGACACTGGCCGCCTACACCCGCATCGGCGCGCCGCTGAAGGCGATCGAAGCGGTGAACTACAGCAAGAGCCAGGGCCAGCACGTGCTGGCCGGCGACATCAAGGACCCCGCAGCCGTCGCGCCCATGGTCGCCACCATTGTCAAATGGGTGCGCACCCTGCCCAAGGTGCCCAGCTAAGGCAGTAGTCGGAAGCGCTGGCCCAGGCCAGCGAGCAGCACGTCCATCAGCGCGTCCATATTGGTCTGCGCCGGGATGCTGGGAAACCAGGGGTCCTTGCCCATCACCATCCCCAGGGACACCATGCCGTGCAGGCCCTGCCAGAAGATGTGCGCCATCAGGTGCACGGTGTCGGCGTCTTCCTGCGCTGCAGACTGCATCAGGCTGTAGGCAAAGGCATACGGGTCCTGCTCGGTGTTGCCATGTTCTACCTGCGCCGCCTCCACCGGGGCGTGCGGGCGCGGCTCCATGAACACCAGCGCGTATTCGTCCGGGTGCTGCAGGCCGAACTGCACGTAGGCCTGCCCCGCCAGGCGCAGCCGCTGCAGGGGTGTGGCCCCGTTGGCGGCGGCGGCGCGCATGGCCCGCACCAGCGCCAACAGGTCGTCATCCATGGCCCGTGTGATCAGCGTGGCCTTGTCCTTGAACAGCGAATAGACCACGGTGGTGGAAAAGCCCGCTTCGTGCGCCACGCGGCGTATCGTGACCTCGCGCGCCCCCCCCTTCTTGATCAGCGCCTTGACCACCGCAAAGATGTGCGTGCGGCGTGCTTCCGCCTCACGCGCCTTGCGCTGTTCAACGGTGCTGGGGGGGAGTGCCATGCGCAGAGTCTAGGGCGCTCAGGCCGTAGCCGCCATCGGTTTCCAGAATTGGGTGATCTTGCCGTCCTCCAGCACCGCGATGTCACCGAACTGCTGCAGCACCGCCTCGCTCTGGCGCGGACGGAAAAATACCATGTCGTCGACCTTAAGGTTCTGCTGCCCGGAGCCCACCACCATCATCTGGTTGGACGAGGTGCCGTACAGGCCGCTGGCCGCCAGCCCGGAGGGCGATACCGGGTCGGCCAACCAGTTGCCGCCGTAGATGAAGTAGGCACGCGCGGTGTTGCTGTCCCAGGCGCGGGCCGCGTCGCCGATCCACTCCACGCCATACGGCAGGCGGAAATGCTCCGGCGTCTTGAGCACCGGCGTGGCGATGAATGCGGCCGGCTCCAGATCTGCCAGCAGCGGCGTGTCGAAGTCCGTGCCCTTGACCATGGCTGAGCCCACCGAGACCTCGTTTTCGATACCGGTGCCGTCGTACAGGCGGTAGGTGGGTGAACCGCCGGCATTGAAAGTGGCCGCCTTGGCCGACACGCTTTGCGAGGCCAGCGCCTGCTGGGCATAGGTGGCATAGACCTGGCGGGCATGGTCCAGCGCGCGCTGGCGCGAACCGGCGATGTCCGGGATCTTGGTGATGTGGGCGTCGTAGCCCATCAGGCCGGACCAGCGCAGACGCGGCTCGGACTGCAGGATGGCCAACATGGCCTGCATGGTCTCGCCACTGTCGATACCACCGCGGTGCAGACCCACGTCGATTTCAAAGTTCACCGCCAGGTCGCGCTGCTGCTGGCGCGCCAGGTCACGGTACTGGGCCAGGCGCTCGGGGCTGTCGATCAGCCACTGCAGCGTCTGCCCGGCCACCGGCGCAGGCTGCTCGCGGTAGAACGCGGCGGCAGCCGCCACCGGCATCGGCTTGCCCAACAGGATGTTGGCATTGCCTGGCGCCAGCTGCAACAGCTGCGGCAGGCTGAACACCATCAGCCGGTCGGTCTTGGCCAGCGCCAGCACTTCCTTGATCAGCGCAATGCTGGGCAGCGACTTGGCCACCACGCGTAGCTGCATGCGCCCGCCGATGTTGTGCACGATCTGCTCCACATTGGCATGCAGGCGCTTGCGGTCTATGACCAGTGTGGGCGTGGCGATACCGGCCTGCTGCAGCGCCTTGGACATGTTCGCGAAATAGGCGTCGTGCGGTGCGCCATGGCGCCCGGGCCGGGCGGCAATCGCGCCCAGGCCGACCAGGCCAATGCCTGCAGCGCCCAGGATGCGGCGGCGTGAAATCTGTGCCATGTGGTGGTCCTCTTTTAGGTAGCGCTGGGAACGCCAAACAGCGTGCGCAGCAGCGGGTTGAGCATGCGTCCGGTTGGGTCCAGCTGGGCACGCACCGCCAGGAAGTCTTTCCAGCGCGGGTACAGCGCAGGCATGTCGGCAGCCGTGTGGCCGTGCAGCTTGCCCCAGTGCGGGCGCCCCTGGAACTTGCGAAACACCGGGGCAATCTCTGCCACCAGGTAGTCATAGGGCTCACCCACAGCGGCATGCACGGCGATGGAGCAGCTGTCGCGCTGGTAGAACGGGCTCAGCCAGGCGTCATCGGCCTTGGTGAAGCGGAACTCCATCGGGAAGAACACGTCATTGCGCCGCTCCAGCGTCTTGATGACCTCACGCACACAGGCAATGCCCAGCTCGCGCGGCACATGGCATTCGGACTCGTTGAACTTGGTCGGGCGCTGCGTGGACAGCAGCTTCCACGAGCGGTCCTGGGCCAGCTCGGTCTGGTCCGGGTCGATGAGCTTTTTTGCCACCCAGCGCCGCAGGTCCGGGAAGCGGCCCAGCCAGTCGCGCAGGTGGCGCAGGTCGCGCAGCATGTCTTCGTCCGCGGCCTCGGGATGCAACACGTCGGTGCCGGTGTAGACGTCGTGGGTGATGCCAGCGGCATAGCCGGTGAACGGCAGGTAGTAGAACTCGAAGTGGCGGTGCTGCTTGGCCAGGGTGGGGGCCGCCTCCAGCAGCTCTTCCACCGGCTTGAGCCAGACCTTGCGCTGCAGGGAATAGGCAGGCAAGACGGTGGCCGTAGCCTGCGTCAGCACGCCCAGGCTGCCCAACGACACCTTGGCGGCGGCGAAGACATCGGGCTGCTTCTGTGCGCTGCACTCCAGCAGTTCACCGCGCGGCGTGACGATCTGCAATGCCTGCACGTCTGCATGCAAGGCAGGAAGCTCAGCGCCGGTACCGTGGGTACCTGTGCTGATGGCACCGGCAAACGACTGGGCGTCAATGTCCGGCAGGTTGCGCAGGCCGAAGCCCGCCTGGTCCAGTTGCCGCGACAGCTGCGCCAGGCGCGTACCGGCCTGGAACGTGGCCGTCATGGCTGCCTTGTCGGTGCTGAGCAGACCGGCCATGCGGTCCAGCGAAAGAATGGTGCCGTCGGTGGGCACCAGCGGCATGAACGAATGCCCTGCCCCCACGCAGCGCACCGCTCCGGTCGAAGCACGCATCCATTGCTGCAACGCGGCCGCATCGGGTGGTGTCTGCAGTGTGGCCGCAGCCGCCTTGGCACTGCCGGACCAGTTGCTCCAGGGTGCCTTCACTGCACCGCTGCTGGTGGCGGCGGCGGCGTCGGAAACCGCTGCCAGAGCCGACGGTGCCTGCGACGCCAACGCGGGCGCCACACCCGCAGTGGCGATGGCCTGGAGGGCCTTGCGGCGCGAAAGGGTGGTCATAAGGCTATTCCTTGGAAATGGATGGCTGGGACATGAAGGCAATCAGCGCCGCAAAATCCTGGTCCGTGCAGTCATTGCAAAAACCGCGGGCGGGCATGCCCTGGAAACCGTCGCGGGCATGAGCCACCAGCGTGGGCATGCCCTGCTGCAGCCGCGGCTGCCATTGCGCGACAAAACCAGTCAACGGCGCCTTGCTGGCGCGGCTGGCGTGGCAGGTGATGCACGCCCTCTCGTACTTTTGAGACAACGCCGCGTCGGACGGCCGGGCCGTCTCGGCGGTGTGCTCATCCGCGAGGCTGGGTTCTGCGGGAGCCTTGTTGCAGCCCGTCATGGCGATGGCCGCGACACACAGCGCAAGCCCTGTCAAATATTTCAGCATGACCGGATAGTACAACGACGTTTTATTTAAAAACAGTGTTTTTTATTAGTGCATACCCGTAGCGAAGCGGGCATCGCGCACCGGGATTCGCGATGGGCAGGCAGGAGTTCTGATAGATTCACCCGACACGCCCTTAGCGCAAGAAAGCTCCATGGACACTGCCGCGCCCACCACCGAAGAAGTCACCCGCCTCCCCCTCAAAGCCCTGGGCCTGCGCACCGGCATGGCGCTGCAGACCCGCCGGGTCGTGGAAGGCGCCAGCAAGAAGGAGTCGCAGTTCTACGGTGCCATCGAAGGCAAGGGCGTGATGGTCGGCCCGCTGGGCGCCGACGGCAGCCAGACCGGGCTGGAGGAAGGCGAGGTCTGCGTCGTGCGCGGTTTCACCGGCCAGTACGAGTTTTCCTTCCTGAGCAAGGTGCTGCAGACCTTCGAAAAGCCCTTTGCTTACGCCCTGCTCGCCTACCCGGCCCAGGTCGATGCCAAGCTGGTGCGCCAGTCCATGCGCGTGAAGACGTCCTGGCCCACCACGGTGCTGCTGCCTGGCGCCGACGGGGCATCCTCTGCACAGCCACTGGAGGTGACGCTGATCGACATCAGCATGGCCGGCGCAATGATCAAGGCCCCGTTGGCACTGGCCGCCATTGGTGAAACCATCACCGTGGCGATGACCGCCGAAGTCGACAACCTGCCGGTGCAGTTGTCGCTGATGGGCGCCGTGTGCCACAACAACAAGGCCGGGGGCGAAGACGCCTTTTGCATCGGCCTGGCCTTCAAGAACCTGAGCCAGCAGGACAAGCTGCTGCTGCACTACCTGACACAGACGCCACAGGTGTAAAGCCCCGGCCCAGATCTCTTGAATTGCCGCGCTGCGGCTCCATCTGGTGCGCGTAAGGCACAACTTTCCAAAGGCATTACCCATGACCATTGTTTCCCGCATGCAACGCGCAGCCCAGGGGCTGCTGATCGCCGTCATGCTCGGCTCCGGCTTTGCCATGGCGCAATCCGAACCCACCATGAACCAGGTCTACGAGGCCGCGCAGAACGGGCATCTGGACCAGGCCCAGGTGATGATCCAGCAGGTCCTGGTCTCCCACCCCGACAGCGCCAAGGCCCATTACGTGCAGGCCGAACTGTTGGCACGCCAAGGCAATCTGGCGCGTGCCCGTGAAGCCCTGGCCACCGCAGACAAACTGTCGCCGGGCCTGGCGTTTGCCAAACCGGCAGCGGTGCAAGCCCTGCGCGCTGAATTGGCGGCAGCCCCGGCCGTGCAGAACTTTTCCCGCCCCGCACCGGCCCCCGCCGTTCCGTGGGGACTGATTTTGTTGCTCGGCGGTGGTGCCATTGCCGTCGTGATCTACCTGGTGGGCCGGCGCAATGCCGCAGCGTCGCAACCGGTGTATTACGACAACCAAGGCGGGCTCAATGGCCCGCAGACATTCGGGATGGGCGGCGGCATGTCCCCACCCGGCTACGGCCCTTATGGCCCTGGCTACGGCCAACCGGCCGGTAGCGGCCTGGGCAGCAAGGTCGTCGGCGGTCTGGCGACTGGCCTGGCCGTGGGCGCGGGTGTCATGGCCGCAGAAGCCATTGGCAGGAACCTGATGGGCAACCACGGTGACACCGGCCGGGCCCAGGACTTCTCCGGCAATGCAGGCTATACCCCACTGGACAGCAATGCGGACATGGGCGGCCAGGACTTCGGCATCACCGACACCAGCTCCTGGGACAGCGGCGGTTCCGTCGACAGCGGGGGTGGTGGCAGCGACTGGGACAACTAGGCCCCAGAACGAGGTCCCTGGAGGGGCCCCAAGAAAAAAGGCCTTGGCGTAACCGCCAAGGCCTTTTTCGTTACCAAACTTATTTGGTGGGCAGTGCAAGTTTCGAACTTGCGACCCCTGCAGTGTGAATGCAGTGCTCTACCCCTGAGCTAACCGCCCTGAATTTCGTTTCCGTTTCAGGATAGCCTCGAATTATACAACGGTTTTTACGCGAAATTCTTCCACAGCGCTTTTCCGCCGCTGGATTTGTCAATTTGGGCCACCACGTCGTCATGGGCCTGCAGTTCCTGCGCATTGGCGGCGACCACCGGCAGGTCAAAGCCGCTCAGGTCCACGCCCACCACCGTGGCAGCCACACCCACCTCTTCCGTCGCTCCGGCGTCCATCAGCAGCGCGTCCTGCCCGCGCGTCATGTTGATGTAGACGTCGGCCAGCAACTCCGCGTCCAGGAGCGCGCCGTGCAGCGTCCGGCCCGAGTTGTCGACTTCCAGACGGGAGCACAGCGCATCCAGGCTGTTGCGCTTGCCGGGGAACATCTCCTTGGCCAGGACCAGCGTATCCAACACGCCCGCGACATAGTCCTTGAAGACCGGGCGGCCGGTGCGTCCTAGTTCCATGTCCAGGAAGGCCAGGTCAAACGGCGCGTTGTGGATGATGATCTCGGCGTCCGCCACGTAGTCGACCAACTGCTGCGCGATCTCTTCAAACTTGGGCTTGTCGCTGAGGAACTCCGTCGTCAGCCCGTGCACCCGCAGAGCGCCCTCGTCGCTGTCGCGCCCCGGGTTCAGGTAGAAATGCAGGTTGTTGCCGGTGAGCTTGCGGTTGACCAGCTCCACGCAGCCGATTTCCACCATGCGGTCCGGGTGCTCCGCATGGTTGGCGTAGAAGCCGGTGGTTTCCGTGTCCAGGACGATTTGACGCATTCAGGTTTCCTCGCAGGGCCGCCCCAAGATGAAACGCGCCCCCTTGGGGGGCAGCGCAGCACACGCAGTGGCAAGCTTGGGGGTCATATGTTCAGTGGTTTTCTTTGGCGTGGTTGATGGAGTACTTGGGTATCTCTACCAGCAAATCCTTCTGCGCCAGGATGGCCTGACAGCTCAGGCGCGAATTCGGCTCCAGACCCCAGGCGCGGTCCAGCAGGTCTTCTTCGGTTTCATCCAGTTCGTTCAACGATGCAAAGCCTTCCCGCACGACGACGTGGCAGGTGGTGCAGGCGCAACTCATGTCGCAAGCGTGTTCGATGCTGATGCCGTTTTCCAGCAGCGCTTCGCAGATCGACGTACCGGCAGGCGCCGTCACCTCGGCGCCCTGTGGGCAGTACTCGGGGTGCGGCATGATTTTGATGGTGGGCATGGGGACTATTGTCGCCGGGCGGGGCCGGGGATTACAGGGTTGCGATGTTCTTGCCGGCCAGCGCCTGGGCAATGCCTTTGTTCATGCGCATCGCGGCAAAGGCTTCGGTGGCATGGGCCAGCGCCTTGGACTGCGCTTCGATGTGCGCGGCGTCGTCGGACGCGCTGGCACTGGCCAGTTGGGCCATGGCGGCATCGATCGCGGCACGCTCATCCGGCGCCAACAATTCGCCGTCGATGTCCAGCGCACTGCGCGTGGCCAGCAACAGGCGGTCCGCGTCCACGCGCGCCTCCACCAGCGCCCGTGCCTTCACGTCGGCGGCAGCCGTCGTGAAGCTGTCCTTGAGCATCTGCGCAATCTGGTCGTCGCTGAGGCCATAGGACGGCTTGACGTCGATGCGGGCTTCCACGCCGCTGACCTGCTCGCGTGCGGACACGTTCAGCAGACCGTCGGCATCCACGGTGAAGGTCACGCGGATGCGCGCTGCGCCCGCGGCCATCGGCGGGATGCCGCGCAGCTCGAAACGCGCCAGGCTGCGGCAGTCCGCCACCAGGTCACGCTCCCCCTGCACCACATGCAGCGCCAGTGCGGTCTGGCCGTCCTTGTAGGTGGTGAAGTCCTGGGCCATCGCCGTCGGGATGGTCTGGTTGCGCGGCACGATGCGTTCCACCAGGCCGCCCATGGTCTCTATGCCCAGCGACAGGGGGATCACGTCCAACAGCAGCAGCTCACCCGAAGGATTGTTGCCGGCCAACTGGTTGGCCTGGATGGCCGCGCCCAGGGCCACGACCTCGTCCGGGTTCAGATTCGTCAGCGGCGTCTTGCCGAAGAAGGCGGCCACCGCAGCCTGCACCTGCGGCATGCGCGTGGAGCCGCCAACCATCACCACGCCCTGGATCTCGTCCTTGGTCAGCGAAGCATCGCGCAAGGTCTTGCGCACGGCCTGCAGGGTGCGGGTGGTCAGCGCCGCGGTCACCGCTTCAAACTGCTCGCGGTTCAGCGACAGGTCCAGCGCGCCGCTGGACAGATCGACCTCGGCCGTGACGATGTCTTGCGACGACAGCGCTTCCTTGCACTGACGCGCCTCGGCCTGGATCAGGGCCCGATCTTCCGGGGTGTCGGCGGACAGGCCGGACTCGGCCAGCAGCCAGTCCGCCAAGGCGCGGTCATAGTCGTCGCCGCCCAACGCGGAATCGCCGCCCGTGGCCAGCACCTCGAACACGCCCGCCGTCAGGCGCAGGATGGAAATGTCAAACGTCCCACCACCCAGGTCGTAGACGGCATAGACGCCTTCCGAGGCATTGTCCAGGCCATAGGCGATGGCCGCAGCGGTCGGCTCGTTGATCAGGCGCAGCACATTCAGCCCGGCCAGCTTGGCCGCGTCCTTGGTGGCCTGGCGCTGCGCGTCGTCAAAGTAGGCCGGCACAGTGATCACGGCGCCAAAGATGTCGTCGTTGAAACTGTCTTCGGCACGGAAGCGCAGGGTGGCCAATATCTCGGCGCTGACTTCCACCGGGCTTTTCGCGCCGGCGATGGTACGCACCTGCACCATGCCCGGCGCGTCGATCAGCGCATAGGGCAGCTTGTCGACACCGGCAATGTCCTTCAGACCCCGGCCCATCAGGCGCTTGACCGAGGCGATGGTGTTGCCAGGGTCTGCGGTCTGGCTGTCCAGCGCGTCAAAGCCGATCTGGCGGCGCTCGCCGTCCAGGTAACGCACGACGCTGGGCAGCACCACCTGGCCCTGTGCATCCGGCAGGCACTCGGCCACGCCGTTGCGCACCGCCGCCACCAGCGAATGCGTCGTGCCCAGGTCAATGCCCACGGCAATGCGCCGCTCGTGCGGGTTGGGCGACTGCCCCGGCTCGGATATCTGCAACAAGGCCATCCCTACTCCCATTCTTCCAGGCGCTGGTCCAGCTCCTGCGTCAATTTGTCAATGAACATGAGGGCCCGCACGGCGGATACCGCAGCCGGATAGTCGTGTGCCGTGTCCAGCAATTGCCCACATTTTTGTAGCAGCTCACGCTTCTCCTGCGCGGCTTGCGAGGCTATTTCTTCCACATCCTCGGCGTTGGTGGCCTCGTCCAGCGCTTCGTGCCATTCCATCTGGCGCATCAGGAAGGCCGGTGGCATCGCCGTGTTGCTGTGCGCATTCACCGGGTGGCCGGCCAGCTCGCACAGATAGGCGGCGCGCTTCTGCGGGTCCTTCAGGCGCTGGTAGGCCTCGTTGATGCGCACCGACCACTGCATGGCCACGCGCTGCGCGGCGTCTCCCTGCGCTGCGAACTTGTCGGGGTGGGCTTCCCGCTGCAGCGCCTTCCAGCGCGCGTCAATGGCCGCGCGGTCCTGCGCGAACTGCTGCGTCAGGCCAAACAGCGTGAAGTCATCGTCCTGCAGGTTCACACGCGGAACGACTCACCGCAACCGCACTTGTCGCGCTCGTTGGGGTTGTTGAAGCGAAAGCCTTCGTTGAGCCCTTCGCGCACAAAGTCCAGCTGCGTGCCGTCGATATAGGCCAGGCTCTTGGGATCGACCAGCACCTTGACGCCGTGGCCTTCGAACACCAGGTCTTCCGGCGCCAGTTCGTCCACGTATTCAAGCTGGTAGGCCAGACCGGAACAACCGGTGGTCTTGACGCCCAGGCGCACGCCCACACCCTTGCCACGCTTGGTCAGGTAGCGGGTAACGTGCCGTGCGGCGGCCTCGGTCAAAGTAACTGCCATGAAACCGCCGGATCAGTTCAGGTGCTTTTTCTTGTAGTCGTCCACCGCCGCCTTGATGGCGTCTTCGGCCAGGATGGAGCA
>JACXTT010011522.1_pt1 | contig 11824 bp, 10 predicted proteins | sample 9270951 | NCBI WGS metagenome assembly JACXTT01 (sample SAMN15532306, study PRJNA645909) | rock metagenome | isolation source: weathered quartz diorite | place: Puerto Rico | collected 2017-06-21 | reverse complement strand
CCGCGGTCTTGCGCAGCGCGTCCAGCGTCTCGGGAGTGCAGCGGCACCGGTAAGCCCGGCCCTCGGCGAGCAGGCGCTCGGCGTGGGCGCGGTAGATCTCGGACCGCTCGGTCTGGCGATAGCCGGGAGTGGGCGGGCCCTCGTCCCAGTCGAGCCCGAGCCAGCGCAGCGCCTCGAGCAGCGACTGGGTGTACTCCTCGGTGGAGCGGGCGCAGTCGGTGTCCTCGATCCGGAGCACGAAGACGCCGCGATGGTGGCGCGCGAACAGCCAGTTGAAGAGCGCGGTCCGGGCTCCGCCCACGTGGAGATGCCCCGTCGGGCTCGGCGGAAAGCGCACGCGGACGGGCTCGGGCATAGAGCCTTATTGTATCAGTACCGCCGGAGGGGCTGATGATGCCGGAGGCACGCAAACGGACGACTTGCGCCCCGCGCTCCAGCCGCGAATTGACTTGACAATGTGACGGCTGGGGTATCGGCTGTAGGCGCATGCTCCACCGATCTCTCCCGCGGATGCTCCTCCTGGTGCTGATGGTCGCCCTCACGACCCTGACCGCCCTGGCCTATGCGAGCCCCCCGGACCCGACCTGGGTGAGCGGTTTCTTCAACGACGACGACAACGACGACGGCGTGTTTCTGATCACGTCGAGTGCGGCGACGCTCGACCCGTTCCCGCAGTGCTGCTGGGCCCCCTTCCCCGTGCGTCAGCCGGCTCCCGTCCTGGACGACCGGAGTCCGGATTCCACGCTGTGTTTCTCCAGCGCGGACGCTCGCGCCTCCCCGCGCACGTAGACTATTCCGCCCGCAGTCGCGGTAGCTGATCCGCTCGAACGCCCGGCGCCGCTCTCTCTCGAGGTCTCGCCGTCGAGCCGGAGCGAACATCTGGAGATTTCGCGGTCAGCTCGCTAGATCGATCTCCAATCGAAGGGAGGCGCATGATGCGAACCACCCGCTTCGTCCTGCTGTTGCTTGGGATGGCCCTGTGCGGCGTGCTCTGGTGGAGGATCGGGCTCGGCGACGTCGTGACCGCGTGCGCGGCGCTCTCCTGGCGACTGCCCCTTCTCCTGTGCTTTCCCGCGTCCCTGATGGTCACGTGCGACACGCTGGGCTGGCGCTTCGCATTCCGAAGGGATCTCGTGCCGCTGGGCACCCTGGTCTCGGTGCGGCTCGCGGGAGAGGCGTTCAACATCGCGACGCCGACCGCCTCGGTCGGCGGCGAGGCGGTCAAGGCGTGGCTGCTTCGCCCCTACCTACCGCTGTCGGAGAGCCTACCGTCCGTGGTCATCGCCAAGACCACGATCACGATCGGGCAGACCCTCTTCCTCCTGCTGGGCGTCCTGGTGGCCGGCTCGATCCTCCCGACCGGCTCGGTCCTCCTGGGGGGCATGCGCTGGCTGCTCGCGCTCGAGTGTGTCGCCACCGCGGGATTCGTGGTGGTCCAGGTCCTCGGAGCGACGGGCCGAATGGGTCGCGTCCTCCAGCGGCTCGGGCCGCTCGGGGCTCTCGATCGCCCGCGATTGTTCGGGCAGATCGACCAGACGCTCGCTCACTTCTATCGTCACGAGCCTCGTCGTCTGAGCCTCTCGGTGGGATGGCACTTCGCGGGCTGGGTCCTCGGTATCCTCGAGTCGTATCTCATCCTTCACGCGCTCGGATTCCCGGTCTCCTTCGGCACCGCGACCGTCGTCGACGCGTTCGGATCTGGAATAGGCTTTGCCACCTTTCTGATTCCGGCTCGACTGGGCGCGCAGGAGGCGGGCGACGTCGCCATCTTCACCGCTCTCGGCTTCGGCGCCCCCGCCGGGCTGGCGTTCAGCTTGGTCCGGAGGCTTCGCGAGGGGCTGTGGGCGGGTATCGGGCTCCTCGCTCTCTCTCTCCTGAAGAGGCCGGTCGACCCCATCCTGGCGATCGAATCGGAGGCCTAGACGGTGTGCGGCATCGCGGGGTTCCTCGCGCGCGACGGTGAGCGGGCCGATCGCGGGCTGATCGAGCGGATGGTCGGCGCGATGCGCCACCGCGGCCCCGATAGCGTCGGATACCACGTGGACGGGCGCCTGGCGCTCGGGGTCGCGCGTCTCCGCGTCATCGACCTAGACACGGGCGATCAGCCCATCCGCAACGAGGACGGATCCGTCCACGTGATCCTCAACGGCGAGATCTACAATTTCCGGACTCTCCGTGACGAGCTCGGCCGGCTCGGGCATCGCTTCGCCACCGGATCGGACACGGAGGTGATCGCGCACGCCTGGGAGCAGTACGGCGAGTCCTGCGTGGCTCGCCTCAATGGCATGTTCGCGATGGCGGTGTGGGACGGGCGACGGGAGCGGCTCCTGCTCGCGCGCGACCGCATGGGCGAGAAACCCCTGTACTACGCGGAAGCGGCTTGCGGGATCGTATTCGGCTCGGAGCTGCGGGCGGTGCTGACCCACCCCGGGGTGTGCCGCGAGCTCGATCCGCACGGTCTCGCTCGCTACCTGGCCTATGACTTCGTTCCCGATCCGCATTCCATGATTCGCGGCGTGTGCAAGCTGGGACCGGGCGAGGCCCTCACCGTGTGCGAGGGCAAGGTCGAGGTAGCGCGCTACTGGGACGTGCCCTTCGAACCAGAGCCGGGCGTGGACGAACACGTCTGGTGCCAGGAGATCCGGACGCGGCTCGATGAAGCGGTGCGGCTGCGCATGACCAGCGACGTCCCGCTCGGCTGTCTGCTGAGCGGCGGTATCGACTCCACCGCGGTGACCGCGACGGCCGCTCGCCAGCGCTCGGGGATTCGCACGTTCTCCGTGGGGTACGCGGGCGGGCCGCACGACGAGCGATCATTCGCGCGAGTGGTGGCCGAACGGTACGCGACCCGACACGAGGAGCTGGTCGTCTCCGCCTCCGACGCTCTCGCCCTTCTGCCCGCGGTCGGCGCACTCATGGACGAGCCCCTCGCCGACATGAGCTTCGTCCCGCTGCACCTGCTCGCCCGCTTCGCCCGGCGGAGCGTGACCGTGGCCCTCACCGGCGACGGGGGAGACGAGCTGTTCGCCGGTTACCCCACGATGGCGGCCGACTGGTGGCACCGCGCCTTCGCTCGCCTGCCCTCGCCGGCCGGCCGAGCGCTCAAGGGGATCGTCCGACACCTGCCCGGCCGCTTCGATGATTTTCGGGAGTTCGTCCACGCGATCGACCATCCGCCGGACGCCAGGAGCCAGGCTCTCCTCGGCGGCCTGGCTCCTCCGCGGGCCAGCGTCCTCCTCTCGCCGGCGGCCCGCGCGACGCTGCAAGATTTCGACGCGTACCGGGACATCGACGCGGTCCTGCAAGGGTGCTCGAGCGAGGACGTCGGCGACCGTCTGATCTACCGCTATTGCAAGCTCTATCTCGCCGGCCAGAACCTCGCCAACGCGGACCGCGCGAGCATGGCGGCCAGCCTCGAGCTGCGCGCGCCCCTGCTCGATCACACCTTCGTGGAATTCGTCGGCCGGATCCCGACGCACCTCAAGTTCCAGGGCTTCCGGGGCCTCAAGCGCCTGTTCAAGCGGGCGCTCTCCGACCGGCTGCCGCCGCAGATCCTGGCGCGCGCCAAGCAGGGCTTCGGCGTTCCCCTCGACGAGTGGCTGCGCGGTCCTCTGGCCGCGACCGCTCGGGGCCTGCTGGCGGACGACCGCCTCCGGGGCGGCGGGGTATTCGACCCCGCCGTGGTCGGACGGCTGCTCGCCGAGCACGTGGGCGGCCGCCGGGATCACTCCCGGGTCCTCTGGGCGCTGTTGGTGTTCGAGAGCTGGCGCGGGCCGTATCTGGGCGACGGCGCGCTCGTGTGACGGCGCGGCCAAGGCGGGCTCGACGCGCGAAGGCGTCAGGCCCAGGCCGCGTGGGGCAGGTATCGATCGCACCACGCGTCGAACATCAAAAGGCCCCAGAGGATCTTGCGGTGATCCCGCTGCCCGGCGAGGTGTTCGGCCACGAGGCGGCGTGTGACGACCGGGTCGAACAGCCCTCGGCGGGCCACCCGGTCGAAGGCCAGACGCTCCTCCAGCGTCCTTCGCAGTCGTCCTCGCAACCACGGGCCGATCGGGACCCCGAACCCCTGCTTGCGCCGACGGAGGATCTCCCGGGGCAGAACGTCCCGGACCGCCTCTCTCAGGATGTGCTTGGTCGTCCATCCGCGAAGCTTGAGGTGGACCGGGATCTGACCGACGAGCTCGACCAGCGCGTGATCCAGGAAGGGAGCGCGAACCTCGAGGCCGCAGCTCATGCTGGCGCGGTCCACGGTGGCGAGGTTCTGGTCGGGCAGATAGAACTTGCAGTGCTGATAGACGAGTCGATCGATACCGTTCAGCCCTCGAGGGGCGGTGACCATTCGCACCAGGTCGTCGTACGGATCGAGCCTGGCGCAGGCCTCGCGCACGGGCGCGGACAAGAGCGCGGATCGCTCCGCGGCGGTGAGCCCGCCCAGGCAGAGCTGGGTCCGAATCTCCGGGGGCTGCTCCAGTCCTCGAAAGAATTGCTTGAGGAGGAACTCGACGCTGCCGTACCGGCTGGAGGGAGGGAGGCGTTGAACCGCGCGCCGGAGGAGGCCGACCAGGGCCCGCGGCAGGTGCTGGAACCATCGGCAGCCGCGATCGGCCAGGAACGTTGGGTAGCCACACAGCAGCTCGTCGGCGCCGTCGCCACTCAGGACCACGGTGACGTCTCGTCGGGCGAAGCGCGAGAGGACGTGGACCGGGAGAAACGAGCTGTCCACGAGCGGCTCATCGAGCAGGTCACCGACCTGCTCGAAAAGGGCGATCGCGTCGTTCGCGGTGAACACCACTTCCTCGTGGAGCGTGCCACAGTGATCGGCCATCATCCGCGTGAAGGGGCGCTCGTCGTAGCTGGGCTCTGCGAAGCCGAGAGAAAAGGTCTTGAGGGGCCGCGTGCCGGACGTCTTCGCCGCCAGAGCCACGATGGTGCTCGAGTCGAGCCCCCCGCTCAAGAAGAACCCGAGGGGTACATCCGACGCCAATCGCCGGTGAATGGAGACCTCGAGCTGCGACCGGAGCCGAGCGGCCCACTCCTGCTCAGTGAGCGAGTAGTCCGGCTTGAACGCCAGGTCCCAGTACTGGACGATCTCGAGCTTTCGCTCGGGGAGCGAGACGGTCGCGAGATGCCCGGGGGGCAGCTTGGCGACGCCGGCGAGGATCGAGTGCGGGGCGGGAACGTACTCGAACGCCAGGTAGCGGACGAGACCGTCGAGATTCAGCTCACGCGGCACCGCGGGGTGCTCGAGCAGGGCCCGCAGCTCGGATCCAAATGCGAACGTGCCTCGCCCGGCGTAGTAGTAGAGGGGCTTCTCGCCCATCCGGTCGCGCGCCAGCACCAGGGTGCGACGGGCTCGATCCCAGACCGCGAACGCGAACATCCCATCGAGCCGGGATACGCATTCCGGACCGTACGCTTCGTACGCGTGCACGAGCACCTCGGTATCCGACGAGGTCCGGAACTTGTAGCCGAGACCCTCAAGCTCTTCGCGTAGGGCGGCGAAATTGTAGATCTCGCCGTTCAGCACCGCTTGGATCGTTCCGCTCGCGTTCGAGATGGGTTGATGCCCGGTCCGAAGGTCGATCACGCTCAGCCGACGCACGCCCAAGCCCACGTGTTCGTCACAGTAGAGTCCTTCGTCGTCCGGGCCACGGCGCCGCAGCGAATACGTCATCCGGCGCAGAATCTCCCGCCGTTCAGGCTGAGGGCCTGGCTCCAGGAAGCCGGCGATCCCGCACATGCCGTCTACTTCCCCTCGAGCTCAGACGCCCAGGGCCGTCCGGCCATCACGGCTCGCGGGCCGTGCGCACGACCGCGATGACCCGTCCGTTCAGCACGTCCGTCCCGAGCTCGCGTGCCCCCGCGTGAGTGGCGGGCAGGGCTCGGGCGGCGATCAGCAGGTACGCGTCGCCGCTGGCCTGGATCCGTCGCTCGAACTCGGCGTAGCTGGGGAGGAGAATCACCGGGCGGTCGAGGTAGAACGTGAAGACCAGCTCGGGAACGTCGACGGCGTAGAGGGCCGCCGGAGCCGTCTGGATCTGCTCTGTCGTGGTCCGAAGGCTGCTCGTGCTGTTGTGCCGGTTGACGACGTAGGCCTGCCCGAGGCCGAAGGCGAGCGCAACCAGCATCCAGAGGCCCGCGAACACGGCGGCGGGTCGCCGCAGCCTCAGGCTCCAGTACCACGCGGCCACGAGAAGGGCGGCCGGGGGGCAGAGCGGCAGATAGTATCTGCCGCGCTGCTGCGACGAGATCGCGACGAGAGCGAAAGTGAGGGCCAGCCAGAGCACGACCAGTCTCACCGACCTGGCTCGCTCGCGGCTAACGGCCCGCACCTTCCAGACGACGACCGGGAGGAGCAGGGACCACGGTAGCAGGGTGGTGAAGGCCTGATTGAACGGCTCGACCATCAGCCGCCAGCTCCGTCCGTGCGGCTGGAAATACCAGAGCAGAAGGTCGTTGACCACGACGTCGTCCACGAACTGCCCCCGGTCGGCGGTGGTCGCCAGGACGGGCCACGCCGCGAGCAGGAGGCCGAGCAGCGCGAGGCCCGGAAGCGAAACCAGACGCGCGGGGCCCCGCCAGCCGAAGGTCAGGAGCGTTTCGGCGACGACGACCGGGAGTGGCAAAAGGCCCGCCGGCCCCTTGATCCAGAACGCGATCCCGACCGCCGCGTAGAACAGGATCAGCCGGGACGAGTGCCCGTCGATCTGCGCCGCCACGTATCCGGCCATGGCCGCGGTGATCGCGGCACACAGGGCCATGTCGGGCATTGGGATCCGCGCAAGGTTGAACACGCCGACGGTCGTCACCGCCATCAAGGCGGCCGTGGTGGCGACCCGGTGCGAGAAGAGACGCTGGCCGACCCAGTACGTGGCGAGAACGACGCCGATGGCCGAGACGATGGACACGAGCGCCGCGTTCCGCTGGGTCACGGTTCCCCCCGGCCACGACGCCAGCGCGACGAGCCAGGCGTAGACCGGCGGCTTGTTCAGATGAGGGACCCCGTTCAGCTCCGGAAGGAGCCAATGCCCATGCGCCAGGATGTCGCGCGCGAGAAGGGGGAACCGCGTCTCGTCGTTGGTGGCGAGGAAGCGCCGGCCCAAGTCGAACGAGAGGAGGGGTAGGCTGGCCGCGAGCACCAGGAGGAGCCGGCCGCCGTCAGCCCGCCGGGGGTGGACCCACGCGGAGGTCATTCGGGTGCATCTATCTCGCAGAGATTGCTGGAACCTGTCTAGACCATTACATCCACGATATGTTGGGTGCAAGTCGGTCAGGCGCCTCGGATCGCCGGGAGCGGGAACCGGATCGTGAAGGTCGAGCCGACCCCGACCGCGCTGGACACGGCCACCTCCCCGCCGTGGGCCCGAACCACCGCGCGGACCACGCTCAGGCCCAGCCCGAGGCCACGCGCCGACCGGCGCTGATCGCCTCGGTAGAGCCGGTCCCAGATGCGGGGCATCTCGGCCGGAGTGAGACCGGTCCCGGTGTCTCTGACGGTGATCACGAGCGTCGACGGCTCCTGGAGGGCCGCGATCTCGACGTGGCCTCCCGGGTCCGTGTACTTGATCGCGTTGTCCAGGAGGTTGGCGAGAACCTGTCGCAGGCGACTTCGATCCGCCACAAGCCACAGCTCGGGAGGGGCGGCCACGGCAAGGGTGATCCGCTTCTCCTGAGCCACATGCCGATAGAGATCGACGGTGTCCTCGACCAGCGTCGACAGGTTGAGCTTCTCCAGCCGGAGCATCAGGACGCCGGTCTCCGCCTCGGAAATGTCCATGAGCGTGTTCAAGAGGGTCAAGAGCTGATCGCATTCCTCGACGCACTCCGCGAGGACCTGTCGGGCCGCGTCCGGTCCCGCGTCGGAACCGAGCGCGAGCTCGGCGCCTCCTCGCATTCGCGTCAACGGTGTCCGGAGATCGTGAGCCACCGCGTCCAGCGCGCCGCGCATCCCGGCGATCAGGGTCGAGATCCTGTCCAGCATGCCGTTGAAGAGGCGGCCGAGCTCATCCAGCTCGTCCCCGGTCCGCCGCGTGGGCACGCGCGCATCCATCGCCCCCGCCTCGATCGCCCGGACCGTCTGAATGATCTGCCGGACGGGTCCCAGCGCCCTGAACGCGAGGACGATCCCCCCGGCCAGGCTGAACCCGAGGAGCGGCACCACGACACGACCGACGGTCCCTCGAAATCTCTCGAGCACCTCGTCGCGGTCCTCGGTGGTCTTGCCGATCTGCAAGACGGCCCCATCCGGCATGCGGAGCGATGTGACTTCGAGGGTCTTGCTCCGGCGCCGATCGCGCAGGATCGTCCATTCGAGAGGGGGCGCCAGACTCAAACGGTCGAGATCGAACCCTTTCCACCGGGCGGGGGTCATCACGAAGGGAGTCGCTCCGTCGGGGGGCACCACGCGAACGAGAAAGGGCTCGGTGGTACCCTCCCCCTCCTGAAGCGCAAGCTCCTCGGCGAGCCGCGATAGCCCGCCGGTGCGATACAGCGTCGCCCGCTCGCCCATCTCGAGGCGGATGGCTTCTCGATCGCTCTGCTCGAGCGCGGACGACACGAGAAGGTACGCGAGGCCGAACGAGACGGAAGTACTCGCCGCGAAGAACCCGGCGGACCACACCGCGAGACGGAAGCCGATGGTCCTCGGAACGCTCTTAATGAGCGCGAAGGACATACCCCACGCCCCGCAGCGTCTGGATCATCTTCTTCGGGAACTCCGCGTCCACTTTGGTCCGCAGCCGTGACACGAGGAGCTCCACCACGTTCGTCTGCGGATCGAAGTCGAGATTCCAGACGTGCTCGAGAATCATCGATTGGGATACCGGGCGACCCGCGTTGCGCATCAGGTACTCCAGCAGGGAGAACTCGCGTCTCTGGAGATCGAGCCTCCTGCCGCCTCGGGGCACGTCCCGCGTCAGCAGGTCGACGACCAGGTCCCCGACCGTGAGACGGCCGGGTTCCGCGACGGCGCTGGAGCGACGCAGGAGCGCATGGACGCGCGCGAGAAGCTCCGAGAACGCGAAGGGCTTCGTGAGGTAGTCGTCGCCACCCGACTGGAGGCCTCTGACACGGTCGTCGACCGAGCGCTTGGCGCTCAACAGGATGACCGGGGTCATGACCTTCTGCTGCCGCAGTCGGTCGATGAGCGTGAGCCCGTCCAGCTGGGGTAGCATGATGTCGACGACCGCCACGTCGTACGGCTGAGCCAGACCGAGCGCGAGCCCCTCGACCCCGTCCGCGGCGTGATCGACGGCAAAACCGGCCTGCGTCAGGCCGCGGGTCAGAAACGACGCGATCTTCGTGTCGTCCTCGACGATGAGAAGGCGCACTCCGCGTTCTCCTGCCCCCGCTACTATCGGCCGTGAGGCGCACGTCTCAGGTCCCGGACAACCTCTCCCCTGGTGCGCGTAGGGCACCCGAGAGTTCGCGTCTCGTCTTGCGGAAGGCGTTGGGCCGGGGCCACCGACGGGATGGTCGTCGGCGCCAGGACGAGGACGGCCCGTTGACGTGTCATGGGGAAGCCTCCCGCGCCTGCATCCGAGGCGTCACTCTCTCGCCGGGCCCGCCCATCCCGAGCCGCGGCGTTCACGACGGATTGCGTCCTCGAAACGAGCCGAGAATCCGGCTCCGATAGTAGTAGAGCGGAAGGGCCACCGCCACCGCGATGGCGGTCAGCAGAATCACCGAAAGGTAATTCCCGGCGGCCGTCTGGGCGCCTTGGACGGACAGAATCCAGGTGCCCGGGACGCGCCCGAGAGTGGAAACAAGGGTAAAAACCCAGAGCGGCATCGGGCTCAGCCCGAAGAGGTAGCACACCATATCCTTCGGAAGGCCGGGAATGAGGTAGATGATGAAGCAGAGGATGGCGCCCTCGGCCTCGACGATGAACCCCATCTTGTCCCAGGTCTCCTGGCTGACCAGGTCGCGCACGTAGTGGGCGCCCAGCCAGCGGCCCACTCCGAAGGCGGCCACGGAGCCAAGAGTCAGGCCGATCGTCGAGTAGAGGAGCCCCAGCCATTCGCCGAAGAGATACCCACCCAGGATGCCGGTGACCTCGCCGGGAATCGGGGCGATGATGACCTGGAGGGCCTGGAGCGCGATGAAGATGACCGGAGCCAGGATCCCCCACTGGCGCAGCGTCTGCTTCAGGAAGAACCGGTCGACATAGAGGCGGACCAGGAACTCGTATGCTGGGGAGCCGGTGAGGACGAGCCAGGCGCAGCCGCCGACGACGGCGACCGCAATGCCGGCCCCGATGAGGCCCCAACGACGCTTGGCGGTCAGCCGGCACCTCCAGATGCCGAACTGCTCGAGGCCGCCTCGCCACAGCGAGGGCAATGGCTCCAGCTCGGTTCCAGCGACGCCCCGCAGGCCGAGCAGGTTCTCGGTGCGGTGGCGGTCGCGGTCGCGGGAACCGCCGCCGGCTTGGGCGCGTCGTCCTCCCCGGCCTCGGACACTCCCTTCTTGAACTCCTTCATCGACTTCCCGAGCGAGCCCGCCAGCTCAGGGAGCTTCTTTGCTCCAAATAGCACGAGAACGATCACCAGGCCGACGATCAGGTCCTGCGAACCGAGCATGACCGTACCTCCTTACTAGGCGTTCAATGGCGGGGGCGTCCCGCGGAGCGTGCCGCGAGGGCTGGATCCCGGCCACCTCGTGATAGAGCGGTGCCCTGGAGCAAACGGCGGTAGAGGGCCTCCGTGCGGCGGATCTTGGTCTCCTGGGAGAACGTCGCCACCACGCGCTCGCGACCGGCGCGCGCCATGGCCTTGGCCAGATCCGGCCGCTCGACCAGCCGCAGAAGCGCCTTCCCCAGGGCATCGGGGTCTCGCGGCGGGACGAGGAGGCCGGTCTTCTGATCCTCGATCAGCTCCGGATTCCCCTCGAGCTCCGTCCCGATCACCGGGGTCTCGGTGGCCAGCGCCTCCCGCAGCGTGCCGGTGACTCCGAGACCGGCGTAGGAGGCGTCCACACAGACATCGCTGGCCGCGAGGATCTCCGGCATGTCCTGACGGTATTGGAGCACCGAGACGCGATCCGCCAACCCTCTCGCGCCGGCCTTTTCCCGCAGGATCTTCTCCTTGGCTGGGTTGGCTCCCACGAAGAGCAGGTGGGCCCGAGGCGCCCGTGTCGCGATCAGCTGAAGGGCGTCGAGTGTGTCGTCGTTGCCCTTCCAGCTTCGGATGCCGATCTGGGTGATCAGATAGTGGTCGGGCGAGAGCGCGAGCTCCTCCCGGATCTTGTGGCGGTCGACGCCGGGATGGAACCGGGTCGTGTCCGTTCCCGAGTAGATGACGTGGATCTTGTCGGCGGGGACCCGCTGCGCCACGAGACTCCGCTTGATCGACTCGGAGACGGCGACGATGGCGGTGACCCGGCGCGTCGTGTAGCCGAGGCGGTTCCAGCGATCGAGGGGGAAGCTCACGCCGCGGTTGAGGATCAGGACCGGGATCCGCACGAACACCCCGGCCATCAGGGCGAGGGTGCGGGCCCGCCCCTTGTGGCAATGCACCACCTGGATGCGGTGGCGTCGAAGAATCCGGACGAGAGCCGGAACGGAGCGCACGTCCACTTCGGAGCGCATCGGCACCGCGTGGTACGAGAGCCCGGCCTCGGCGCAGCGGTCTGCCCAACCCTCTCCGGGCCGTGTCGCGACCGCTACGTGATGTCCGCGTGCAGCCAGCCCCTTCGCCAGGTCGAGGAGCTGGATGGCCGCGCCCGTGAAGTAGTCCGACTTCGGGTAGACCTGGAGAATGTTCATCGACGCGCCGGAGGGATCGGGCCCCTCAGGGCGCACCGAAGAACTCCCTCACCGCGGCCA
>JACXTT010011521.1_pt1 | contig 11825 bp, 8 predicted proteins | sample 9270951 | NCBI WGS metagenome assembly JACXTT01 (sample SAMN15532306, study PRJNA645909) | rock metagenome | isolation source: weathered quartz diorite | place: Puerto Rico | collected 2017-06-21 | reverse complement strand
TATACAACCCCGTTTTCATGAGAGTCATATGGACAACCAGGCACGGAATCGACTTTCGAAAGCTGGCCTAAACCTACTCTTCGTCCCAGGGAATTATCGAACGCAGATCGATGATCTCGAGTGACGGGCCATTTCCTTCGAGTTGTCTCGCGAGTTCAAGGGCGAGATAGACAGTGCTTCCCCAGGTGACGATAGTCAGATCAGCGCCTTCCCGCCGCACACGCGCTTTACCGAACGGCACCAAGTATTCAGCGTCCGGCTCGAGGGTCTTCGCCTGGATCTTTCGATAGAGACCCTTGTGTTCGAGAAAGAGCACAGGGTCATCGCACCGGACAGCCGTTTTCATCAACCCCTTGGCATCCTCGGCGGTGCTGGGGAAGACGATGTACCAACCCGGCGTGTGGGCATATATCGCTTCTACGCAGGTTGAATGAAAGGGCCCGCCCTTGATGTATCCTCCCACTGCCATTCTGACCACTATCGGTGTGGCCCAGGCCCCGTTGCTTCGCCAGCGCGTGGTAGCCACTTCGTTCCGGATCTGCATAAAGGCCGGCCAGGAATAGTCGCCGAATTGAATCTCAATAACTGGTTTATAGCCGCCGAGCGACATGCCATGCGCCACGCCCACGATGCTGGCTTCGGCGAGCGCCGAATTCCCCACCCGGTCAGGATAGGCGGTGCTTAATCCGCGCGTGACGCCGAACACCCCACCCTTGGGATCGGCGATGTCTTCTCCCCACATCACGATGCTGGGGTCGCGCTTCGACTCTTCGTGCAGCGCGTGATTGATCGCGTCAACCATGGTGATCGGTTCTTGGCTGATATAGTTCGGCGTTTGTTCCTCGAAGAGTGGCGGTTCATCACTGTAAATGTTCGCCAGGATGGTATCGGTACTTGGCTGCGGACTCGCATCGGCCTCATCGGCGGCTCTATTCACCTCTTCTTCAATCTCGGCACGAACCGCCTCGAGCTCCTCTTTGGTGAGGAGCCGATGTTTGAGCAGGTATCTCTCGGTCTGCAAAATCGGATCGCGCTCCTGAAGTTCCTGGAGCTCCTCGACGCTCCGGTACTTTCGCTGGTCGTCTGAAGAGGAATGGGGATCCAGCCTTACTACCTGGCCTTCCACTAGCGCCGGCCCGTTGCCGGCGCGCATGCGCTCGACCAACGGCGGAAGCGCCTGGTACATCGGCTCGAACCAAGTCCCATCCAGATCGTAGGTCGGCATGCCAAAGCCTCGGGCGACTCGATGGATTTCCGATATGGTCTGCTGCGCTTGCGGCACGCTGATGGCGTAGCCATTGTTTTGGATGACGAACAGCACGGGGAGTCTCTCGCGAGCGGCCCAGTTCAACGCTTCAAAGAACTCCCCCTCGCTCGTGGCGCCCTCTCCCGAGGAGACATAGACCAACTCGTCGCCGCCTCGCTCCTTGACGGCCTTCGCCATTCCTACGGCGGGCAAAAACTGTGTACCCGTGCAGGGAGTCATGGAGACCAGTCTTAGTTCCTTGGACGAGAAATGTTCCGGCATGTTCCGACCCTTTGTGCTTGGGTCATCTTCACGCGAGAGCATGCTCAAAAAAATATCTTTGATCGGCATGCCAAGTCCGACGGCGATCGCCTTTTCGCGATAGTAGGTGAAGAACCAATCGTGCCCCGGTTTGAGGATAAGGGTCATACCGATTTGCAGTTTTTCATGGCCGCGAGTGGAGGCGTGAAAGGAACATTTTCCCTGCCGAGTGAAGACTTTCATCCGCTCTTCGATGTAGTGGACGGTCACCATTTTGCGGTGAAGATCGAGAACCGTCTCATCAGGGACGATGTGAGTGTCATTCTCTGATCTGGGTATTACCTTCGTCATTGTAAGCCGCTCCGTGGTCTACAGCTTGGCCGCGAGCCCGATGGATTAAACGCGAACGGTGTGCTCCATCGGCCAAAATGTAAACTGCAATATTACTACGACTGGCGGGAGGAGGCGAATCCTCCTCGGAAGCGAGTATAATCTCGGTCGAAAGTCCCCTGGGACAATCACGAGCGCTAAGGAGCGTACCATGAGGAACATTATGCTGAAGCGATGGGTGGGCTTTGGATGTCTGATGTTGTTCGCGAGTACGGCGGCTCTCTGGTCCGGATGCCGTTATGAGCGCGCAGAAAAGACGGCGGAATTTCAACCGGAAATACTTCCGATACCGCCGCAACTTCCGAATTATGAGGCCATGCGTATCCCGAGCGACAATCCGATGACGCCGGAAAAGATTGCTCTCGGCCGCCAGCTGTTTTTTGACACGCGCCTGAGCGCCGATGGCTCTCGCGCTTGCTATTCCTGTCACGTGAATGAACACGGCTTGACCGATGGGCGAGCGCTTGCCATTGGCGCTTTGGGAAAGCAACTCCCCCGTCACAGTCCAACACTCTGGAATATCGGATATCACCCGGCCCTTTATTGGGACGGTCGCAGCCCAACTCTCGAGAAACAGGCGATGGCTGCTTGGACAGGGGGGAATATGGGGGCAAAGGCCGATGAGATCACTACTAAGATAAATGCGATGGGCGGATATCGATCACAATTCCAGAAGGTATTCGGCGGAGATGCTACACCCGATCGAATCGTGCAAGCCATATCGGCCTTCGAACGAACAATCATCGGTGGAAACACGGCCTGGGACCGCTGGAAGGCCGGGGACCAGTCGGCTATCGGCGAGGAAGCCAAACGCGGCTGGACGGTTTTCCAAGACGGCAAGTGCAATAACTGTCATGACGGGGTCCTATTCACCGACTTTCAATACCACAATGTCGGAATCGGAATGGACAAGACGGAGCCCGATAGCGGCCGCGCCAACGTGACGAATCGACCTGAAGATACCGGCGCCTTTAAGACGCCCACGCTGCGTGATATTGCCCGCTCGGCACCCTATTTCCACGATGGGAGCGTGGCAACACTGGAGCAGGCAGTAGATTACATGATCGGAGGCGGAAGGCCGAACCAATGGCTGGATCGAAAGAATCTTCACAAGGTAAAACTGACCCAGCAACAGAAGGGGGACCTTCTCGCCTTCCTGCGATCGCTAACGGTGGAGACTCAACTGGTCGAACCTCGGTTACCTGAAAAGTAGCTGACCACGAGGACCGACGCGGCGACGCGGCGAAAATGCCGGACGGAGACCGAACGCTTCCGAAGATCATTTGCGAAATGATCAGGGAAATTCATCACAATCATGCGCTGTCATCTTCCGGCAGCTTCCCTCGTCGCCTCGCCGTGTCCCCGATGGGGGCTTGGTGGCTCTGCGCCTTGATGGCTTTCTAGCGGGGTCTACCGCCGGTCGAGAGGCGCATAATCCCTCGGTCCGTGACCCAAATAGATCTGGCGAGGGCGGGCGATCTTTTGCTCTGGGTCTAGCAACATCTCTTCCCACTGAGCGATCCAGCCTGAGGTTCGCGGAATTGCAAAAAGTACTGGGAACATGTCGAGCGGGAATCCTATCGCCTGGTAGATGATGCCGGAGTAGAAATCGACGTTAGGGTACAGTTTCCGCTTGATGAAATAGTCGTCGTCAAGCGCTATGTGTTCCAGTTCTATCGCAACATCGATTAGCGGATTTCTGCCGGTGACTTCGAATACCTCCTCCGCCACCCGCTTGATGATACGCGCACGCGGATCGTAGTTTTTGTAGACGCGATGGCCGAAGCCCATCAGCTTGACCTCACCCGCTTTTACACGGGCCATATACTCGGGAATGTGGGAGACACTCCCGATCTCAGCCAGCATCTTTACTACCTCTTCGTTGGCCCCTCCATGCAAGGGGCCATAGAGTGCGGCGGTCGCCGCCGCGGTTGCCGAAAACGGGTCGGCGTGCGAGCTGCCCACGCTCCGCATCGCATTGGTGCTGCAATTCTGTTCGTGATCAGCGTGCAAGATGAATAGCACATCGAGTGCTCTCTCGAGGACTGGATCGGGCTGGTATTTTACCTCGGTCATCTTGAATAGCATGTTGAGGAAGTTGCCGGTGTAGCTCAAGTCGTTATCGGGATAAGCGTATGGCATTCCCAAGCTGTGCCGGTAAGCGAAAGCCGCGAGTGTGGGCATTTTACCGATCAGTCGATAGGTCTGCTTCAGACGCGAATTGGGGTCGTTAATGGCCTTGGCATCCGGATAAAAGGTCGAGAGCGCCCCTACCGTGCTCACGAGCATTCCCATGGGATGAGCGTCGTGGTGAAATCCGTCCATGAACTTCTTCACGTTCTCGTGGAATATGGTGTGGTGCGTGATATTCCACTTCCAATCCTTCAATTGGGCTTGCGTGGGAAGTTCCCCCCGGAGAATCAGATAAGCCGTCTCCAGATAAGTGCTCATTTCCGCCAGTTGTTCTATCGGGTAGCCCCGGTAGAGAAGTATTCCCCCGTCTCCGTCGATGAAGGTGATGCGGCTCTCGCAGGAAGCAGTGTTGGTGAGCGCCGGATCATAGCTCACCAGCCCAAAATCATCTTCCGACACTTTCATTTGTCGCAGATCTAGCGCATGGATGCTTCCGTGGTGGATGGGAAGTTGGTAAGTTTTTCCGGTACGATTGTCAACGACGGTTAGGCTCTCATTGCGCATCTTCGACTCCCTCGATGAAGAGACATCGATCCGAATCGGTCATTTTCCATCACTTTCCAGGCCTTTGCAAAACGATTGCCAGCGACGCTGCTAACAAAGTCAAACGAATATTGGACTCCTCTGGGAAAGCGGCAACCTGTCTGGCTCCCTCGTGTGAAGCGGATGGTTGATCGCGTGAGCGGCGCGAGAGGCAGTAGCCCAATCCCACAGGGCGGGAAGGGCCGCTCGGGTGACCTTCATGACTGATTTGTTGGAGCCGGTCAGTAGTTCGACCGGAAGGGGGTAGCCGGAGAGTATCCCGGCAATGCTTGGTTGTTACCGTCTATGGGTGAAAAGTTGCGGGTCATCCCTCTCCCGCCTAGCGGCAGAGGGATACCGCCTCGGTGCTCACGGCCGGGCCTCCGCCTGAGTGCTCGCCCGCGAACATGGAATACCTATTCCTTCTGATGCCAGTCATAGTCCTCCTCGCCATCGTCGGCGGTCGTATCGGCCCGACGCGGAGACGGAGGGCGACCAACCGACAAGTGATCGTAGTTGAGCGCCGCATTGAAGAGGAGGAAGAAGCTGCCTTGCGTCTCCTGGCGCCACATCGGATTGTTGGCGAACATCACCACGTGACCTTTGCCCACCGGGACGTCGATGACAGCAGGTCGGTTGGCCAGTTCATTTCCGCCGGCCAGCATTCCGCTTACCCAAAGATCGCGCTCGGGCGCAAAACGAAGCACGACGCGCGGCCTTGCGCCAGCAGGCGGGAGTAAGTTTCCGAAAGCTTCGCGTACTTCATCGGGAATGGGCGGTTCTTCGCCCGCTCGCACTTGAGGCGTGGGCGGCGCCGGGGAATAGGGACGGCCCTGGGGAATATCCGGATCGCTGGTCGAGCCCCGGCCGCTCGGTCGTTGTCCGGCGGGCAACTGACCGGCAGCCCCACCTCCTCCACCCCCTCCACCTCCGAATCCAATGCCTCCCAGCATGCTCGTTTGAAAGAGGGGCGCCTGGTTAAAGTATACGGCGAGTTTGTCGTCGTAGCCGTAAGCGATCGGGCTGCCCTTCTCCGCGAACACAGCGTTGTACACGCCGCCTCGCGCGCGCAACTGTTGCGATGGCTGGATGGAGACTCCTTCCGTTATACCGTAGTCAATTGGGATGGCGCTATTCCCGCCGACGGTGACTAGCAGTCCGCCTTCATTCACGAACCGTTGAAGATTCATCACGCCCTGCAAACCCATCCCTCCTCGCATGTCGTCCGTAGTGTCAGGAGAGTTTCCCAGATTGGGCGTTACCTCGGATGCCTTCCAGGGAATCGGATCGCCCCGCATAGGCAACCCCCGGACGATTGCCTGTGCGCTGCCACCCACCGGGCCGAAGACGATCACATCGTATTTCTCCCTCAGATTGAGCATGTCACGAACTGTGTGATCGGAGATATATGCGTACGGAATCTGGAGGGTGTCGAACGCGATTCTGAACCAGCCTTCGTTCTGCGTGTTGGTCCAGGTATGCAGGATTGCGATTCTTGGCGTGGATAATTCATGCGTGCCGATTTTGGGCAATTCATCCACGGCTAATGCAGCCAGTCCCAATTCCTTGACCGCGGGATCAACCCGCGATCTGAGGTCGGACGGATTGCCTTCTGTCGGGATGATGAAGGAACCCGGCTTGAACTCTTGCCCGCCGATTTTGAACGCTCCTTCCGCCGCCCTGATTCGTATGTCCTTGAGTCTGTAGCGGAGGGACATCAGGGTATTGTCGGTATTGTGATTGATGACATAGCCCGCTGTGCTCGCCGATCCAGCGATCTCCCCGAGCACTTTGGCATCACCTTCGACAAGCGTCATCGGCGTTTTAAGGACAGCCGCGTCCAGGACGCGCACACATTGCACGTTTTTCAGGGGGCCGAGTGTCCAACCGGTATCGTCGTACGGTGTCGGGTCGTTGACATTGTAGTATTGCGTGTCCAAGAGCATATCGGCCATTCGTGAGTAGGGCTGATCCATACGAATGATGAAACTGCCCTTGGGAAACTTCATGCTGGTTGTCTGCGCACTGGCGGCGGAAGCGCGCGGACCCGGAGGATTCGCCTGGTCAGCATCGGTGATCGCGGTATCCCCGTCCTGACCCGCGGCTGGAGCCCGGTCAGCGGGGCCTCGCGTCTCGGAGGACGAACGAGGAGGAGTGGAGCTCGCCTCGAAATCAGTAGTCGCGCGGTGTACTTCGACGCCTTGACGCTTGAGGAGATTAACCAGCTCGGCCGCCGCGACCGGCCTCGGATCCTTGGCGCTGACGATGTAGGCCGCCGGTCCTTCTCGGGTTGGTTTCTCGATGGATCGCTTACCCTTCAAATAGAAATTGCGGAGGAACCTCTCTCCGTTGTTCGCGACGAAGTTCATCGCGAACAATAGCGCACTCTGCTGCAGGTTAATGTTGTTGCGAATCGACCAGTTCACGCGAGGCAATGGGGGGTTTGGCCGGTACCAGGCTCGGGTCGCTTGCCCGCCCACTGATCGAACCCCAGTGTCGGCGCCGCGCCCGCCGAAAGTTTCATAGAACCGCCCGATGGCGTTGTGGCCATTCGCGATGTAGAACATGTAGTTGGGAGCCCAGCCATCGTAGAATCCGTGGGTCCAAACACCGGGCACCCCACGCTTCGTCATCTCTTCGATCTCGTGATAGGCGAGCAAGTGCCATTCGTCCACCACAATCGGGTCGAGCCAGGCATTGTATGGACCTGTGCCGGTTGAGGTGTAGAGGAACGGAACCGATTCGTGCAGGTCATGGAGGATGGTGGGATGCCACTCCAGGAAAGCGTTCATCATGTTTCGGGTCAGGGCCAGCGCCATGGACATTCCGTCCCGGTTATTATCGTGGGCAACATACTTCCCCCAGTAGAGCAGGGTTGGCGCCGTTTTACCGGGATTCGCCTTCCGGTAATTGTAGACATCGACTTGTCGGTCGCGCCCGTCCGTCTCACTGGCAGGCGTGATGAGGACGATCACATTCTTTCGAATCGCGCTGATCAGCGGGGAATTCTCGACCGCCAGTCGATAAGCTAATTCCATCAGCATCTCGGGTGACCCCGTCTCCGGAGAGTGGATCGAGCCCGAAGCCCAGTACATTATTTTCCCCTCACCAATCAACCGATTGGCCTCTTCGTCGGTTATCTTTCGCGGGTCGGCCAACTTGGCGGTAATCTCCTTGTAACGATCGATCCGCTGGAGATTTGCCTCGTCCGAAACCGCGGCGAGCATCATTTCGCGCCCTTCTTCGGAGCGGCCGATCGCGTAAGTCTTGACCCGGGGAGTTGCCTTCTCCAGCGTGCGCAGGTAGCGGTAGATATCCTTTGTGTAAGTCAGCTTGTTCGGCGCTCCGATGACGTAACCGAGCACGTCCTTCGGTGTGGGTACGCTCTCCGACTTGGGCAGATGATCGACCAGCTCGGTCAAGAAATATTTTTCTGTCGTATATTCCTTGATCTTGGCGCCGTACTCCTCATCCATTAGTTGCGGCTCGGTGGCGGCGCCTCTTTTTGCTCGAGCCTTCGCCTGACTCGCTTGGGAACGATCCGCCGCGGCGCTGATCGGAATTGAGAGGGGCAGGCCGAGCGCAAGAATGAGCAGTCTAATAGCTAGCAAATGTCGAATCTGCGATTTCATGGATCCTCCTGTGATAGACCAATACGGTATCGCTACTTCACTGGTTACAGTTCGGACGGCGCACTTCCCTAGAGAAAGACAATCGACTGAAAGCTGGGAATTTCGAACCGATGCCGGCAATGGGGATTCTGGCAAATGAGCATATCGTCGACTCTCGCCAGATGATCGCGTGATTTCGCGAATTTCGCCCGGGTCAAGTCGTCCGCGTGGCCCGGGAGAGTCTTCTTCTTCGTTCGCCGAACCCAGCGAATTTGATAGGTGGCCAGGGCGCGGCACTTTGGGCAGGTGTAGGTGGCCGGCTTGGTTTCCATCTTCTCTGTGAAAAAATTCCGCTCATCCATGCCGTGGCAGTATATCCGGAAATCGCGCTCCGTGTCAGGATCGATTCACTCCCATCCACTGTCCATCGCGTTACCGGCTATCCTTCATTGCCCGTCTCGGAGCCGGTGTGATAGAAACCCTCTACCGTTTCGATAAGCTGAAAGGAGGGAGTGTGTCACCGATTGTGCATGCGACAACGGCTGGAACAACCCGCTATCGAGATCGACTCGCCGACGATATCGCCGAGGGGCATTTTCGGGAAGTACAGGGTTGTTGGATGTCCTCGATCGGGCTGGGCACGTATCTCGGGGAATACGACCAAGACACGGACCGGCGCTATCAAGATGCCATCGAGCGAGCGATAGCATTGGGATGCAACGTGATCGACTCGGCGAGCAATTATCGATTTCAACGCAGCGAGCGCGCGATCGGAGAGGCGCTCAAGTTGCTTCAATCCGCCGATAAGCTACAGCGCGAGGAAGTGGTGGTGGCAACCAAAGGGGGATACATACCGTTCGATGGGGCGCCACCCAAGGATGTCGGACGGTACTACCGCGAAACCTTTTTCGATCCGGGGATCATCATGCCCGAAGAGCTCGTGGGCGGAGGGAGCCACTGTCTTTCTCCCAGATATATTCAGCATCAACTAGACAGCAGCCTGAAGAATCTGGGATTGTCCAGTATCGATGTCTATTACCTCCACAATCCGGAGCAGCAGCTCGACGAGGTATCGCGCGAAGAGTTCAACTGTCGGATGCGCGCGGCCTTTGAGTTGTTGGAACAGAATGCCGACATCGGGAAGATCCAGTTTTATGGCACTGCCACGTGGAATGGTTATCGTCTCGCTCCAATGGCGATGGGATACTTAAGTTTACCTGACCTGGTTTCGCTCGCGCGTTCGGTCGGAGGTGTCGATCACCGCTTCCGCTTTGTTCAATTGCCGATCAATTTGGCGATGCCGGAAGCGATAACCGTGCGCAACCAGCGGTTTGACGGTGAGATTATTTCTCTCGTGGAGGCTTGCGCGCGTCTCGGGGTCACGGTAATGGCGAGCGCGTCGATTATGCAAGGACGGCTGGCTCGAAACCTTCCTATGTCCATCGCGCGAGGGCTAGAGGGCCTTCGAACCGATGCACAGCGATCAATCCAATTCGTCCGGTCGACGCCGGGAGTGGCGGTCGCGCTGGTGGGTATGAGTCAGGTCGGCCACGTGGAAGAGAACCTGGAGGTGGCGAGAGTGCCGCCAGCTTCGTTGGAAAAATTCATGACTCTGTTCTCTGAAAGCGAGGGAAGATGAGCACGATGCTGAAGGACAAGAGAATCGCGGTTATTGGGGTGGGGAAGCTAGGAGAAGCGCTGGTGACAGGTATTTTGTCGCGAGGAGACGTCGAGCGTGAAAATATCGCCGGCAGCGTGAAGCATGAGGCGTCGATTGCACGAGTTCGGGATCGGTTAGGAATCGAGGTGATTCTCGACAATCCTTTGCTGGTCCGAGGCAAAGAAATCATTTTAATCGCGGTGAAACCACAAAACATGGATGGAGTGGTTCGCGAGATCGCACCGGTGCTTACCGCCGGCCAATTGGTGTTGACGGTGGCCGCGTCGGTAACCACGGTCTTTGTCGAGGAGCGGCTGCATGGCCCGCTGCCTGTCGTGCGCGCGATGCCTAACACGCCTTGCGTGCTGAGGGAGGGAATGTCGGTACTCTGCGGCGGTCGGCACGCCAAGGCGGAGCATCTGCGAATGGCGGAAGAGATCTTCGAGTCTGTGGGCAGGACGGTTTTCCTCGATGAATCCTTGATGGACGGCGTAACCGGCCTTTCCGCGAGCGGGCCGGCCTATATATACGTCGTAATCGAGTCGTTGGCCGAGGCCGGCGTCAAGCTGGGAATTCCTCGCGACATATCAACATTGCTGGCCGCGCAAACGATGCTTGGTGCGGCGCGGATGGTGCTCGAAACTAAAGCCCATCCAGCCTTGCTGAAGGATGTGGTGACGACTCCCGCCGGCTGCACAATCGACGGCCTGCTCGAATTAGAGGAGGGCAAGTTACGCGTGACCCTTATTAAGGCCGTAGTGAAGGCGGCGGAGCGAGCTCGCGAGCTGGTGGGCCCCAAGACCTGATCGATCCCTTGACCGGTCTGCCGCGCCTGATGGCGCATTGCAGAATGCGGATTGCGGATTCATGAACGCGCCGGCGGCATTCGAGCCGCAATCCTCGTCACGCAATTGCAGGGTGTGGGAGCGCCCTCCTGCGGTGGGACTACCTTCTTAACCAAGCCCAGTCGGCCTCAGGAAAGGGCTTCTGCGGGGGCCGACCACGCAAGGGCCCCTTGTTTCCAACTAGCTTCCGGCGCATAATAAGCTCATTCAGTAGCGACTTGTGCCATGGTTCGAATGTGTCTAATTCAGGCGGGTGTGGTCTTCCTTCTTCTTGCATGTCGCGTGCACGCCGCGCAGCACGAGACGGCGGCCGACGAAGAGAGAGGGAGCAAGCTCACGAGAGAGGCGTTCATTCTGGAAGCTGCCGCGCGGTACAGAGAATCACTCGCGGGAGAACTGCTCTCGAGTGAATCACCGATGGCTACGCTAAGAGTGTTGAGATTCGAAGCCCCTGCGCCGGCTGTGTCGGCTGGAGTGACGAACCGTTGGCGCCTCGAGGCGCGGACGCTTTATGACAAGGCTCTCTACCAGCGCAAGCGATTTCATGAGGGGGCGGTGCCCATGGAAATTGAGGCACATGGATTCTATTTCCGGCGGGATCTGATTTCCTACACCAAGGGCGTGACACTGCACCGATTCTGGGGTGATCGGATTGATCTTGGGTTATTCAAAAGGAGGTTCGCTCAGTCGGAGACTTACCTGACCGGACGACCTGTTTGGAGTCTGAGCTCGGACGGTTCGCGCGCTAACCGACTGTTGAGCGGGAATCGACAGATCTATCTTGGCCTCGGTTTGAATCTCGGGAAGTTGTTCCGCCGAACCCCTTAGCGCTAGATCACGCCACGCGAACACAAGTCGGCGATCTGTTGCATCGAGTACCCGAACGTCAGCAATAATTCTTCATTATGCTGGCCGAGTGACGGCCCCGGCGCAGGCGTGTTGTCAGTAAATCGGAAGGGGTTGAGAAAGCGCCCGAGGACCAGGTCAATTGCCTGTGGAGCGCTTGAATCAAGCCGGTCTGAGTTTCCCTCATCGACGGCGGCGTTCGACTCTCCGCTTTCCCTGCCTCGAGCTCCTGCCCCCCTAACCTCCTGGGA
>JACXTT010011520.1_pt1 | contig 11826 bp, 11 predicted proteins | sample 9270951 | NCBI WGS metagenome assembly JACXTT01 (sample SAMN15532306, study PRJNA645909) | rock metagenome | isolation source: weathered quartz diorite | place: Puerto Rico | collected 2017-06-21 | reverse complement strand
CACCTCTTCCGCCTGGCCTCCGGTGAAGTTCGCGGAGGTCATGGCCATGCGCAGCAGCTGCTCCTGAAACAGAGGAACGCCCAGGGTCCGCTTGAGGCAGGGAACCAGAGATTCGTGAGGATAGGTGACCGGCTCCTTTCCCTGACGGCGGTTCAGATACGGGCTGGTCATCTTGCCGACGATGGGGCCGGGGCGGATGAGGGCCACCTGGGTGACGAGATCGTAAAAACGCGTGGGATTGTTGCGCGGTAGCGACGCCATCTGGGCGCAGCTCTCGATCTGGAACATGCCGATGGTGTCGGCCCGGCGGATGGCGTCATACACGTCGGGACAGTCCTTCGGCAGGTGGGCCAGGTCCACTTCTTCGCCGTAATGATCGCGGATGAGTTCGATGGAGTCTTTCAGCACCGCCATCATGCCCAGGCCGAGCAGGTCTACTTTGATGAGGCCCAAGTCGGCGCAATCGTCTTTGTCCCACTGCACCACCACGCGGCCGGGCATGGTGGCAGGCTCGAGCGGCACCACCGAATCCAGCTGGCCCTGGCAGATCACCATGCCGCCGGAGTGCTGGCTGATGTGGCGCGGCAGGTCCTGGACGCGCCGGCAGAGGTCGAGATACCAGGCGATCTCGGAGTTCTGAACATCGAGGCCGGAGTGGGTGAAGTGCTTGTCAAGAGTCTCATTGGGATCGCGCCACTCCCACTTGCCCACGATCGTCGCCAGCCGCGCCTGGGTCTCTTCGTCGAAGCCCAGGACTTTGCCCACCTCGCGCGCCGCCGAGCGGCCGCGGTAGGTGCAGATGTTGGCGGTCATGGCGGCGCCGCGCCTTCCATAGCGCTGGTAGACGTACTGGATCACCTTTTCGCGCTCGTCGCCGCTGGGCAGGTCGAGATCAATGTCGGGCCACTCGCCGCGCTCGTCCGACAGGAACCTTTCAAAGAGCAGCTCCATGCCCACCGGATCGATGGTGGTGAGGCGCAGGGAGTAGCACACCGCGCTGTTGGCGGCCGAGCCGCGTCCCTGCACCAGGATGCCGTTCTGCTCGCAGAAGCGCACCAGGTCCCACACGATGAGAAAGTAGCCGGCCAGCTTCAGCCTTCCGATGACGGCCAGCTCGGTCTCCAGTTGCCGGCGGACGCGCTCGGTCACAGGCCGGTAGCGAAGGCGCGCGCCCTCCCAGGTCTGCTTGCGCAGGAAGGAATCCATGGTCTCGCCCTCAGGGACGGGATAGCGGGGAAACTCATAGCCCAGGTTTTCCAGCGTGAACTCCAGGCGCGCGGCAAGCTCCTGGGTGTTGGCGATGGCTTCCGGCAGGTCGCGAAAAAGCCGGGCCATCTCCTCCGCACTGCGGAGATGACGATGGCAGTTCTGCGAGAGCAGCCGCCCCGCGGTTTCCAGCCGGCATTTGTTCTTGATGCAGGTGAAGACGTCGGCGATCTGGCGCTCCGAGGGCGTGGCGTAGCGCACTCCGTTGGTGGCCAGCAACGCCAGATGGAGCTCGCGGGCGAGCGTGACGGCAGCCTGGTTGCGCGATTCCTGAAAGCGGTTGGCGTGCCTTTGCAATTCGACGTACACATTCTCGCGGCCCAAGGTTGCGATGAGATGCTGGAGAAGCCGTTTTGCGCCGACTAGGCCGTGGTTTGCGAGCGCATGCGCCAGCGGGCCATTTTCGTCGCCGGTGAGACAGATCAATCCTTTGACCTGCGACGCAATCTCTTCCAGCGATGAGATCGCGACGTTCTTCTTACCGGCGCGCAGCTTCGCGGTGGTGATGAGGCGGCAAAGGTTCCGGTATCCCGTCTGCGACGCAGCCAGCAAAGGAAGCCTGCTGCCATCTGGCAAGCTGATCTCCGCGCCGATGTGGGCCTGGATGCCATATTGCTTCGCCGCGATGTGAAAGCGCGGCGCACCATAGACGCCGTCGTAGTCGAGCAGCGCCATGGAGGGCATCTGCAGCCGGGCGCACGCCGCAGCGAGCGACTCCGGCAGGGAGGCGCCTTCGAGGAAGCTGAAGGCGGAGCGGGCGTGCAGTTCGACGTAGGGCATGCGGGCTAATCGAATACCGCTTCCACAAACCAACGATGGCTGATGCGGTCTTCATAGATCCGGTAGTAGCCGGCGCCCTCCACGGTCTTCAGCACCACGTCCCACTCCTCGCGCACCCAGGCGGTCGCGCTGTTCCACCAGTTGCCGGAGGTGCACCAGGGGCCGAAGGCTTCGAGCACGCGGCGCTGCTTTTTCCAGAGGCGCACGGAATGGGGCTTGCTCTCGCACAGCTCGACGGAGGTCTCCAGCGCCGGCCGGAAGATGCGCGGCGCTAGGATGGGCTTCGCCGTGCGGCCGTGGCTCCGCGCCGCCGTGCTGGAAAAAGGACGGACCACAAAGGCATCGGGCCGGTGGGTGTCCACCCTGCCCGGCGATCCTACGCATGCGACGCCGGCGCCATCGCTCGCGCCCACCACGCCGCGGATCCTCGCCAGAGTGATCTCGAGCTTTTCCGCCTCGGGCGAGGGAGGCGCGAACAGGTCGCTCTGCGCCATCCGCAGCCGGATGGGCATGGCTTCCAGGGTCACCTTGCGGATGGGCGCGGTCAGCGCCACGCCTTCCAGGCCAAGCCGCACCAGGGCAAAGAGCATGTTCTTGTCCTGCGTGGGGAGCGGCAGCTTCCATTCGCGCCGGTATTGCTCGCCCGTGCTGCCATCCTGAAGTTGCTGGACTTCGAGGTCCAGAGTCATGCGCAGTTCGTTGGCCGCCAGCGAGCGCGCCGCCAGGCACTCGCATATCTGCTGGATGAGACGGTGGAGCAGGAATGCCAGTGACTCCAGCGCCTCAACCGGGTCCTCGAACTCGTAAGAGGCAAGGAAGGCTGAGGGAGCTTCCACCGGCACGAGGGTCCGGTGGACGCGTCCCTGCGCCAGCCGCTGCAGGTAGAGGCCGGCCTGCCCGAGCCTCTCGGTCAGCGGCAGCTCCGGCAGGGCGGCAAGGGCTTGGAGGGTGCGGACCCCCCAGCTCTCAAGCACGTCAAGCATCTCCGGCTCGATGGGAAGGATGGTGACCGGAAGCGAGGCAAGCCGTGCGGCCTCGCGCCCCGCCGGGACCACGGTGACGCCGGAAAATCCTCGCGCCGCATAGAGTGCCGTGTCGGGATTGGAGGCGAGAGCGACCGAAAGGTCGAATCCTCGCTGGGCAGCGTCGTCAGAGATTTTTTGCGCCGTCTCCTGCAGGCTGCCAAAGGGTTTTTTCGTGCCGCGAAGGTCCAGGGCCACCGTTCCCGGGCCGGATGACTCCACCTGCGGCGAAAAGCAGCCGGCGCATTCGACCAGCGCCGATTGGGCCGCGTTTTCGAGAGCGGGGGAGCGCTTTCGCACCGCCACGCCGCCGCAAGTCTCGATCTGCAGCTTGGTCATGCCAACCGTAATGCCAAGCCTGCGAGCGAGCGGATTCAGCGCGATTGTGCGCGGCAGGTTGGCGGGACCTTCGATCACTGCCACCGGTGAGCGGCGCAAAATCTCCTGTGTGGTCGGCGGCTCTGCGCGGAGCAGCGCCTGCACGGGGAAGTCGGGGACGTAGAGGCAGGCGAACATGCTCAGGCCCATTCCGTCTTCAGGAAAAACGCCGGCCGGACGGAGCTCGGAAATTTCTTTTCCGAGCTGCGTACGACTTCGGCTTCGAGCTTGATCTCGGTCAGTAGATTGCCCGGTCCCCATGGCGATCTGGTTTTCATGTTGATCACCAGTCCCGCACAGCTGCGGGAGTGGGAGTGCTGTTCGAGGAAGAGCAGGGCGCTACGCTGACGCTCCACGACCTTGGCGAAGCGGAACCAGGTGGCGGCCGGGATCCTGTTGAGCAGCCGCTCCGGGAAGTCGCCGAGGTCAACGGCCACCAGCCCGAATCCGCCGCTGTGGAGCAGGATGTCGGCCGCCTTAAATGCCTGCTCCAAGGGAGGCAGCTTCTGCTTGCTCTTGCCGCAGCGCACCCACAGCAGGCGTGAAAGATCGGCGCCGGCTGCGGCGGCGGAAGCCGGGTCGAAGCAGTCCCTAGCGTCCACCAGCGCGCAGTAATGTTCCTGCGTTGCGCCGGCGAGGAGCGCGTTCAGCACCGAGGTCTTGCCCGGGCCGCAGATCTCGCTCAACGCGCTCACCGGGATGCCGCCGCTCGCGGCATCGATCGGCGGGATGCCGGTCAAAAGGGTTGTGCGCCGTGGCCTCTCACAGATGGTGAAGGGGACGGGGAAGCGGGCTGCAAGCTGCGCGCGCAGAGCAGTGGCTGGAAGCATGGATATTCGCTTTTTGTTCGCCTAGAGATATTGCTCCCCCGAGGCGGAGTTGTCAAGCGGATCGCACGACTTCGCCCACTGAAATCCTGTGATAACTTCTTCCTCGAATTCGAGACCGAGAAACCGATGCAGGGAACCACCGATCGAAATGCCGTCGCGCTGGCAGGACTGCGCATCGCCGTCGGCGCCCTGTTCCTCATCTTCGGCGAGTACAAGGTTTTCGGGACGCAGTTCACCCTGCACGGCGGCTTTCAATACTGGATCAACAAGTTCCTCGAGCAGGGCGCCTATCCGTTCATGGTCCCTGTGCTGCGGGACTTCGTGCTTCCGCACGGCACCGCCATCGCGTTCCTCACCGCTTACGGGGAGCTGGCCATCGGTCTGGCGCTGGTGCTGGGCGTGATGGTGCGGACGGCCAGCGCCTTCGGTCTCGTCTTCATGATGACGCTGCTGTTCGCCTCCGATTACCCCGGCGCGCAGGCCGTTTTCTGGCAGTACTTCGGCGCGTCGCTCAGCCACTCGGTGCTGGCGCTGTGTTTCCTGGCTTTCCTCCTGGGGAAGAGCGATGCGCTATGGTCGGCGGGGAAGTATCTGCCCGCACGCAGGCGCGCCTAGCCGGGTTCGCTCTCTGGAGTCAGAAAGGAGATTCATGTCCATCGCATCCACACGGCGCGAGATGGTGAAGCTGGCGGCTCTAGCGGCCGCAGGGAGCGTGCTGGCACAGGCGCAGTCCTCCGGCAAGGCGGAGTCCGTGCGCGCAGCAGCGGCGCCGGCGAAGTCCGCTCCTCCGGCAGATCTCAACGAGCTGGTGAGCCTGTTCGACTTCGAGCCGGTGGCCAGGCGGCGGATGTCGCACATGGAGTGGGAGTACGTGAACAGTGCCGCGGCCGACGAGATCACGGTGCGCTGGAACCGCGAGGCCTTCGACCGCATCCGGCTGAACCCGCACGTGCTGAACGACGTCTCCCGGCTCGAAACGCGCGTGACGCTCTTCGGGCAGGAGCTGGAGTTTCCCATCCTGCTGGCGCCGTCGGCGCTCCACCGCCTGGCGCATCCCGAGGGCGAGCGGGCGACGGCGCGGGGCGCGGGCCGGGCACAGGCCGCCATGGTGCTCAGCACGATGTCCACGGTTGCGGTGGAAGAGGTCGTGAAGAGTGCCAGCCAGCCGGTGTGGTTCCAGCTCTACGTGCAGAGCGACCGCGGTTTCACCCGCCATCTCATCGAACGCGCCGAAGCCGCGGGATGCCGCGCGCTGTGCGTCACCGTGGACACGCCGGTGGATGGCGCGCGCAACCGCCAGCAGCGCGCGCACTTCCATCTTCCGCCCGGGATCGAGATGGTGCACCTCAAAGGACTCTCGACCAGGAACGCCGGCAATCCGCGCACCGAGGCGGACGCCTTCGCCGCCCTGCTCACCGACAAGCTCACCTGGAAAGACATCGAGTGGATGCTGTCGTTCGCCAAAGTGCCGGTGCTGCTGAAGGGCATCCTCAATCCCGAGGACGCGGCCATCGCGGCCAATGCCGGCGTGGCCGGCATCATCGTCTCCAACCACGGCGCGCGCAACCTGGACACCGTGCCGGCGACCATTGACGCGCTGCCGCGCGTGATGGACCGCGTGGGCGACCGGCTGACGGTGCTGATGGATGGCGGCGTGCGGCGGGGCACCGACGTCCTCAAGGCCCTGGCGTTGGGAGCGCGCGCGGTGCTCATCGGGCGGCCGGTGCTCTACGGCCTGGCGGCCGGCGGCGAGCACGGCGTGGCACGGGTGCTCAACATCCTGCGCAGCGAGTTCGAGATGGCCATGGCGCTCACCGGAAGGCCCACGCTTAAGAGCCTCGACAGGACGGTGATCTGGGAGTAGCTTGCCCGGCTACTCAGGGTGCGCGAGCTTCTTGCCGTCGGGCCCGACCTGAACTTCGGAATGCTTGCCTCCCGTGGTCACATGGGCCTCATAGGCGACAAGCTTGTTGCCCTTGGTGAGGGACTCGACTTTTCCTATCTTTCCTGGACCGGCCGCTTGCCTAAGCCCTTCCTGGACAGCAGGCGTGAGCGAACCGAGGGCGACTTCCGCTTCGATCTCGGCGATGTTGCCCTGTTCGTCGATAAGGATGTCCTTGCTGTGTCCGTTCACAATGATCTCGGCTTCGTAATAGGTCTTGTCCGCCTCGACTTCACGGCTGAACCCTTTGATGGTCGCTCCCTGGGTTTGCGCGGCAACGGTTTGTTCGACCGCGGGCGGCAGCTCTTCCCGCTTGATCTTTCTTTCTTGTGCCGTTACTGCCGATAGAAGGACCAAAGTTGCCACAACGATGAGAACGGCGTTCTTTTTGTGATTCAAGTGGACTCTCCTTTTGGCAAACCTATTGCACGGCTTGCGTGCGAAAGTTGGTGACCAGGTTCTTCATGTAGAGGACGAGGCCGCGGCGCTCGGCTTCGGTCATCTTCCTGGTGCGGCTGGCGAGCGCGGCTGCCAGGTCGGGACGCGCCGCCAGGCGCTGGACGAGCGACGTTCCGTCGGGCAGGGGCTTGGCGGCGTTCTCGTCGTGGCACTTGGCGCAGCGCTCGATGAAGACTCTGCGGCCGAGCGCTGCGTCAGCCGGCGGAGGTGTTGCCTGGCCTAGAGCAGAAGCGACGCAAAACGCCGCTCCCGCCAGGACCGTGATCCTCGCGACAGACATAAGCACCACCACAGACTAATCCGGGTACTTCACGCTGCATCCGTAGGGCTGGGTGGAAGCGGTGCTCACTGCTTTGCCGCTCAGCGCCTGCTCCAGCGCCACGTTGACGTAGTTCACCGAGCTGGGGATGTCGCCGGCATCGGCGGTGGGCTTGCTGTCGATGGCGCCGTTGTAAACGATGTTGCCGCCCGGGTCGATGATGAACATGTGCGGCGTGGTCTTGGCGCTGTAGAGATGCCCGACGGTGCCGGTGGGATCGAGCAGCGCGGCGGTGGGCGCGGCGTTCATCTGCTTGAGATAGCTGTTCTCATCGGCGGCGTTCACGTAGCCCTGCTTGCCGGGTGCCGAGGAGATGATGGTGAGCCACACCACGCCGCGCGCCGTCCACTGTTTCTGCAGCTGCTGCATGTTGCCGCTCTCGTAGTGCTTGCGGGTGTAGGGACATCCCTGGTTGTGCCACTCCAGTACCACGTACTTGCCGCGATAGGCGGAGAGCTTGTGCGCCACGCCGTTGCTGTCGGTGGCGGTGAAGTCGGGGGCGGGATCGCCGGCCTTCACGGCGGCGAACGATGCCGCGAGCAGCACCAGCACGCCCAGCAGAGATGAGATACGAGAACGCTTCATGGGGGACCTCCTGAGGATGAGGGAATGCTACCAGAATTCAGATGACGGCAGCGTGGATCGCGGCTACGCCGCCGGCACCTCGATGCCCATGTTTTTCCCGAGCGCGGCCTCGGCGGCGCGAAAGCCCTCCAGCGCCTTCAGCAGGTCGGCGAGCGCCGCGGCCACGCGCTGCCGGTCGGCGCCGGGCCCTGAGGCCTCCTGGTCAACCAGCTTGCGCAGCCGGCCGACCTCCACGTCCGCCTTCTGCAGCTTCTTCACAGGGTCCTTCAGGCCGTTCTTCTGCGCGCGGGAAAAAGTCCTCAGGAAGCCGATGCTGTCGAATCGGGCTTCATCCACGCTGTTTAACAGCTCCTCGTTGCGCCGGATGATTTCGCTGGGCCTAGCGCCATCGGTGGCCTTAAGAAAGCCTTGCGCCTCCTTGCGTGCGGCGTCAAGGCTCTTCATCGCTTCCTGGAACTGCGCCGCCTGGTCAGGCGAGGCCTGCAGGGCCATGAGGCGCATGAAGTCCTGCATCTCTTTGGAGGTGGTGGGCGGCGCGGTGCTGGTGTCCTGACTGCCTTTGCCGCCTTCGCCGCGATGCTGCGCCAGCGTGGCGCCGGGAGCAGTGAGGAGCAAGATTGCTAGAGCGCAGATCGTCGTCATTCGGCGCGGCATCAATTCTTTACCTCGGTCTTGCAGTGCCCGTCACCGGATTGGACAGGGACCGAGAGGGCATAGGCTGTGCGGTCGGCGACCAATACACCTTTGAGAACGCATACCGCCGTGCTCGACTGGTCGGATTTCTTCAGCTCCAGCTCAAATCCTTTCATCGTGCGCGAGAGCTCCTGCAGGGCGGCGTTTTCGACGACAAGCGGTTCATCGGGGAAGAACTCGGCTTCCTTCAACTGGGCTGCGCCGGCGAGCACGATCTCATCCCTGAAGGCATAGGCTTGCACCTTCCATAACGGATCGGCCGGCCGGGGCAGCCGCTCGCGCGTGGCAGCAAAGAGCGGTTGGTTGGGCGAGGATTTGGGCGGCTCGGCAGCTATGGGCAACGTCAGCGAAACGTCGCCCTTGCCCGACAGGCAAACATCCCGGCACGTCACCCACTTTACGTTCGCTTTGAGCGGGATGCTCCTGCCCGGTTTCAGGTCGGCGGGCAGCTCGATTGTGGTCATCAACAAGACTTCATCTGCATAGCCGAAGTCCATGAGCGACTCGACCGGAAGCCGCCGCGGATACGGCCACTGGATCTCGCCGGCGGTGAAGCCAGCTGGCATTTGCCAGGTTACCGACGGTGGCGAGCCGGAGTCGCCGGGATTGTGCCAGTAGATGTGCCAGTCCTTCTCCATCTTGAAGAGCAGGCCGACGGTGAAGGCGCGGCCGGGCTGGATGGAAGCGCCTTCGGAGACCAGCTCGACGGTGAGATGTTCTCCCTTGAGTACCTGGGCTTCCGCACAGGCTGCGGAAACCAGGAGGAGTGCGCACGAAACAAGGATGCGAAGCGTGGTTGAGATCTTCATTCGGTCTGTAAAGCAAACAGCCTGCTTGCGCAGGCTGCTGCTGGATACAGATACATCGGTTTCGCGGTCCTACTGGTTCGAAGAGCGGGCGGCGTTGCGCTCGGCGATGATCTTCTTGGCGTTGTCGGCGAGCTCCTTGGCCTTGGGCAGGAGCTCGAGCGCCTTGACGACCTCCGGGTCCTGCTCGGCGCGCACGCGCAGCCCTTCTTGCTGTCCGAACTCGGCGATGAACATCTCGCTCTTGATGTTGGTGCGCACCCAGTCGTTCACCTCCATCAGGTCGGCTTCGCTGAAGGCGATCTTCTGGTCGTCGAGGAACTTGCGGAACTCCTGCATCACCGGCTCATCCACCTCGAACGACTTGGCCACGTGCTTCCCGATGAGGTAATGCTTGGCGAAGTTGAAGAACGCGTAGTGCTGCAGCAGCGAGTCCTGGAAGCGGGTGCTCTTCGGCGTGTCGAACTTCTGGTCGGGGGTGATGCCGCCGCCGCCGTACACGGTGCGCCCGCCGTCGGTCATGCGGACCTCTTTGGGCGAGTTGTCTTCCTTGTCGCGGTTGTAATAGTAGTCGTACAGCGAGACGCTCGCGTAATCGCGCTGGATGAGGCGGCCGCTGGGCGTGTAGTACTTGGCGGTGGTAAGCGCGAGGCCCGTCTTCTCGCTCAGTTGATAGACGGTCTGCACCAGGCCCTTGCCGAAGGTGGTCTCGCCCAGGATGAGGCCGCGGTCGTGGTCCTGGATGGCGCCGGCGACGATCTCCGCCGCCGAAGCCGTGCCGCGGTTCACCAGCACCACCAGCGGATACTCCTTGCCGTCGTTGCCGTGGGGCGCGCGATAGACCTTCTCGGCCGAGGCGCGGCCGTGGTGCGAGACGATGATCGCGCCCTTCTTGAGGAACTTGTCAGCCACGTCCACGCCCTCGTTCAGCAGGCCGCCGGGGTTCTGGCGGAGGTCGAGGATGAGTCCCTTCAGCTCGCCGAACTCCTCCAGCGTCTGCGCCACCTCGTGGCCGGTGGTGGATTGGAAGCCGGAGATGTGCATGTAGCCGATACCGGGACGTATGAGGAAGTGTTGGTCCACGCTGTAGCGGGGGATCTCGTCGCGGGTGATGGTGAATTGCAGCGGCCCGTCGGCGCCCTCGCGCAGGATGGTGATGCGGACCACGGTCCCTTTGGGGCCCTTGAGCAGGTCGGCGACCTCGCCGGTGTTCATGTTGTCGGTGGGCTTGCCGTCCACCGCGGCGATGATGTCACCCGGGCGGATGCCGGCACGGTACGCGGGCGTCCCCACGAAGGGCGCGATCACGATGACCTTGTTGTTGCGCGGGCCCACCTGCATGCCCACGCCGGAGTACTTGCCGTTCTGCTCCTCCATCAGGAGGGAGTAGGCCTTGGTGTCGAAGAAATTGGAGTGCGGATCGAGCACGCGCAGCATGCCCGGGATGGCGCCGTTGTAGATGGCCTTGTCGGGGTTGACCGGCTCGGCGTAGTTCTCCTCCACCACGCTGTAGACCTGGGTGAAATTCTTGAGGTTGTCGTCCATGTCGTTGCCGGACGACGAGCCGCCGGCGCCGACCTTCTGGCCGAAGACCATGCCCAGGAAACCGCAGCCGATGACCACAACACTGACCAGGATGAGAGAACGGAAGGAACCGCGCGAAGGGCCCATCGTGATTTTCCTCGTGGAACCGAGTATAGCAGGGAAGCCGGCAGACGGGGCCTTGCTCCCGTTGAGACCTAGATGCCCACCGCGACAAAAGGTCACCCGGTGTGTTGCTGTAGACTACAGCCAGCTATAACCTGCCTATGAATCTTGGCTTTACCGAGATCATCCTCCTGTTCTTCCTCGCCCTGCTCATCTTCGGGCCGGGAAAGCTGCCGGAGATCGCGCGCACGGTGGGCCGGGCGCTGGCCGAGTTCAAGCGTGCCAGCAACGAGTTCCAGTCGCAACTGGAAGACGAGGTCCGCAAGCTGGATTCCGAAAACGAGCAGAACAAGATCCTGCCCCCGACCCCACCCTCCGGAACCATAGCGCTCGGCACGGACAAGACAGACGACCATCCCTCCAGCGAGCCGCCCGAGGCCCATGCCTGAGACCACCGGCGCCGGACCGGCCGAGCGTCCAAAGGCCGAAGGCGAGACGCTGCGCTCCATGACCCTGATGGAGCACCTGATCGAGCTCCGCCGGCGCATCCTCTACGCGCTGTTCGCGGTGATGGTGGGCTTCGGCGTGTGCTGGCGCTGGGCCGACATCATCTACGACTACATGCAGCGGCCCATCGTGGCGGTGCTGCGCAACCACCACATGGACGACAAGCTGGTCTACCTGAACCCCACCGAGCCCTTCAACATGTACTTGAAAGTCGGGCTCATCGCCGGGCTCTTCGTGGCGTCGCCGGTGGTGCTCTACCAGGTGTGGCTGTTCATCTCGCCCGGCCTCTACCGCGCGGAAAAAAAGTACGTGCTGCCCTTCATGGTCTCGACCGTGGGATTGTTCATCGCCGGCGGGGCGTTCGGCTACAAGATGGTGTGGCCGGCGGCGCTCGACTTCCTCATCGGATACGGCGAGCAGTTCAAGCCCATGATCACCATCGGGGAGTACACCGACCTGTTCCTGACCATCATCCTGGGGCTGGGCATCGTCTTCGAGCTGCCGGTGCTCATCTTCTTCCTGGCGTTGATGGGCATCGTGGACGCGGGCTGGCTGTGGCGGAACCTTCGCTATTCGATCCTTGTCATCTTCA